>JADEYI010000214.1_pt1 | contig 103830 bp, 132 predicted proteins | sample 8542331 | NCBI WGS metagenome assembly JADEYI01 (sample SAMN16510988, study PRJNA670497) | mine drainage metagenome | isolation source: biofilm near Copperflume 1 | place: Germany: Marsberg coppermine Kilianstollen | collected 2018-02
TCAAATATTGAGGGTGAGGTTGCCGTGCGCGTCCCGGGGCGCGGCCAGGCGGCAGCGGCGCGCTCCTGCCGCGGCGGCTTAATGAAATATTGAGGGTGGGGTTGCCGTGCGCGTCGCGTCGACGTGCACTATGACGACGACCTGTTTCCCAACCTGTTCTTATTTGCTTCCTGGGTGTTCCTGATGACTTCCTTAAGAGCAATTGAATCCTACAGGAAACATCCTAAAGAGTTCTTAAGTGTTGACAGGTTTAGGAACTCATCCTAAGCATTTCTTGTATACGTCATAAATGTCATTAATGGGAGCAGTGGTAACAGAAGGAGCAATTGCAACAATGGCAGCAATGGGAGAAATGGGAGGAATGGGAGGAATGGCAGGAATGGCAGGAATGGCAGGAATGGGAGCAGTGGCAGCAATGGCAGGAATGGCAGGAATGGCAGGAATGGCAGCAGTGGCAGCAATGGCAGGAATGGCAGGAACGGGAGCAGTGGGAGAAATGGGAGAAATGGGAGGAATGGGAGAAATGGGAGGAATGGCAGGAATGGCAGTAAAGGCAGCAATGGAAGGAATGGGGGGAAAGGGAGGAATGGCAGCAATGGCAGGAATGGCAGGAATGGCAGCAGTGGCAGCAATGGCAGGAATGGCAGGAACGGGAGCAGTGGGAGAAATGGGAGAAATGGGAGGAATGGCAGGAATGGCAGGAATGGGAGCAGTGGCAGCAATGGGAGGAATGGCAGGATTGGCAGGAATGGCAGCAGTGGGAGAAATGGGAGGAATGGGAGAAATGGGAGGAATGGCAGGAATGGCAGTAGTGGCAGCAATGGAAGGAAAGGGGGGAAAGGGAGGAATGGGAGGAATGGCAGCAGTGGGAGAAATGGGAGGAATGGTAGGAATGGCAGCAATGGGAGCAGCGGGAGGAGTGGCAGCAATGGGAGCAATGGGAGGAATGGGAGCAATGGCAGCAATGGGAGGAATGGGAGAAATGGGAGAAATGGGAACAGTGGGAGGAATGGGAGAGGTTAGAAGTTTGCTCATGCCTAATTAGTAACAATGGGAAAAATGAACGAGAGTAGCAACAATGCCAAACCCTATGGGTCTTGTCGCACTATGGCAATGCTAGGGTCTCTTCCGGAACAGCGGTTTTTGGCAATCTTAGGTTCACAAGAAAAGAACGACAACCCACCAATAAGATAAGTTTTTTGAAACATTCATAATAAAGATTTCGTCAAATTTGCAGAAGCCACTAAGTGTTCTCGACTTGCTTTAGGCTTTGGCCTTGCTGTGTTAACACACCGTTGCAACTGCCTAAGATCTGGATGACAGTCACAAAAGCAATCCACAAAACTTCGGCGCTCAAGGATGACAAGACCATCGTCTAACTTGATGGTCAGCTATACATACCCCACCCTTGCGCATGCAAACAGGACCCATTTGGAATTCCCTGCAGCTGCGCATGCATGCGGCCCGCCCGGCCCGCCCCGCCCGGGGCCGCCGGCATGGGTCCTGTTTCAAGGACTATGGCCTAAGTTGAAGGGGTAAATTTGTCCCTATCAAAGGAGAGGGTAGAAAGGGAGGACTCGATCTCTACTTACGGTCAACGTCCTTGTAATCGTTTCCCCCTTCCGTTTATCATTACATGTGCGCACATGTGCATGCATATACTGTACAATGCTGATCATGATGCCTTCATTTATGCAGAACTTGTGTACAACATGCATGCGTGCCAACATCACAAGTGCTAGCATGTACACGTAATATAGGCATACAGGGATGTGCTTGAGCATTTGTGGATTCTCATTGCTGTCTGGAGTCAGTCCTGAGGACTTCGCTGTGCGTCTTGCTCCAGCTGGGCTATTGCATAGCTGCCAGATCCAAGAATGCCATCGCCCTGTATAGATCAAAGAAGACTTTTCAGCAAGTTGAGCCTGTGTCAGCACTCACAGACCTTGATCTCTGCTTCGCGTTTCCAACCCCTGGCACAGATGCGTACATGCATTCAGCGCGCCTATAGTGGCGCTCGTCATGCTGGGAACTCACCTGGATTGTAGACCCGCTCCACAGCCGCGGGGTTGCAGCCAATTCAAGAGCCGATTGCGCTGCCAGGCGCTGGGCTCCTCCAAAAATACAGTGCTGACTTGCGGGAGGCCATCAGGCTGCGGCCCCGGACCAGAAAGGGGAAATATTCCCGTCTCGTCGCTCCTGACTGGGTACAGCTGAATCTGCAGACCTTTCATGACTCAGTCTTGGTCCTCTTCCTCTATATCAAAGACACCCCCAGTACCCGGTACGATATAGACAGGTGCAAGGTGTACCGTCCGGTCGAGACCTCACATGCAGCTTTGCAAGCATTGGGATATCAACTCAGGTTTTGTCACGGTGTACCTGCTGCAGTGCTGGAAGCACGGCCTTCTCCACCAGCTGGCCCACAGAATTGCACACACCGTGCACGCCCTGTTCGTTTGCGAGGGGGGAGCCCAGGTCGATGGCTGCCCACACAGGGTCAGCATTTGTGAGGGAATATAGGCCCAGCTGCTCAAGGCATGGAAGCTGCGTGCCTTCTACCAACCACGCCTGCTCCAGCGCCCATATAATCTGCAGAGCAGCAAACCATGAACATCCTCCTCTGGTAAGATCAGGAGCTTTAATGTCATGTCAGCAATGCCACGGCAGGGCAGCAGGAATGCACATCTCTAGGATGAGGCATTGCTGTCCTTTTACAGGGCAGGATTCTAGCACAAGCTCCTCCGCACGGAGTCAGCTGAATGCACGTTGAAGATGTTTGCCAGGCCTTGTTCAGCAGATGTGCTCCCCGTGCTGGTGTGCCACCACTGTCTGGCATGCTGTGCATGGCAGAGGTCCTCACCTGGCGATCTGCCAGTTGTTGTTCCATATCAAGGAAGTAGATATTCAGGCTGCGCAGGCTCTTAGCTGTGTTAAGAGCCCTCCACAGACGCTCCATCAGCCCATGATCGGGGTCTCGGCGGTCTAATAATACCGCCACCTGCAGCATTTTCAATAGGCGAGGCCAATGAGAGCTCCGCATGTAGGTGCTCTGCAGCTCTCTGTGATGAAGTCCTGGTCAGCTCCTCCTCACTTTTTTTTCGACGGGTGTAAGCACAAGTTGCTGAACACCTTTCAAATTTATAGCTTGAAGGCTGCATGCTCACCTGGAGGCTTTCAAGATTTGGCGCTGCTTGAAACAGACGCTGCAGAAGAAGGAAATTCTTGTGAGATTTGTACAGGAAACAGTCCTGGAAAAAATAGTCTTTCAGCTTGGGACACCTGCAGATGCACATGCAAAAGACATTGACACACTCCTCTTTTGGCTCTGAGCTGCACATTATGTCGAGACTTGGATCGTATAATCGAGAGTTCCAAGTTCCCCTTACTTGAAGGATCCCGACGCGCGATGCACCTTGACTACCGATGCGTGTGAGATGGCTTGGTGTGCGGGTCTATAAGGATGATGGCAAGCGTCACATGAGGAGATGCACAAGCAAGCAAGCATGCAAGGTATTACAGAGTGAGTCAGTCTGGCTGACCAGGGGGACCGTATATTCAAAGGCGTTCCTGTAACGATTGATCCTACCTCAAGTCCATGGGGATATGTTTTGCACCGCCGCGTTGGTTGCCGCAAGTCACCGAAAGCACCTCCAACTCTGGCAAACCCACAAGCCTAGGCATGCTATCATTATCAACCTGCAGTAGCAGCAATCCTCTCACTCGAAAAGAAAATCACCATATTTGCCAAACATGCTCTCGTGGTGTGGCACGACTTGGACAAAATTACTGTTGACAACTTCCCATGTGATTTGATCATCGCTCTTGACTGCAGTCTGACTGCAGAACACGGAGGCTTATGTGATCTGATCACACTGTGCGCAGCTTGGCTGCAACTTGTTCAATTTTGCTGACCAAGCAACGGTGTCAGCAACAGCGCACCGAGGAGTCTTTGAAATGGAAGAAAGCAGCGCGCAGCGAACCAGTCTGACCAAGCATCGCACTCCCGTCTGGAGATTCAAAATCCTTTGCCTTGAAGCCGGCAAGATACAGCTCTTCCAGGTTTGGCAAATCCCCGATCAAAAGCTGGCAAGGCCACCCCTGGAGTTTTTCGTACCTGAATATGTAGAAACAGAGGTGAGCCTGCAACATGTCTCATGCCAAAGAACAAGACACCATATAATAACACGATGGATGTCACCGCAATGAGCATCGAGAATAATCTGGGGATTCCTCTTCCAAGGCAAACCTTGCCTGGTGTTGAGGAACAGGTAGCGCAGTGAAGGTGGGAGCCTAAAACAGCCCTTGAGGCCTAAATGGTCCAACTCCAACAGCTGGAGGCCCTTTTCAGTGGCTGCACAAACCTGTGCAATCACCTCCCTGCTGAATATGCAGTCCGGCTCCCACTGCCACTGAGTTTGATATTTCTCATTCCAAGGAGAGACACCAAATTGTATCGCCTCTGTACTCTGCAGGTGCAAGAAGTAGACACGTCATTCCAGTTCACAGCAACCCATTGTGCTGGTCTGCTGCATCAAGACAATGCCATGCAGAAGGTCAAACACATGTACGGCCAATTAGTGCTGACAAGCAATGCCATCTATGCAGTGCTGGATACTTTTTCGCTAACACAGATCTACCCTTGATCTGCCTGGTGGACCAATTGCTATGGTTGAACGCGATGGGCTTTACGTATAGATGTGCGAATGTGTCACCTCTTTTAATTGAAGCGCCCTCAGCTCTGGAAGGCATTCCAGCAATGGTTGCAGCACATCTCCCTCATGCACACTTGACCGCTTGCGCAGCTTTAGCCAGAGTGAGAGAGACCTTAGCTGCTTGCATGAGCATACAGCAGCCTGCAGCATGCAAAAGCGCAGATGGTCAGAATCAGCAAATGTCATGCCACGGCTTGCAAAAGGGTAGCAAGGGAATGCAAGCTTTAGAGGATTGCGATGTTGTAGAATTATCACTCAAATCATGGTGCTACTCCTGTTTGACCGGGGGCCATCACCCTCAAGGCGTGTTCTGGCTCGAAGTGTGCTATCCAAAAGTTGGACAGGACGAGGTGCTGAACCGTTCCAGCACAGAGTGCAATGATTTCAGCTACCTTCACAGCATTTTCGTGCCCAGTCGGAGGTACGGGGTGCTCGATCGACAGAGTTGTCACCTGGACAAGGTTCATAAGTCAGTGCCATGTCCAGATGCCAGGACAGGGAATAACAGGATCGGTTCCTTGGGCTTTCATGCAATCAAACACATCACCTGCATTCCTTTCGATACACGCCTCTCAATAAAATTGTAAAAGCTGTCCAGGCGTTTTGACACGTACGCTTTGTCTGCCTTACACAGCTGAAGGTATACAGTGGACATCTGGTGAGTCAATTCCAGAAACATCCTTCCGGACATGGCAACATTGCAGACATCCGTCATGGACAAGTGCTCGAAGATGTTCTGCACAACATCTGCAGGCAGAATTGGTAAGGAAGCCTCAAAAACCGCTAAGCGGGACATCATGTCCCGCTGTTTCAGCACGCCAGCGAAGTCTAGGTTCAACATACACGTCTATGTTGGTGCATTTGGCGTTCACCCGACTGTAAGGTTCTCGCCGAGATCAGGGTCTTGATGGAAGCTTCCCTCTTGGAGGAAGCTGCCGACTGCCAAGAGATCTAGATTGGGGTCTTAGATTGGGGTTGCTCGGAAATCTTGTAGGATTCCAGGTGGCATGCTTAAGCTGTCAATTGTAGTTCTATCATATGATCATGTCATTCCACCTGCTTGCTTCTGGCGTGAGCACCCACAGATTGTCCCACTTGAGTTTGCAACCTAAGATTTGCATGCTTCAATTCAGCAGCCATGCAAGGTTGACTAAGAAGTACGGCTATCAGCTTCATGAAGGCCCCATTTGTGCATGGCCTTGATTTTGGCAGGACGGCAATCAGCATAATCGTCACAAGCTTGTTGCCCCACGAGTCAGTATATTTCCACACTGCAATGCTTGTTCTAAAGCAATCGATTGAAGACAGCCAGGAACGCATTGAAATGCAGTGTCTGCACCCAGTATCCGCAAGTAAAAGCCTAAATGCACGGGCACGGGCATTTGCTGTCACTGACAGTCAGCACAGCGGCCAGACAGGCAGAGATTCTGAACAAGCTATGAACATCGACCGTGCTGTTCATCTATTTTGGAAAGATCCCTGCTGGACATTCCTTCATATATCTGTGGCATGTCTGTTGCAACCTGCAGGCTGTGACTCCACGCTGCTAGCTTACTGTGCAGCCGTAATGCCACTCGTCTTTTCCGATTTTCTCTAAATAATCATAAAAAGTGAACTCCAGATCCTTTTCATCCTCTTTATGGTGCCACAGCAAATATTCTGTTGTCCCCTCAGGCACGTGCTTGGCTGTGGGGGGAAACACTGGTCGTTTGAGTGCAGCCCTGCCTACTGGCCTGCCCACGCGTTCTGGTAAGCGATCTGGCCAGTGATAAATGTCGGTTTTGGCGCCCCAATTGTGGTCTCGGCGGAGGTGTGCTAGTGTGGCTCGCAACCTGCAATGCATCATTGCTGCTGCAGAGGTTTTCTCTGCACACAACTCTACATATCACTGCTAATCGGCAGCTGCACGGGCAGGCTGCTGCATGCCGAGCCACACAATGACAGGCAAGTGCGGGCATTGAAGCCTCTTGAAACGGACGGCAGATACAAGCTTGGAGCAATGCTTTGAGCCCCACAGCATACCGGAAGGGACAGGCCGTTGCCCCGTTTTGGCTTTACATGCTGCTCTAGTGCAGCATGACTCTGCAAATTCCAGCGCAGGTGGCAATACCACCTCGAAAGATTCCACAGGTTCCTCGCCGTGACCTGTGCACTTACCTGGATTGTATGCCCTGATCGCAGCAGGCGGGAGCCAGCCAGTCTACACCAGTGTCCCAGCCTTCAGGCTGCTGCAGGAAGGTGAATCGCAGATTGTCACATTGCTGTGGCGCTGGTGCAAGGGAGCTGTCAACATGATTTGTGCTTGACCGTGGGTACAAATCAACCTGCATCCACAACGGGGTCTTCACTTGGCACAATCAGATGATATGCGCTGCTGAGTGTAGCATAGCGATCACTGGCATGATGCCAGCGCAGGCACAAGAATATGCTTGTCCCAATCAGATAACCCGTCAGCTTGTAGCCGCAGCTGGTCATCGTCAACAGGTCTGCATGCAAGTAAGGGACATCCAAATGACTTTTCCTAAGCATATCTTTGCACCTGGTCCAATGCCGGGAGCACGCCTGCTGTGCGCAAGGTTGCAATTGCAGCACAGACTTCGATGCCACCGTGCTCAAACGCCGTTGGTGTGCCCATCTGGACGTTTGGAGCATCATCGTGAAGCGGCGATAAGGCATGATACGCGCCCAGCCTGTTAAGGGCTGGCAGGCACAAGCCCTCCACCTGTAGAGCATCCTCGAATCGCTTCCTCACCTGCAAGCACGACACATGCCTCCTTCGCACTGATTGGGCAATGGCTGGACCAAATAATTACCACAAACATTGCATGCTACCACAGCACAGTCAGTAATTACTTTACAAAAAAAAGGTTTGTGGTTGACTACGGCATGTTCACAAAAGAGCATCACATACACATTCACCTCCTTTTCCACATTTCTCCCATGATGCTCATATTCTATGAAGATGATATCTAGCGAGCGCAATCGGCTTGCTCCAATTAATGCCTTCCAAAAGCTGACAAATAGCTGCTCATCAGTAGATCCTGAAGTTGAGGCCACCTGTGCATGTTCCATAGGCCTACTGACGCAGCAGCAGAGCAATGAAAGCATGTGATCTTGAGCAAATGTACTCAAACATGTGTACATGTACATGTACATGTACTTCTTCAATGTCAAGGTAAATGCATGTTCATCTTCTCTACTCCACCGGTGATCCCTCGTTATCGTGCTTGCGGGGATGTCTCGGCTTGCCTGAAGGCCTTCAAGGCTGTCTCCTGCTTCTTGAACAATCTGTCTCAAGAGAAGGACGTCCTCTGTATCCCACAATTGAAAGTAGTGCTCTTTCAGCCGTGGACACCTGCAGCAAACAACACACCCGGTGTGCACCTACACCGTTGTATGTTGTCCTAGTCTGTATGGCTGGTTGCCAATTGAAGCGGGATCAACCTCAGAGCATGAAAGCGGACAACTACCTGAGATTCACAGGAGTGTATGTGGCTTTCATTGGTCGAGGAAATGCAAAAGTGAGCGCAAGTAGCTCCAACTGCGGCATCTCAACAGTCTCCACATACTTCTCAGATATAGCCTGCAATGAGAACGTGTGCGAAGTCTTCTTTTAAAAACTGCACATGTTCTGATGGGAAACATCTGCACTCAGTCTTGGTGTTGCAAACCAGCACAGCCACTCTGATCCTGCAGCGCAGCCCTGACTGGCTACAGAGGCGCACCGCATTAGCATCAGAGAAGTGGAGGACAGCCACACGCAGATTCTCTGCTCTGGTGATTCTTGTGCAGCCTTCTTCGATGAACAAGTGGCTACAGAAATGGAGGATGTACAGCTCTTCCAGGCATGGCAGGTCCACCAATAGGCGCCCTAGCCTCCCTCTAAACCGCCAGTAACTGTGCACATCCCATCAGCTTTCAACTGTGAAGATTAGAAGGTAAAGCCAGTGTCTCTGCAGATGTACATGCATGCAGATGCGCGCTGCATGAGGCTGGGTCATTGCAGCTTCTCTGCTTGCTGGTCAGGGAGAAGGAGACTCGTCACAAATCTCAGGAGTGGATCTTGCCGGTTGCTGAGGAACAAGTAGCGCAGTGAAGATGGTAACACGCTGATGTCATCAAGGTCACAATGGTCCATCAGCAGCAGCTGTAGGCCCCGCTCTCGGCTTGCGCACACTTCATCAAGAATGTCATTGCCAAAGATGCTCGCTGGCTCCTCACGCACGTTTTCCATAAACTGCAAAAACAAAATGAGCAGCTATAGGACACTTGCCTTCTTGGCTGCATCATGAAACCGTCACAGCTTGAGCATGGCTCACTCATCATTCAGTTGTCCAAATCCAACCTCTGTGAGATAGATTGACTCACGAACAAAAAGTACGAAAATATGCGCGCCCAAAACCTTCCCTTCATTGTGAGCGACATTGTCTAAGCCATTGCTCAAGCAGAGAAGTGAGAGGACTTCTAACCTCTTTGAATTGCACGGCTCTGAGCTCTGGCAGGGATCTGAGCAGCGCTTGCATGAGGTTGCCCTCGCGCAAAATGAGCTCCCAATCCAGCAATAGGCTGAATGTCAACGACCTCAGCTGTTTGCATGCGCACACTGCCGACTGCATGAGAAGCACAAAGTATTCGCAGATGTCAGTAGGTCATCATTTCGGCACCCTCTGCGCGTTGCCAGAGCTCTACATGACTTGCAGCATCCATTAAAATCACAGGTATGAACACGAGCGCTTTAAGGCTAGTTGTAAGGGAAAACTCACCAGCATCCTAGCTGAACCTTCTGGAAGGAAGTCGGAGAACTGAAAGTTGGACAGGCTCAAATGTTGAAGAGAGCCTGACAGCCTTCTGGCTATATTGGCCAGCAGCCAGAGGGCCGGTGATTCCTCACCAATTTCAGGCCTCTCAGCATGTTTGATATCTATGGTCAGCCGATCCACCTGGGCAGACATCGCAGGTAAAAGAGGCCTCCATGAATGATCCATCAGTCAGTACTTCTAATTTTATAAGACATGCAGACAGTTCCTGTAGCCACGGTGGAATTCGTGCAGAACTGCCGCACCGCACCTTCATGCCTTTATGCAAGCGCCTGCTGAGGAACAATTCGAAGCTTTTTACATTGGCTCGCGCCGATGTTGTGTTGTGCAGCTTGAAATGAAATTGGGAAAGCTGACAGGTGAGCGTCCAAAAATCCCTTGAGGAGAGCGCAGCGTTGCACACATCCACCATGGACAAATCTCTGAATATTCTCTGCACTACTTCGGATGGCAGACTGGGCGTGTAAGCCCCAGATCGGTGACAGATCGACATTTTACCTCAGAGATGCAATCAGCACACGAATTGTTAAAGAAATGACATCTAGCTTGGTACGGATGTCTTCTCCTCTGAGAACTCTGACAACGGAGATTCATCAAATGCCGGGTGGATTTTTAATGTGACACTTATGTTGAGCTTGGTGTGAACTGGAAAGCTTCGTCATAGTTAGTCATCGCATCACATTCGAGCGAAACTTGCTGACCAGCTGGCTGAAGGAACACGAGCTCTCTTCGTACTTCAATCTAGATCGTATCAAATTATGTCACAGGATCCAAATGGTGTGATACAAGTGCGGCTGGAGCCACCTGTGGGACACATCCTGGGCCTGCGTTACACGGGTGTCGCAGCTTCTCACGGTCTTTTGTAGCAGGCAATCCGTGCAGCAATTATGTGATGCGAGCACACCACGTTTGTCATTTCAGCTCAGAGTGGCCCACCTGCAAAGCAAGCATTCCTGCAGTCAACTGTTGACTCCGGAACCACGTTCCTGTTCAGGCGCAATGCCCTAAACCCTAAACCCTAAATAAACTTCAGGCCAGGCCTCGGCAGGTCCCGTGATGATGACTGTGCATTTGTCCAAATTTCTTTGCGGCTTTGACCACCTTGCTTGAGTTGTAACGGACTGAGTTGTTGTTAGGATCCCTGTTTTGATCAATACTGGTACAGCATTCATGTACTGAGGTCTCTTCAGCTTGAGACGACCTGTTCTTTAATCCGAAACTTTGTGCCTTGTAAGTTGTCACGATCCACGTTCTCATTGTTTATTATGAGCGTTGACATGGTGAAATGATTATGCCAGTGGAGGTTTCCGAGAGAAGCCTATCCATCGCGCACCATTTACTTTCACAGATCGTGAAATATGCCTTTTTGAGGATGGGACCCATGGGTGCCTGAATGCTAATAACCGTCCTGTGGAATTTCTTTTAGGACGCAAATTGTCTGCAAACTTTTCATGGTCCAGATAGTAAGAAGCTAACGGTCGATGTCTTTCAGGAGGCTTGGCTGCGATGGGGAGGGAAGATCAAGAAGTGAAGGAGCCCCTCATTGCTCATGAGGATCGCAATCCTGCAGAATGCATAGACCAATCGGATGAAGTCGGCCAACCAGCAGGTAGGAGGCTGCAGTATTGCTGGCAGTTATTCCCCCATTGTCTTGGCACTTTCCAGTACTTTGCAGGGGAAAACCTGAGATTTCGAACACTTGCTGTGTTCCACAGGGCTAGGCGATGAGGAAGCGCCACGTGAAAACAAGGGGACAGCGGTGGGGGTCACTGTGTTGATGACCACTTTCATCATGCTAGGTGAGATCTCTCGGGACCCTGAAAACTGTTACTGCATCCCACACTGCGCCCTTTATGCCTTCCTTACCACAAGCGGCTTTCGGCATTCCTCAGTCTGCACCAATACTGTGCGACCATGCAAGCAAGGAAAAGACCAGACACTCGCACGCCCCAAAGGACCAGTTGAAAAGATATTGACCCTTGCTCAGAAGCCCCCAGACAGGGACAGGGCAGCATCCTGTCAAGTGACATTCAAAGCACAGAAGGGCATGCGTCACCATACATTCCTGGATACAACAAGAAAAAATACAAAACCAAGAAAGTATACAACTTCTACTGCCAAGAAGGAAATACAAAATTGTTTTTCTTTCTGACAGGTGACATGCTTGGGCTCGGATCACTGACACTGCCATCAGTGTTTGCGCGGCTGGGGTGGGTGCCAGCGCTGGCCATTATAGCCATCTGCGCGCTCGGCACAATCTATAGTGGCCGACTCTTCACTCTGCTCGTCGAGAAGGCAGGCTGCCCTGCCCCTTGTTCCTCATGAGATCATAGCACTGTTGCTCTGTCAAATCCACGTTTGCACCTGGGTTCTCTGTATCCTCACATGCCTTCCCGACCAAGTGAAAGCCAATTGTAGGACGTATAATTTGGAGCTGTAAAGGAGATGTGGGGCGATCAACCGTGCAGTTCTCACATGCTCACCTTGTGTGGGAATCTGGCCGCTGACGTGGCAAACGCTGGCTTATATGTGTCTCTGTGGCTGGTGAAAGTGTGACCTTTTAGAAGGTCCAGCATCCCTAAGAAGAAAATTGGCCGCAGGTGCCGAATGCGCATGTGTTTGATGATTTGGGCGGCGCGGCGATGGGGGTGTGGGGCCGGCGGCTGGTATACTGCACAGTCTACCTCACCATCATGGGCGAACCCATCATCTTCCATCTGACCTCCATGGAGGCTCTGCAGCAGATCTTCTACCGCTCCCGGCTCAGCCAGGGCCTTGCTGCTGCCATCGTGGCCGCCATCATGCTGCCCCTGGGACAGGTCAGCTGCTCGCTTTTGTCATCTTACTTTCCCTCATAGAGTCTGCTGGCAGCATCAGGCAGTCAAACTTATTGACCAAGAAGGTGTGCAATACCTCACGCACGCTAGTGACTGTCTTGGCGGCGGCTCAGAAATGTCACTGTGTATCCCTTGCATTGCTGTGTGATCAGCAGCTGGCAGGGTGGCATCTGTTGCCACATTCATGCAGGGCAGGGAATGTGCTAGCTTCTACCCTATTCAGAGTGTCCGCTTGCTTTTGCATCGTCATGGCCATGTCTTTTGTTCGCCATGAAAGGGTGTTTCTTGGATTTTTGTGCGCGCAGATCCGGGGGATTGAGGAGGTGAGCGCAGTGTCCGTGGTGGGCACGCTGGGTATGCTGGTTGCGCTGGCAATTGCCGCCATCAAGATCTGCGTCACCCCACACGTACACAGCTACAGGCATGTTTGTTGCCCACACAGATATTCAGTCCGCATCGTAACAGATGTCCCGCCCGTAGTCTCCTATATTTGCCATGCCAAGGGGCTGCCCAGCCGTGAACATGCAAGTTGCTATGGCTTTCTGAGCTCCAGCTACTGGTGCTCAGACACAGTGCGACATCCTCCTTTTCAAGTGTGTCCACCTAATTCTACTTGCATCTCCACCAGCGAAGGAGCATTCTTGGTTGCATGCAGGCCACCGGAGATCATTCACAGGCCGGAGGATGTGTCAACGCCGTTTGTGGCCATCTTTGATGCTGTCTTCACCTTTGGCGGGCAGGTCAACTGGATGAGGTGCGTGCCGTCCACACCAGACCCTTCCAAATTTCAAGACTTTTCCAATTTAATACAAGCCACAATTATGCTCCTTGCAATCCCTTTGCGGGCATGGGGTCAACAGCCCACCAATCAACCTGTGACAATTGAAATATTTGCGCTGAAAAGGTTTGTTTGCGGATTTGCTAAAAAAATATGCACCAATTTGCCCTGGTAATAGTCCTGTTGTAGGTACACTGTTGCCTTATCTTCATTATGAAAAATGCCTGAACAGATGTCCGGAAGAGGTGGTGCCTGAATCCGTATCCTCACAAAGGCATGAGGCATGATGCAGGTTGCCTGATACTGATGGGCATCATGCCTCACATTCCTAAATAGGCGCCTTGATTTGTGTGCAGGTACCTGATAGCGATGAAAGAGCGCCGGAAGTTTCCGCGCGCGGTGGCGGCGGTGACGTCAGTGATGACTGTCGTCTACCTGGCGGTTGGCTCAGTGGGTTACTTCCGCTTGGGCAGTCAATTCGACCTCACCAAGCCGCTCACCTCCATCCTGCCCCAGGATGCCTGGCTCATGGCCGCCAATGTGGGCCTGCTAGCCCATTGCATTGTCGCCTACATGGTGCGCAACAGGTCTTTCCTCCTGTGCTTTTCACGAGTCATGTTGACAGATGCATAGATGCCACTGAATTAAGCAATTTTAGGATACCAGGCATGCACATTTGGAAGATGCATGTTGGAAAAGTGCTTGCATGGTCGCTGTGCGTGGTGTTAGCCCATGCGCGTGTGCAACTCTGTCCTCCATTAAGCTGCATGACCTCCATGTCAATTGCATCAATGCCAGTGGTCTGACAAGCTTGAGGGGTCCCAAAAACTACAAGGCCCTTCTAGAAGGGTTCTAGAGTAATGGCTCTTGCAGTGATTGCTCTCAGTGTCAGGCTGAGGGTGTACAAGTCTGATGCAGTACTGATTAGAGTGGCTGCTGTGTGGTGCAGATCAACTTGAACATATGGACGCACCTGCTCCTGCACCTCTTTGTGCCCTCCTTGAATGGGTGCGCAGCTTCCTCAATGTTCTTCTGTCACTCTCTTACCCTCTTTGAAGTTCCGTCGATGCTAATCTGAGCAGATGGAATAAAGTTGGGGAGGTTTTTATCACATCTGCTGAGAGGAGCTTGGCTGTACTTGAGAGGCGGGTTCATGCATCCACAGCAGGGCCTAGGTTTCCAGGGCTCGCTAGCCGCATTGCCTGGCACCATCCACAGGCATGCAGCACTGCATGACAGCCACTCAACCCTTCTTTCGAGATGATCAACATAATCTTTGATCATTTAAAAGTCTGTGTCTTGCAGGGCGGAGGAGAGTTCGAGCCTTAAGGGCCGCGGTGCGTGGGCGGCGGTGAGCACAGCGGGCATAGCGCTGAGCTGGCTGGTCTCCATAACGTTCCCTTACTTTTCAACAGTCATGGCCATCATCGCCGCTCTGGGCGACCTCGCCGGCGCTTATGCCCTGCCCGCCCTCTTCGTCCTGGTGCGCTCACCCTTTCCTCCCCTCTGTTTATTGAGGGTATTACGCTGCCACGACATCATTGTCCTGGCGTGCTCACCCTTTTTCCCCCTTATGAGTCTTCCCCTTTGCTCTTCATGGTTTTGGGCCCATAGTGCTGCAGAGCATGAACACGCAATCCACCACGTTCAGGAGATGTACAACAGGACAAGAAATAGTACAAATCCCCCCTTATCCTTTAATGCATCCCCTTAGCTGCTTGTTTGTGCCATCAGATGATGTCCATAACATTCTCAGTGTCGCAATTGGGACATCTCTGTGTGGAGGAGGCAGCATGCAGCTGTGCAAATGGACAGTCCTGCTGCTGCTGTGTACTGATGATAATGTGCAATATTGACTATCTTACTAATTGGTTGCTAATGATGATAGTGTTTGTGCAGTACTTGATGGCGCACAGGCTGCCTCGGTGGGAGAGGATGTTCTGCTACGTGCTCATCCCAGTCTCTCTGGCGCTGTCAGCCGTGGGCATCGTTTCTTCTATCAGGGAGCTCATCAGCGAATTCAGAGGGCACCAAGGATAAGCCTTTGTAGTGTGACCACAAGACACACACACAAATGTTTGATCCCACCAGTTTCAGGAGAATTTCCGGCAGTAAGTTGGTCTCATGAGCTCACCAATGTCGCTCTGTTCTGAGTGTACCTGCATAGTATTGCAGTCCTTCAATAAGGCCATTAAAGGCCTTGCTTGAGGCTGCTGCCTGCAAATTTCCACCGTGAGAGCGCTAATGTCTTTGGCGCTGTTTTCAGTTGAGACAGTGAGAGTCATAAGCACGAACACATGTGGACCCTGGCAACGATGCCACCTAGGACAAGGCGTCCAATTCGCTTAAAGCGTGACCCTCTGAATGGAGCAATGTTTGGAGGTGAGTATTCAATTTCATTCCATTCATGTCTGGCTGATTTTGTCAGCTTGAGATTCAGAGTAGCTGACTTCAACAATGCACCTTACATGGGCACAGTGCTCTGCTGGTGCAATTGTTTGTTGACATTACCACTTGCAATTGCAATCCTGATTGTGCTGTGTTCTTGTCAAAAAAATTAGGTAAATAAATCTGCTTACGGAATGGTTGCATTGTGCTGCACCTTTTCACGCCCACAACCTGGATCCAGTAAATAAAACTGGATTTTTCTTTAGCAGATCTGTAAGAATGCAATGGACAAGCTAAGCTCTGTTGTGCAGCCATGTGGCTCAGCAATATGAGGACAAGAAATACACGCATGGCAAGTCAGTATCACTTGTCGGCACAAACTGCATATCCAACCATGCATGTTGCACAATGTGTGCACACTTTGTTCATGGTCTATGACCAATGCTGCCGAGAAAAGGATTGGGATTTCGTCATGTACAACATGTCTCAGCAGTATTGGTCTCAACCTGGTCTACAACATATAATTTCACAATCAATAATCGTGGCAATATGTATATATTGCATGCGTCGCCACTTCATAGGGCGCCGGCTTTGGCAGCTACCATCCGCAACCTCTGCACAACACCAGTGCACGTGTGTTGATATTAGCCAAATCAATTTGAATTCAAGCAGGACACAGCAGCTCCCAACATCCTGACCAAGGGTCCTCTGAAGTCATCAGATATTGGCATGACCGCAAAAACACATCACTCACACTGTCCAATATGTCCAGTAGTGGTAAGAACAAAGGATTTGAAGTGTCAAACCAGCTGCCAGACTGTCATCTCGGTCAAGCTCAAAATTTTTCGGTGTGTTTGTTCTCAACAGAAGAAGGGTGGCAGTGAGCAGGGCATTTACCGGGACGTTGATGATCCGCTCCATGGCTGTTATGATGGGGCCCGGGGTCTCTAGGCAGATGCCGGCGTGCGCGCCATCTGCGACACACAGATAAGATCACTGCCTGACTTGACTTCTCATATGCTTGCCTCCGCCAGCTTTGTCAACATAGCTTTGCCCAATATGCTCCTTCGCACACCTCGGAGCTTCCATCAGCTTTGCCCAGGGGCTTTGACATCAAGAAGAATCCTGGGGAATTCGAAATGGAGCATAGTTGGGCAAATCATGGACGCAATTTCGACCGGTACACTGCTGTCTCTTCAGCGTCAAGTTCCCTGCTTCCGCATGCATTGTGTTGTGTCGACAATCCTATATGCAGATCACAGCAAGTCTCCCACATAGCCAAAATAGGCTGCCTCACCTGTGAGGATAAGCGGGCAGCGCAGCTGCTTTGCCAGCTTCTTCACCCAGCACAGGCCGGCCACCACATCTGATTTTCCGTTAATCAGCTGCATGGGCACGCTTGCTTTACGCATCGCCTGGATCTCACCCCTTGACATCCTGCACACACACACACACACAACCGCTCTTGCCGACGTTGAATCAATGCTCGCTGCAAACAAGTAATATCCTGTGCAGAGTGGCAAGCGGCAATGGCCCATGTGAAAATTTAGAATTGCTTATTGAGCAGCTGCAGCCTCTCGAGCATTCGGTGTCCGTGCCCTTTCAATCTTCAACAGAGACGTAAATTGCAGGGAAGCTTGCAAAGGGGGTAAGCTTGAACATGGAAGCACATGCAGTGCAGCAAAACAGTAGCATCCTTCTCTTTCACTAGAGTCATGGTACTGCTAATGAGTGAGCTGCGCACCGGTCGCAGACAACATTCTTACGGTATTTTCTCCATTATAGGTTCCACCCTTCATTGACCCAAAACCCTAAAACCATATAGCATCCCCATGAATAATCCATATTCCCAAAAACCTAACCTGAAGTGTTGTACTAAGATTCACGCAGCGCACCGGTGTGTGACGGCTGCTAGGACATGGCCGTTACGGCCCATTTCTGGCTGCCCCTCAGCCAGAAATTTTTCAGTGATGCCCAGCCGGATTGCCTCCCACGTGCTGTCTGTCAGCACCTGTACCCACACCCACACAGCGCCAGTCATCGCTCCTGATTCTCTTTGATTTCACTCTGAACCCCAAGCCAGGGGTCTCTTCGCTCTGCATGATGGGTCATTAGGTACGTATTAGAGGTCATCTGAGCCTTGGGTTCCAGAGGGATGCCCTGAATCGGAAGGTGCAGAGCAGACTTTAAAGATTTCAAGAAGAACGCCCCAAGAAGGCCAGAACAGGAACACGCACTTTCAAAGCCTCTCTGTAGTCCTGCAAGTGTCAGATACCTGCAGGACCACTAACAGGCACTGCATGTGCCAGATTGTGCCAGATTCCTGCACCAGCCACGGATTGCTGGCAAGACAAGTTTTTACCATATATCACCTTACACAGATATCTAGGATGTGCAATACATGATGAGCTGACTGGCGAGGGTGAAAATGCGGCACTGCAGCCGCCAACACGGGTGACTGCCCTGCTACAAACCACGATTACCAAGTAATAAAAACACTATTGCCAGTGGATGCCCAGCTGGAGGAGGTGCAGCCGCTACCAGGTGCCGGCCCACTAATAAGCGATTAGTGTCATCTTCTAATCAGGACTATTGATTGAGTAAGCACTGCGTGCGCGCATGCCAAGGTGCAGGGGCGCACCTCTCCGCGCGTGCGGCCGCCGTCGACCTTGTGCGACAGGTACTGGCGGCTGAAGTTGGCGCGCAGGTTGGCCGGAATGCGCGACTCCAACGGCCCAGCACCTGCCTGCGCATGGCCAGGGAACTCTTAAAACAGATCATGCTGACAAGATTGAGGAGTTGCATTTGCACTCACTTGTCAAAGTCCACAAAGGTGCACACTAAATTGATGATTTTGGGGCTTTAGAGAAGACGAATTGCTGGAGAGCCGGCCAGGCCCTTTGGAGCACCGAGCAATGCCAGACTAGCTAGACGTCCTAGCGGGTAGACTTGTGAGGCAGAATTAAGCCATTCTGCACACAATAAAGTCTGCGCAACAGTCAATTCAAGGTATGCATCCGCCCAACTTTCAAAAGATCACCCCTATCATGTCCGGTGCAAAGGTGCAAGTTTTGGAAGTTCCGTGAGAAGCATGCATTGCCACAAGCGCAGGATAGTGCATGGCAGAAATTGCTGCATATGCTGGGGCACCGGCAGGAGTGTAAATTCAGACGGCTGGAAATTGTGCATGCAAGACACACCAATAGCGACCTGCTGGACATCCTCTGTCATGCATGCAGAATGAGATTGTCTGGTAGACCTCCATGAGGGTGTCTTGCATGCATGCTCTTGAGTACCAATAAGCAGTCGTGGGTCAGAGCTGATGCAGCGTGGGGCATGGCATATTGACCCATGGGCGGCTCACCCTGGTGCCGGCCAATGTTGGGGTAATTCTTTTTCAAGGGCATATCTTGCCACATGCTCAGGAGTGAAGGGAACAGAGCCAGAGATGATGCAAAAAGTGGCGCGCACCCGAAGGGTGATCCAGGGCCGGCTCATCATGGTGCCGGCCATCTGCAGTCCAGTGGAGGTGGTTGACAGCATAGTCAGGCTGGCTATCCTCCTGGGGGCATGCGCCAGCATCTTGCACCCGATCATGCCTGCAGCCGCAGCAGCACAGAGGACTTTGCTCTTCTGACAGTAGCAATGGGAGTGTGAATGAAGCCCAGATTGTTTCTTCCCTGATTGAAGCTGAGGTCAGCACAGTACATGTTCGCATTTGTTATCCCGCTTGGGAGTAAGTATAAAGCCCACATTGTTCCTTCCCTGATTGAAGCTGAGTTCAGTACATGTTTGCATTTGTTATCCCGCTGAAGACATTTCAGGTCTCTCCTCCCAAGGCACATCAAGGACTTTTCAAGGGGAGAAAAGTCCTTGATGTTTGGTGCTTTTTCGGAAAGCTAGAGAAAGCTGCTGACTATTACCAAGCACACTGTAGCCATACAAGAGAGGTGCCGCTGCAAGAATATATAATGGCCTACAGTGAAATGCAAACCAGTACACAAACACCCCAGATCCACTTCTGGTCTGAGATGCACTTGATTCTGGCCGGGTACACTTAGTTCAATCCCCTGGTAAAGCCTAGGGTCGCACCCCCGAGAGACATGCCCATGACGTGCGCGCGTGCCCATCCCAGGTGGTCCATCAGCGCCAGCGCATCGGCGGCCATCAGGTGCGTCCGGTACGCGGCATACCTAAACATATTGATTTTATCATTAGTATTGTTATTAACATTATTAGACGCATTCCCTGCCAAGGCAAGGTGCGTCCTGCAGACAAGCTGCAGGTAAAGGCTGCCACAATCCTACATCTTGTCGGACTCGCCAGATCCACGCAAGACCCAATCAACCGTGGACACGGTGCTGAGTACTTCTTCCGCCCCCCGCCAGCCGGGGTCAGCACATATATGATTTAGGTAGTAGAGGTTTTTTCTACCTGTCCGGGATGCTGCTGTTGCCGATCCCCCGGTTGTCAAACGTGCAGCACCTGCGCGCAAAATTGCAAATGGAGTTGAGAGGACTGAAACTCTTTCAAACACTGTCCATGACATGTTGCAATTTGATTCATGTGGATGGCCACGAAGCATGCTGGCCTGCAGGGTCTCACTATGCCTGCACGGCATGCAACCTACCAACAGGAATGCCACACGCAGTCGTGTCCTGAACCCATTGGTGCTGTCACACGCCGTGCAAAGGCGCTGCCCAATTTGCTTTCCTTGAGACGCAACTGCCAAGCTTAAGAGTTCCCATGCCATGTGGCACAACAGTAATGGCGGTATTCTGAGACCATTGAAGAGCTGGAAAACCATGTGAGAGACAGCCCAGACGCTGTTGGACACGCCTTTCAGTGGTGGAGGAAGTGCATGAAATGCGAAACCCGGCATCCCGGCACTCAATACCATAACTTATGTATCGCTTGACGTACCTAGTCCTCAGGACTGGAAAACATGTATTTGAGATCAGGCCTATTCAGAGCAGAGGACTCACGTGAGCAGCGGCGAGCCCGGCTGCGGAGGGGCGGCGGTGAGCGAGGTCAGGTGGCTGACTATGGGGTGGAAGAACTCGGTGCGACCGCGCGCAGACATGCCGCAAATGAACAACACATTTGCGCACACGCTCGGATCCACCGCCTCAACGCCCCTGGCAATGAAGCATCAACTTTAATTCGTAGATTACTCTCAAGTATACTAGCACGCTGCTCCTGGAAGAGGCAAGGTGCGTCATTAACAGGCAGGTGATGCCTTTTCTGGAAACAGCGGTGCATTCAAGTAGGCAGCTTTCTACCAGCTTTGATGATCCAGGATGCATGCCAGAGCTTGGATGGTGGCGCATGTACATTCCAGAAGCCTAGTGCAGGCTAGCAAGCAGTAGAGAGTAAGCTGATGGTGCACTTGATGCATTTGCAGGCGGCAACAGAGCTCATGCAGAGATCATGGATGCTCCTGCTTTTTAGAAATATTGATGTGGGCAAGGCACACATATAGCGCTTCATAGTCAAACGCGGCTGTGATTGGCCTACCCGCTGGATGCATGGGCGGGGTCTTCGTGTGGCATCTCAATCACATGCTCCCCCTCCCTGACACCATTTGGAGTCGTTACTGCCTCTTCTGGCCCGGCTTTGGAATTTTCAAGCCCTCCTTTTCTGCCAGGTGCTCCCTGATCCACCGCATGCTTAGCACCCTCGGTCAAGCCTGCTGCTGGCTCACTCACCCCATTTTCGTATGGCCTTGTCTTTCCTGACATGTCTGTCATCTCAATGCTGCCCCGCTGCGGCTGTAAAGTTTCTAACCCATTTGTTCTGCCTGGTCGGCTGGCCAGCATCTGCTTTCCTGTGTCTGCCTTCCTGTCAGCGGCAGCTGCCGAGTCAATGGCATCCTTGACTCGACCGAGCTCATGATCGGTGCCAGCAGCGCTGCTGAGGCTGCTGGATTGCCTCTCGTAGGTTTTGCGTCCGTCCTTTGCTTCTGAATAGCTGTAGTCGTCCCTGTTGGTAGTCACTCTGCCTTGCAGCTCATAGTAGATGTCAACCGGTCCGTCAGCGCTGACTAGCTTTGCAATTGGCATCTTCGACTGATTAAAACTGTCACCGGCTTATACTCGGCAGCAGGACTCCGCATGAATCCCCATGCCCGTTTCGAGCTCAATCAATCTAGCTCGGCTGTCCTTGGACGGAGCATATTCCAGTTGCCAAAGTCAATATCAGGGATCACACATTGTGTTCTAAAATATTTCTTCTGTTCATAAGTGCCGATCGTTCATGTTCATTGTCCAAAGTAAATTACATCAGGGCCAGAGTTTTGTCATGCCTTTGTGGTCATGTGCCCGAAAGTGCACTGTACAAACCTCCCAACACCCCTTCCTGGGACCCATTCGTGTTCAACAGCCTATTTTTGTGATCAATGAAGTGATAGTAACAGCAGAAATGCTTTCTGAGGAAGGCAATGCTGCCTATTCATCACTCGAACGCCCACGTAACCTTATGAAATTGTTGCCCAAATTTCCGAGACCTTGGGATGGCTGGAATCTAACCCAAAGTATGCATGTAGGACACTTTGCCTTATTTGATCCTTGTCTTTCAAATTTTACACCATTGCTTGAAGGAAGATCGCTGACCTTTTGAGTTTGAGATCAGACATTCTTCAGGATCCCATCTCTCATGTTGCAAAGATCCTGTCGTGCGTTGCGGCCCCAAGCTCTTGATAACCTCCTCAATAATCCGCTTAAATTGTTGCTAGGAATTGAAACCGCTCAGAAAATCTGCTGTTTCGATAGGTAAGTTCATTCTCAGGGAACAGCCCTTTCAGCATCAGAACTGAGTACCATCGTTTGACTTGTTTGGCCACAAAATTCTCAAATTTCATTTTGCAGCAGGCAGAGTAGTGGCAGATGTGCCAGTACCTGCACATCATCCCAGGCATCAGGGCAAGACGCATCTGCTGACAAACTTGCACAGCAGGAGCTCCAAAATGGCCTTCCAGAAGTGACAACGGTGCGATCCATGCCCCTTTTTCTCCTTATCCTGACTCTCCTTGCATGCATATATTATTGCTCGCCACCTGCAGTTTGTACCTCTCATGGCAATTCTCTTTGAGCAGGAATTCGAGGAGGGCAGCACTTTCCGCTCCATCACAGAAGATGAGATGCGGCAGCGCAAGAACAAGGCCGTGAAGGCTTGGCTGGTGAGCCATTCCTGCTTTGATATTCAGGCGGGATTTTCATAGCGTGGCCCATGCTTTGGCGGGCGCTGTGAGCAAATGTTCGCAACCGGGAGAGGCAACGAGGGTGTAGAACAGAACACATGTAGTGGTGCTCTTGATGATTGCATTTTGATGCATGTGGGGCGGAGGAAGCAGTGCTGATGTGTGAGGTCAGAAGCAGCAAGCACAGGATTGTGTGCATTGTGCAGGAGCATCAAGTGGGGAGGGAGAAGTTGGACGTAGTGCAGATATTGCAGGCTCACCATGTCATTGTCAGGGGCGGGCCTGAGGAGGGTACAAGGCTCATAGATGCCCTGCTGGTGAGGCCCTGCTGTGACATGAAGCATGGTGCATATCACTTTGCGTTGCTGTGACGTAAAAAGCCTGCATGCAATGCACATGAGCCATGGTCCTCGCTTGAAGAACTCCTTGAAAACATGTGTTCTGACTGTCCGCAGGAGTGGAAGCAGAAGGGCATTGAAGATTGATGAAGAACAAAAGCACCTGCAGATGACCACAGAAAGAAATCGGATTTGCTTTGAGAATCCCCTTTGCCAGAACAGACAAAAGACCATATGTATGAGTAGGAGCTGCTTCAGCAACGCCTGCTGGTCAGCTGATCGTCTGACTCGTCACTCAGACACCATCAGAAAAGCATGACAGCCTCTAGAGTAACATTTATTTGAATACAATAAACTCAACTGCTTATATTCTATTGAGGTTGGCATATCCAAGTGCATAGTGCACTGGATGCTGGCACTAGCAAATTTCTCAAGCACTCAACTCAAGTCACTCAATTGAAAACCCTCAAGCACGCTGAGCACTTCATTTCAAACACATCCCAACCGTCCAGCAGACCTTTATAGGATTCTCTGCAAGTTCCACTCTACTGCACATATCTATCGCCTAATATCTTGCAGATTGTGGCAAAGTTGGAGGCCCTAGCATACACTGAAGACATCTGGAAGAGAGCAGACCTCCAGGACAATTATGATATCAAGTAACGCTAGCAGTGTGGAACGCCTTCTTCATCCAAGCACGTGGTGTTGACTCAAGAATAATGCACAACGTTGCAAACACACAGGACAGAACAACAAGGCACCCCAGGGACAAGACAATCCACATAGCATAATTAGCGCCAGCACTATAGAAAAACAATATAAAGTGAGCAGCAATGAACGCAGCAAAGGCACAGACTGTTGAGATTGCCAAGAAAAAACTTGACACAAACACAACGTGCACTAGTTGTTGCAAACAAGTGCAGAACAGGGGCAGCACAGCACACAGCATGACTGTGGCTAGTGATGAGAATAGGGCAGCTGCGTTTAAGACGACATACACACTCCCCCATTTGCTGAGGGATGTAGAAATTTCTAATGCTTGGACTTCATAGGAGTACCAATCTTGGAACCAGTGGTTCCTGCACTGAGTGCTTTCCTCCCGAGAGCCTTGATAGTCTGCACATGCGGGTACCCCATCCTGGCTGTAGTTGCAAGTCTGCCCTAACTGCTGCGCCATAACAATCTGGTACAGGCTTTCGGGGCACAGAGATGAGCAGCCTGAGTCATACTCCTTTGGCGGGGTCAGCACACCGGTATATGAGAGCGTGGCCAGCAAGACAGCCACAATTGCAAAGTTTGCAAGCACTTTCTCGCAGGCAACGGTATCCCAGGCCATCAGCAATTGCTTGAGGTGCACAGATGCGGTTTCCTGTGCCTAGCAGCGTGGATCTGCAACACAAGCACACATAGGATTTACTGGTCAATAAGTGAGGCAAGCCTTAACTTGGATGCAATTCCAGACTTGGAACTCAGTAAAATCTGCTGAGAAATGATGATTTCGAGATCCTCAGGATATCATTTTTCTTGGAAGATACGCTATTCATGATGACATTGCTCCGGTAAAGCTCACCAACGAGGCAGTGGTGCAAGGGGCCCCGGTGCAGGCGCAGGACCTGATGACACATGTACCGGTGAATTGCCTTTCCAGAAGGGCGCATCGCCAGGAGGATAAAGGCCAGCACTCTTGTAAAACACACTTACACCGCCAGCTCGAGAACTGTTCTCTAAGGGTGTTTCATGTCTATTTGCGCAAGCCCGACAGAGCCACTCTGCTTTGGGGCAGCGAGGGGGCTGCGTGGCATTAAACCCCTCATAGCTCCAATGAGATAAGAAATGCCAGGTGCCGTTTGGGTATCCTGTACCAGATACAGCGTTGCCTGTGAGAAATTCTTTGCCCTCGACTGGTGGAATGCAGCACTCAAACCTGCAATCCCCTCCTATGATATATTTATCGTATGTAAACGAAGCAAAATGAGATGCGCTTGGCCAAAGGCTTGAATTCACACTTGGACTTAGACTCGAACAAGGGCTGCAGGTCCAGTTGCCCTTAAGGAGGGCAACACCCCAACTGACTTTTTCGCATGAAAGCTGCGAGGAATTCTGAAGGCTTCTTTCGGCTGTGGTGCAGCATTCGGATTCAGCAGAACGGCAAAATGGATAGCTCAAGTAGTACTCCTCGCATCCAACTGGATGCAAAAGCACTCCACACGTGACAACCAACAGGACGATCCCACTCGAGAAAAGCATTGCTTGTAGAGGTGGTTCCCTGTGCAAGCGGGCACACCACTTACGTTCAAAGAACACTCACGTCATTGTAATGTTATTATTTGTGACAGCTATGTTTCCAGCTGGGATCTAGACCATGCCTCACTATCAGTTCTTCGTGCCACCCTAATGTCGACACTTGACGATCTGGGAAGCGAAGGCGAGCACTTTATTGTTGGCACGCTCGCAAATGTTAAGTCTCCTCTTCTGGCAGAAATAAGAGGGCTTTTCTCTGACGTGCGGATCATGACTTCCTAAAATTTTATCGCATTCTAGCTAACCCGAGTTCACACAGCACCCTACCCTCGAGGAGCTGCCAGCGGATCGTAAAATGAACCATCACAGAGCGTATTTATATGATATGGACTTGGAAAGGGAATGTCAAGCACAAGTAAGACAGGAAGCCTGGCAGAATCAAGCCTTAGCCATTCCGACAGCCACCTATTTATTTCAGCGCGGGTGCACAACCAGAAGGCCTACCTTTGTATGCGGTCCTAACAGCAGTCTGTGAGGTCACGCTCCCGTTGCCGGTCGGACGCATCCCAAAATGTCGGGCATCTCTCCAATACTCCCAAAGTGCAGACGAGTTGCCTGATCAGACTGGCAGCCAGCTCTGTATTATGACCTGCCCATGATAAGCTTGATGGTTGTTCATCGCAAAAAATGGACACAGTCCCATCGCGATATTATTTGCTTTTTAAAGCCTTGCTATCGTTTGTGTAGTAATGGGTGACTTCAATCCAAGCCCGTACCGGGGGGAGGCTTCGATCCCACACGTCAGTGAGGACTTCTTCAAAGTCTACTTCCTGGGAGCGCAGGTAATGCATTCTTGATTCCTTTGTTATCTTATTTACTATTGTAGCTTGCGCTTTCAGGTCCATGCCTTGCTCGACCTCGGCTACATGTGTGCCTGAGAAAGCCAATGTGAATGCCTCAGTCCCATAATCATATCTACATGGCATTGTACTAAATTCCTGTAAGAGATTTACACAATTCTTAAACAACTTTCCAAGCTTGCTCCGCGGGCGATCGTTGAATCTACCATTGCGTGTGGTTTGCAGCTAGCACTGGGCTTCTTGCTGCTGCCTGGAAGGATACTTGGAAGCGAGATCAGGCCGCGCAAGTACAAGTGAGTCACATGTCTTCTACTCATACTATCCAGCGAGCAGAGCGGAGTAATCCAAATGTTACGATGGCAGTACTGACCAGCTTCAGACTTCAACTCTCAGACTTGAGGGGGTCTGTGTGTTGCAGCCGGGACCTCATCATTGCACAATGTGACGAGGCAGCCAGGAAAAGGGAGGCCAGGCGAGGGAAGCCGCCAAGGCAGTTCACAGTGCGCACTCACCCAATGCACATCATTCCATAATGCGTCTCTCTCATTGAATGTTGTCCAGCAGTGCGCAAGCACGAAATCCTTTACAGAAGTGGATGCGACTTTGGATCTGTGCCGCAGAGGGCCCCTCACAAGGTCACAGACAGCTGGCCGCACATGTGGGACAGGCAGCTGCATTGGAGGAGGTGTGTGGCCTGCCTGCAGCGTCTTGTGTCCATGATTGATTTTTCAAAGACGGTGTATGTGTCACAAGGTCAAGTCGTGTGCTGCTCTGTGGCTGACGGTAGTCGAGCGATGGTTGATGCCCCTGCTTTTGGCCCGCAAAAAATCTTGGCATGTGCAGTGTGATATTTCAGTAGCAGTCTTGCTTGTGCCTCTTCATCGCCCAGTTGAATCCCGCCATAGCATCATCAGGATGTCATCATGTGGTTCACATGACCAGCAAGAGTTTGTTTCTGCTGCAGGTGGACTCAGGATCGCATGGGTGGAGGCAGCCTGAAGCCGCTTTAGAAGCCCAAATGCACTTCAACCAGGGAATTTTGGTTAATATATGGTCATCGTGTTGTCATGCGCAGCTTCAGCTCAAGGCTGCAGCTGGTCCTATACATATGTTCACATGCTGTTTTGACGATGCAAGCTTAGAGTACGCAGTTTGCATGCACTTGCAGTTTTGTCTTCAAATTTAAATGGCATCATTATCTCAGAACACATTGATGACTACAATGAACAATATCGTAGGCCCTGGCCTATGATGTCTAGGACTTGAATCACTCTTATTTCTCCTTGTTCCCTCAAAGCCAGCAACTAACTTCATCAGTTTCCCATGTGTCAGCTTGTCTTGCTGTGAATCGCAGCTGACTGTAAAATAATTGTCTTCTTGATGTCAGGTCTTGGGGTTCCCATACATGTTCTTTGAAGCACCAAAAGACGTACACACTTGTTCATGCTCTACGTTACTTGCCCTTTAAGAATGTCTAGCGCCAGCCAGCTCAACCATGTCAGCCAAGGAACTACAGTTCATTTCTGTACTCCTCTGTTGTAGTACGTGCTGGTCCTAATTTCAGTGATCAGTTCTCTCTGTCTAACAAATCACGAGCGGCAGACGCCACCCATGCGCTACCTGTCTATCAGAAGAATGAGCGCCACAGTTGCGCTTGAAAAGCTGCCTACAGCCATAATGAAATGCCCATCCTTGGTTTGCCATGTGAGCTTTGTTGCATGAAGTGGCTGCTGGGCACGTGCTGCCTGGAATCACCAAGAAATTATGCATGCAAGCTGTCAACTGCGCAACTACTGGTAAAGCATCCAGCTTAGCATGAAAACTTCTTGTGGCGGTCCCCGAACAGTGCTGAAAGAGTCGCATTGCTTGTGCGGCAGTTCCGCAATCGCACTGCGCAAGAATAGCTGTAAAAGCAACAGGCCCTCGCAGTCCCATATTTTAACAAGCATGCCGTGCTCTGCATCGAGTCGCATGCTGTGCCAGCTGCAATCTCTGGCTGGGCCGACGTAAAGCCTCAACAGCAGCAGTTCAAAGGGAACCCCCAGCTCCCTTCATGGGGCCTCGAGAAAGCCAACCAAATCGCTCTCTCCCCCTTTGAATTTACTGGTAGGAGAATTGGCGCTTCCACACGTGGGTGCGTCGCTTGCGCCACATCTTGGGCCGCAGCAGCCGGTCCTCTGCCTCCCGCTCGCTTGGCCTGCAGCTCAGCAAGGCCATTAAAGAGGCTTGCGCAGATTGCAGCTACGCAGGGGAAGTATCAACTTCGCAAGTCCTGATGATGGCTGCCTTCCTCTCCTCCATTTCACAAGTCAACAACCACTCTAGCAACTGGCATGGTGCTTCACAATGAAATTCTATGATCCTTCAAGCAGTGTGATAAGTACCTGCAATGTGCAAGGCACCAGACAGAAGTGTCTTGTGATCAGTCCTACTGCAGGCAAAGATTGAAAGCATGCGCGCACCCCTTGAGCTGTGCCTTCCAGAATTCGAACAGCGAGAAGAAGACAGCGCTCATGACGGCAGTCTGTGTGACGCGCGGGCCCATGCCGGTGAAGAGGCCGCCCACTCCCTTCTCCCTGACAGTCTGCTGGAACACCTGCGGGGCACACACACAGGCCATCATTCATGTGGCAGGGCTGCATTGTATGCCATCTGCCGGTACTTGCTTCTCGGCTCTAATTTAGAACAGCAGCTCATGTTTCTAACGCAGCACTGCGTATTCTCAGCTACATGCTGTGGCCCTTTTCACAGCACACAAGGGCACTTTACACCTATAATACAGCAATTGCGTATAGTACTTTTCGGAGTCTCTACTATTGCTGTGTCGTGGGACAAACACATGGAGATGAGATGGGATGATCTTTTTGTAGGCTCAGGCTACGCGGAATTGGTTGTCACAGCGTGCAGTCTGTAAGAAGATTCCATAGCCAGTGGAGCACCACCAGGGGGATGTAGACAGCAAACGATCGATGCAGGTTGGTGGCCAATCGGTAGCAAACGGTTAAATGCATGCTGGCAGGGTTCATCGCTCAGCGCCTGCTGACACTCAAAGAAATGTTTCAGCCAGGTATGTGCTCACCTGGTGGATGGGGAGCTTGCTGCCGCACTGCAGCACAGTCTTCGTGAAGTCCAGCGGCATCGTTATGCTCGCAGCCGTCGCACCTGCGCATGTTTGCACACCTGTCACACGCTGCTCATGGACAGGGAACACGTTTTACTTCCAAGATAGAACACTACATGTCTTAACACCCATGCAACCACGCAGATGAGATCCTGGCGCCACTGCCTTCGAGAAACCAAACAAGGAAAGAATGCTGGGCCGCTGTAAGTGCATTGGCCAGGACAGCCGCTCTGATGCTTGAATGCATGTGCTTGGACAATCCCAGCTGGCAGGTAACACAAAAGTGTCTCTTGAATGGGTCTGCAGTTGGAATAGGGATACAATAAAAGTAGATGTTGTGCCACAGGCAGTGTGCAGCGAGCCTGTGCTGTTGAGGGCCGGTGAAGCTGTTTTCTGCTATCCTTTCTTCTGTATCAAAGATGACAGAAGTGCCCACCAGAGACGCCGCCAAGGATAAGGTGCTCCCAGGTGCGCAGCTTGGACACCTGTCTCCGTCTCTCAAGGACTTTGCGCAGCCGCTCGTACAGCGCAAATTGGATGGCGATGTCTGGGACGTCTCTGAGCAGCGTCGGCAGCAATCCCTGGTACAGGCCCGCCACTCCCTCCGCCGCCACTATGCTGCGCGCCCCCTGTGCAGGGTGTATAATATCTGGATTCAAGGTGGGTGTAAAACGGAAGTCGTTGTCAGGAGCAGCATTGGACGCTTGCATTGGACCACCAGAAATTATTGAAGTGAAGCGGCATCGTTTTCTGCGAGGCACCAGTTGCAAGCAGCTTGTCACAGTTCCTTGTCACAGTTCCGATTGCAAGATTTATTTCACTGTCCTGCAGCCTACCATTGCTCACATCACTGCTGTGCCTAGTATCTAGTGAAGGTAGGGGATGACATTTGTAAACTCTCACATCCAAGGTAGCCCCTTCGTTAGCTGGTGGTGGAAGAAAGAGCCTGGCCAGATGCACGATCTGTTTGTAGTTTGTGGGTAACCTGTGCCACTAGTCTTTGAGGGCAGGAGGCTGACTCACCCTCCAGATGTCTGGGAGGAGGTACGCCTGCACGCGGTGCTTGAGCGTGTCTGTGGGAACCCGGATGAACGCGCTCACGATGGCCCCAGCGCTCGCTGACGCCAGGTGAGTCACCGCCTGCAGCATTACCAAATGACATAAAGCACTGACAACACCAGAAGCTCCCAGGGAAGCGCGCATGAGCATGTCTTGATTGCACACAGCATTTTATGCACACAGCGCAATCTGCTGAGGACGGCTCTGTCAGGCTTGACTTCTTTGGGGCAAACAAGTATCAGGGAGCAGCAAATTAGCGTCTGCCTCTTGCCCCATGGCCTTGGCGCATAAGGATGCCTCTGCTACTGCAACAGCAGCAATGTAAAGCACTTGAATGCTTGCGGGAAACTTCATTGAGCAGGGCAGCAAAGAGAGGGCATGCCTGAGGCTGGCCCTGCGCTGTGAGCTTCTCCTTGCACCACTCATATGTGGAGAAGTACAGGAACGCTGTTGGGATTGTCCCCAAGATTGCTCCTGAGATGCCCAGGTAGATGTCTTTTGGGCCCTGCATTGCAGAGCACAGAGACTCTAGAAACTTCACCTCCATCTCTGGTACAAAGATCTTCTGAGGAGACACTGCATGCATGAGGTCTTGTGGGCATGCTCGTCTCTGGCAAGCACCTCTTCCGTAGCACCTTCTTCTTATCTCAGGCCGCCTGAAGCGCAAGGCAACACTACGAACAATTACGTTATCTTTGGATCAACGGCCCACCTCTTGAAATGGCCTGTGTGAGCATTATGCAGAACTTCTCAAGCATGCACTCACCTCGACAAGCCAGTTGCGCATGTGCACGACCCGCCTGTTGTTCACATAGACGTCCACTGGGTGTGCCTTGCTGTTGGTTCGCCAGGCTTTCAACAGCTCCGGCGCTGTCTTCTTGTTCACCTGGTGGGTACATTTCAGACCTCAGAAGAGGTAGCTACAGACCAAAAAAGACCAATCTGGCATACGGTAGTAGGCAAGTCCTGAACATACTGCAGGTGAAGGTATTCCCCAGTGTAGATCCTTCTGTGCATTTCTGAGGATTGATCATGTGATCACTGGACCGCAAGGCACCACATTAACCTGGAAGGGGTGCCTTCAAAGCCTTGTGGCATTTGGAGTGCAATTGGTGATAGTAGGAGCGAGGATGCTACCTGTAGCCGTGTCTTCACAGTGTCTATGGGGTGAATGAAGGCCTGCGCCATGGTACGCGCTGCTGTGCCGGCAATTATATGTCGCACCTGCAGCACAACAACTTGTTTGGGTATATAGTAGCTTGTTTGCAGGGTTTCTAAGCATCCAAATGGAAACAGTGATGGGTCCTTGACATTTTGTACCTTGACAGTCTGTCCTAGAAAATGCCTTGTGAAGCAACGAGCGTTGTTCTATACACATGCCATGAGTTCTTCCTCTTTGTGTCGCTTACCGTGTCAGAAAGCAGAATCCAAGGCTGCAAGACGCTCTCTCTTGAGGCAAACATGCCGTGAGGTCCAGGAATGCTAGCCAGCACGAGCCTGGCTTCTCTTCTGCGATGCCTGCATGATTCTGGTCTTCTTCGCTGCCGTTTTCTGGTTGTCCCGCCATTTGCATTGAAGTCATTCCCCCTTCCTACCCTAGGCAGAACTGAGGAGCAGGATGCAATCATGACGTCGCCTGCTGAGTTCTCGCGATCCATGCTTCACGATTTGCACCAAAATGCAGATCTAGTGGCAATATCTTGAATAAATATCAAGGTCCGTCATCATCTGTGCCAGAGTCAACTGCCCAGCTGTCTTCTTGGAGCTCGAAACGATCACCTTCAGCCGAGTACCTTCAACAACCGGGTTGCTTGACGGCAAACAAATTCGTCGGGATTTTGGGGTCGCATTTGAGAATAGTAGGAGCTTGACATCAGTCCGTTAGTCAAAGTGGGAAGCCCCTTTATGCTTCTCGGCTGGATATTCCTCCGATTCTTTCCCGCATGGAAAACCCTGCAGATGGAGATGTCCCCTTCGTATAGAGACATCGACCCTGAAACCCTACAATACGACGCTCCAAAAATTTGCAAATGTGATCATTGCGAGGCCATCTTGGACTAGAATTTTTTGCCTCCCCCGTGATGCGAAATGTACCTTACTATGTTTGGACGCTAACAGAACCGACGGGTCAGATTCATCAGCGCGAGCAAATCAGGATGTCACTATGACCAACACCGAACAGCAGAAAAGAATGTTCGTAATGTGCAGGGATGAGAACAGATAGGATCATTGAGTTCTTGTAAATCGTTGCATTCTAGTGCTTGACAATGTGAGCAACAGCTTGCCCGGCTAAATTAAACTGAAACAAAAATTAAAATGGCCAGGAACAGATCCTCTCTTAGCGTTCCTCTCGTTTCGCTCCCTAGTGCCGATCATCCCGGAGGTATGCCTCATCTGATGTATGCGCATAGTTGTTATACAAGTGCTTTTACGTCTGCATGCATCAGTATAAGTTGCTTAGAGAGCTGTGAGATGTTGCAGGGTGCTCCTGCACACTTCATCGTTGAAAATCACAGTGTTGATTTCCTGCAGGAGATGATCTCGAGGCGACTGGATCACATGGGGAGTCTTTTGGCTTCCCAGTGAGGCCTTCTGCAGTATCTGAAACGTCCACAAGTTACCTGGATGATGAAGTGGATACAGTGCCGGTGCGGAGGCACATGGGGAGCGTCTTCTGGGGCCTGTTTCAGAGAGGCAACGATCTGGAAGGAGCGGTGAGCATGCCACCTGCTCTTTTCCAACGCTCCTGGGGCATGCTCTTCATCACAAATTGGCCCTGGAAGCGGACACTATATTACACAAGGCACTCTTTGAGCTCAGTACCCTGCCATATTATTATGAGCAAAGATTATTCCATGCATGTGCAATCATGTCTGAGGGCATGGGCTTCTGTCAGGGGGTGAATCATTACTACACAAGGGAGGAGCGGGCACGGCTGGCAGATGTGGAGAGCATAGATTACCTGCCGCCCAACAGCGAAGTGTACAGGCGATGGCTTGCAGGCCAACCGCACAGGCATGCTCTCTGCTCTTTCTTCTCTGCTCATTCTTCTCTGGATCGTGTCTTCAGCAATGGCTTTTGCTGAGGTGTTGAGGAAAGGGCCAGAGACAATTGTGAAGTGCCTTGCTTTGCTGAGTGGGCAAATTCTGCACGAACTTCTTTTTTTCCTTGACTGTCAAGAGTCATGAAATTTGTCCTCAACCAAGTTCGTTTCAAGAAGAGTGAGCTTCAGCTGCTGACTGGGCTGGGGTTGTCCTTATCAGGCGGCAGTGGGACAGATGGTTCATGATGGGCAGCATCGGTGTTACTGTCGGGCTCCTGGGCTATTTTCTCTTCTTCTTCATTGAGCTCCTCTCAGACACAAAGTACCGCACAGTCAGGTGCGTGCGCCATCCCTTACCTCCGCAGGCTTTGCCCTGAAGACACTTTCAGTGCTTGCCTTTCCAGCATCTTCACTGCTATGTATTGCTGCAGTCACCCCCTTAAATTACCCAGAGTCTTTCTCTTGCTGGGGTGGCGTCTGGCTGGAAATGCCTTGGCCGGTCTCATTCAATCACGCTTTCTTCGAGGGAGCACCTCTGAAACCCCAATACAATGCCATCCTGAGAAGTTCCAAGGGTGTTATTATATATTTTGTATATTCTATTTCTATTTGTTACAAATCAGAGACCTGTTGGGAACCATCTGAGGCTCATTGGACATCATATTATCACCAAAGTATCTCTCTACCCAAAGCGGTCAGAAGGCTCAGCACTGTTCCCATGCAGGTTTCTGGTGGGCCACACGAACATCGGCGTGGCCTGGCTGTTCAACATGGCTTACAGCATCGCGCTGGTGTTCGGGTCGACCTGGATGGTGGTCAACTGGGCGCCCCAGGCAGCCGGCGCAGGCGTGGCCGAGGTCATGGCCTACCTCAACGGCTGCATGCTGCCGCACGTACGCCCCTTTTTTGAAAAGCTCAAAAGACAACATAACACTCTGATTCATGTTTTCCGACACACCTCCTGTTGTCACTTCCAGTGATCAGAGGGGAAACGTTCCATTGGGTTGCCTGTCCGTGGCAGAGAGCATCGTTGAGCTGTCGTGTGTATCAGTGTTCGTAAGGTGGAAGGGTTTTGCATGGTATGGATGGTTGGCTAGGCTACTTCTTGGCAAATAAAGGCTGCGCTGATGGAAGATTGGTTTGCTTTTCAGTCCCTTGCACAGTTGCAGGAGCATTTGTGGCAACACCGGTGCTTATAAATCTGTGCCAGCAGGCTTGAAGCTGACCACTGTTTCATCAGCCCAGTCTTTCATGAGCTGACCACAGCCTGCACAGGCAATCGTGCTGCGTAAAAATCGTAATTATTTAAGCACGTACCTGCGCACATGCACAGCGCAACTGCCCAATGTGCAGACGCTGATAGTCATGTTGTCCGTGGTAGTGATGCATGCCAAAGATGTGCACATGCCATGTCTACCAGACCACCGAGTGTGCTGTTTGCGCTGTATCCGTACAGGTGTTCAACGTGCAGACGCTGATAGTGAAGTTCTGCTCCTGCGTGCTGGCGGTGGGCAGCGGGCTCCCGGTGGGACCGGAGGGCCCCATGGTGCACATCGGGGCCATGATCGGCGCCGCGCTGAGCCAGGGACACTCCACAACGCTGGGGTTCACCACGGGCCTCTTTCGGCGCTTCCAGAACCCCAAGGACAAGCGCGACTTCGTCACCGCCGGTGCGCGCTGCTTTTCACTTATCTGCATAGATTAAAATGGTTTTTTTTGGGGTCTAGAATTTAGGGTGTTCAAGTCTCCCCACGGTCCATGATCATTATCTAAATATAATATTCATGCATGATTCTGACATGGGTCTGTCGCTCTTCAAGCATGATTCTCAGCTTACACGCATCAGTGTGGCCTGGCGCGCCTTTGGAGATGTGAAGTCTCTTGCAGTCTGCTTTGGCAGTCTCTCTTCTGCCTTCTGCCAAAGCATGGGTTTGGGATCCAGGTTTCTGCCTACCTGCACAATTGCCAGATATCATCAAAGCTGAAAATTTGGGCTTTGGCCCACTCGGACACCTGTACAATTTGGCACAGGGCACTGTCAGCAGGAGATTCACAGTATCACGGTTGTAGAGATCCCTTACACCTGCTACATCAATACAGCGGCTGATAGTGATAGTGTTAGTGTTCACAATATTTCAGCTCTACCTACATTTCTACACAGACTCCACAGAATTAGTACCAGAGCAACGTTGCAGGAAAAAATGCCATTTGCCCTTGGGAAGAGTCCGAAGCTCTGGGATGCTCCCATGCAGGCACGGCCGTGGGGATAGCGACGGCGTTTGGGGCGCCGATTGGGGGGCTGCTGTTCGCGTTTGAGGAGCTGGCGAACAGCTTCAGCCAGGCCTTGGGGTGGCAGATATTCTTCGCATGCATGCTTGCTGTGCTGACGCTGGACACCTTCAAGTCCGCGCAGCACGCGCTCAACAAGGGGCACTTTGGGCTGTTCGACGGCGATGCCTCCACCGTCTTCTTTGAGGTGTGTGCACAGCCTGTCACCTACAAGAATAGCATATCCTGCTGATGGCTGTCTGGGCAGCAAAACCTTGCCAGTGGCAGAGGTACATCTGCATGAAAGTGGGTATTCAAGGTTTTGAAGAAGCATGTTGCATTCCGGAAACCTACAAACGTCACGGGTATTGAACCTATGCGCATTGTAGTCACCCTCGCTGCAAATGTGGGGATTGCAATTTTAAAGACCAGCTGTAACCCTCACACACCCTTCATAGTACATGTCTTGGCTCACCTAACGAGTCAATGCTGAGATCAGCGCATGCGCGCAGGTGCTGACTCCGCTGACTAATCATGTGGCGGCGGTGGCGCCGGCGGCGGTGATTGGGGTGGCCTGTGGGCTGCTGGCAATCTTTTTTACGGTCATAAACCTCAAAGTTGCCCGCCTCCGCATCGCCCTCCTACAGGTGCGCCCTTCTTGTACTTGTTTTCAAATGTCTCACAATAGCCATATGTCGCGCATTGGGTTGATCTCATGAATTGTCATGGACATCTGCTGCACTTGACAGGCTCATTAGTTCAGTCCCATCCTTGACATGCGGCTGTTTCATGGCACTTTAAGTGCAAATGAGGTTTCCAAGAGATCCGAGTTTGACACACTGTGAGCCTCAATGTGGCCAAGCGCTACATCAAGAGCAGTGTCCAAAGCTGCTCTAAATGGAATCTTTAAATACATATAATAAGTCTTGCCGTGTCTCCACCAGGGGCGCAAGGGGTGGCGAATGGCGGAGCCGTGCATTCTGATGGGCCTGTTTGTGACGGCGGGCATGCTGCTGCCGCTTGCATTCCCCTGCAGAGCATCCCAGTGTGTCATTGAGCAGGGCGCTACCAAACCCATCTGCCCACCGGGGACCGCGCAGCATGTGCAGTGAGCCCTGATCCTTTTTGCTAGACCTTCTGCACAGCTGAAGACAGAGTCTTAGCTTGGGTAAGCCCGCTTGTCGAGGGGCAGCTGGCCGACTTCATTTGTGCAGAACCCGTAGTGATCCGCTGCACAAGGGCCGGTCCTTGTGCTTGAAGCCTTGTAGTAGGGTGGCCTGGGTGCAATGGCCGTGTTACTGGCTGTTTGCAAGCGAAAGCTGTTGGTTGCCTGTTGTCGAGCCTGCCAAGAACTCACTGAGGCCAGAATGATTACTTGCTCAACAGAGGTTTTTATGCAAGCAGAGAGCCGCTCTTTAGCGGGGCCTCTGCGGTGTACGGGTGCCTGCTCCTAATTCCTGTACACGCACCCTGCCTCTTAGCAGATTTAGTTCTGACTTTTTGCCAATGGCATAACATTAAATCAATTGTGTTAATTGAATGCACGTTCTTGTCTAGAAGCATGCATGTGCGCTGGCAGGCGGATAGTGGAGCAGAGCCTGGAGCTGTACACGTGCAGCGCTGCTTCGGCCGACAGTGAGATGCCGGCCCCACGCCGCAACGCCACTCTGCCAACTACCTACAACGAGCTCGCCACCCTCATGTCCGTCACCGGTGTGTTTTTTTCCTGTATTCGACAAGACTCCTGAATGGCTCAAAATGTACAGAGTCATATCCCCAGCTTGAATGCCTAGGAAAGGGTGCCCCACTTAGAGGTCATCTGAGGCTTCAGGGTCCAGAGGAATGCATACTTCTGCTCAGTAATTATTATCCCCTCGTCTTCCTGGCCACCCTTTATCTGCACTCCATGCAGCTTGCTGCTCTGCGAGTGTACAGAGCCATTTTCCTCCCCCTCTGCTAATGCAATCTTGCATTGGCAGATGCTGTGAGGGGTGCTGCTGTCTTGGCTGTCAAGAACAGTTGTCTTCAGGTCGCAACAGACCGGAGTGTATTTAACCACATCAAAGCTTGCAAGCAAATCGCTTATTTGCAGGCGAGGACGCGATCAAGCACCTGCTGTCTCGCGGAACGCACCGGGAGTTTGGCTACGCGGCGCTGATAGTGATGCTGGCGGTCTATTTTGCCGGCGCGGTGTGGGCGGCCGGATCGGCCATTTCCAGCGGCCTCTTTGTGCCCATGCTGCTCATTGGCTCCTGCATCGGCCGCATCGTGGGCCTCATTGCTGTCGACTTTGCAGCCGCCGGCGGCCACGGCTCCGCCAAGTGAGCCTGCGCATTTCTCTGCTCTTGTTGCTATCATGAATATGCTGCTCAGAGTGCCAAATCTGGCTGTCAAAGTGGCCGTCACCAAGGGGAGTAAAATCTGGAACTTTACACTCCCCTTGCCGTCACAGAGTGAGGCTGAGCCGGCACAATTTCCTTAAGCAATATCCGTGCCACGGACAAAGCCATGTTTGTGTTACCTCCATGTCACAGGTGTGTGCCTGTCTTGGTGATCCTGATGATGTGTCTTTGGATGTGGCATGTGGCCTGTCTAGACATTTCTGGGAAGTCCGACCACCTTGACAGTTCAGACAACCTCCGTGTGTAGCTGAGGCAGCAAGACACCAAGGACACGTCGTCATGTGCGCCTCGACTGTCAAAATTATCAGCAGGAAGGGGGGCTTTTGCTGTGAAGGGAATCTGAGATTTCTTCCCTGGTGCAATGTAGCGCGCCCCTGGGCGTGTTCCTGCCCCCGAGCCCCTGGTCCTGGGTGGACCCGGGGGCCTTTGCGCTGATCGGCGCGGGCGCGTTCATGGGTGGAGTCACTCGGCTCACTATCTCCCTCGCAGTCATCATGATGGAGGTCAGTACCTCAGTATGTCTCAAGAGCGCACTCCTTGACAGCTCATAGTGATGACTTTCCCTCTTGTGCAGATGGGCTCTCCAGGCTGGCCATCAAGGGTTGCAGCGTATGAGAGAAAGATTGCCAATATATAATGGGTTTTGCATGCAAGACTGGAATGAGTGCCTAAAGAGATTCATCTGAAGCGTATGCTGTGGGTTGTGCAGGTGAGCAATGACGTGCGGATGCTGCTGCCGCTGCTGGTGGGGATTCTGGCGGCCAAGTGGGTGGCCGACGCAGCCACGCACTCCCTCTACCACGGACTGCTGGAGGTCTGCCCCTGCTCCAAGATACCATTTATCCTGCGATCATTGCCATGCTCATGCTGCAGGTTGATCACTCGCCGACTGCCATGAAATGAAACAGTAGCTTATGTTGTTCATCGTATGCCAGCGATGCGGTCCAAAGGTAAGATTGAAGCGCTCGTGCGCCAGCTTTGAGAGCACGTGCAGTGGGCTTTAGTGCATTTGGAGTTATTTTTGCTCTGGTCAAGTGGATGCTCTATCAGGGGTGCACAGTGCGCCTGGGGCTGCAGAGCATGCAGTGTGTGCCGTGGCACTTTTGCAGCCTTGCTCATCTGCGCAGACTGTGTACACTGCTGTCGCCGCAATCTGAACAGCTTCATCATGGGTACTGTCCGGCCGGTCTTGTAGGTGGAGTGCATTTCATTGCTGCCGAAAGTGCATGGCTCTTCAGCAGCCCATACGGCCACCCGGCATCTACTCTATATAGAAAGAAGTGCCATTCTGCGTGCATGCCCGCTGCAGGTGAAGTGCGTCCCGTGGTTGCCGAGCATGCCGTGGGCCAAGCGCTCGCTGGACCTCGTCCCCGTGCGCGCAGCCATGGCCGCCCCGGCAGTGACTCTGCGCGAGCACATGCGGCTGGAGGACGTGCGGCAGGTCCTGCGCGACTCGCGCCACAACGGCTTCCCCGTCGTGCGCGATTCCCCCGCGGGCCAGGTGCGTGCATTCGTGTGTGTCTGCGATCCTCCTTGCACTTAGCCTCTTCCACCCTTCCTCAGCTGCCAACTGGAAGATAGAGGCTTGCAGGAAGCATGAATGCCACACAGGGGTACCAAGTGTAACCCCAGATGTATGTATTGTGCCTTGTGGCCCTGCGTGTAAGACGTTTCAAGGCCACATCCCCATGGCGCATCTGTGCGTTTTTGCACTAAAGCAAAAAGGTGTCGGTCCTTCCTGCGAGCTTCTGGACCATAGATTCCAGACACCTCCTGTTACCTGCAACGTCTACTACATTGCAATTGGTGCTTGTGAGGGGGATTATCACCATGCATTCCCTTCTCCCATCATGCCAATATCTTCTGAGGATGGGAAGTTCTTTTCTTGGAATGCGATCTGGCACCGAACTTGATGTAGTGCGCATCCCAGTCCTGTACCAGACGACAGTACCTAGAGAACAGGTCTTGCGCTCTGAAGATATTGGCACGGTGCAGTTGCTTGAGTGTCACTCGCATTGGCGGCGCTGCAATCATTGATAAACGTGGTGCTCTTCAAGCTGGAGCGCCAGGGTCCAAGCATGCTCTTGGCGTCAGGAATGTCCTTTGTGAAGGGCACTGCAAATAATTAGCGACGCGTTGTGCCAGTCCTGTGCACGCATGAAGACACCCTCGTCAGACGGCAATGAATGTGAACATGGCATGGGACTTCATGGCCACGTGGCTCCTTACATATGTGGGGCTGGTGTAAATTGAGCAAGAGTCTTCATTTCCAGCTCTGAACTACATCCCTTTCCTTTCTCCTCCATCCTGTGCCCTGTGCAGGCATTGGGTGGTGTTTTCTTACAATTCCTTCCAACAGAATTGTCAAATCAGATCTGAATGGGTACATCATCCGTTTTCGCGCAGGTGCTGGTGGGGCTGGTGAACCGGGAGCACCTGATGGTGGTGATGCGGCGGGCGCTGGCGGCGGGGGGCGCGCGGGGGGCCCAGGGGGGGGACCTGCCGGAGGTCCCCTATGAGGAGCTGAACCGCAACTACGTGTCGGCCGCCGCGCGCTCGCTCATCTCCGAGCAGCAGCTCGCCGTCCTGCAGGTGACGCGCAATGCGCAAACACTACACCTCAGGATCAGAAATGCGGTCCTGTGCGTGTGGTGTTTGGTACTGAAGATGGAGCTTGTTCCGACTGTTTAGAGTCCCTTCATGCCTGTTTAATAGACCAGGCCTGCTGTGTCAGCATCCGCATGTGTGCGTTGTGCACCTCAGTTTCAAAGAGCGTGCGGCAGTGCTTTGTTCGCCCTTCTTTCCTCCAGTGCTAGAGCCGCCATTCTCTGGGCTGGGAAAGGTGCCAAGGCCTTTGCTCAAGTCTGCTGGTAGCCTATACCGAGGGCCTGCTTGTGATACCAGACTCGTCAATGTAATATCTTTGCCAGGCTTCTGAATTGCAGAACTAGCAGGCCGATAGGATGCAAATGATGCCAGACTCAGACCAATTTCACTCTCTCTTATTCCCTTTTTGATTCCAAATTCAAATTGTGCGCAGGGCCACGGTGTTGACGGGCTGCACGTGGACGGCACAGCATTTGAGCGGGTGCTGGACCTGACGCCGTATGTGAACACGAGCGCGCCGGCCGTGGCGGAGTGCTTCTCCCTGGAGCGCGCATACATGATGTTCCGCCAGCTGGGCCTGCGCCACTTAGTCATCGTCGACCAACACAACCACGTCAAGGGCATCCTCTCGCGCAAGGTACGGCCTTCTTGCTGCTCCATGTCCAAGATGCAGGCACGCATGAGTACCAAAGTCTGCATTTGCATGGCTATGGCTGAGGCTGCAATCCGCATCAATTTGTGACTGGGAGCGCCATAGCTGTCAGCAAAGAAGATGTTCAATGTGGAGTGGGCTGCTCAGTAAAAATTTGGCCGGATTCTGGAGTGTGCTTCTGAAGCGTGAAGAGTTGATGGCCAGCTGACGGGAATGTGATCGAGATTGCAGGCTCCTTGCATAGCCAGCTCGCTCACTGGTTGTGCCCTGTATGTGGGTGGCTGTTTGTGATACATCTGTTGGCTTTTTCACCACCAATATGGAGCTTGAGGTGTGCGGTTATTCGCAGGATCTGCTGGGCTACCGATTGGATGATGCGGTGGACCGCGCAAGAGCCAGCAAGGGCTTCATTTCCCCTTCAGCCTCAACTGGCCGGCTGCGGCCGCGCGGCGCCAGCACAGCATCCTCCGTGGACGGAGCCTTCCTGTGACTGTCTTCTTTTCCCTGGAGAAGTTTGATTGTGTCTCCAGCTGGACGTTTGCTGTGTTGTTGTTTTCAGGAAGGGCAGAGGTGAAATAGGCTGCTCAGCAAAATTTTGCTGGCACAGCAACGACGTTTGTATATGGATGAGGTGTACAAGATTTGGGACGCAAAATGGTGTTTTGGCTCCCACAATGCATGCTTTGATTATTCTGTTTGATGATGATGGTGCACTATGTTGCAGTTTCAATCCTCCAGAGGTTGTCGTTTACACAGTGGTGCTGGTGTTCAGTACACGGCTATATGGCACCTCCTGCATCCACAAATACTACCCTGGATGAAAGTTCAATGTTTTGAGTCGCTTTGCGCCAGCACAGATTCTTGTGAACGCGGTCATGACAGTCTGATCAGGCAGAAGCTGGATACTGGCCTCTCAGAGCCCAAAGCTGGGTGAAAGAGGGTGTGCCGTATTTTACCACATCCAAGTGGCAAAGTCATTGTTGTGCTGTGTGCCACTCCATGATGCATTACTGCATATGCCTAATTATGAATGGCAGACTGTCAGTGACCTTCAGAGCTCTCCCGGCGAACCGATGGTATGTTGCATCTACTCACTTTCACGCTCATAACAATACCCTCTGGGAGCTTGCCAAGTCAGCACAGTACCGATTCTCTTATAATGCTAGCTCCCCTGCATTAGATACTGCTCTCCTTGCCCCTTCGTCCATAGGGCCTGATTCTTATCACACTGTTGCGCGTGCAGCGCAGAATGATGGGACTGACTGGGAATGATGAGACTCCGTATGTGGCAGGACGACTGTTGTTGTGTACTGTCATCTTCGCAGATTGCAACTGAACTATCTCTCTCCCCGCTGCTCCGGTGTGAGTCCCTTCCCTCCGCACTCTGGACAAGATATCAGCCCAAATCCCTGGCAGTCATAGCACCTGCAGAGAAGGTACCTTGAGCCACGGAACGCATTATCACAAAGATAGACACTAGCAGATGACACTAAGATGTTTGAGCAGCGTGAACAAAGCTGCAACACTCACTTCCATCGTTCAAAGACATTCCCATTCTTCTTGTTCTTTCCTGTGCCCTGTGCAGGAACAAGGTTGTCTCAGAGCATTGCAGACCATCATCATGATCTTTCATAGCCAAGGTCAGATCCACTGAGCACGGTCACTTCCATGACCATTTTCTGCGCACATATATGCAATGCCTACCTTGCAGCTAGGACACGTGAGGCTGCCCTTTGATTTGCATTTCTTGCAAGGCTTTGCCTGCACAACAGTACTTCTTCGTCAAGTAGTCCCAATAGATATCAAGCATTGCAAGAAACAAAGCGCTATCCTGTAGCACAGTGTCGCACCTCTGAAACCTGAGGAGCCTTCTTACCGAAGAAGGAGCTCACTTTTACAGAGCTCCTGGACGTGAGATTATGTGAGAATTGGCGCGTAAATTTCGCAGAAGTGCAAAATTGCAAATCAAGACTCTGAATTGGATGGCAGATAAGCATAACCATGAGGACTTCCTTCCAGTTATTTTCGACACATCAAATCGAAATCTTGCGCTTTCAAGTTATACCGCAAGAATCTTCTGGACCCCTACTCGACAGGGTACTCCAGGCTAGATACAAATGATCGCCAATCAAAGTCCTTCTTGGGATAGCTGCTTCGGCATGAGCTTAAATAGGCTAGCGAGTGTGATTTCAAATTTGAAATGCAAGAGACAGCCATGGATACAGAACAGCAGTGGCAACCCAATCCGAACCAGTCACTTTGCTCAAAGGCACCAAGATGCGGCCTGCTACATTCATATTATAATACATTACGAGCAGCAGATGACATGAGAGTTTCCGCCATAGTGCCATTTTGCAGATTGGTCAAGAGGCCTCAGGCTAGAGTCTAGCCGCTAGACTCAGCGCAATTTCGACTGCAGCTCTCCGGTGTTGATAACAACACCATCATTGGGAAAATTTGCTAGAATAAATCCACGTGATGACTGTTTGCAAAGAGCATTGGCCCCAGAATCCGAGATTGCGAATCTGTCCCTGTACATGTACAAGTTCCAAATACTCATTGCTTACAAAGAGGTAGCAATCTCACCATGCCACGCACATGCAGCTGCCTATTAGGGGACCTCTGGATACTATAGCTTCTACCTAGCATTCCTAATTAGCTATAACAGAGGCCCAATTAATCTAGAAGAGGCAACTATGCTTCTCTATACTTCAGTCCATGAGGTCTTTGTCCACGGGACAACATTTCCAGCAGGCACCACAACAACAGTCATCGAATTTAAATCTATTGTCAATACTGTGCAGCTGGTTTGTTGTAGACCAGCGCCTTGTGGATGTGGACATATTACGGCTGCCCCTGTCGTCTTGCTTCATTTCAAAGTGCACTCCCTTGTTCCCCAAAAGAGCAACCAGAGCCTCGGTGTCCGGGCAATTAAGGCGGCGGTATGTAAACGAAATTTCTGGGCATTTCTCTGCAAATGCGCCCACATCTGCAAAGCGCAAAGTCAGCACTAAGCTGCAGGAGATGTTCAAGACCTGCCAGTTAATGGGCCCTGCATCAACCACAATACTGACATGCTGTTCAGCAAGGAGGCTGAGCCGCCTTAGGCGCAGCCATGGGCCTTGCAATACCACAGGGACTTCTTGAGAGAAAGTGCACACTGTCGTCCCCGGCCCAAAATTCCGACAGTGAAAGAAGACTGACTCCAGATCATTGGCCACCAGCAAAAAGCGTGGAATGCTTTGCGCTGGAACATCGAGACCAAAGGCGCGGAGGGTGAAAGAGCGCATCGCCTCACTGGCAGTGAGAGTGCTCCACATCTCAGAAAGAGCCGTTTCACGGCTGCTGCATCTAACATGCAGGGCTGTACCCTTGGCAAGGGTCAACGAGGCAGGTATTACGTCATCCAACTGGATGCTTTGCAGCTGAGTGAGAATCTGAAGCCTTAGCTTCGTCCTATCACATTGAGGCTGCCACCCATCAGATTTTAGGCACAACGTGCGCAGGCCTTGCAGCTTTGGCAGCAAGGGCTCCAACTGGGACAGGGTGCCTCCAGTGCTGTCAATCTGCAGATGCTGCAGTGTGCTTTGCAGGTGAGTCAACTCTGGGATCCAGAACGTGCACTGTAGCCGCAGGCTCAAGAACTTCAAGCCATGAGCACGGCTCAACAGGCACGGCAGAAGTGCCACTGCGCACGTGCCTTCGTAACTAGGCATGTCTAGTCTTGATTCCCTGGCCCAAAAAAAAGACGTCGCTGGGTCTTGATTCTTCAGAAAATCGAGACTCAGAGTCAAGCGACTGCTAAATAGCTCAGGAGCTTGCATGATGTGAGATGCCATCGCATGCAGCTTGGCATCCTCGGCTGGGAGGATCAGGTGGCATCTCTGGAGATGGTGTGTCCTCTTCATGAGCCACTGGATGCCTGCAACAGGGAGGACTCTGTTGATACACTCAATATTGGAAGCAATGCGCCTAGCCCTGAGAACTGCAAGCGTGTAATGATAATAATAATAATGGCAGCAAGCACTATTGTGGATCTGCAGGAGCGATGCACAGGCTATGGTTCCGCCCCATAGCAGGCAGGCAGGCTATTTGACCGTTTTGAATAAGAATGTCACCTGCAGCACCAAAGTTTTGGCAGTCCGTGATGTTGACGTTGGATAATCGCAGCGTCCAGGATGCTTTGCAAATTCCTGAAATTTGCGCCCACTCTTCCGTGCCCAGATGACGAGCGATTTTCTGCCACACCTCTTGGGGTACGTGCATGTTTGAACATGCCTGCACTCAATAAACCGAAGGTAGAGCTTGGCCTCTCGATTCCAAGACGCAGAGCACAGCAGGAAGTAAAAAAATTTCGGCGACTGACGATTTATAATCTCAGTAGCTTGTGACGTGAAGCAGTTTGTACTGCATTCCTTTTCTCACCTGATGCTCCAGCTGTGCCATGGCACAGTCTCTCAGCTCACACCCGAAGAAAAATGAAAAAGCCGGTCTCAAGTCGTTACGCTGTATGAGCCTCTAAGGTGCCAATAAGATTTGGTCTTCTGGGCAGTTTTCTAGAACCAGACAACGAACGATAAGTATGATCAGCTGTCCAGTTCATCAGTTCCACATCAGCACTGCACGTGGTGCTGGTGCCGGCTAGGGTAATTAATATGTTGTATATCAGTTACCCCTATACCCATAACATTACCTCTGTGCCAGCACCCAGCAAGGAAAGAGATGCATTACTTTTTGGATGCATCTTGTAACAAGATGCATCAACAAGATTCTTGTTGAACAGGCATATCTTATTATCGATAATAGGGTCCACCACGTTGACCTTTCTTTACCACGCTGGTGGAGTAGGTGTAACTTGCACAGCCGTAATGACAACTATAATATTTTTGCTGGACCAGGTGTAATTCACGCCCCTATCTCTTCAGAGTCACTGGCTTTCTGGACACTCGAAGCACAGCACCTTGTAAAAGAACCCAGCAGCTCATGATATTGCTGGTCGACTCTTGCCGTTTAGTGGTTGAGGCATGCCACATTGCGCAAGCTCACATTGCAATTAACTAATTACCGAAGGACACTGGCTACATGCGTACGATGGTGGCAACTGAACACCAGTTTGAGCTCTAAAACTTAAAATCTGGGGCAGCCCTGTAGCCTAGTAATTAACTGGTGGGGGTGCAGTCCACTCAGAAGATTCCACCATGACACTTAGAGCTATACTTCAGGCAACCATCAATCTAGGAGGCCTTCATCTGATGGGCGACAGGTCCAGCAAGCTCCACAATCCACCATGCGGCACGCATCAGCCAGTGGACAATCAAGGCAGACCCTCTCCATTTCCTCACCAGACCACCGAGAAAAGGAATTTTAATCACCCGCACAGCGGCTTTTCGGAATTGCATCCGCACGTTTGCCGCACCAAGCAACCGCAAGCACACTATATGAATTGTCCATAATTTGTTCGGCCCAAGCAAGAAACCCCGCTGCGTATATCTTACAAGCGCAGTCGGCAATTCCTTCCATCCACAGCTCAGCATCAATTACAGATCCTAATACCTACTTTTGCACTTGGCAAACAAGCCATTGTCACTGTGCATGCCTATGCAAACCGCACTGACCTCAGCTGCAAAACAAGCAGGGGTACTTGTTGCAAGGGCACAGTGGTCCCAGGCGGAAGTTATCCAGGCGGCAGCAGTCGCTGCATGCAAAGCACCTGCAATTGCTGTAGATAGGGCATTCATCATGCAATCGCAGGTGCCATAGGCTGCAATGAGAGCTGTAGACTGCACTGTACACCTCGCACAGCTGTTCAATCTCCACATGCATGCCCCGTTGCTGCATGATTTGCACTAGTGACAGGAGGCCGGTGCCCTGAAGAACACCATATAGGAAGGAAAACAGCCGCACTGTCTCCGCAAAGAAACCCACACTCTGGAAGCCCACAAACAGCTCGCCATCAGAGTGCAAATTGACCCAGCTCCATGCTTGCTCCTGTGGCACCTCCACATAGAGGCCCTCTTTGCACTCCAGGCACAGACGGTCGACATGTGCCAATGCACCCTGCAACTTTATGTGCTCCCCACACGCTTTACCAAAGCTTTTCAGCGACAACACGAGTGTGTCAATCCTCACTATCCGCAGCATCCATGCTGGCAGCTGCGTCTCATCATCAATACTCTCGTCCCTTGCTTCCAGGGTGAACGACCTAAGGATCCAGCGATCAGCCAGGTCACTCCACATCTCCCTCCTTGCATCCTTCAGGGAGTAAACGATCACATGAAGCTGACCACGGTGGGGCAATTCTATCAAGGTGGGCACTAACCCATCTAATTTTAAGCTCATGCGGAAGGTCAGCTTGTCAAGATTTAGTTCAAAGTCAGGGTGCGCCACCCCACACCAGCCGCCTCTGTACACAAGGCAGAGTGTCTGTAGTGTGACCATATTCGAAAGCACTGGCACAGTATTGAGAAGGTTGCTGCTGTCAAGGTGCAACTGCAGGTGCTCGATATGTGTCAGTCTTGGCAGAGTGGGCAGGCCAAAAACATCCAGGCTCAGGAACTGGATTCCATGGGCCTGCCCTAAAAGCCAGGCCACCGCCTCATGAATGCGCGCCATGTGGCCCGGAGCATACTCCTCCGAGCCTGTGGAAGAGTTTACGGACAGTGCTATAAGGCTGCGGAAGCCGCCGGGAGCCTCCATTACAGCCCTGATGATGTCCGGCACTCTGTCGCTTGCCGCAAGCTGCAGATCCAGCTCCTGGGCGCTTTGGGCCCTCTCCATCAGCCATGCCATTCCTGCAATTCCCAATGATAAGCAAATGAGCTTCTAGATTAGCCTGCTGCACTGGATTGGACCCTCTCAGTAGCATTACAGATGGTTTGGAAAATGCGCACGAGATGAGATAGGCACGGAGAATGGGCTTGTTGTGCACAAGATGGAATGTGGATATGTTGCTGCACAGCAGTGAAGGTCAAAGGCAACGCAAGCTTTTTTGCAAAGATGCTATTGTACAGGAGGGGCACCTTTGTTGCCCAGCTTCTCCTCCTTGCACCACAGCTTGATACGGACAGAATCCAGCTGAAGCCTCCAGGTGCTCCGGGACATGCCTGCCACTCTGGCCCATTCTGTTGGGCCCAGGTATCGCGCAATGAGCTGCCAGACTTCAGGCAAGAGATTTCGAGGGACTTGGTGTTGATTTTTTGTCCTGCAAGGGCGTTTGCTGCATTTTGTTAGATGCGCTGAAAACACATCTGCGAGTACGCAAGCTGCACATTGATAGGCTAAATGTATGTACAAGGTGGCAAACGCTTGTTGCATCTGTGCCAGAAGTGTCCTTACATGATAGAACAGGTGGCTCTGTCACACATTCTTTTGCGTTCACCAGAGGGATGCAATGTATCAATGTCATCAATTGCCTGTAGCAACAATTGAAAGGGAATCAGCTCGTCGATTTGACATCGCCTTTGACATCGCCACCGCAATAAACATCTGTGGATACAACGTGCAAGTGTCTCTTAAGGTTTGGAACATGACCTTACTTGCACGAGAAATGTGAGAGTCTTGCTGACAACGGTAAGTTTCGCAACCCAATCCTCCCCGAAAGCAGGTACGATGGAAATTGCACTTTTCACTGTGATGAATACTGGCAACGGCGCGGTCAAAGACAGCTGTCAAATGTCACCATGTCAAGAACACGGTGTATTCCTTCTGATATCATTCGCACTGAAGCTTAAAAAGAGTCTTCAAGAAAGATATGAATGAATGAAAGAGGTTCGTGAATCATGATGAAGCCCGCCAAGATTTGAATGGGGAGCAAACCAGGCAAACTGAGACAGGTGCAAGGCAGGTGGGAAGCTACAGGACAGGTACACAGGCTGCAATGCATCTTTTGGTGTCCCAGGCAAGCAATATGTAAAATGGATCAGGCAACGAGATCCATCCAACTACCGCGATCATCCCCAAAAGCCGTTAATATTTCGGCATTATCGGCAATTAATTGGTCCAAAAGCATCGTGATGATATGCATGCAGCATTATTATTGTTAGTATTATTATTATTATTATTATTATTATTATTATCATCATTATTATTTTAACACGCTTTTCCTGCCGGCAAAAGACAAGGTACGTCCTGCAGACAGATATGCATGCATGCGAGAGCGTTATCGTTACAATTACTAAGAAAGTAAATCGCCTTTCACAAACACCGTCAATCATTGCAGGGGACACGTGGCCCTTGAAAATTGTCCGGCCGGCAGCATCTATGGCATGCCCCACATCTGCACAGGCTGTGGCAACCATCATGCAAATCCAGGTGCAATATGTCGCGACAGGGGCTGTGAAAGGCACTTTTTGTGTCTGGGAAATCTCCTATTTGCTCCTCCTCAAAATCTCTGCCATATTGCAACATACAGCGTGCCAGTGAGAACAGATGCACCCCCTGCAGATTGTCACACCGGAAGGAATATGCCGTGCATGACATCGCAAAATGTGCGACGCTCTGAAATTCCACATTCAGCTCGCCATCACAGTGGAGATTGACCAGTTTCCAGTTGTGCTCTCTAGGCACCTCCGCATACAGGTCACATCTGCAGTCAATGCACAGACGCTCTGAGCGTGCTAGTGCGCCTTTCAGCAGGATTGCATCATAAAATTGTGGGTTCTCACCGAATTGTTTCAGTGACAATACCAATGTCACAAGCCTAGCTGACCCCAGCAGCCACTCTGGAATGTCATCCTCTGTTTCAATCACAGCACTAGGTGCCTCCAATGTGAAAGATTTAAGAACCCCAATTGCGCTGGTTCTTTCCCATAGGCTATTCCTAGCGTCTGCTACTGAATACACCGTTGCATGCAGCGCAGTGCTGCTAGCAAGTGTCAGCGATCCAGGCACCAATCTCTCCAGGTTCAAGCTCTGCAGCTGGCTTAGGCCCTGCAGATTCAGGTGACCTGGGAAGGAATTGTCAGGCGATGACAGACATAGCGTTTGCAAGGTCACCAGTGATGCAAGCGCGGGCATCAGGTTGACTAGACTGTCTGCACACATGTGTAATTGCAGATGCTGAATGTGCGCCAGGCTAGGCAGACAAGGCAAGGCGCCCACATCAAGGTACAAGAACTTCAATCCGCTGGACTGCCCAAGGAGCCAGGCAACAGCCATGTGAATGCAGGCCCCGTCTTTTGATGTGTCCTTTCGTAAAGACGTTGCAGTAGTCACAGACAATGCTGTGAGCCTGGGGAACCCGCCAGGAACCTGCATGAGCGCTCTGACAATGGCCTGCACCCTCTCCTTTGCTTCAAAGTGCAGATCCAGCTCCTGTGCACACTGCGCCCGCTCCATCAGCCATGCAAGCCCTGCAACCAGAAACGACAGCAGATTGCAACATGAAGATCCTTCTGGCAAATATGCCAATCAAGGCAGCCAAACACAAATGCCAGGACTATCTCCTGTCTCTCATTTCTCAAGTGTCCGTAGAGCCTCTTTGCCCAGTCCTGGCCTGTCTTTTACGCATTCCTGATCTGCATACTGTGATGGGGAGCCCCACAAGGAGGTCATCTGGTTACAAAGACCAGAGGCATATCATATAGATCAAAACCATATGAGCCCAGATATGCCAAGGACGAGTTGTACAAGGCCCCTGCTTACTCCCAATTCTCCCACTCGCAGAAAGCTCTCTTCTCATCTGCAGGTACAGCATTCGCACCTTTATCGCACAGTTTCTCGTTTTTGTACCATGGTTTCATGCGAACCGAGTCCAGCTGAAGTCGCCATGTGCTCCGGCACATGCCTGCCACTTTGGCCCATTCTGTTGGCCCCAGATACCGTGCTATGCGCTGCCAGATTTCAGGTGGGAGGTTTCGGCTTGAGTGGTGCTGCTTCCCCTGCCTGCAAGAGCAACCATTGCAGCAGTGAGCACTCATTGCAGCAGTGAAGTAACGGGCTGCTTGATGAGGGCAGTGAAGTAGCAATTCTTGTGGGTGAAAGCAGGGTCGGTTCATCATGTGTCTTTCAGGATACGTACTTGTCGGGGTGTATGCCTTCCACGAACATCTGGTGTTGAGTGCCAGCTCCAAAAGAATAGTCACCAACTAGCATCAACTGCCTTCAGACAAATCAAAAGACTTGTCAGCTTCAGATTGGCAAGATCAATCTCAGCAAAATGTGCATTGCACTTTTAATCATTGCTGTTGATCACCTGCAGTCCTTGCTGGGCGTGAGACACGTTCTTTCTGGTGATACAAACAACGTCACAGGAACTGATCTCCAAATTTTGCACCAGCGTTTGCGTCGTTGATAGCGCTTCCTAATGACTCTCAGGATTCTAGCATAATCGATAATTCCCTGGCCAGGTGCTGATCCTTCGGATGCATTTCATTCCATCAAAGCTTGATGGCAATTTTTGAACTGAAGCCAATAAAGGCTGATCCCAAATTCAAACTTTCCTTCCCATGGTGGGAATCTATCAAGATCCAGTGCATTTGCCCTTCAACGGTTCATTCTCGTCGCGCGCAGTGCTGCCTTTTCAGGTTCAATAATACCTGCGAGCCAAGGCAGCCTGTTGCACCCGCCATAGAAGCATCTTGCCCTTGAGTCCACGATGAGCATGGTGGCTTGCACAGAGAAAGCAGGAGAGTGGCCCCCTCTTCTGACCCTCATGTCAAATAATAGCAGCGTTGAGCATTTGCAAAGTGACATCGCTGACTGGTTCCGTGAGCATCAGCCGGACGAATATGATTTGGCTGAACCACCAAGTGCCAGCAAGTTGGGCTGTGAGAGCGGCGTCCTCAGTGCAAGGGACGGCAACACACCTGGTGAGCTTCAGAACGGCTCAAGGCAATCATGCCACAGAATTCGCTTTTGCACCAGTAGGAGGCTTCCCCTGTGTCATGGACAGCAATGGCTGTTGTGAAGCTGTGTCTGGCTTACTTTGATCACCTGGATCTACTACTGACGTTTTTCCGCGTGAAATAAAATAGTTTCTGCAATCAGAGCTTCAAAAGCCCATCTACATGTCAAAAACCCAAAATTGGCAATTAAATGCACCATTATTGTGTGGAAGTTTTTTGCCATGGGGTTCATTTTAAACACGTATCGTCATATAGAGTGAATTAATGTACCGAATAGGTCTGAGCTCCTTCCTAAGACAGATGGTCGCACAGGACCTGAAGGTGGCAGCATTGCCATCTTGTTATATAGTGTTTGAAGCAGCTGCTGGTTTGGCACAGGGAGATCGATCGGGAAGAGATACAGGCGACCCACAGCCCGGACACCCCCCCAACTCAAAAGCAGCATGAGCGCAGAAGGCCAAGACAGGGGGAGGGTGCCCGTCAACATGGCCACTGATCCACCCAGGGAACACCTGCATAAAGGCTACACAGTGGAGGTGAGGGCAGCCAATTTTGACGAAGAGCTTGAGCAATCTGCGCCCATTTCAGTACGTCAGCGAGGTTGATGAAGGAAAGGGTGTCCCAGCTCGATAAGCACAGGCTCACACCAGAGGTCCATCTGCAGGATTTTGAAGTTTGAAATTTTGCTCGTCTGGTGCAGAGGGGTCCAGATGGGAGGTCGCTGTGGCTGCCGGATAGCAGTGCCAGCTGCAGTGACAGGGAACGCCCCCTGGATGAAGACACGGCTCCATTCTGCACATTCATGAACGTCTGGAGCATGCAGCAGGAACAGGACAGGGACGCCACATCTGGCCAGGCTTCTGGTGTCCAGGTCAGCTCCTGGATGCTCCCAGATCATGCAACACACTGGCTGCGGCAATATAGACTTGCAACACCCTGCAGATTATGGAAACAGCAGAAGCCCTGCTCTGTCAAGCATCCAAGTGTTCAGGAAAGAGCCAACGGTGACAGCTGGTGAGAACTGAATTTGTGCAACAACTATGTCTGAAGCAATAACAGAATCTGAATTGGATATGTTTCTCTTGGGGCAGGTATTGCAGCGGTTGCCGAACAGCCTCTTTGAGGCGGCTGCCAGAAAACTGTGCAAGCGCAGCGCTGCGCTGTCTGTGGAGGAGTGCCACCAATACAAGGTGTGGTCTTTCACTGCTCTGAAGCTCCCGATGGACCTTCAATGGACCCCAAGGAGTGCCAGCACCAAGTGAGAAAAGAGAGCGGAGCCCTCAATGACTGCTTGCATTAGTGGTTGTATGTCTGAGCATTGCCACACGCACGCTGTCATGAACAGCAAACCAGGACGAGCGTGGCTTCCTCTGCGCATGCCATCTGCCACAGGGGAGTAACCTTACAGAAAGGGTGGCTGTCAAATCTGGCTGTGCCCGAGTTGGCGTGTTTCCTGCGCGCAGAGGGCGGCGACCCTGAGCGTGATGACGCCGCCAGCGCTGCGCGCTGATGTGGTGCGGCTGCGGGCAGGTGCCGGCACCTGCGGCAGCCTCACCGATCTGCTGCCCACGCCCACATCCGTCCTGGACGGCCCTGCAGCGTTCCCTCCATCTCCCCCTCAGGTGACTAATGATTAGTCCAGACCCCGGCATCGAGATGAGCCCTACATCTGCAGCGGTTCACCGATACAGGGCTGCGAAAGACAAGTCTGGCTCTGTATTGGGGGAAGCGGCAGCATGTAAGTGTTGCAACATATGTGGGCGAGTCAGTTTAAAAGAAAGTCCAGTACCTGCAATCCCCACAGAAGAGCTCAAGACCAGTCCGTTCAGGGGATGTGATAACTTCTTTTTCCTCTACATTTGGCGCTCGGCGGCACTGATGCTGACAAGGACAGTCCTGCATTCCTTCGGCCTATTTGGCATTGCAAAGCGGGAAAAGCAGGCTTGCAGTGGCCTTGTGCAATGCAGCTTTCTGGCCTAATCCAACGCACAACGCAAGGGAAGGCATGACAGTGCTTGGTATGGATGTACGCTGCAGACATTGGTCATAAAAGGATCCCATGTCAAGGTTGTGCCATAAGCAGCATTGCAGCGACTTGACCACATCTGGTGTATGCAGGAGGAATCAGTGGACTTCCTTGTGGCGAGCAGCCCGGGGTCTCAGAGCTGCGTGGGGGAGTCTAACACTGACAAGCGCCGCAGCCCTCTCAGCACCTGACGCTCGTGATGCGCAGTGGAATTGTTGAGCTCTCTTGGCCCCTTTAGCACGGAGAGGGAAGGCAACTGTGCTTTGGAGTATAATCAGGTGACGGCTGCTTCAGCAGACAGGGGAAACTGCTGCAATGGGCCATTTTGACAAGGCTGCCATGATGGCAGTGGGATCGGAATAAGGGACGGTTGAAACTCAGTCAGAACTTTGTTGAAAATACGAAATTGACGGTTGCAGCGTTGAAAGCTGTTGAACCAGCAAGGGCCGATTCATTGGAACTGCATGCAGACAGGCAATCGTTGTTGTTTTATTGGATATTGGGCTGCATGTTGGGAGTGCTGACGAGGCACCTGCAGAGCTGTTGTGTTGTCTCCCAAGGGTGTGCACAGTGCCAATTCAGGGATTTGCCCGATGAAATAAGAGGAACTTGCTTTCTACTTTCACTTGTGCTTTCTGCTGCAGCCTCTGAGAGAACGTTCAATCTGAATGCCAGGGCATGTCCTGTACTTGAGCTTGGAGTGGATGCAATACTTGTTGACATCAGGTGTCATTTGAACCTTAGACAATATATAGATATATCTGAGGCACTGGAAAAATCCACCTCATCATTCGCAACTTGCATGCAGATGGTAAGTTAGTCATTTGGAATTACTTAAAATGGCAGGTCCAAATCTATGAGCATTACGCTTGGCAACGAATATCAAAGCCAAAGAGATTACAGCAATTGTTGACACGTGTTGTGTCCAGACTCTATTCTTGCAAATTCGTTTTCACGCTTGTGGATGTAGAGTACTCCAAGTGTGCCAGCAACAGCTGAGCTGATGGCGGGTTCAACATCCCCCCTTGCTGACCTTGGCGACATCTACAACTCCCTTCCATTTGAATATCTTCTAATCGGACACTGTCTCATCGTCGCATCATGGTTCCCCAAGCTCAAGGACAGATACCTGCTCAGCTATTGGGTAAGTGACTGTCAAGTGATCTGAAAAAGTGTTTTTAGGTTTCCACCTTGACACATCCCTTTCTAGGATCCAAACCCCTTCAATAGGCCTGGCGAATCAATATGCAGAGAGTGACCTTCAAATCCTGGCGATCTTGGAAAGTTCTACCTATGCATAGTATGTGATGGACTTGATGCAACTCCGTTTTGAGATACCTACGCGACGTGCTGTCACGGATCCAGCATGTTACAGAGAATTTCTTTTTGTGATTGACTGAATTATGCTAGTGCTGGGCAGATTGGGGCGCTGGCGGCATTTGGAGGTGGAATCCTGACTGCCCTGCTGATCCAGGACCCGAAGAGGGCCCCCATCCCTCTTCTGAGCTCCAACACAGTGGGCGTCATTTGGACCGTCTGCTGGTGGCTCGTCAATTACTTCCCAGGAAATTATGTAGCCAAAATTCTTTTCCTGGCACCCTTCAGGATCAGCGCCAAGGTGGGAGCGCATGCACCCTTTCTGCTTCCCTTCCTTCCAGAAATTGCGGAATGCAACAGCATGCACCTGCAGGCTGCTCTTCCTCTTTTGCTCCTTCACATAGCTGTAATCTTGCTTGTGCATCTTCATTTCTTCAACCGATATTTGCCCCTGCATGCAATAGTGGCTTACATCTGTCTGTCGCAGTAGGTAGTTATCAGCTGGTAAAATAGCCACTGAAATGGTATCTCCCTTAAAGGTGTTCCACACTCAACCATCTCACCTTGTCAAGACAAGTCAATCTCTCTGTGTCTGCACAGGTGTGTTTGAACATGCTCCGGGCAGGGCTGATCGCTTCGCGCATTGACTTGACTACACAGCTGTATCCGGGAGTGCTGGCGGCACCGCTCATCATCGGCAGCATTGCCGGCAGCGGCGGCCGCTTCTCCATTGACCCCATCCTAAGTGGCTTCGGAGCCCTTGAAGGTGCTTCTCTTTTTCTGCCAGCCATTCTTTGGCCCTGCAGGCTATTACCCTGTGCCTTTCAAGCATTCATTCGCCTGTCTTTAATCTTGGGTTTCCGTCTACACCGTGGGATATCATTCAGCACACTGACGTGCAAGACTCCTGAGCCCCCCGAGCATTGGTGTATCTTTATCAGAGATCTCCGTTGTACTCCCTGCAACAACAGGTAGCAGGCCCGGCTTGCCATCACATTAGCAAAACAGCAGCTCATAGGAACATCCAGGCCATGGCTGTCAGTGCATGGTACTGAAGAGCCGCCAATGCAGATGCACCTTGAGCTGCAAATCAAGGAACTTGTGGAAAAGTATACAGCCCCGGCTGGCAGGGGGCGGTAATCTACTGAGCACCATGCCCATGGTTGATGGGGTCTTGCGAGTCCGTTACAAGGGAAAATTTGTGGGTGCATTTACCTGCAGCTTGTCTGCAGGTGCACCTTGCCTTCGGCAGGGCGAGCGTGTAATAATAACGTGCCTGTTCGCATGCATGCAGGGCCGGCCGAGATTGCAGAGCCGGCATTCGCGGCGAGGTCGGGTTTTGTGGGGAGCTTGTTGTACTGGGTGATCGTGCATGTGTATGGCACGCTCACCCCGCTGGAGGGCAAAGCCCTAATTACCACCCTCTTTATCGCCCACGGGGTCCTCGTGGACCTCTTCGGCTGGCACTTTGATTTCACATTCCCCCCGGCCTACCTGGCGCATGCGGTTACTAATGTGCCCATGCCTGGCCGGCCTAAGAAGGCGCCTGAGCCCAAACCGGCTCCGAGCACCGCTGCATCCTCAAAGCAAAATGGAGACTCCAGGAAACCGGAGTCCAAGAAAGGGAAGTAGCCTGGAGCATGTGGAGGATGTGCAACTGTGATTTGAAAGCCAATAAAACAAAATCATCTGAGTATTTGCATCTGGCACAGCATGCAATCTTCTGTATAATAGGATGCTGTGTGAGCAATTCTCTGGCCGTGTAGCTGGCATTGGAAGCTTCTTGCCAGCATTGCAGAATCATGTACTGCTGCCTCTATATGCTTGGTATGGAGAAGAGCTGGCGGCTAGTGGGGGCCGTCAATAATGCTTTCTGCTGTCCAATATTGTGACCCACTTGACTAGTGCATTGAAAGATAGTCAGAACTGTACATTTATAGTGGTGCCACTGGTGCTTCAAGCTTCAGGGAAAGTTTCAGGGAAACGGTTACACAATCATTACTGCTCTACAGATCTGGCATATGCAAAGTCTACCTGCATGGCAGGCTGCTGCATTATGGGCACTGATGTGGCTTCCATTTGTCAGGCGCACTTCGTTGTGATTATTCGTGCATGTCAATTGATTTTTGCAAGCCTACCACTGCACAAACATGTTTGCATGTATGCATGCATCCATGCACGGGCGGAACTCCCAAATGCAACTCAATGTACAGCTCTGCACCCGAGGGCCAATACACTCATCGCACAGATGCTTTTTGCGAGCATTCTGCGCAGCTCGCTCTATATCTTGACAAGTAAAATCAATATTTCTGTTTGGAATGAGGTTTGCATGCAAATTGTCCGCCTAATCTGGCATCAGGGGATCGAGGGTACCCACGTGATCCAAGATTTCCGACTCGTGGCCTGTATCCAAGAAATCGCGCTCAGGACAGGTGTTCTTTCAGAGTTGTCTGGTTTACATATACTTAGAGCCGACAATATATGATCTAGATTAGAAATCGCATCAATTTAGAAGGCAGACGCTACTTTCCAGAAGGGGGTTCTTAGAGGCATCCAGCTCCGACGGCTCCGTCGCCGCTGGCGGATGATGCCCAGCAACACTCACAGAATTCAGACGATCCTTTCCTTATGATCTGTCGACTTGACTGATTCTCAGATCCTTGAGTGTGTGCCCCGAAAAATGCAAAATATCAGATGTCGATTGTGTCGGGCGTCGATCCTGGCGAGAAGCTGCCTCCTGGCAGCTCTTCTGGGCATCATTGCCTCTATGCCATTTGCAAAAGCTGCAGGTATATTCGGCTCCTCAAGATTAGATCACAGAATGCATGACCTTGATACCGCTTTTGCGAAGGCCATGAGCACAACTGATGGGTCCTTTCTGGGGAGCCTTTCTGAAATTGCTGATTGTGTCATTGTGGTTTTGCAAGTATGAACAGGGCTGAGAATTTCATGAATGTTTGCAGAGACGGTCAGCTGCGATTTTGGAACCCAGCCGGGTCTCTGGGTGGAACAACAAGAGCTTGAAACAACATCAGGCACTGTAGCGGAATTTCTTACAGAAAATGTGCCCGTCTGGCATGTTCTCGACTCGCAATGCCAACTGGAGCCTTTGCTCAATCAGCGCGTACAGGCACGTTGAACTCATCCTCTTCGCAGCATTTTAATCGTGACTTTCCTTGAGCTGCTCTCACATCTACAGCTCTGCTGCAGGCAGCGGGCGGATCAAAGGACAGGTCAGAAGGGGCGCAGCGGCACATTGGGGTCCTCCTCTTCGGGGATTCCATAGACTATAGGATTGCACGCAGCTTCTGCAATGCTGCGCTAGGCCATGGACTGGAGCATATGAGCGATGATGAGATCGCGATACACCACAACCTCACAGGTGGCTCACATTCCATCACTTTACACCCTGATCTCAGCCTGATCAGGATATTTCAACCCTTTGACACAAGCAAGACTCAGAAACTGTGCATGCATCAAGAATGCACATGTGCAACGCCCTGGCTGCAATGCAGACTTGGCTCTGCGCACCTGATTAAAGGGGCTGTCAGTCATATCTGATGTCATTGGGGCTCGAAGGATTGAGCTCAGCAGGTGTTACTTGAATGTAGGCATCTGTCAGACCCCGGGTCTTACTTTACCAAGCAGCTGAGCAAGCTTATTTTGGCATGCAGGCATATGCCAGACGGCCAGCCTGACAGTGGCGAAGCAGCACATTTCTTCAGCCTCGCTGGATGGGCCTTACTGGTGGGACATGGTCTTCCCTCCAATTCCCAGTATCACCAAGGTGCGCTCCCAGCCCAATCTGGTTCGTCCGCCCAATCTGGAGGAGCATCAGAGGAAGGTGGGACAGTTGTGATATGGCCTGCCCAAATGTATCTAGCTGCAAAAACAGGGTTGGGAGCTCGAACAACACCAAATTCACAGATTACTTAGAGTATAGACTAGGAGTTCTTTATGCAAGCGCCTACGTGCGGACCACTCTAGTTCTTCTGACAGGCTTTGACAAGCTCCCAAGGGCCCCCCAAGGGATGGGCCAACCTGCCAAAGCTAGGGGCAAATTTTCAGGGCAGCCACGAGATTGTTTCAGACTTGGCAAAAAGGCATCAGGGCAACACATGGCTGTGACTCAGGGGCACACCGGACTTGTCAGACAACTTGAACCCCTTTGAGGGCAGGTTCAAGGGAAAGGAGCATCTCCCTGTTGAAAGTTTTTGGAAATCCCAGGGATGCCCCGAAGTTAGTTTAGGACCCCTGTCAAACCCTGTGTTCTGATGTCCTTGTTGTCTACCACAGATGGTATACTTATTTCTCTTTATCCCAGCCTTGGTCGTCAAAAAAGTGAGCTTTCTGAGCGGTGCTGACAAGATCTACGTGTGTGTGAGCAAGTTTGTGTGTGATTCAGGGGATTGAGGCGTTTACAGCAGCAGAAGATGCGCCGCCAGATGCGGTCATGATAGCGTCAAATTTCTGGGATATTGCGGGCCTGTGCGTCTCCACTTCTTCCTTGTTATTGATTGTGCTTTTGAGGGAAAAGATACACCTGATCATCGCCAAATAGAGATTACTCTTCAAATCAAATGTGGCCTAATAAAAACGGGACAAGCGGTGCCTGCAATAGGCATACAGCCTGGTGAATACGCCGCCGCTATCATTATTTATTTATTGCTGTGTCACACCGGTGCAGGTATTTCCACGGGGGCAAGAAGTTTGAGGGAACGCCCCTGGAGCACAGGATATTTCCACAGGACTTCATGGCTTCATGGACGCAGAACTTCACCACCATACTCACACACCTTCGGGTAAGGTCCTCTGATATGTGTTGCTCTTTCTCCCTATCCACAATCAGTGCAATAGAACATCATAACCTTCCATCTAGGAAGACTTGGAGGGAAACTTTTAATATTGTCGTTTTATTTGCACAACGTGCCTGCTCTTTCGGATTTGTACGTCAGTCTTGGACCTTCGGCAAATCCGGATCGGATTGGCACAAAGCAAGGCCTCCTGCTGTTTGTACCTGCCAGTACAAGGCTGCATTGCATTGACATGCGCTCTGTTGCTGGGGCCAGGAGAGTGTGCCAGAGGGGACTTTACTGGTGTTCCATACCGAGCACATCCCAGTCCAGACCAAGGACCCGCAGAAGTGGGAGACCGACGCATTTCTGTACCAGCACGTTGCACAGCTCAATGCAGCTGGCAGGTGAGGGTGCATCCTGCTCCCTTCAATGTTTGATATTTCCAACAGGGTGATACCTCCTGCCAAATGTGGCCACGGATTCCACTGCAGAATCTCAATCATGTGCTGGTAGTGCACACTTGCTGACCCCTGAAAATGACACTCTCTGTTATTTTGCCAATGAATGTCATCCACTCTTATTGAAGGCCGGATATTTTGGTGGGCAGAGGGGCCAGTGCAAATTTACCAGGTCCTTTGGTCCCAGGACATTAAAACTACAACATCATAAATTGCAGTGGATTGAAGAAGAAGCTGCCCTCGTGCAGGCACGTGGCTGAAAGCCTGGGATTCCAGGTGATAGACTTTGAGGCGATGGCGGCGCAGCTGCCAAAGGATGACATGCTGGATGACATCACCCATCCCAAACCTGACTTCCTCCTGCAGGTGCGCTTGCATCAGCCTCACTGACACTTGTCAAGCAGACCGGCTTTGCAGGAACATTGCGAGTTATTTTGCTTGCGAGATGCAAAGAGCCGAAAGCAGTTGCTCGCGTAATCATACAGCAAGGCTGGCGATGAAGCCTTCATGACAGCTGCTTCCGTAGTATAGAGTCTATTCCGGATGCATCCAAACCACAGCTCTTTTACTGCGTGCTTTTCAGAAATGCTGCATGTCTTTCTGGATGTCTTAAAAGGGCTGCAGACTATTGTCGGCCTGCAGACGCCTCGGGTGTCTGCTTTATGGCATGTGGCCGCGGTTTGGCTGACCATGAGATACAAGCCATGTGTGCTATGTCCAGGTGCTGAACATGCTGCTCAACATGGAGCACGAGCACAGGAGACAGCTGCACAGGCAGAGCAGCCAGCAGCACCAGCAGACTCGCATGACCGGCAGGGTGAGGTGGCTGCAAAATCACCACGTCTAACCCCCAGCATTTAACCCCAGGATTAATCCCCTCTCCAGTGGGGCTTGACTTTCAAAGGGAGAGAACATTTTCAAGGCACAGAGGCATCTGGGAGGAAGGAGACGAATTTAGGAGCGCACTCGGCTTGTGCAGATAATCCTGCACCTTAGTTTTATGGCAGATCACATACGCTTTTGATGCCGTCACCCTCGGAAAGAGGTGGCTTTGGGGTGAGTGGGCACAGCACGAGTTTTTGCATTGGGTGCTCTTTACAACAGCAGCAGGAAGGGGAGGTGTTTTGGCAGATGAGGGATTTGAAGATCAGCAACACAGCCGCAGTGACCCCTTTTGGCCGGATTTAGAAGGGCGGCTTTTTGGCTATTGATCATTAAGATGTTTGACACCCCAAAGATTGATTGGGGCCTTGGCAGTACTTAGTAAATCTGTGCAGCTCGCCACGTGTGCTGGATGCGACCTCAGCGTGCTTTTGCTCTGCAAGCTACGTGGATGCATCAACCGGTGGCACTGAGCAGGATGGGAAATCTCTCGGCGTTGCGAGATATATACCACATGCGCAAGCAGACTTTCCTTGACGATCAGCCAGCGTTGCAAGGGCCGAAAGGTCTGGGCCAGGATTTTTGCAGGTTGCTTTCCGCTCTACAATCTCATATTCTTTGCAAGGGAGACAGGCTTCATTAACTTCAGAGATTGCAACGATCAAGATCTGTTCGTGGTTTTTCTGTGTGCTTTGTGTTCGCACGTCTGCATTGGCTGTGACAAGAAGGCCACAGATGGCCTTAATCAATACGATAGAATGTGGGATGATATTTTTGAGATGATCACTCTTTGTGGGACATTCTGCCATCTGACTTCAGAAAATTATTCCACTGCATGAAGATTCGCACGTGTGTTCTGTCAAAGCAAGTCTTGGATGTTGTGACTTCTTTGGATGTTGATCAGCTCAGTTTGATGCATGCATGTGTTTTAAATGTGTCAGGCTTTGGTATTGATGTTCTTCCCACCTGATATGAGTATTGTGTGCAAAGAGTGGGTGAGACGCTGGCAATTCTCATTGAATAATTTCTTTGCCCCACTGCCCTACAATCTGCACACATCGTGTTCATGCCTACTGGAACCAGCTGTAGAATCACAGACATCACGTGGAAAGAAAGGAACGCGGCGGCAGCGACTCGAACTCGCGTCCTCACCTTGCACAGCACTGGCACCTAACGCTACAATAATAAAGCTGAAACCAACGCATATGTGTGGTGAGCCAACCCAGTGGTATAGGGCTCAAACCAAAAAAGTGTTTGGCATCCAAATCAATGTGCATGTATCTCCCGTAGTCAGCCGACACTTCATACTTTAAGATTTCGTCACCCCCGGAAATTTGTCATCCTGTCTTCTTACCCTGTGTTATTTGTGCTGTTTCGTACCAATTTTAATCTCAGCAGACGTCTTGAAGCGATCATGGTGTCAGAAGGATTCCCTTTGCAACCTTGAGGCTGAAGCACCTTTCCAGCAATTTCAGATCAAAGCAAGACCCACTAGCATTGAAAAGCTTGTGGAATTCAGGTATGGCTTGATTCAAGTAAGAACAAGCGGAATCACACACCTACATCAATCGAGACAGCAATACATCAGCGGCATCGCCATGGCTGTCCTGAAACTTGATCTGAATGAGGCTCCCAACGCAGCACATCAGCAGTTTCTGGTCGTGATAAAGCACGCCGAAGGATCTCAGGTGCTTGATTTGCTGCAAATTGGCATCCTTAAAATGTGACAAGTTGTGCTGCTAGTTCACCTTGGCTTGATGGATCCTACCGAGTGCTCCAATTCCAAACCTAGCCTGAGCGTACACATTTCAATTCGAGATGCCATGAAAGTATTATATATTACCCCTGAATGTTTATAAGAAACACTTATGTTCCAACATGCGTGCAGGTGGAGCACCTGACTGTGCAGTTTCCTGCCACGAGCTTTCCAAGTGCCTGTGAGGGCGGGCACCCTTTCCTGGCACGCCTGGTGGAGCTGATCAGGGTCTGTGCACCCAGCCTGCGCACCCTGAAGCTCCGGGGAATCCCTATGGACGACTATTTTTCTGCCAGAACAGTGAATATGGCACGAGGGGACCCAAGGGTCTTCCAGCCTTTGCTGGTGCGGAGCCCTCTCCTGACCACTGTCTATGTCGTGGTTGATGACTGAGGGAACAGTGACAATGCTCTTTCCTGCATGCATGGACAGGAAGAACGTGTTCATGAAATGCTGAGTCCATGCTGGCATGTATGCATGCATTCACGGAAAACACTGCCATGTTACCTTGCACTCTACCGTTGCAAGGGGCCTGCTGGGATGCTGCTCCCTGGCGTGATCCTGGGAAGTGTCCACTTTCAAACTTGGTAGTCCCAAATCGGGCTCAATAAGTAAAATTTGCACCGCTGTGCAGGGGGCGTTGTGCGCATGCATGCAGCTCCGGACCCTGTATGTGAGCAGAAGGGAGCGTGAATGCACTGTAGACCACAGCCGCCTGGTCATGGCCGTGGCTGAGGTACTGCCAAATTTGAGGACGCTGCAATGGCGCTGCCTGAAGAAGAGTGGGGCTGAGAGGCCCACCCCGTTCTCCGCAGCATTCCTGACCGCCCTGGCTGAGACTCTCAAGCCCGGCCTGCGCCTTCTGCAGATCGACGAGTGCGCATTTCAGCCATACGGCGACCGCGGACAGGTGATGCTGCAGATCTATTCAATCTGCTTTGTAGGAGTGTGATGACCGAAGATGTTACTCACACAACAAACATCCTCAAGCAAATCTATGCATGTCACTGCTTACGGCCCGCCATCATCTGTGTCTGAAATACCCAAGCGTGGACATCTGGAAGAGTCCTTTTCAGTAGCACAGAAGGGACCTTATGCACCTGCCTCTGGCTAGCTTTTGCTGCATGCCTGAATTTTGGCAACCACTGTCTGCAGGGCGGGTATGTGTTGCCGGCTTCTCTGCGAGTGCTGGCGCTCTACAACAAGGATACGCGCTTTGGCGGCCGATTGGACAGTCTCATGCGGCAGTGCCGCTCAATAGAGGAAGTCTACCTGAGCCATTTCCACCCGGAGTCTGTAAACCCCCCCCCAGTTTGCGCGATTGTGGCCTGCCCTGCAGAAGCTGCGCGTGCTCGTGCTGGATGTTGTTAACAACAGTTGCGACTTCATTGACTGGGTGAGTCATCCTTATTCAGTCAGCCTTGCATGCATGACCCATACAGACATAATCGAGTCGGGAGGCTGGTTTTGGAAAGGCCCTGTGCCTGGAAATACAATAATTGCAAGCCAGAAGCAATTTCACACCCTTCACAGCAACAAAAGCAATACCCGTCAGATCATTTCATCAAGTCACTTGTGCGCCATGTACATCAAGTTTGTCACAGGTAGGAGATTCATGCCAGGCTGCGTTGCCCAAAATTTTTGTGGCACAGTTGACAGTCTTGAATGAGCAGAGGTGAAGGATTTTCTAATGCTCAACACTCTTCTATATGTCTCCGCAGCTGCAGAAGACGAGCGAGCCTGAAGCCCAGCTGCCAATTCTTAAGACGCTGGTCATCCAGAACCTAAACTGCGTCATGCCCAACTTCAGAGCCAGGTGCGCATCCCTCAAACATCCCAATTCGTTCCTGGCCTTACAAATGGGGCAGCGCATCGCGCCTCCTAAGCTTCCCCCTTCCTGCCCAAGCCAAGCATGCCACTGCAGTAAAATACTTGCACAAAACTGCTCTAGAGCAGCGATTTGCTGGGTTATTTCCTTGGTGCCTCGCAGACGGACACTTGTCTTCCTCTGGGCCCTGAGGCCTCAGATGGCCTGTAAGTGGGGCACCCCATAACGTGACATGCAGAGCAGGGCGCTCAAAGAATGTCCTCGCTCGGTCTATAGGCACATCTGCAGAGAGATGAGCCTCAAGGCCGAGACCTTGAAACTGGTGGCGCCTGCACAGGTGCCCGGAGCTGACACATCTGGCCTTGGGCTTCCTGCAGCCTGTGCACATCCCCTGGCTAGGGAAATTCCTGGCACACAGCGGCAGCAAGCTGCAGACGCTGCAGCTGCAGTTGAGCATGCGTGACAATGACCCTCCCAGCGATTTCTATTCCGAGGAGGAATATGACTCAGAAGAAGAGGATGACTATAGCGATGGCGAGGGTGACTACTATGGCAGTAACCCCTGCCGGCAGTGGAGCCGGCCGCCGCCCCGGCCCCGCAGCCCGAAGCTGGAAGGGGTGTTTGATGCGCTCAGGGGCGCGCAATATCTGGAGCACCTGCAGCTGGTCCTCAGGGAGGTGGACCATGACAATGTGAGGCTCCATGAGCTTCGCATATCACTCCACCAAAAAAGTTCGTACTCTTCATCTCATTATTTTAGTAGGCATAGTGCAGCTCATGGAATTCGCATTCTGGAAACAGGCATCCTTGGTACTTTTACCTCAAATTTAAAGGTTCATCAAGTGCAATTCGTTGTGCCTTGTCATCCTTAGTAAGCTTTGCGGATGGTGATGTCACTCTGCTGTCCTGTTTCGATCTTCTTGACCGCTGTTCTCACAGTCCATTTTGCTTCCGTGCAGGCGGCAACCTTGGTGGAGAATGTGAGCAGCTTTGAGTCACTGCCGCACTTGACCACAATCAGCATCTTCATGGTGAGCATCTGCGCCTGAGGCGCCTGGGGTGTCAGTATTGCCAGTAAAACCAGATTGCAACATGGCATATGAGTTCTGCCTTGTGGAATCTCAACCATCATCTCAATTATGCAGCTACTGGTAGTCTACAGCCTTTTGTCAAGTGTAGCTCCCCCTTTGAATTTGAACTCGAAAGGTAAAGGTTAATGGCAGTACAATTAGTGCCTTACATGTGCATGTGCATCTTGACAGGACCACGATGAGGGCTGCGGCCCTGACCTGTACTATGGGCCCTCTACAGAGCTGGGGACTGTCAAATACTTCTGTAAAGCCTTTGGGCGCCTGCAGACATTAGGCTGCCTGCCAGCCTTGCGCAAGGTGAGGCATTCCATGTACTGCGCTTGCCCAGCACACATCAGGGGACTCTAAACTAACTAATTAGTTAGTTAGTTTAGATTCCCCAGCACACATCACTGCAAGCTCTGCTCTGTTGCTGAAGGGCACAGCACCAGGGCTCACAACAATATCACCAGGCCTGCAAGTCATACTGCCGGTAGCTTTGCGAACGAACTACCTGTTTTGTGGTCGTTTATAGAGCGGCTCCTGCTCCTGCTCCTGATCCTGATCCTGATCCTGATCCTGATCCTGATCCTGATCCTGATCCTGATCCTGATCCTGACCCATAACAGACCTCGCGCCGTGCACGAAGCACTGTGGCCCCCGAGCAGGTGCAATGGCTCATGTGGTGCAGTTGCAGATGTTTCCCTTTGCAAAGGTCTAAACAGAAGCTGCACATGTCTCACGTGCTGCTGGCTGATCTGCGCAGGTGTACTTCAACCCAGTGCAGCGGGCCTCGCGGGAGTTCTATGGGGATGTCAAGCCCATGACCGGCACAGAAGGCTTCAGGGCAGTGGTCCTGGCCGACCCAGGGCGCGCAATGGGCAAGTCCTGGCTGCGCGCAGCTCCCGGGGCGCAGTCTGCTGTCGGTCTGTCACGCGCCGTCGCCGCACTCAACTTTGAGCGGGGCCTGCGCAGGCGCGTTCCCTCTCCGGCATGCTTCAGTGATCAGGGGTTTCTGTGTAAATCGGTTGTTTACTTAGGAATCCCTGCACTGGTGTCACAACGGAAAATACATCATACGACACAGAAGGATGTCGGCCTGTCGAGCGATGTTGCCTCTCGGGACTTGAAACGCGGCCTTCGCAGTTGTATTTCCTGCCCAGAGAGCTTTGTTGGCTGCGTCTTGTATGCTCAGAATACTTTGCCTTGGGGAACTGTGCCATTTTGTGTGTGCAGCGTGCATTTTGCCACAAGCGTTTTTGTCCTGGCCACTGGGCTGCAGATGCAATTCTTGCATGCTTGTGTACACATGAAGATCCTTCTGCATAAGAAAGACAGCATGTAACCTGTATAAGTTCTGCAGGAGGCCTCCTGTGCTGCAGCAATGAATGAAGAGGGATAATTTTCATTCTGGCGTGCAGGGCGCAGAGGTTCGACAACTTCTACAGCGAGCACTCAATGGAGTCATCCGATGACGAGGGCTTTGGGCAGAGTGCTGAGCTGGAAGATGGCAAGCTCACAGCGCCCGGCTGGCGCCGCCTGTACACAAAGTGTATCTCCGACGGCTGGTCCAGCTGTGACGATGACTACGAGGATGACATCAGCGGCGATGAGCCGGACGAGCATGCAGCCCATGCATCACATGTGGAGACTGAAGATAAAAGTGAGAGGGAAGGTGGTGTCGGGGATGGCAATTGATGCCATGCAGTGATTGTGACTTTAGCTGTCCTTTCTGAATTTACTATGTTGCTGATAGGTGATCTTGGCATCATTTTGGGCACCACCTGTCACCTTGTAATTTGGAAATTGAACTTGGCAATGGCATGGTCGACCACAATTCTTGCGCTGCAATCATCGTCCCATGGCCTATGTTGACATCAATCAGAAACGAAGAGATCGAAAGAAAAATATCTCGGGTAAAAGACAAATTCTGTGAGATCACTTTCAACTTGGCTTTCACTTTGCAAACGGGTGATCAGGACTTACGAACTCACTGCAACAGCAAAATGGCGTGACTATACAGTGACGGATCCATTCTTTACGCAATGCAAAACTTCTTCTGACCCTTTTGTAGCTCTGATCTTGACAGTTTGCTTCGGCAAGGGCGATGGCTGGTCTAGACATCGAAGTGAACGACGGCGACACAGGGCGCCAGCAATTGGTCAGCCTAATAGACAAAGTCAGCAAACAGCAAGATTCCGATCCAAAGGTGCGATCGATGCAAGTTAGTGGCCGATTGTGTGGGCCTTTCGCTTTCGGAAAGTGCTGCAATCAGGAAGGCAAGTCCCTGATTGGAGCCGAAGGACTGTGTATATTGACAATTTTGCCAATACTGTAGATGGAGCACCTGACACTATCTTTCTTGAGCCCTGACGAGAAGCACATTGCTGAGCGGGGAGGCAACCACCCTGTCCTAGTGCCCCTGGTGGGCTTGATCAAGTTGTGTGCCGAGAACCTGCGCACCCTGACGCTGAAGGGGATCCCTATGGGCGACTACTTTGATCTTAGGAAGTCCAATGGATCACCAGGGGACCCAGAAATCTACCAGCCTCTGCTGGTGTGCGCTCTCATCCCACAAAGAACCCTTTTCCGGCATTCCACTGCTGAATGCATGGATGCATGTCTGTACTTCAAGAATTTGTGACAGCGGCTGTTGTAACTCAGAGACTTGAGGGCGTGGGTGCATGGCGCAGGGCGCTCTGTGTGCATGCACGCAGCTCAAGTCACTGTATGTAAGCCGGAGAGACGGTGATACCTCAGGAGACCACAGCCGCCTGGTCATGGCTGTGGCTGAGTCACTGCCAAGTCTGAGGACGCTGCAGTGGCGCTGCCTCAAGAAGAATGGGGCAGAGCGGCCAACCCCGTTCTCCTCAGCGTTCTTGGCCGCCCTGGCTGAGACTCCCAAGCCCGGCCTGCGCCTGCTGCAGATCGATGACTGCGCATTTGACGCCTACAACAAGTGCCCCAAGGTGCCATGCTGACCACCACTTCACTTCTGACGCCCTGCCCTGTCCCCTTGCCAATGGTAAAGCTGCCCCCGCATGCAAATGACGTCCACCGCATGCAAATGACCTGCACCGGATTCCCACTTTTGCTGGATGCACCTGTTGGCGGTCAGGATGCCTCTAGGTTGCAGATCCAGGCATGGCTGAGGTGCATCTGTGAGCTGACAGGCTTGTGTGTCCACAGGGCGGGTATATTCTGCCGGCTTCCCTGCAAGTGCTGGCTCTGTACAACCAGGAGCAGTACTTCCACGGCCGTCTTAAGGGTCTCTTACACAACTGCTGCAATCTGGAGGAGCTGTACCTGTGCCATTTCCACACCAACGCCACAGCATCCCCAAATTTTGATGCGCTGTGGTCTGTTCTCCAGAACTTGCGAGTCCTTGTGCTCGATGTTGTCAACTGCCGCTGTGACTCATCAGGCTGGGTAAGCTCACAGCACATACCAGACAGCCCTGCATTCTACTTTTGCGGCCCATTTCCTTCAAGGTTGATAAGGGTTGATTAATCTCTTGTGCTGTTTAGATGATCACTCCAATTTGCCGAGCTTTCTGTTGCTCATCCCATCTGTAGAATTCCCTGTGAGGCGTTGGCCTCTCACTTTTCTTATTTCACTGCTGCAGGTGGATGAGTTTGGACCGTCAATAAGGGAGCCTGAAGCCGAGCTACCACAGCTTGAGACACTTGTCATCCAAAACATCAATTGTATCATGCCCGGTTTCAGTGTAAAGTAAGGACATCCTGCCAGAAGCCTTGACTTGCAACACTGCTGTTGCACAGCAACCTTGCACCGGCTGGCATGCATTTGCAGCCAGTGAATGGCGTTTGCTTCTGCCAATGGCAGCTGCAACCCTTGCAGTTCTGTCTAAGATGTTTAGTGTGACAGCATGACCAGCCCAAACAAGGCTGTAAGAAGTGCTTTCAAATGCATTAAGGAGGCTGTGCACGCTGTGCCCAGGTGCCCAATGTTAAAGAATCTGGCAGTGGGATTCTTGGAGCCCGAGCACATGCCATGGTTTCGAGCATTTCTTGCATTCGGCGGAGAAAAGCTGCAGCGGCTACAGCTGCAGCTGTCCATGATAAGTTTTGACCCTGAGGACGACGTCGAATCCGATTACGAAGAAGACCGCGACCCTGATCGCTGCCCCACAGAGGATGAGTCAGAGTGGGAGTCTTCTGAGGGTGATTTTGATGAAGAAAATCAAAGTGACCCCGATGCTTACCCTTACTGGGGGCAGCGTATCAAGCGGCAACCATTTCACCGGCCGCCGCCGCGGCCGAGTCAGAAATTTGAGCGTGTGCTGGGATCCCTGGAATGGAGTCCGGCTCTGGAGCACCTGCAGCTGGTTTTCCACAGTGCCTGGGAAGAACATGTGAGATACTCTTTTCGCATGACTGGTCCATACGTCTATGGGCTCCTTGGGATCGGCTGTATTTCCATGCATCAACTGTACAATCAATCATATTTTTTTGACACAGATCCCCATGCAGTCGTTGAATTACTAAGCAAGCGGCTGGGGGAGTAAGACTGTAGTACTTTTACAGTCAGTCGGCAGAATATGCTGGGCATGCATGATCGTAAAGCTGCACTGAGAGTTTGTTTCCTCTGCGCTGCAGACTGCAACCCTGGTAGATAGGGTGCGGGGCCTTGACTATTTGCCGCAGCTCGCCACGATTGGCATCTTTGTGGTGACGGAACCTTCCTCAAAATGTGCAGCAATAGTGGTCTCTTTATTTGCATGCTTGGCAAACAGCTCGGTGTTTTACACAATGAACTGATGAATTTAATCTGCGGAAAGAATACCAGGGGCTGTCTCAAGACATGGGGTGTGTTCAATTAGGACCACAATGAAGGCCTGGGCACCGATCTCAAGTACGGACCCTCCACCAAAATGGGCACCCTGCGGTACTTCAGCAAAGCGTTTGGGCGCATGCAGGATGAAGAGAGCCTGCCAGCATTGCGCAAGGTGAACACAGGAAACCGCTCTGCATGTAACCAGCAACACTCTGTCAATCGTCTTTTTGCTAGATGCACCAAGAAGACTCATGCACACTCTTCTATGCCATGTGCCTTTTGCGACCTCAGACCATGGTCATGATTTACCTGGATCCCCAAAGCAGCTCAGCTTGAGGCCGTCTCTGCTTGCTTGGCTGATAGCAAAAGATGAAAGAGCATAAGAAACCTCCATGCAGCTTTAGAGGCGCTTGAGCGGTGCAATTAGCTGCGCATTACCACTTGTTCCTATCTGCAGCTTGTGCATACGCGCAGATTTACTTCCACCCAGTGCAGCGAGCCTACCGCCGGTTCCAGGGAGAGGTAAAGCCGGCGAGGGGTGCGGAGGAATTCAAATTCAAATCCGTAGCTCTGGAGGACCCAGGTCGCACCATGGGCAAGGCCTGGCTTCGCGCGCCGCCCGGGGCACAGGCGGCCGAGGGCCTCTCTCGCGCGTTTGCATCGCTGAACTTTGAAAGGGGCCTTCGCGGGTGTGTTGCAGTCCTCCCAGCTGTTCTGTCTGACCTTTGATGCTTTTGTCCTTGAAAATTCAAAATTGACTGTTTGCCCCTACACCAAAGTCAGGGCTGTCTTCAAGCATCGCTACTCTGCATGCGATGTATCTTATTGCTTCACTTACGGGTCATGCGCAGCCTCGAATACCTCTGGACTCTAAAAGCCAAAAGCAGCTCTGTGCAATACTTCACGCGACCTCCGGAACAAGGGTCAGCAGGAAGGCCTGGGGACCAAAGAAGATGATTGCAAAGGGCATGATCCCAGCGAAGACATTCCAGATATGAGCCATGCATTGTGACTTGCACCCCATGACGCAGGGGTGCCAGAAGGATTGGGTACCTCTATGATGAGTACGAGCCCGAGTCATCCGATGACGAGGGCTTTGGGCAAAACGCTGAGCTGGACGATGGCGAGCTGACGGCGCCAGGCTGGAGCCACCTGTATGTAGAGTGTATCTCCGAGGGCTGGCCGAGCGACGAGGATGACTACGGGGATGATGTCAGCAGCGATGACGGAGATGATGCAAGCGCTGATGAGGACGATGGGGTGGACAGTCAGGTGGAGGACACAGAGCGTGAGGGTGAGGAAGATGACAGTGAGGAAGAAATGCAATGAGATTAAAAGAGGAGCAGGTGATGGTGTGGGCTGGGTTTGCGCTGTTTGTGAAGTGCTGTGGAAAAGTTGGCAAGCGCAGGTCAAGTCCAGCTTCGGGAAGCAGGCGTAAAAATTGGCATGCCTGCCAGATGACCGGTCATTCGTTGAGGAATAGAGAGACCTTCACTTGAACAATCTTGTCTTTAGCTCAAGCATTAGAATAATGGGACTGATCATTACTGGCATGCCAGTGCGCACACTGGAGCAGACACAGTGCAGGCTTGATCAATCCACTCTGGCACATACATTGAGATAAAGTATTGGCATAGCTGAACAAGAAGGCAGGAGAGGAACCTACAGCTAGCTCACGCAGTGCAGATCAGCAAAAAGCACCAGTGCATCAGATGAGATCATCTCAAGGTGAGTAGCTGTGGGTCTGTTGGATGAGAGATGCATATACATGCCAGCATGGGTGGTGCTAAGGTGAGAAAAAATTTAAATTCAATCCCTTGTTGGACTCGTCAGATCCAAGCAAGACTCAATCAACCATGGGCACGATCAAAATTTATACAGCTATCCCCATGGCTTATCTTTCACTCACCATTATCCCATCGTTTACATAATCTGCATGTCAGACACTTTGAATTCCTACCAGAAACCGGCGATTTGCAAATGCCACCTCAGTGAAGAATACTTGCCACCATTGTATGCTTCACTAAGTGACGCGCAGATGAGAACCCGCTCTGCAGGCCTCTTTAGAATCAGCAATGTGTTCTCATGCTCCGTATGACTGGATTAGTTCTGGACACAATCTTATTGGGAGACCCTGCGCACGCTACTTGAACAGGCGCCAAGATTGCAGTTCACTGAGACTCCATGCATTCAGCCACATGGCAAATTGAATCTGAAGCTACTGCTAGCAATGCTGGATCTAATAGCACTTAGCAGTTGCAGTACTGAAAGGAGTGTCACTGTGCTTGCAGGGCAACCAGGATCACAGTAAATGGGCAATCACCATCCCAGCCACCAGCCCCTCAAGGAATCTCAAGGTCAGCTTCCTTGCCTCATCAGAGTATTTCCTGCCATGAAAGCTCCGTCAAGGACTGAGATCCAGGACTCACATTCTCCCATGTGCTTTTCCTCTCCGGGCTGGTGGCGTGAGCATGACACATATTCCTCATGTGAGTCTTGCTTGGGATCTGGCAAGCCCATCAAGGGGTACACTGCTGGCAGCCTTCACCTGCAGCTTGTCTGCAAATTGCACCATGCCTCTGGCAGAAACAGCGAGTAATAGTAAAATAATAATATGTCCCACTGCGTAATTGTGTTCTATTAAATGCTGCTGAAACGCACCAAGCCCTGATAGGCCAGAAACCCATGCAACAGTACCGTGTTATTGTCTGCCCTTTAGTGACCAGATGACCTCTAGGTGGGGTGACCTATCACAGCATGCATAGCAGTACGTGCAAAAGGCAAGCCTGGCAGTCAAAGGGGCACCGCAGTCATTTGAGTAGTGCAAGAGAGAACATGGGCAGTAACATGAAGGCCTGCTTGGCTTGTCATGCGCAGGTTCTGTGCTTCGCGGACATAAACAGAGCCGGGTCTCAGCTGATCCGCGGAGGGGGCGCCGCATGCTTTGTGGACAGCCCTGGCATGTGGAAGCTCTTCAACAGTATCATTGACCAGGAGGAAGACTGCCAGGCCACATGCCCACCTCCCAGGGGGGCTGAGAATAATACCACTGAAATCTAAGGCTCCTGATCAACAAGGGGCTCGGTCTCCTGTTCAAGCAGATGGTGACAATGACAACAGGGACTTGGGATTCTCAGACTGCTGATCAGTAATGGGTTCAATCCTTCTGAAGGAAATACAACGCAATTTTCCGCTCCAAGGAGATTCTGTCTACTAGACTGGTAGTACCATCAGTGCTGACGGCATAATGGAAAGCATGGTTTGCAAAAGATCCCTATAGGAAGCTCGTCATCAGCCAAATTATTTTTTTGTGATTTTCGAAAATGCATGTGTCATCCTGATGTGCAGACTGATCATTTCGTGCATTTGTTCTGTTTTGTGGTGTTGTTCCGTCCAGAAGTGTGCTCTTTGATTGCGACCCTGGTCAGCTTGCTAGTTCCAGATTGATAATGCAATTCGTTCCTTTTTGTGTGTTGCCTGCGCACATTTGCAATTCAGAGTAGTGATGTGGGATTTCACCCAACATGCACCATGCCTGCTGATGTCGTAGTCAGCTTTGGGGAATATGTCCTTCATGGAAGTTCTATGTGCAACATGCTGTAATTCTATTGACCCCTCTGATCTGTGATAGTCCATCTGGGCATTGTTGGGAAGCTCTTTGCTGGCTTCTTGCCTTCTCATGTAGTCCTTCTCACGAAGAATGGTGGAACCTGCCCTTGGTGTCCTTCCTGAAATGCCAGTGACTCAGTGGGGAGTAATCGGTTGGCGTTTCATGACATGACGAGGTTGCGCGTCACGTTCCCTTCCATCAGACGGTACACTCAAGCTGGTCCTCAGCACCATTTCATAAAATTTGCAGATTTCTACGAGTTCTGGCAGGAGTTCAACCGGTGCACTAATCCAGTGAGCTTGAAGTATCGCAGTTGGACGCACTGACTGTTACACAGCAACCGAAAATCTAAAGGCCGCTTCAGGTCTGCTTACGTCCAAGGCTTTCGATCTTGCAACTAATGATGAAACGCAGATGATATCTACAGAACTTTATTTCCAGACATTGCTGACACCGTACGTTTGTGACCGCAGGATGGTTGTCGACAGACGCGCTGCAGTCATCTGCGGCCTCCTCCTCGTCCTTTCAGGGATCGCAACTGCTTCTGAATCCACTGGTGCCCCTAAATCCGGGACTTTTGCCGGGGAGCCCCCAAAAGACGTGGGTCGGTAAGGACTCATCTTCACACCTGTACAGGCCTACTTCCTCAACTTTTGAAGAGAAAGCGAAACGCCTGATCGACGTCGTTACACTTACAGTGCTCAAGCAATGAGATGCGCCTCAGCAATGCGATCATTCCTTCTGTTCCAGCGTTACATTTGCTAGTCGACTGAGTAAATGTTGCCGCTGCACAGGCGCCTGTTGGGTAGCTGCTCCGCGGACGAGGCTCTCTTCGTAAACAACTGCGGCAACACCTACGGCCACTGCCTCAAGGACGACGACTGCTGCTGCAGTGGAGAGTACTACATCGCTGCAGGCGGCTGCAACTTCTGCTGCAGCCCCGGTTACATCGGCTGCGACGTCCCCACATATGACGACTACTACGAGAAAACGCTGGACTACGGCTGCTACTATCTGGGTAAACCACCAAAATCTCCACATCTTTGCTGTCAGGGGAACTCATCATAGTGTGAAGAATCAAATGTTCATAACACGCCACTATTGTCCGAGGGTCTCGGCTCCAGCCGCTTGGCTGTTTGTGCATTGGAAAATTTCACGTATTCATGCTCCATGCCCCGGCTGGCTGGGGGCGGTATTGGCACTGAGCACCGTGCCCACGTGGGTTTTGCTTGGATCTGGCGAGTCAAGAAGTAGGCCACGTGACAGTCTTTACCTGCAGCCTGCTGCTGCAGATGGAAAGATCGGGCAGGAAGAGCGTAAAACAATATTGTTGACCCATCGGATGCCCTCGCATTGCATCAGATCTCTTAAGCTGAGCCTGCCTGTTGCAGCGTGCCCGGATGGTTCCACTCAGCCCCAGACCACCACTTCTTCCAGCAACAACCGTAACAGTGGCAGCTCTTCAGGCAGCAGCTCTTCTGGTGGCAGCTCTTCTGGCGGCAGCAGCAGCTCTTCTTCTGACAGCTCCTGGGTGGATGCTGGCAACGGCATGTATGTGAATGCCCAGACCGGGTCTGTCGTTGGGGGCAACAACCCAATTCCTGACTGGGGCAAATGAGCAATCCCCCCTTGGGACTCCCCAATTTTGCAGAAGTCTAAGCGCCGCTTAGTAAGCGCACCAGCAAGTCCGTAATGAGCACTTAAAAAGTATCAGAAGTGCACTGCACTGCATGGCTCAAAGTTGGCACATCCAGGGGAAGATGACTGAAGTTCAAAGAAGTTCTTGAAAAGTTGCCTTTTGGCAATCAATATTTCAACCATTCTGTTGAAAGGGAACCTGAAAAAAGGGGCCCAAAGCCCAGTGCTAGAACAGCGCAATGAGTGCAGACAGTGCAGATTCGTGAAAGTATGGCACGGTGTACAGCTACTGACAGCAAGGGTAGTACACAATTATACTCCCCTTGCTGACAGACCACAATGCAACAGATGTTCCTGATCAGGTCATGACCTTGGACCAGATTTATCATGCGTTAGGCAGTCACTCAATTTCTATGAGTTTTGTGGAAGTACCGCCCTGATTGCCATCAAGTGAATTGAGAACCACTCCCACTATCGCTGCCTCTGTGTAGCCTTGTTCTCTCAGTCTCTGTACGCAGTTAGCCGCTGCTTCTTTGGGCACCCTGCACGCATGGCAATAATATTAGTCACCTCGTGGAAGCTACTGATAGCAGCAAGACTTTTAGAATGAGGACACCGTACTGTGTATGATCTCCATTAAAACACCACATGGACAGTACACCTTGGCATGAAACAACTGCATTACAGTGCTGATCCGCCTTTGTCAACAAAACATCCACTCAATATGTCTGATGATTTATAACACTGTACTTGAAATTTTTACACACAAGCAGCATTAAAGATTGGCAGGCACCAGAGCAAAATACAGTGCTCATATGGCAAAGTATCAAGAACATAAGCATACTGCCTCAGGCATGCACTCACCCGGCGAGCAGCCCTCCGGCGGTCTGGGGGTCGAATAGGAGGGGCCAGATCGACGACTCAGCAGCCGCATCGCCATCAGAGACGAGCGCAGCCGCGGCCAGATTCTGCGGCAGCAGTGAGCTGGCGATGCCTCCCCTGGCGCAGTCCTGCGCCCCCTCTAATAGCCGCACATCGGCAGCTCTCAAGCTCACGCGTACCTATGGCATGGCAAGCAAGTTTGACAAGGACAAACATCTCGCAATTGTCATCTCGTCATTAAAGATTTAAAAATTCCACTCAATCTCCACACCATGTCATCATGAGGTGAGCAGTGCCTCTTGATGTACCGCCAGCATTTTTGGGCCCGCCAAAGAGAGGTCCTCAATGACATATCTGCATGACCACGACAACCAGAAACAGGCAGTTTGTGCCCTGCATTTGACACATTTTATAAGGCAAGCATGCAGCTCCATGACATGCGATGGTCCGTTATACGGTGTGCCATACCCTCGCGCCCACTGAGCAGAGAAGGAGTCTGAGCGGGCACTGTGTGTGATTTGATGAGGCTGCGCACCCGTGATGCGCGTGCCATTTCTGCCAGGTGGCCGATGAGGCCAAAGCCAGTGACATCGGTGCACGCCGTGGCGCCAGCTCTCGCCAAGGTGGCGGCTGCTGCCTCGCTGGACTGCTGCATCATTTCCAGCGCACCTGCACATGCAAGAGAGAACAGTGAACAGCTTCAAAATCGAATGCAGCCAGCTTGCGGGGTCCAGGATAGACAAGATAGCATGCGTGGGACTGGCAAACCTAGGAAGAGTATTGCAGATGTGCAAGAGAAATTTGCACTACTCGCACTTCCAAAGACCCTTTGTGAGCTGAAAGGCTTGGTGCAGCAGGACTCGCTGTCCTGCCTGGACTGTCACTCTAACAAAATCCAATCCAAAATAACCACATGGGCAGTGACAAGACGGACTGCTGTATCTATGAGGAGGGCGCTCAACAAAGTCAGACAAGGGAATTGATGCGCGCACCGGCGATCCAGCGCCCCTTGGCTCGGCCGCGCATGTCCGCCGCAAAAAGGACGCCGGTGCCGAGCGGCTTGGTGAGTATGAGGGCGTTCCCTGGCTGCAGGCCCCCCTTGCGCAGCAGCCGCCCCTCCTCACAGCTCCCATTCACCGAGAAGCCTGCAACATTTAGCGCCTCCACTTCAGCTGACTAGCTGGCAGACATCAGAAACAAAGCAACAGCAAGTGCTGAAAGGCACATGCGCCCGTTCAGAGCTTTCACACGGGCTCCCTTTGTCAACATCGGGAAGGCTTGCAGATCTATGATATTTCCTGAGGGGACAGCCCTCCGGCTGCCGCGTGACCTGGTGTGTTGGAAAGATGAAATTGTTTGTGGAGGCATTGATCATCTGGCAGCAAACCATATAGCAGAGAGTAAGGCTTGGGATTTTAGAGGATATATGGCTGGGACCAGGATTGGAGTCTGCCGGGAGATGCAGCAAAGTACAGGAGTTTCTGCAGTAGATGTAGTTTCCGCATGCAGGGGTGGAAAAAAAGGGGGACGCACCGAGAGAGAGGTCGGCGCCCTCGCAGGTGTGCCCGCCGATGAGATCGCAGCCTGCCGCACGCAGCGTGCCCAGCGCGCCGGCCAGCATCTGGTGCAGCGTTCCCTCCACCTTGCTCTCCAGGCCGTACGGCACTACGGCTATCGCCAGCGCTGACGTGGCCTTGGCTCCCATTGCGTGGCAGTCCTGCACTTGTACAGTCAGCAGCTTCAGTCAAATCCCCTCAACCTATGTTTTCTTCATTTGGCTAGTAAGGAAGATAATTTCACAGCCTGCAGCATTCAATGCACTTGCAGGAGCTGTCGCCAAACTAGGCGTAGCCCGGTCAGGCACGCCTGTTTGTGAGCATTGAAGTGTTGAGAAAACTATCTAGTATTGAAGTGTTGAGGGAATATTCTGCCTGCCTTCAGGCGCCCGCTTTCGTTGAGCAGCTGACAGTACACAGTGATCCAATACCAGGTGCCACCAACGATTGCATTGCCATGTGCATCGTCCACCAGTTTGGTGTAGATTATTAATTCGAAGTAAATAAAAGGTAGTGCGCACCCCGAGCGCATGGTTTGCTGTGATGGCCCCAAAGACGTAGGGGTCGTCGATGAATGAACGGAAGAAGTCCACGGTGTGCACGCTGACGTGGCCGGGGGGCGGCGGCCGAACGACCGCCGCGTCATCGGGATCATTTAACCCGACGACTACCCCATGACTATCACTTTCCTCCTGCTGCAGCTTGCTCAGCACTCGACTGAGCACAGTTGAGCCCACCTGCATGCAGCATGAACCCCTGCAGTCTCAATCGAGTATTCTTGATCAGTCAACAGCACTGATGGATCTTCAGGATTGCGTGACACTGTGCAATCGGAGGTTCCCTGTTGAAGTGAAGGCTTTCTCAGAGTAAAAAGTTGTATTTGTGTACATTTAAAGTAACGCCACCTTTGCTCCGCAGCCGCCGCAGCGCATTTTCGCGACAGTCAGGGCTTGCATCGCCTCAGGGCCGGCTGCAGCTGCCACTGCGTCGTCTTTTGGCGCGCTCCTCCCAGGTGAGTCACCCATGCCAAAGTCCAGGTCATTCCCGTACTTGGCCATCCACGCCCTGTCTATCCGATCCTTCCATGTCCACAGCCACGCAGCCTGCACAGTCATGTGCTACTCAGAAGACCATTACTCAGAAAGCACTCATGAAGGGGTAAATGTGTATCTAATTGCCAGTGCAAGACACCATATCTGTCTTATCGCATGCCATTCCGGAAACTTGTATCCTGTGACAATATGTCTATGTCAAACTGGAACCCGCTCAACAGGCCTGATAATGCGCTGTGATTGTTGATCATGCACAAGAACACACCTTATCATATCTGATCCAGGGCACAAAGTTCCACACAGACTTGGCAGGAGCTCCCCACTTGATACCCGGGCAGCACTTGATGTTACAAGGGGGAGAAGGGCTTGCCTCAAAGCAAAGCCAGCCCTTGGTAGCGACCGCGTACTTGTCCCCTGTGGTGATGAGGCCCAGGTGGGTGCTCTGGGGCACAAACGGGCGCAGCCTCTCGCCGGTCAGCAGCCTGCGGAACGACACCAAAGCACTATTATACGTCGCAGAATGTGCAAGCAGGGAAGTGAAACAATACACACTGTTCATGCATGCTCAAGCCTCACCGGAGTCCACAGTGGCTGCACATACTGAAACATGATTAAGAGCAGGAGCCCTTCACACCATCACCGACTTGAAAGGGAATGCCATGATTGCCGGCCAGGCATGTCCTCTGCACATGCCTACCATGCATGCTATAATAAGGGGCTTTTCGTAGAGGTCATCAGCTTAGTAATAAGGCCAAGGAAATACATCATCGCAACTGGAGGGAGGGAACGCGCCTGCGGAGGTTGTCGGCCAGCGGGGGCCCCTGCCGCACGGCGTACACCCCGGCCTTGGGCCGCGGGTGACTAATCGAAGTCGCCACGTCACCCACCGCAAACACATTCTCCAGCCCATCCGCTCGCAGGCACTCGTCTATGCTGATGAAGCCTGCCCTGTCTGCACCCATGCACACACTTCTGTCAGGCCAGAATATTACTGCAGACCACTCTGCTTTCTTCAGCACTTGCATGGAGCTGTATCTCCGCTCTGCCGTGGCTTGAATGTGACTTTAGGGTTCATGGCCCATCAGTGGGCACAATCAGTGGGCTATGCAAAGGTAATTAGAGGACCTGGCATGTCACTTAGCAGACCCTGTGCTGCATGCTGGATGCACTTCTAATGCTTCTAGAATGGGCATTTTAGTCGAAGACAAGCAGAGCCCCGCATATGTCCAAACAAAGATCACCTTGTGCGGCAAAGGTGTTTCCATGGAAAGGCAGATCCGCGACAAAACAGTTCAAGTAGCGCTTTGAAGGCTACACATGAAGAGCCGTAAGATAAGATGAAGATTTCACCTAGAGGCAGGCCGGTGTCCGCCAGCCAGGTAGGGGCGGCGGCTTGCGTGCACCAAAGCGCCTCATCAAAGGTTTCTTTGCTGCCATCATCTAACACCAGCTGTCCTGCCTCCACTGCTGCAACGCCCCTGCCCTCAAACAACCGCACGCCCCTCTCCTGTAGCGCCACGTGGCAAATCTATTCAAATGCGCCAGTGCAGACAACTGCATGCTGTAGCACAGCTCACATCTCCTTTTACTTGCAATGAGTTTCCAATCTGCTAGGTGGCTCCAGATCCTGTGACGCGCAATGATGCTGCTTGGGCCCCGAGAATAACGCCCACTGATGTGGCGGCGCAGACAGCCGCACCTTCAGAACGCGCAGGAATATGTTCCTCGCATACCGAGTGTGCTGCTGCAGTAGCTGACCCTTGCAGATGAGTCTGCACTGGCACATGACAGCGCAATCATGCAGCAGACACAACTGTACACACATCGCCATGCAAATGGGCCACGTTCTAGGCATATTTGATCCAGGCATGCATGCTCTTGAGTAGAGTGGTCAAGGAGGCCTGTATGACAAATCAAAAGGGTAAAAACTAGTGACCTACTTGACAGTGTGCAAGGAACCTTCAATGGCGCATCGAAGGAGATAACACTTGACTTGCTTGACAATGTGCAATGAAGCCTGCATGGCTCATCAGAGGGCAGCAGAATGTACTCACTTAACAATGACCTTGCGATCAGAAGGCAGGCCATGATCCTGCAGCTCAGATTGTAATCTGTGCTGCACTGCCAGTGCCAGCTCGACTCCCCCAGCTCCCCCACCCACCACTGCCACCTGTGTAACACCCCAGATTGCATTTGAATTCAAATCCAAACTTTTGCAGGCATATGGACCACCACAATCCCTGAAATCCATGAACGGGCATGAGCAGGTGAATGCCACGGGAGGGGCAAAAAGCAGCTTGACAAAAATTTGGCTGAGTTGTGTAGGCTGTAGTGTGCCGAAGAGAGGGAGAAGTGTAGCATCCATGCTGGCGAAAGTCAGGTCGGTGCAAGTAGCAAGGCAGGAGGGAGCGGCCCGCACCGAGAGATCCTCGTCTTGTGATTTTAGCCGCTCTATGAGTCTCCCAAAACGGTCCACAAAGCTGCAGCCACCACAGCAGAGAGACCTGAGCGCTGATGCCAGGAGCATATCACAATTATGCTGAGCAGCTGACTGGGCCATCTGCTCATGTTCTGCATTGCATGAGAAGCTTCTCTGCGTGGGGTTGTCCGAAACTGCTGAAGGGAGCAGTTGCGCCCCTCAAAATAGATGGCTTCTCCCCATAAAAAAGGGACAAAGCCAATCTTTGCAGCAGGCAACTTGTAATCTGGAAATGCATTGACTCAATGAGGAAGTAAGAGTAGATGGGGTGAGAAGAGCACCTGGACACAGGCTTGACAGGAGTGGCGTGCTCCAACGCCCCAGGCACCCCCTGAGCCGAGGGAGTTATGCCGGTGTCCAGGGACAGCGCATCATACGCAATGGGCGGCCGGCTGCTCCCCAGCTTCACTAGCTGCTTCTGTGGATGCACATGAAACCCCTTGAACTGCATATTTATCTAGACATGCATGCATGCATGTACAAATGCATGCATGCTGCAGGCAATGGGAAGGGTCAAGGAAGTCATGGACAGCCTGATGTCAAGAAGACACTTTCAGCAGGCATGTCAGCAGATCAGAATGAAGAGCATGTATGTTACCAGATCCTTTGCCAATAAGAACAAGGTTGAGCAATGGGAACCTACCTGCACATCAAGCCCAACTGCCGACTCCAGAATCAATGCAGCGCCGGCATAGCGCGCCAGTCTGTTCAGATCCACGTGGCACTCGTCATGAGTATAGAAACCGCTGACATAACCAGGCAGCATCCCACTGCAGCACACACATGCATCACTACATCTGCAAAGTTACACTGTCTCGTGCTTGCTGTAGCACAGCTTTCAGAAGATTAAGCCTGTACAATGCAGCTGCATTGCTGTGAAAACAACACTGCGCATCACGCAGCTCTCCACTTCGAGATACCATCCCCTGAGAAGTTCAGGGGCATCCCGTGCTCAAGTAGGTACTTATGCAGCTGCGCATGAGGCACTAGGCTTGTACTGTATCCTGAGAGCTGCAAAGCACCTGTAGGCAGTGTGGGCATCCTTTGTGATGAGCGTCAGCCGCACGCCTGGCAGAGGCTTCATGCCATAGCTGCGCAGGACTTCCACGTGGCTGTGGCCACCGCCCACCAGCACAAGGTCCTGCAGCAGAGCCATCTTTGCTGACTGCATCAACGAGCCGAGCATGCAGCAGTACTGATCACGAAGAAGCCAGGCATTGTGAATGCCCGCATGTCAGGTGAAGAGAGGGCACCTTCAGTACAATACCGGGGGCGCTGCTGTTCATGGTGAATGGATGTAGCGCCACAGGAGCCCGAGGCTTGATCTGGCTGTTATGGATCCGCCTGGGATTCAACGTGAGGCTTCAGACAATACGCTTGTCACTGAGATCCTTGCTGATCAGGCAAGCCATGCATCGAGGCGAGGATTGGTTCGCACCATCTCAGAAGTGGTCTGTGAAGTGCTTTGTCAGAAAACAGGTGGAAAGTGCTTGGATCGAGACTCAGAGACGTGTATGAGCGCATCTACACATCATGGAACTGCCCTTTGTCACATTCTCCGTAAAAACTACGATGCTTGGAGTACGGTATCTCACTGATGATCCTCAAGTACTGACGGAATGATTTCAGACTACTGGCCATCGGCATGTGAATTTCAGGCGACTTGACGGTGAGGCTCCAATACCCCCAAAACGGTAAAACCAGATGAACATCAGAGACCTTATTCACAAAAAGAGATTTTTGGCTCTTCTCTTTATCGGAATATGTGACCGATCGCTGCATGCAACCCTATCAAAGAACTATTACTAAACAATGGAACCCTAGGCGGATGGATGCCAACGAAGAAAACGCTGTTTACTGCGTCCAAATCCTGAAGCAAGGCGGCCTGTACTTGGCCGGAGCCTGCGAATGGCAGCTCGGATGGGTCATTGAAGACGTTGATAGCCGCGATGGAACAGGTGCTGCAGCACGCTTAGGTCCCCTCCTTATAGAGCCGCATCTGGTTTGGACGTGTCCCCATGTGACCCCATCCCAGCCCTCTGGAATGCTGCCTTAAGGCTTAAGAAAAGCATCATTCTCTTGAATCCCTAGCTGCATGCAGCGCATGTCTGGGTACCCGGTATCAAAGGTGGCAGTTGGTTCTGACACCCTTTCTTGCTCTGGGTGCAGGTGAGGAGGTCTCCGCAAATGAGGCGAGGTGCGATGCTGGAATCTTTCTAGCAGCTATTTTGCCAGCGAAATGAGATCATCGAGCATGATATCAAGATGGGTCATGTACATTTGCAGGTGCAGACTTCTTTATCCTAGTGATACTTATTGTCCTTGGTGGAGCCTTCCTGGACTGGGGCAGTTTCCGGGGACTAAGTGCTTCAGCCCTTCAGGTTTATCCTCCTTTTTGCCCTGAAACTGCGAGCAAGAACAGTGTTTGGTCGTTTTTTTTGTTTTTTGCAAATCCCATCCTGACTGCAAGCATCGTCATTAAGAGCTTGCATGCTGCCTGCGAATACCAGCGTGAACCCCAAATTATCCAAATCTCCGAGGAGCCCTCGAATCGGCCTGAAAGACTTGATCTGCTCGTGAAGCCTCAAAGGGGCTGCACTTGTGATGTCAAGCTCAATCGCCTTCACAGCGCGAGCAGGTGCCCCTAAACGTGGGAATGGGACTGCACAGGCTGACAGCTTGAGGCCACTGGACGTTCTGGGGCTTGACGGAGCTGCTAGCCTCTGCTCAGGCCTGCGGACGGGGCATTCAGGATTGTTGAAGCAGCGGATGGCTGCTCTGTTGAGAGGACGGATATGGTCCAAACCAGTGGAGGAGATGCAGGAAGGCTGCGAAAGTTCCAGCCTGCTCGTGACCATGGCGAAGTGTAGCATCTGGTTTTTGGCATTCATTGGGGCGCTAACAGGCGTGCTGGCATCGCTATATTGGCCGGGGCGGCGGCATGTGCAGATTGCGCAATGGGTGCGTCGTGTCCCTCTCATCTTCCCGGAACAACCTCATGCCCTATGCAGACATGGAATCTGTGTGCAGCAGGAGCATGACTGATCACTACAATTACTCCTGCGCCTGGTTATGCAAAGAAACGGTTGAGCGGGATCCTTGTGCTCTTGTTTTGCCGTGCGAAATGCATCACAGGCAGGGAAGACACAATCTGTGTTTTCCTCGTTGAAATTGGTTGAGGACCTTATAAGAGGCCACCAAGGCCTTCCCCATTGCATCATTCTGGCTGGTCTGATGTCATGTTGTCGACGCTGGCAGCATTTATGAGACCTTGCAGGCTGAATGGATGCACGGTCTATGGATTATCATTATTAGTTTCAATACGGCTGCTGATTGTCACCTGAAAAGACGGCTTCTGATGGTGCAGCCGCCTTTGAAGTGGGTGGATCGGCTGAGGGCGACGTTGCAGAGCGCATGGATCAAGCGGAGGTCGGAGCGGCGGAAGCAGAATGCCGCCCTTGCTTTGCGAGTGGCCCTGAGATCAGGTGCGGCAGTGTCTTGGGCTGCATACTGTACTATAGTCGGAAGCACCAAGGGCTTGACTAACACTCTAGCTGGGCAGCAGCTCCGCCTACATGCATGCTACTTTGGCTGGTGTCCACGGCCCAGAGGGGTTGGAGACCAACCAGAGTATCTCAATTTAGTTCACGCTCATCTTGTATCAACATTCTGCATACTCTTTGTGATTTTCCCTTGTTGACGCAAGGCAGTATCTTCTCCAACCCAAACACGCTGTGGCAAGAGGCAAATAGAATGACTGTTGATCTTCACCTATTGAGCCACTTGAACTCGATCTCCTTGTCTCTTTCCACAGCCCCAAAAGCGATTCAGTGCTGCAAAAGACACACCAGATCAGGAATTTGACTACATGCTGGGTCCTCGGCACAGGAGACAAGGAGCTGCTGAGTGCGGCGTTGGAGGAGGCAGAGAGCGCCAAGGTGGACACACCGCTGATGCGGAGGGCGACAGTGGCGCTGAGAGAGCTACGGCGCAAGGCGGCCAAGATCTCCAAGAAGGGGAGGTCCGGGCGGGGGGACCCCGCCCACCGCCGATCGGCGTCCCCCACCCGGCAGCGGCGGTCCTCCCGCTCGGCCTCCCCCGGCCGTGCCTCCGACGGCGCGCACCGCTCCGGGGATCTCGACAGCGTCGGCCAGTTCTGGCAGGGGTCCAGCGAGAGCAGTGGCGACTTCAGCATACCTGCCGGCAAGGCCGGGGCCGCGGTTCATTATCCAAAGGATGCAGCGGGAGGATCCCCAAAGGCAGGGCCAGTTACCCGAGAGGCCGAAAGGGGCTCGCCGCCGCTGAGCAGCCAGCCATCGATGTCCCTCTCACAACAGTCTTCTTTGAGCGAGCACAGCAGCGTCACCGTGCCGGCCCCGGCGCAGCCGCCGCCGCAGCCGGAGCGGCAGAACTCCGAGCGGCATGCGGCGGCGGCTGCCGGGAAGCCGCACTTGGTCAGGGACTCCGTTGGGGAGCTGGCGGCAGCTGCCGCTATGCGGGTGGAAGCTTTTGAGAAGGAGCGGGAGCGGCAGCGGGAGGAGAAGAAGCAGGCGCGCAGCCGCGAGGCGGCCGAGAGGGCCGCGGCGGCCGCGCAGGAAAAGGCGGCGGCGGCCGATGCGACGGAGAAAACCACAGTCAAAGCCGATAAGGCGGCGGACGCGGGCACGCCCAAGGCGTTGGGCCGCGGCGGGTCTTTTTTTGGGCGGAAGGCTGCGCCAGTGACCACGGTGTCTCCGGCCGGCTCTGGTGCCGGCGGCGATCGGGAGTGGAGGTACGCCTCCGCAGACTCTGCTTTCCTCGGAAGAATGGAAAGCAAAATTAATGCTACGAGATGGGACTGCCGGCATAGCCTATGAACGATGCTTCTATTGACATTGCAATTACAGACCATGACTGAGAAGTGCTCAAATCTGCACGCTTTGCACGCTGTTCTGGATCTCTATCAAGCTATGGTGTACGACAAGGGTCTGCTGATGTGTTATGTGCATGGCAGCGCGGTATGATTGGGGCAAGCATGAATGGGATATTGTGTGCAGGTGGGCGGGTGGTAAAAAGGAGAAGCCGGTGGCGGTGCCCATAGAGCCGGTGACGCCGCGCCCAGGGCGCAGAGGGGCTGTCGTTCTGACCGTGCCGCGGCCGCAGGCAAACGGCGGCAACCGCGGTGCCACCATTGTGAAGGTGTGAGCTTGCCTTCAAAGCGGGTGGCGTTTGTGAAGGTTTACATGCATGCTCTGCTGTGCTTGTGTTGCCACCTGTCATTGAGTATCTTAGCGGGCCGTTGTAGCTGGAACATTCATTTACAGCCTCTGCAGTAGTTCTCCTGTAGATACAATCAACATTTCCGCCCAGCATTTGCCAGACTAGTGCATTGGTCCATGACAGCACTCAGGTCCCCGTTCTGGTACACTGTCCAGGGGCCAGCTGACCTGAAGCCATGCAGTGTATGACAATTGTCTTTGCATCCTGCCTCTCCTACCAGGTGTTTTCATGTTCAGCGGGTCAAGCTAGTACCTTCCAGTTATTACAAATCGTTGCTAAGGATTTCTCTTCGCGCAGGGGGATGTCGGGAAGAAGCAGCCAGGGACGCCGGTGTCGCCGGCGGCCGCGGCCGCAGCCACGCATGGGTGGACAAAAAAGTTTTCGCGCCACACCTCGTCAGCGCCCACGACGCCAAATGGCAAGTACGGACCGCTCGACGGCGTTGCCTCCATGCTGCCCATCGGCCAGGGCCTTGCCGCCGCTTCGCTGCTGGGCCAACCCCCCGAGCCGCCGCCGCCGCCGCCCCCGCAGCCGCCGCGGCTGTATGCGCAGGTGGGCAGCAATTCCTTTCTTCCTAAGCGGACAAGCAGTTTCATCCGATCTCTTGTGGTTTGTGATGTTGTGGAGTTGAAGGCAAATATGCTGAAATACAAAAGGGCTTGACATCAGGACTCAGCACGACAGCACAGATCTATATTTAAACTGAAAGCTGCATCATGACCAAGATGACCTGCGTGGCTTCTGTGCGCTTTGCATTCAGTGGCCTCACCATAATCAAAAAGACCTTGCAGTGCAGAGTAAAAAGGTCTCACACGTCTTTCCATTTTGCACATTTCATGCATGCCCCAACATATTGGGCCCCGCAGACGTGGCTGCAGACGCCCTGCGTGAACGCCCTATGGCCTGTGGCTTTGGTTCGCTGACCTTTAACAACAATAATATAAAATATTAATCTGCCATGCGCACAGGTGGCGCGCGACGGGTCTGGAGGTCAGCAGGAACGCCCCTCCACGGCGCCGCCGAGCGGCAAGCGCACGCCGCCGCCGCCGGCCCCGGCCTCGCCGCACGCCCCGCAACAGAACGGCGCTCTTTTTCCCCCGGCATTCCCCTCTCCCAACCCCGCGCACACCCAGGCCTCCTCGCTCTTCCTGGGCCTGGGCGGCTTTGGCGGCTTCATGGGCGGGTCTCAGGCGCCGCAGTCCAGCGCTGCCGAGGCGCTCAGCCCTTTCCCAGGGATGTCCCTGCACCGCCGCATCCCCCCGGCCGTGCGAACCCCTGCCGTCCAGGCGCGTTCCCTCCAATTTTGCCGAATGTCTCTCTCAAGAGGTCCCAAAATTTGAGCGCTTGACTGAACAACACATGCACCAGGATGACCTGGTGAATATGAAGGCACCTGACAGAAACGGCGGAGATGCAAAGACTGGCATTGTTCAAATTTAGGGGGGTCCAGCAATTGCACGGCGCAAAATCGAGATGTGCTCTTGTTGAATTCTTATGCGATATATAGTTGTGTGGTAGATGATGTGCGTCTGGTGAGCGGCCAAGTCTATGCCTGGGGGCAAAATCTGTGAGGATAGACGTGGCTTCGACAACCGAATGCACATCATCTATAAGCCATTTAAATGGCTCGACAGCTTGAAGAGGAATTTGGTCTGCGCTTTGTGCCAGAGCAGGTCTAACTGCAATAACTTGACGCCCGCAGGATTTGGGGCCTCCAGTGCGCCTATCTAGCTACAGTGCCATGCCCATGGCGCCCCAGCCTGCTCCCTACCACAGTTTTGACAGCATCTGGAGCTCCAACGCTGCCGGAGAGCCCCTGCCCATTGGTGAGCACACCCTTCCCATAATCGACCTGTGCTTGACACTAGATCTATAATAAGCTCCAACATACTCGACCCACCCATGACCCTTGAAGAGCCTGCCTTCATGTCGGAATGTTGGGGATGAAATGCATCTTATGCAGTTGCTTTCATCATCCCACTACTTTCACGATGCAGATGTCATAGCAAACGTGAAGTCCTTGTAGCTTCTGAGTGATCAGGGACATCTCTTCTCGCACTGTGCTATGTGCATTGCATTATGTACTGCTCTGCAGCTGTTTGAAGAGGTTATTCTTCTATTCCCCCAGGCACATCGCCTCCGGGGTGGAACCCTATGGGGATGCGCTGCCGCACGTCTGCCGCGCCGGACTGGAAGCCCGCTCCTGGGCCGGGGTTATCTCCCCTGCACTTTGCGTCGGAGCCCCTTCCGCCCCTCGAGAGCACCCTCGCCGAGACCGGCCCGGCCGCCGCCGCGGCTGCCACCGCGCCCGTAGCTACGGGCCCGCTGAGCGAGGGGTCCGTATCCGGCCCTAGCGTGTCCCACTTCAGCAGCGTCAGCACTAGCAGCTCCCTGGAAGGCTGGTGAAGCTGCAGGAAGGGGGGGGGAGCTGCTGTGCATTCCTGATTAGGCGCCGGCCTGAAAGTGGCTCCTGGGTGGATGTCTGCCCCTGCCTGCCTTCTTGCAGGCCTGGCACGGCTTTCAAAAATATCAGTTGGGGTTGCAATTAGGAGGAAAGGGTATTTAGACAATGGGCTGCCTTTGTTGCTGGTTTGGTTTATTCCTGGCTCAGAGGACATTGCTCCTGAGTTCCGATACCAACCCTTGGGGTCTTTCCCCGCTTGAGAGGGGGGATAAAATGGAGTCTGCGATGGGATGCGCGGTTTGCAGGGCTAATTATTTTCAAGGAACCTGCAACATGCATGCATGGAGAGAAGCACCACACGGTCTGGTGGCTTGAGAATCCCTTTGACCAGGTTTGTGCATTGCATTTGCTTCCCTAAGATCTGCTGCTGCTTTCTGACAGGCCGAGTGCACATCCGTGTGAGACAGTTGCTACTTCGTGGGACGGTGCATCTTGTCGCACCTGACCTTCTGAGTTGTGTACCAACAAGTTTGCCGGCGACTGCGCTTATGTTTGATTCCTAGGTCCAAATTATTATGACCAGCAAGTACATGCGGCGTGCATATGTGGCTCATGGCTTATATAAGGCTCTTGCTGTATGCTTTAGCTGTAAGCAGATGCATCCTTTGACAAAGTTTTCGTTGAGCTCCTGAGACCGACTCTCTGGTGGCAGCACAAGCGTATTCCCAGATTGCATGCTGTGCACTTGAACCAATTTTTACAAAACGATTACGTCATGTACGCCGCTCTTCAATCTTCAGTCACTTACAGTCAACAGGAAGTGCACTCCTCATATCCAAGTATATTTCTCTTATCCTTTACCTTAGAGATGGTGCCAGTCCAACAAAATGTTCAAAGGAGTATCTCTGCAGCAATGCCCTTGTCAAACTTGAGCTGACCTTTCTTCAACACAAAGCATGGCCGTTTAGTCAAAATCAGAGTCTTCATCGTCCGAGTCATGCCGGGAGCCGTACACAGTCCGCCTGATGTGCTCTGCTGGCGTGAATGACTCATCCTCTGAGTCATCCTCAGATCGCGTGGGAGGAACTATCACGCCGCTGCGCAGCAGTCGCCGCTCCACTGACTCTGCAGTGCCACTGGCGGGGATCATTATATATTCATTCATAATTACAAGCATAATTACAAGCATCCTGACAAAGGCACAGTGCATACGCAACAACCTGCATGGGAAATGCCGCAGTCCCACCCCTTAGTTGGACTTGCCAAATGCAAGCAAGACCAAATCAACCACGGGCACGGTGCTCAGGCAGAATACCTCCCCCAGCCATCCAGGGCATGAAGTAATGCCAAGAGAATGTCTAACTTCAGACCTAATTGAACATTTAGCCCAGCAGAGAATAAATTGGTCCATGCACTCATGCTCAGGCAATTGTTGCGATAAATTTATGCGCATGCAAGTATAAGCTTCTTCCCTTCTATCCCAAGCACCTCGGGAGCAGCCTGGATGTGTGAGGGCTAGCCTCCAGCCATCAGTACAAAGTATGCTGTTAGGAACAGCTGGGTTCTTCGCGTGATAGTCTTCAGGGCAGGAATTCCTTGTAGGATGCTGACGGATGAGAGGGAGGCACCTGTTGAGAAGTCGTCCTTGGCGCCAAACTCCTCAAAGCCGACGGTGCGGTCGACGGCAACGCCTTTGGAGAACAGCACTATGCACGGCAGCACCTTAACGTTCAGCTTCACCGTGAAGAACGGCGCATCCTGTGTGCACGCATAAATCGCTGAATTGTCTGTTGTGGCTATATGACTTTGGCCAAGCCCGCATTGAAACCCTGTGCATGGACCGTCAACAAAATACCATGCTGGGCGGACTGTGACAATCAGAGCCAGGCATTGGATCAGCCTCAAATAAGCAGGACGCAATATACTGTTTGTGACTCAGCGAGTCATGCATGGCGTTGCAGGCAGTAGATTGAAGAGACATGATGGTGGACCCAGATCATTGATGCCATGAGTTCAACGCATGCCAAAACCATCTGAGAGGGTCCATGCGGTGGGCACATGATTCATTGAAGACTGATCAGGTGCAGAAGGATCTGGAAAGGGAGTCAGCGCACCGGCGCAGAGAGTTTGATGAAGCGGGTCTCGAAGTATTTGCGCGACAGCACAGTGAGGTGCTTGTCGATGATCTTGCAGCGCTCAAACTCGCGGTGGAAGAAGTGGCACACCACGCGTGGCGCCGATGTGACCACCTCCAAAAAGTCCCCTTCCTGCACCTGTGCATGCAGATGACAGGCTGAGGGGGTGCACACAGGTGCACCCAAGAATGGGACTGCATTCACTGACACTGCTCATCTCATTCTGACATGATGCATCCCCAAGGCTCGCGTCTGACAAATCTAGATGGTCCTTACCCATACAAGGTTGGCAACATATGCAGGACAGCCTCTGCAGGTCTGCTCGTCAGAGACTCCATCTTCAAAAACTTCGTGCTCATAGTAGGCATAGTAGGCTTTAGTCAGAATGAGAAAGTGAGGGGAAGGGAGCATGCAATTGCATGGGGTGCACCTCTTGAAGCTCCCCATGCCCTTTCCGCTGCAGCACCATTCGCTTCTCTGCTTCCTTCTGCATCACAGCCAGCCGCTCTGCATGCAGCCTCTCCAGCTCTGGGTCATCAAGAAGATCATCCACATCCACTTCCCTGAAACTCGTGTCTGGTCCAGCTCTGGCGCTTACCAGCATTTCCTGTGCCCCACATGTGCCACAGAGCGTCAGGCCACGATACCTTGCGGCTTGCATCCCTGTAGTACAGACTGTGATGCTGGAAGCTATGTTGGAGTTCTGTATGCGAGGTCATACGCGCGCGAGACTTCCTCCACGATTGCATATACGATGTATAGCAGGTATCATGTGCAACGAAGTTGGAAGAAATCCTTTCTTGAGCTGGGAATCAAAGGTCAACACACAGGATGCGCCGTTTTCTGCATTAGGCTGACGTCGCTGGATCTGTTCATTGACATGGCCATACCTTTTGGTAATCTCTGGCTGCTGCTGCCATCGCTTGGCCGTACGCCAAGCTGTGCATCCTGCTCTTGAACTTTTCTGGGTTCTGCACCAACAAAATCACATGTAAGGCACGATCATTTTGCGGGTTATTCCTGTCCAAGAGAGAGAAATGCGTTTTCTAGTGCCTTACCATGCCCTCCATATTAGCATTGCCCTGCATTGGACCCAACGTGTAACTGCCCTGATATGAGATGCTGATCCGCTCGTGTCAGCTCCTTGATCGCGCTGTCCCGGGCTTCACATTCAGTTTCTTAATCGTTCAGGAGCCTCAGACTTCGAAGAACTTGCCAGAGATCACTGGGATGATCAGAGTAGTGTGTATTGATCTCTCCCGCCAGATGAATGACCATGCATGAGGCAGATCACAATCATAATCTCGAGCTGGTTGCCATGCGGCGGTGCCTTCCAAATCACATTCTTATGCATCCAAATTCATCCGAGCAAGCTGTGCAACTGAGAACTCCTTCGTAAAAATATTGTTGCTAGATTGAAGTGATCCTTCCTGCACGGAGTACGGGTCGTACGACAGGACAACACAAACAGGGAAGAGGGTGTGCTTGAGCTGGGAGTATGGCAACAGTCACAAATCCCTCAGTGGATGAACTCGAAAAGAGGGAAGAGGAGCTCTTCAGAACGGGACCTTTGTCAGTGCTGACCACCAGCGTGAAGAGCAACTCTCAGGTGGGTGACTTGTGAAACTTCCTTTCCCAAAGTCGCACTTATAATCACATCAGTCTTAATATGGATTTTCACTTAGGTGATAAGCATTCTGAAGAGACAGAAATGTTTGTCCTCATAAGGCTCTTCATAAAATGACTGGTGCTCAGATCATTGTCCTGGAAAACGATGTCTTGAAAGCTCGAAACGAGTGTTAAATTCTGGCATTTAGTTTAGCGTATTTCCTTCTTCTCGAGACATGCTCTGACGGTGTCCATCGGGTGCCTATAGGTGCTCATCAACTGCAGAAACAACCGCAAGCTGCTTGGCAGAGTGAAGGCTTTTGACAGGCACTGCAACATGATCCTTGAAAACGTCAAAGAAATGTGGACAGAGGTGTGTCTCGATCTCATCAAGTATCTATTCTCTCTTTGGGGCCCTGCACAATAATGAACTTTGTATTTGCTTTGCTTGTTCTCCTGCCTTGTCTGGAAGCCATATTGACCGCTCTAGCTGTCCTGTGCAGATTCCAAAGACAGGGAAGGGAAAGAAGGGGTCAACCCCAGTCAACAAGGACCGCTTCATTCCCAAGCTGTTCATCAGAGGAGACTCAGTGATCCTTGTGCTCAGAAACCCCAAGTAGATCATCCTCAGAAGCCCCCTATGGATGTATTGGTGACAGAGCAGATGAGGCGACAGCATTGCAGTGTGCAAGAATCCAGTAAAGGGCATTTGACTTCTTGTGCATGGCAGCGGTGTGCTTAATCTACTGCTGATGGCTGTCATTGAGGCCCGGGCGGTTGTATCACTTCTACGTCACAAATTTGCAAGATGCCTGCAGAGACACCCTTGCTGATTCTCATGTGATCAATGCTTACTGTGGCTCTTACGGCCTGCCACCTCAGCCATTGTGGGGTTATGGAGGCACTGACAAGTCAATGCTTCTAGAAATGAGCTTTCATCGGTGTACCCGTGTGACAAATCAATGAAAGGTGCATGCAGAAAACAAACACAATGCCACTATGTGCTGCCCAAATTTAATATAAACGACTTTGCGTGTGTGAAGAGTCGGTCTTAAATAGCACAGGTGTGCAAGTCAGCATCTTATTCCAGCCATACTGCAACTTCATACTGCAAGTCATGTTGAACGAGTGTCCATTCAGGAAGCATTTGCGGTCTGAAATGCTGCCTGTATTCTTGTTTCCAACTCCTTCAGGTACTCAGCCTGCACCCGCTGCGCGTATGACCCTGATGGCAATGACAGCACTAGCAGCTCCATCTTTTTCCTCAAGGCTGCCAGCATGGCCTCCTCCCCAACCTGCAGCAGCCATGCCCTGAATTGTGCAGAGAATGGCATTGTTCACAAAGACAAACAGCCCCCGGTCGGAAATGCAGCAATCTAAGGGTACATCAAAAAGAAACCCAAGGCAGTCTGCAGTACCTCACTTCTTCACTGTCCCAAATCCCGACCTCAATTTTTTTGCAACCAAGCAGGGCACAGGAAGCATAGGGCTGCAGGTCAGCCTGCATCATGATCTTGGGCTGTTCATTTCCCATCAATGAGATCCCAACGTTGTGCGTTCCAATCAGCTTTGATTCAGCAGTCAAGTGGTGGTGTGATGACAGTCTTGAGACATTTTTCGGCATGACAAGTAGGGCATCAAGTCAGGGGCGTGCCTGCTGCGCCGCATCCTGCCGGAGCAGCGAATCCCACTGCTCCTCCTCAGCCGCGATGAGGCGCCGCAGCGCTGACTCAGCGGCGTCTCCGTCCTGGGGCGTTCCCGCGGCAGACAGCACCTTGCCCGCATACAGCTGCAGCACCTTCTGCAGCAGCGCAACCATCCCATCCAAGCTGTCCTCTGAGGCCTTTCGCATCCACGCGAACGCATTTGACAGCAGCGCCTGCGCAGTAGGATGCTCTCTATGGTAACGTCGACAGGAAATGGACCCTCTGGTACAAGTTTTGGAGGTGAGGAAGATGGGAGATAGGTTGGCAAGCGGCGCCGAACGCATTCAGCTGCACGCAAGCCTGCCTCCAGCAGGCCAAGCGTGCACGCACTCTACAGTGGCACAGGTACTCATCCAAACTGCTTGATGCACATGCGGAAGCTTTCACTGCCGCTCTTCATACGCAGTCCCTGCGCCTTGGTATGTCATCCTAAGTCCTGTCTAGCACGACCCCAAATACGGTGTGCCATGTACAGCTGTTCAAGGGGGAATCTAGTGACACAGCATGCTGCTGACGTAGGCTGACCACCAAAGACACCAGCACGGTCTCATTAGCTGACATGGCACACCTCATTCAGATGCTCTGCGCGAGCATCGAGCGCGGCGCGCATGGCGGCCACGCGGTCGGCCGGCAGGGGGAGTTCCCACTCGCCGCGCTCATTTGCGCCGGCCGCCAAAATCTCCTGCAGCACGCGCCCCGAGTCTGCCAGCTCGTTGTTGGTCTTCTTCGCTATTGCGTCCACAATCTTCATCACCGTCTGCGCATGCACGAGTGAGGTTGAGTCAGGCAGTCAAGCGGCGCATGTGGAGTGTGCTTTCTGCCTTACTAAGTACCCGGCAACTATCTGCAAGTGTGGTGCATGAATACGGCACAGCGTTATACATGAGAGGCCAAAACACACATCTATATTGATGAACGCATGCCGCTGTTCCGGTGTGTGTGTATTGGATGCGGAGGCAATCATTGCATGATGCATGCATTGCTGATTGCATGCTCAGCGCTTGCTGAGCTGGTTTCATCAGCTACGAGCAGCACTTGTGCCGGGTACCGCAGTTTCGAGAGTGCTGAATTAATCGCACTAGGACTAATTCGTGCCATCAAGTAATCATGCATTCCATGGGAGAAAGGGAGGGTGGTGCCTCACGTTTGCAAGGTTGGTGAGATTCTCCTTCTCCGCGGTGCTTTGCGCTGTATCGGAACGGCTAGCTAGCCGGATCCAGAATTTCTGGTCGAAGGCGAGCAGGTTCTCAGCCACCAGTTGTGTGAGCTGCTGGTGCCCATTCGCCCCTCTCAGCAAGTCTATGAGCTTGTCTAAGGCGGCCACTTCGCTCAAGGAGCTGGTGGTGACATCGGCATCGCTGGAAGATGCTCGTACTGACATGTTCCCGTGGCATCTTTGCCTTTCCAGTTGCCAAATGCCTGCATTTTTCCTGAGATGTGCGGGTGATCTCAATACTGTTGTGCGTGATCTGGCGATGGACAGACCACTGATGCATCTTGTCTGAAGGCTATCTTGCAATGGTTGCGTAAGGAAACCACAATTGCATGCCACACTCATCCCGTACTATACTGGAGAGAAAATAACTAGTGTCCTTTCCAGCAAAGAAAGACCTTTTACTTCGTCAGTATACAAGCTTTTGCACAGCAAAGCGTCTCGATCAAAAAGTTTCGCAATGCAAGTACAAAACAAGTTGTCTGAGCTCTACCCTCAGTGCTCCAAGGCCAGGAGGGCAGCTGTCTTTTCACGATATTTATCGACCCTATTTGGGGGTCGAACCTGCAGGCTGCTTGAAAAGGGTTTAGCCGTTTGTAAGAACTTCTCTCACTTCTCAACACAGGTTCTTCTCCCCAATCTGATCGGAGACTTGACGTGCATTGTATACTTAATTGGGTTTATGTGGTTGTATCCTGCATTGAGAAGAGGCGATTTTGACTTTAGGCAAGCGTTGATCTGTGATTGTTCCCATATCTTGTAGAAAGTAATTTAAGATGTTACATTGAGCTAGGCGCTGTCTTTGCGGTTCTTTTCAAGGGCCGAGTGATACTGACGCAATGGCTTCAGCAGAATCATTGAGAATTCTGAGAGAGCTTCAGAGCAGACCAGAAAACAAGGTAAGCAGAGACCGCTTTTCCACACTAACTTATCGAGCCTGATATCCAGCCTAGCCCAGCCCAGCTACTCTTTCAACAGTGCATTTTGCAAATGGAGAGCGTGCTTGGAGCAATGCACCTTTATCTCTTCTGTGTGCACCCTGAGAAGGGCGTTCTTTCATGTGCCACAGACATGCGTGGACTGCAATACCAAGAATCCACAATGGGCATCGGTATCGTATGGTATCTTCATGTGCCTGGAGTGCAGTGGAAAGCACAGGGGCCTTGGCGTGCACCTCAGCTTTGTCAGGTACAGCAGGCCAACATGTCCCCAGCAGAAGTGAAGCACATATGCCTCTATGTAAGCAGAATGCTTGTATCCATCTTTTTCAATGCTGCGTGGTGAAATTCTGCCAGGCAAGGCAAGCGTTCAGCATTGCTTTTTTGGTGGACAGTTTTGGTGCATCCCTTTATCACTGGACCTGTCTGCTGGTTCTGTTTAATTACTCCCTTCAGATAAAGTCGAATTTAATTGCATGCTTCACTTTTAGCTTCTTTTCCTGCCCGTATTGAAATGGGTGTCAAAGGTGGAAATATTTCGTGGACCACTACGCCCTGCCTTTGACCCCTCTTCATGCGTTCAGGTCTGTCACGATGGACGCTTGGTCGGGTGATCAGTTGAGGAAGATGCAACTTGGAGGGAACGACGCATTGAATTCTTTCCTGAAGAAGTACTCTGTGGACAAATTCACAGACATAAAGGAGAAGTACAGCAGTCAGGCAGCTGAGGTGCGCGTTTTCTTGTTGGTGCACGTGTTAAGCATCATGTGTTGCTTTCAACGTTATCGGATACACAAAAACAATCGAGGGGGCGTTTGTTCCTCGTGGTAAACTGTGAAATTCCGGTGCGTCTTGGGATGGATCGAACGGACGCCTGTCCTTGCAGTACTATCGGGAGAAGATCAAGGCCGAGGCCGAGGGTCGATCCTACGTTGCGCCTCCACCTTCGAAGACCGTCAGTGCGAAACCTGGAGGCATGACGAGGAACGCTCGCAGCTTCGGCAACAGTGGCTGGGATGACTGGGGCGACGAGGGCAGCAGGCCCACAAAGGTCAGCCTCCTTTGAAGGGCTAGCTTGTATGATGCGTGCTTCTCTTAGCCGATTGGATGAATTTGAAAAGAATTGCATTTTTCAAACCCTGAGATTGCCGATGTTCAAGACATCTTGGATGATGGACATGTGTTTCTTCTCCTGTGAGGGGTGTTGGCTGATGTCGCAGTCCTCCAGTTCTGTCACCTCCATCTCGAGTGATGGGGGCTTTAAAGGGAGCAGCGAGTACACCCGATCCCAGCTGGAGGCCTCTGCTGCCCAGAAAGACAGCTTCTTCAGCCGCAAAATGCAGGTACAACATTTCAACCGTTTCAAGGTTCTAATGCAAATTTCATGCCTCATACAAATTGTCCAGTCCTCTCACCTGAAGCTCTATGAGATTCGAAATAGCCCAAAACGGTTTAGCTCATATGAGCTGCAAACATCATTATATCAAAATTTGTTCACAATGAAATAGGACGGGGACAAATCAGAACGGAATTGCTTGTGAAGTGCAGTCTTGAAGAAGCGATCACGTGCAGCGTGAAGCAATGTGGGGTGTAGACATTAAGCGCATGTTCACGTGCAGGAGAATGCATCAAAGCCAGAGGGGCTGCCGCCTAATCAGGGCGGCAAATACGTGGGCTTTGGGTCTGGCGGATCAGCGCTGCCTCCCAGAAGAGGCCACGGCGGGGGCGGCCTGGACGATGTCAGCCTGGCACTGTCTAAGGGCTTCAGCCACCTCAGCACCGCCGCAGGTGAGCCAGCGCTTCTCCACAGGAACATGCACCATCACCTGCATGTCCTGATTCTTTAGAGCACCAGTTATTGATTGTGCGGCTTGGCAATCTCTCACAAGACTGGTTCAGGCCTTTGTCCAGTGAACCTAGCGAACACAGTTTCTCCCTCCTCGCAGTTCATGTGATTGTTGCTTTGTAGCTCCGGTGGCATAGGCAGGCCGTATCAGATGTTTGGTGGAATATTGCCTGCTTATGCTGCCGGCGAGCTTCAATGTGCATGAAATCTGGGCATTCCAGCAGACTGTGCTGTCCACTGTCATAACTGATCAGTCATCCACCTCCAAAGTCTGTTTAAATACATGCCTGGGATTTGGGCATTCCAGCTGCTGCAGCCCAGCATGCAGGCAATCACGTCACTGATCAGTCGTTCGCCTTCCAATACAGGCGCGGCAACGAGCGTGGCTGCGAGCGGGCTGAAGGATGCGCGCGTGGGCGAGACGGCAGCAGTGGTGGCTGAGAAGGGCAAGGAGTACGGAGCCAAGGGCTGGAACTTCCTCAAGGGCGTCTACGGGACGGTGGCCAACCAGGTGGAGCACGTCGCGCGCGACAACGGCTACAGGGTCGATTTGGGTGCGCCCCCAGCACAGTAGTAGCTGCCAGCGATTAGCTTTAAATGATACGGCATGATTTCTCATTATGGTTGTTCCCGTTGGCGAGCCCTTTCCCTGTGTGCCAGGGCGATTATCAGGCATGCTGCGAGTCACCGCCCCCTTTCGCAATGTGGCTGCGGCTGTCATCAGGCATGATGCGATTGATCACCTTTGAATAGGACATACAGCCTTGCTGCCTCGCGGTGCATGAAAAGCAGCTCTCCAAGGCACACCATTATTCCTGCCCAAAGATGGCTCTCTACTTCTCTCAAACTGTGCTGCTGCATTGTGCAGGCGGGCAGCAGCAGAGCCGTGCCTACTCCCATGTGGGCTCCTCCTACCGCTCGGAGTCTCCCGGGTCGGACCGCGCGAACGCCAACGGCTACGACAGCGACGGCATGTTCAACGGCGCCCCCGCAACGGCCGCCGCGCACCACAGCAGCCCGCGCAACAACAAGGGCGGGGGGTCCCGCGCCCCCCGCCCGGGGGCCTACGGGGGCATCCCCCCCGCCCCTGAGGCCTCCACTGGTGCCTTCTCCGGCTTTGGAGACGGTGAGTACCATCCACAGCAATGTCTCGCCATGCCTGCTTTGCAATAGAGGAAGCTGAAGATAGAATCGAGGTGGTGAACTGCACTGGATTTGCCATTGGCTGAGCAGCAACATGTGCATATACATGTGGCAGAGCAATTCCTCTTTGCAAGGTTAGGCGTTGCTAGATCGAGGCCATTAATCACTCAGATTCGATGTGCTTGGGCAGAGGACCCCATCATGGTTCTGGACACGGGGTCTAATGGGCTTGATCAGATGAGCATTGCTGAAGAAACGCGGCCGTTGGTACTGTGTGTCTAGGTTCAGTTGACAAAAAAAATGGCTTGCCCTCGGCCAGACTCAAAATGACACGCCAGTGGCGCTAGATCCCAAGTCTAGTGCGTCTACCACTTCCGCCACATGGGCTTCTAAATGCTTTATTTGGTGGGGGGTGTCAATGATTTGTCTGGCGCTGTGTGTAGGCTAGGCCTGGGAGAATGGCCCCAAGATGGTACTGGACACTGGATTTGTTAAGCTTGAACAGATGAGCATTGCTGAAGAATTGCAGGCCGTTGGTGGCGGCTAGTTTGGCGCTGGTGCACAGCTTGCCAAGCTTGAGCAGACGAGCATTGCTAAAGAGATGCGGGTTGTTGGCGGCGGCTGTTGATATTTTGTTTTGCGCTGATGCACAGACGAGGAGAATGGCGACAGCTGGGGCTCTGCCGGGGCGAGGAAGTCGCCGCCGAACAAGGCCGCGCCGCCGCGGCCGCCGTCTGCCTCCCGTGGCTCCATGCCGCGCACCGGCTCAGCCTCCTCTACAAAGTCTCTGGTGCGCCAATGCTGATTCACTTCTAGCAGAAAGGCCACTTGAGAATTACACATTGGCGGCATATGCCAGCACCCACTCGAGAGCATTGCAATTGGCAGTCAAGGACATGTTGACCGACCTCGAAGGGCATTCCTGAAATGCGCGTTGGGAGTCTTTGCCAGCACTCAGTCAAGAGCGTTGCGAGTGGCGGTCGAGGGTACATGGACCTACCTTGAGAATGTCGGCGCGTTTGAGCATGCGATCTTACTTATGTGGGCTCTATTCCACCCATTGTGTCGAACACTCTGAAGTTGTATGGAACAGAGGAAAGTCATAATGTTCCCCTGGCAGGGCGCAAAGGGCGGAGATGAGTGGGCCGGATGGGACGCTGCTGAGCCAGAGGAGAAGAGCGCCAAGGTTCAGGATGACTGGGGCAAATGGTGATTGGACCAAAGGCATCAGAGCAGAGGGGCTTTCCCCGCTTTGTCAGAATCATCCTCCTTTGGTTCTTTCTCCGCGAGGTTTCTTGAGTCTGGGGTGCAGGTGTCAAACCTACTCAGCATCTCAGCAGTGGGGTTGGCTGACCCTGTTGAATAGGTGGCAGACACCCAGAGTACCCTGCGCAGAGCACAATGGGCAGAGCTCCTGTCTGGATAGTTGGCCCCTTAATGGGGATGTTGGCTGTCTGGCCACTTGCAGCAAGGCCAGCTGAGCATTGGGGGAGGCAGCGATGCCAAGGTTGTTCACGCAGCTGGCGTTGCTAGAAATGCTAAAGCTGTGCATAGGTCTAGCTATGATTGCAGTCCATGACGGTACATGCTTGAATTGCTGCTGAGGGTGCTGCAGTCATAGAAAACATCAGCATGGCCGCCTAATAAGGTGCACTGTTGGAACATGTTTACCCTCTCCACAGATTGAGGGTAGCTGGCGGGACTCCTGGGAACCAGGTCCCACAGGAGGGTGCATAGCACTGCCACTGCTATGCACCAAGCCTCCATGAGAGGCTGTTACCTGGAGGCGCTCTAGAATGTTGCTGATGGGCCATAGGGCGGTGTGCTGCAATAAAATGTACATCAAGGGTCAGAGCGGGTATGTTTTGCACGTTGTACTGGTCTGATTGTCCGTACTAATCAAGCCGCAAAACACAGGAGCATGCTATGATGCTCAGAAGTGCTGAGGTCACCGGCGATTGGGGTCCAAAACTGCAAAATAGTATTTATGAGGATGAGCTGGAGGTGGCACTTAGGTTGAGCTAGCTTGGATAAGTTGTTGCTTGACTTTTGACAGATATCGAAAGGAGTTGGTGTCAGAGCATTTGAGATCTTTTTTCGCAGCAGGTGCCACCATTGGTAACAATCCTTCCCATGGTGATCCGATCAATTGATCATGAGTCATTTATCAATTGATCATAAAGCCCGGACTTGCAATGCATTGAGAGTACATGGACGCTGCATGCACACGGCATCACTTTGCAACGGTGTTGGCAAATGTATATTCCTTTTGACTTCCATTCTCAGAAAGACAGATCACTTTACCAGGCTGTCTTTTCTGCTGGTTTCATCATTCCTACGTTGCACTTCTGACGTCATGCTCGTCAAATCAGATTGATTTTACTGTCTTGCAGCACCGTCCGACCGTCCTCTGCTCCCAACAGTTCTTCACACCGCTCTCGTCAGCACTTTCAACATTCAAAGTGAGTGGCTCTCCACTCCTTTACTCCACCACCCCCTCGTTGCGCAATACGCAAGCCCCCACCCACAAGACGCCGTCTTTAACGCCATCCCTGGATGCTACCTTCACAGATGGTCTGGAGCCGGCCTAGCTCAGCCCCATAACAATGTCCCAGCCATCGCTAAAGCCCTACGTTGGGCCATTTCCTCCACATATACATCGACTCCTACACTCACTCTTCTCGTCCTCCCCCACCTTTCAGCTGAATCAGGCCTCTGCCGCCTCCTCCGCCATCCTGCTGTCAACACCCTCTGCTCATTTCACCTGCCAAAAGCCACCGCCATAGCCACCGTTTCTACTTGGTGGAACCGTCCGCTCACAAGCCCCCCTCGTCTGTCTCGGACTACCATTCTTCTCATTGCCAATCCCTCTGGCATGACCGCCTTCGCTCCCGCCAACTACCATGCTACACTCCTCTCGGTTTTCCGGCAACTCCGCCTCCCATCGTTCACCCTCTCTGCCACCCTCACCCCTTTCGTCGGTCCATGGCCCCTTTTCACTGCCCCGACCGACTTTCCACCCCATTCCCTGCCACCCATCCCAGCCCCTCTGCTCCCGCTCCCTCCCCTTGCTTCCCTTCCAACCCCAACCACCCCACGTCACCTTCGTTTTGACCCCCGCTCCATTGTCTATACTGATGGCAGCAAGGTCAGTACCTCAATCACAGCTGCCGTGTTTCACCCATCTAAAAACCGTCGATGGCTGTTTCTGTCACAGATCACTGAACTACTACCTTGTGTGTTTATGATATGCACAGTGCAGC
>JADEYI010000215.1_pt1 | contig 103784 bp, 124 predicted proteins | sample 8542331 | NCBI WGS metagenome assembly JADEYI01 (sample SAMN16510988, study PRJNA670497) | mine drainage metagenome | isolation source: biofilm near Copperflume 1 | place: Germany: Marsberg coppermine Kilianstollen | collected 2018-02
TTGAAAGTCACGGTGCCCACAGAAGTCACGCCATGACTTTTGAAAGTCACGGTGCCACCCAAAAGTCATAGCATGACTATTGAAAGTCATGCCATGATTTGAAAGTCACGGTGCCCACAGAAGTCACGCCATCACTTTTGAAAGTAACGGTGCACGCAAAAGTCATAGCATGACTATTGAAAGTCATGCCATGGTTTTTGAAAGTCACGGTGCACCCAAAAATCATGGCAAGACTATCGAATATTGACTTTTGATATTTAGGGCTTAAGGTTTTATTACCCTAAACCCTAAAATAAAAAAATATACAGGCTATCCATCACTAAGTAGACGACATCTTTCGCAAAAGGTTTCCAAGGACTTCTCTAAGTGGACTGATAAGGAAGCTATGGTGAATTGTATAATATATGATTAAACTTGTGACTTTCGAACTTGTGCTGTTTGCCTTTAATTCGATTTCAAAAGTCCTATGTGCTTGAAAGGCTGAGGCATACTATGGTCTGCAGATTTGGGAGATACAAATTGTGCTTTGCAACCTTTGTAAGCTTGAAGTCCCACAAGCAAGATGCCTCTAGAATCTTTCTCGGGTTGCACTCATTTCCGGAGGTAGGAAACGTGCCGTGCTCATGTGAAACCAGGTCGTGAATGTGACCCTAAGTGAGACACCTGCTGGGTGCTGCAATTTTTCACTTGCACTAGCAGCGGACTCGCCTGCGATTGCAGCGAATCAATGACAACTACTGTGAGATGCAAGATAAGAGTTAGATCCCAATTTCAAATTATATCACATGACATTGTAAAGCTTAGATTGAAAGTGCTCTGGGAACTGCTTGATCACCACGTAATTGCAACGGACTCAAATGTATTCCAAACCCTATTTTGTGACGGTTGCTTATTCATTCGCAACCACTGGCAATTATCACACGTAAAGGGCAAGGGCCTCAATAATTAAGAGCGGTTAGCTACCCCATACGAACAGCTCTCAGGGGCTGGCCCATCATCATTGAGATGCCCTCCATTCATGAATTGCTATCATGGAATGCCACAGTGCGAGCTCTCTGATACTATCATAGTATTCTCTGTGCCAAGTTGAGTAAGCGTAGCCTTGCTCGAAACAATTTTGCAAAAAATCATTATGATACTATTAAGTCAGAAAAAACGTCTTAGCTTCTTCATGGTAATAATGACACCGCCGCAGAAGTGCGCAATGGCTCAGCCAAGGCTTGTTCATATGTTGGTTTACGGCCTGGAGCATAACGACCGCGCCCATAACGTCCCCAAATTCACCATGTCACCGTGGCCACCTCCCGGTGCTCAACGCCGATCTGGCTCTCAAGTCGTCGTTCAACAGTTGTACCGTGCTCAAGACAGCTTTCTGCGTTACCAAGGTAAAGTCAAAATCATGCGACAGTGCTCAAATCAATGACTAAGCCAATGCTTCGTGGCGCATATTGGAGTAGAGTGACTCTCACGAGACCTTTTTCTGGTGAAAACCATACTTATTTACGAATTATGCCAACAGTGTCCAACGACGGTTGCTAGCGAAAGTTGTGAGATACTATAGTGTCTACGCAGATAAATGGAATGCTCACTCACCCCAAGTTCCGCTCGAAAAGCGTGCTTCCGATATTTTTGGACCCCCCATAGAACAACGACGGCTAAGGCGACTATACACACAGTGTTGGCCACAACACCCATTTGGAAATAGATGCACCACTGCCTGCCAGGGACTGCAATGGTCAATTGCTTTCGATTAATAAATGACGAGGAGATTGGAGGAGCAAGCCTGCCGTGTCCCTCTATTGCTTTGACCGGTTTTTTCCGGTCCCAATGCCCTTCCTAGGGGGCTCTAGATCAACCTTCCTTGCGAAGGGTAATTAGTTGCTTGTAAAAGGGAATTGAACTTTAAAGCTCTACAACAAGCAGCGACCGGCTCGCAGCTCAAATGTTTTGAGCAGTCAATTGAGCAAAATCAATTCAGATCCTGACACATAGTAAGTAATATATGTACATTCTTCCTTATCGTATGAGAAAATGCAGACAGTGGTCACCGCTTCAAGCGCAGCGAGACCTTCTGGGTATCGAGTCACAAAAAGGTATTGCGGCAGAGCTCGTACTCTCGCCAGTGACACAGAAAATTGAATATAGAAGTGATTTACTGACAGCTGCAATAACTCCTTCAGGGAGAAGAGACTGCCCTCAAGGCCGCAACCCCCGGGCATCCCTGTCATTCCTTCGCGTTACGGTGGTGAGACAGTCGACGAGGTAATTTAATTTGCATGGTATAGCAGAAATGATGCCTAAAATGATTTTTCGCTGGAAGTGCTGTGGAGAGCTGAAATTTATCTGGAGGAAAGACCAGCGCCGATTCGTCCTGGCAACCGGCGACAGCCGTTTCTGCCACAGCCATCGTATTATCGTTCCTTATCGAAACGACTCACGCCGAAACAACAGAATCACCTCTGCTTGCCAGAGTTTTATCATGTCATTGAAGCTTCCATCATTGCAAGCCTTGTCGGCCAAATTTGCATCCTTTAACGTCTCTTTGTCGACAGGATTTCGACAGCAGCAGCGAGGACGAATCCGCTGGAGATTCCTCTGACCGAATTGAATCTCACAAGCACCCAGAGGACAACGATGAAGTGGCCTGGGAACCTAACAATTCACCAGGCGTAGCCGTGGTCCTTGCCTATATTTAGGGTATATTACTAGTTGCCACGGTCGTCGGCGCGACAATATTTGGCTGGGTATGCTACACCCCAAAATTAATATTGGTGCTTTGAGCTGCTTCAAGGCGCAGGATCGAAGATCTGACAGAAGTAGGGAGAAGCAAAGCCAAACAAGGGCTGACTGCTTCTCAACTTGGCTTTCCAGTTATACATCGAAAAGCACATATGCCAACTAGTAACTCACCGCTTGCGCAGATAACTTCAAAGGTACAACATCGTTTTCACAACCATCCTCATGAACCGACTGAGGAGCATGTGGTAAGTGGCTGACCAAATCTGTGAAAGCTATCATTAGCATCCGAAGATTTCTTTCGTGCATGGCTTTCAATGCTTGTCCGACCTGCATATTTCAAACAACCGGCATCATGATGGCAGTTCTTGTACCCACAAAGCCGGCAGGTATATATCATGAAATTCAGAATTAAGACATACAGCACACGATACGAAAATATCGTGGGTCATGACGGATGGGTAGATTTTGGCCGTCAACTGCCTACTTCGCTCATGCAGGCTCAAGTGATGTCGGAGGGCAACGGGCAGCTTGAGAAGAAGCTGTCGAGCTTCAGCGAAGAGGACTGGCGCGAAGTATCAGCTACCCTTCAGGGTTTAAAATCACTGGATATTAGCACCTCTTCCTCCAGTAATAGCGCACCCACAAACACTCTAGAAAGCTTCCTGACAAGAGATCCCATCGGAAGCGCAGTCGTGTCATTCATTGATGCGCACCTTCCAGTCTCTCTCAGGGATAAGAATTCAAAAGAAGGAGGTGCAGCAATTGAAGGTGCTGTCTTTGAATTACCGCTTGAGGCTGACACAATCCCAGACGACACAAGACAGCCTTCAAATGATGAAGTACCGAATGCTACAATTCCAGAAACTGAGGCAAAACATGCTGCTAATAGCGACTGCTCAGATGTCACAGTTGCATCACTGCGGAATGAAATTGATGCGGAGGTGCAGCTCACGGCCACGGTTTGTTGCATATCGTTTTAAACAGTATTCTTGTGTAATCTCAGTGCAGTCTTGAATGATATGTGGTAACAGCGAAAGTTTTTGTAACTATGTTATGTGCCATATTACACTTATCTGTGACAAAGTTTTTGCTTTTTGTGCAGACGAATTCATGCATACAATACAGAGAGCCTAGCAAAAGTGCTGTGGCTCCAAACCCAAACGTCCCAGCCTTTTGCACCGTGAGTCCAGGGAGTTCCAAAGCATCAAAAGGTCCTCAGGAGGCTCGGTCACGCAAAGAGGTAAATGCACCAAGTCCATCAACTGGATTATGGAGGGAAATGCACCTGTGGGGTCGGACCCCTGACTTCCAATATACTGAAGTCATAAGATGCATCAAAGCGAGTGTGTCACGGTGAAGTTTGGGAACATGTGTGCCATTCTTGCCAAAGAACTTCTTGATATTGACCGACGCATGCATTGCGGTCTCCGCTCATGCTCTTTTCCTGATATTAGTATATGTATATTGCCGTACTTTGCTGGTACTGGATCTGTGGGTTTCCTGGGACCATCCTATTGCAGAATCCAGTTGCCCCTGAAAAAAAATTTCCCCTCCCACTGGGAAGAGATCAAGATGTTTCCAGTCTTCATAGTGACTATTTTTAATTGATATAATGTCATGGTGATAGAGTGGCCAGGAAATTCCTTTTCAAAATGAAATCGATAAATTTTCAGGCTAGCATGATGCTTCAATCAATGCGCAGCCCTGCTTATAGTGCCTGAGAAGTCGAATGAAAACAAACTCGAAATGAATTGACTTTCATCATGGTAATGCAGGTGTCAAGCTTCAGTGATGAAGAATTAATGGAAGTAAGTAGCGATCTTGCTGAGGCTGGCAACGCAATCAATAGGCCAAAATCTGATGATGGGATGTCACAACTTTTCTTTGGAAGCACCTTGAATAATGCAGCAATGCGCACTTCACTAGATGTGCGGACACAAGCTATCCAAAATGCCAACGAAGGCGGTGCAAGCACTCAACAAGACAACACGCATGATGATGCTCTGCATGACGACATGGTGCGCTCAGCGGAAGGCTTCTGCAATATCCATTTCCTGATGTGTTCAATAACTTATTGAACACAGCAGGAAATGGATTGGGAGATGGAATGATTGAATCAACCCGGAGAGCTTATCTGTGTACATGTACACTGGGTTCATGGGTGCATACTATGCAATACATGTACATGTATGCACCTTGCTTGACATGTGTGGACCTTCTCGGTATGAATGTTGTATACTCGATAATGAGAAGAAAGAAAAGAAATGCGTGACATGAGGTATTTTCAACTTTTTTAGAAGCACTTCCAAAATGGCTTAGACATGCACATGTGAAGACCCTTTCCATATGCTCTGGCATTGCATGCAGGTAATCAAACAGGGAGGTTCCAAGGTGCAGTTAAATATACACACAATGAGTGATTGCAAGGTAAAGGAATTCAGCTCATCAAAAAAATTCATTTTTACTGAAATTGGACTACCTTCAATACTATTGGACTGGGTTCTTATGCACATCACTCTTGATAATTTACTGAATTTCTAGTTGCCAATCGTTGAACGACGGCGTCTATTGTTCTTATTGCACTTCTTGCAGGCCACGGTGACCGCGTTCTTACATTTGTGAAACTCATGCCGTTTGTGTAGGATTCCAATGTGGATGTGATTGTGACTTCAATAGACAGAGCCAATTATTTGGATCTTCCCGAAAGAGAAAATGCCTACTCCTTACATGCATCAAGGTAGGTTTTAAAATTGCATAGCGAAGAATGTGTACAAAACCATTTTTCATGGCTTCGTGAGAGCAACGTCCTACTTCATGGGATACTGATTCAATTTTGCTATATCTTCAAGATTGCAAGTTGCCAATTACGTCTTATTGCCAAGAGAACGGCAGGTACATAATCATGAAGATTGACAAGATACTTGGTGCTTATATAAGTGCATGTAATGTAGAGATCTTGAAAAGAACGAATCGGAGCAACACCCGGATCCTTCTTCTGCGGCCGTCCGCGCAGAGCTTTTTGGGAAGTTGCCAAAGATACAGTATTCAAAGGGGGAGCTTGAGTTCGTGATTGAGAGAAATCGCAATATATTTCGGTATGCAATGGATACATGCGATGATAACATACAAACAAAACAGGCTTTGCCCAATCTAGACTGTTTTTTCCTCAACTCATCGGCGTATGATAGCCTGACATATTTAAGTTTTGGCATGCAAAAATCAGGAAAATCGGGTCTTAGATGACAAAAACTCTTTACATCTCACGTACCCAATCTTGACATTCTAAATATCTGAATGGACACCAATTGAGAAGAAGTGTTTACATGCAGTGTGGATGAATTTGGAAATTGCTTGTTGCTTGACGCCGAACCTGGAACAATGTGCGGCATGGATCTCGATCACAGGGAGCCAAAATGCCGTGGAGGAACGGACCATCCTCAAAACTTACAGCCGATGTATTATGGCTCCAATCGCTTTGTGAAGAATGACAAGGTACACCTTCAGCTTCTACCACGATACACAATCATTGATGTCAAAAGCCTTGCATATCATACGAGTCCAAATCTATGTTCAGCACTGCTGCATTTATAAAGCGCGTAACCTAGACCCTAAATTTGAACCATGGTTTTGTATACAATGCTTTGTACGGTATACAATCAAACTTTCTTACGTTGCACATATTCGTCCTCCGAATTCGACTATATGTATAGTGATACGGTATCGGTCGGATTACAGTTTCTGTATATCAAAGCTCATCTTCTACATTTACATTTGCAGACAATTGAAGAAGTGCGGGAATCAGAAATAATTACACAGAGAATGAGCTGCGGTCTGGAAGAGTGCGATATTGATGTCTTCATGCGAATGCTGAACGTAGAAAGTCAAAAATTGTTTCTCGAGAAAAGAAAACCCCATTTTCGATGGTGCGCATTTAACAAGTTTTTATAGTATACAAAATTTCCTATATTGTATGTTGTAGGTTGAAACGAGAAACCGGCACCGCCTTGATTCCTTACACAACTTTTGGAGAATATATTTGGCATATGTGAAATAATTATTGTCATATGTGCACGTACCATAATCTGATGGACTCATTACCAATTAGCTATAGTGTCTATTGGGATCCAATAGGCACTAAATGCCTTATTGATTGCTTGGGATATTGACCTAAGAAAACCCAAAAGGAAAACAGAAAAATTCGTCCGAAATATATTTCTGTACTTTCATTGTAAACACATGTGTCTTGAATGCTCTCTCTGAATGTGTGCGTAGGTCTTTCCAGGATAGAGCCTTAGGTCTCCTGAAGGGCTCAAGGAAGGGTTGGAACCTAGGAGAATTTGACAAGAAGGTTTTGTACAACCATTTCGCTCAGATCATGAAACTAGCTCTTCTCGAAACTGAATTTCTCGCTGGCGAGCACGTTGTGGTATTGTAGACAACGCCAGTATTTGAAAATGGCTATATAAGAGGGCCAACCAGATTGCTGCGTTGCGATTGGTTGAAATTGGGATTCCCCGGTAGGTAATAACTCTGCAGCGTTGACATTCTCCCGGAGAACAAAATCCCGCGTTCCATGGTGTCATCGGCGACTGCAGCATGCTTGGGATGGAGGGGGAATTGCATGGACACAATGGGCACATTTCGAGACGTTATACAGCTGGAAAATTGAGCAAAGAGGTGTCTGGGTGCATTCTTAGAGCAGCAAATATATAGCAGCAAACATATGTGCATGCTGATCGATGTCAACAACACAGTCACTGCCAGCCTGATGTCACAGCACGGTGCTTGACTACTGCAGACTTGTAAATAGCTGCGCTTTCTCAGCCGAGATATCACGAGAAAATTGCCCGCCTGGCCAGGACAATCCGTAAGCAAGCCATGGATTATGACTAAAACCAATGTGGCTTTAGAGATGTCACATCTGAAGACGGTCTCAAGATATGTTTTGAAGCCACAAAAGTGGTCGAAGATAGGGTTTTGAGGCGATTCTTGGCTTGAACTTGTGGATTTGGGGACATTGTAGCTCATGTTGCGCAAGAAATGTGGTTTCTGCTGAACTTTTGTGCTCTATTAAATCAGCGCCAGTTTGTGGCGTTTGCGCAGACATCCAGAATTTTGCCAATGGCCACAAATAAGCTTTCGGTAATGGCCTAAGTCCTATAGGACCGCATTGGCTTTTACAACCCACGAATGAAACACCGGGAACCGCATAATCTCAAATTTCTACCAAGTCCTTACCGAGTCTAAACCCGTTTGATCCGGCGGGAAGTGGCAGCGTTGCCGTCAATGTCAATGGCTAAATTCCGTCGAACGGGGGCGCCGCAGGCGCCCCCGTGAGGCAACGGGGGCGGCCCTCCGGGAATTCGGCTGAGTCGAAGGGGTGGTCCCCCCGCTGGGAGGACCGATTACTCACTGGTTTTTACGAATTCAAGGTTCATCGACAGATGAGAAGCAAGGAGCAGGACCCTCTTGGAACGGTCAGACGTCGAAGAAAGGCTAGAGATGTGAAAGGAATATAACAAAGTCGCAACTTACCGTACTGAGAAAGTTTTGGGGGGCATTTTTGTTCCTGTCACCCCCAATTGGCAGATTCGATTGTGTTAGGAACGTGCTCAGGCTTTAGCATTTCATGTTTTGTCCCCAGTGAGTGAGATCTTATTCAATTCGCTGTAAGTTTTTAAAGCTGAAGCACCAAAATGGATACTACGCGTCTAGCCGATCCTGTTCTTCTGTACCGTAATGGCTTCTGATCATATTTGTTCACATTTGACTGCTTGCATGCGTGTAGTGCGTAGGTGTGTTGTTGTAATCTAAAGTATTGCCCTCATGTTCACATCAGCGTTGACATCGGCATTCAATTTTCTTTGAAAACTTCACTGGTGTCACAACACAACAAACTCAATAAAAGAAAGCCAATACCACATTGTTCACAAGCTGACCACTTTGGCCTTTGGTATACTTGCAATTGAAGGCATCACCCTGCGAAGCTAATGCGGCCCCAGCCATGGCGTCGTGAACAGCATGCCTGGCCACAGCAGCGCTAGTGGCTGCATCTTCGACCAAAGTTGGTGCTGCCCTTCCGCGCCTCTGCGGCGGCACTGCCAACGGCGGCGGTGGGCTACTACTTGTGTTTGCGTCCTCCGACCCGATCCTCATGATCTGCACATTGTTTATTGCTATTGGAACTGTATTTGTTGAGTATAAATATGTATGTCCTGAGTGAAGGCCTAAATAGGCTGCATGCTAGGACTTGCACCCATGTCAGGGTGCGGAATTTGTGTGATTTTGAAAAGCTTGCAACGAGTCTGACGGTCCCGGAAGTACCCTGTCGTGTTAGCAAATGATGATTATTGATGAGTAGGAGAAAGGAATATTCTTGTGTGCAATGAAATGTGATTTGAACCTAAAATTAGAGCTGTTGTCCCACGAAAATGACTTGCGGGGTGCTGAAATCTGCAACGTTTACCTTGTGTAAAGAGCATCCGTGTCATCTAGGGAACATCTCAGGGTGGGGAAGAGCACGACTGGTTACACATCAATAGGACGTCTGATGGCTTCATAGAGCTGTCTCCAAGCTATCCATACTCATGATTCCAGAGCATGAAAGTGGCCTACAAAAGAATCGCTATTGCTCGGCTAGATCCAGCAGCCTCCAGGAAACACGAAAACCGCAATTTGATCGCGTACATGGTTCCGTGCAAGGTCATCATGATGTAATTAGTTTCCAGGGCAGGGGATATACTCATGCCCTTTCTGCCGACATGGAGATTACGGTATCCTGTTTAGAAAAGTTCCGGAACTTACATAAGTTCCGGCGTACTTAGCGTGTGGGTCACATGTACATACTACTATTCCTTTCGTATGCTGGGTGTCATATTAATGCAAACGTGGTTTATATGGGAGGGCTATCGAGATTCATTGTTCCACTTGAACTATAATCCTCTCGCTTTCATTTTGAAGTGCGACTGGTACAATTCAGTGATCCATCCGCAATAAGAAATTGTCTTGAAAAGGTGTGTTCCGTTGCATGGCATTTTTGGGGGATCTTGGTTGCTTTCTCCTGCCCCTTGCTGTGCGATCCGAAATGTGCAGTGTTGATCGATTGAATTGCAAATCGTTAGCCTGCGCACCTGATATTCATTTATTGTTGATTACCTCATTTCATGTGCGCAGTTTAGATGCAAGATGTTCACTGAACTTACAGCTGCAGGTTCCTTTGGCCAAACAGTTCGATGGGTGATCACCCATTCCGTGTCACCCTGGAGAACGGGCTCCACAGCCCTGCAGAGCTCCTGCAAGGGCCACAGTCGAGGCGCAGGAGATCCCTCGGTGCAGCACCGCCAGACGAAGAGGGAAGGCAGAGGGATGGTGAAGAAGAAGTGGATGAATACCAAGAACTGGTCAGGTGCGCTGACAACACTGTGCAGTGATCCCACGGCTCCATAGAAACAATTCCGTACCAAAGGACCCAGGAGCTTTTCTGGCAGTGAAATTTGTTTCTGCACACTTCGCCCTTCTGGCATTCGGAAGCCTCAGTCTTTCTGTAGCCCACAGTCGGACATGCCCTATCTGTGCCCTTTGGGAATGTGAACGATAGGGGTATCCAACAGCAAGAGGTTTTGCACTGTGAGGAGAGCTTGCGGAGTGCAAAAGCTTTGCAGCGCAGCAGTTCAGTAGCAGACCGGATCCCCGTTCAGTCCAGCATCAGGCCTGCGGTCACCATAACAGCCCTGCCGCTGCCCAGGGCCGCGCTCGAGGCGAGCAGCCAGCGCACATTTAAGCATGCACTGCCGCACGTGGGCAGCGGAGAAGCAGGCGCCGCTGGTGGAGTGATGGTGGTCGACCTGAAAAGAATCACACATGACCACCGCCAGCTGCTCGTGGACAGAGGTGTGGACCTGCGCACTGTGTCGGAGTTCCTGCATGACCTTCACCCTCTGCCTCGTGGTTGACGCGCGAAATGTGCTGGTGGTTTGGAAGGGCTGAGTTTCAGGTTTGCACCAGTGCATTGACGCATGGTGATGGTGATGCCATTGTCAGTGCCCTGCGTCTGCAATTCACACTCTGCCAGGCTGGTCAGGGGAGATGTGCACTTATTGAAATGCAGGTGTAGCAAAGCTGTGAGAGGGCATTAGTCTGAGCTCCGCGTGAACATCTGTTTGGGGCTGCGGTTGAGATGAGATTTTTGCTGGCACGTGTGCAGCGCTGCAGACGAGGGACCAGGACAACGAGGCGTTCATGCACAAGCTGCGAGCGCGCATCGACAGGTGAGAGGGTCTGGCAGCGCTGCCTGTGTTTGGATCAGCTAATTGGCTGCCTGCTCCTGAAAGTGATTGGCGGATGCATGTGCAGTACTGCTTCTGAGCTGCATGTAGATTCACTGCCACTCCGGCTCTTGGGGACATGTATAGACCTTCCCGCTATACGTGCATCAGCTGTGAGTGGATGACGAAGGGCTGTGTGCAGTATCCATGGCATGTCATTTTTAGTCAGCATGCCGATATGGCCATGCCATGTTGGTGATTTGCCGCAGATAAGCAGTCTGCTCATCGTGATGATTAGGGAAATATGAGGATGAGCAAAAATGGAGGTTTGCCGTCTTTGCAGCACCGCAGGAAGGGGCCCTGTTTGAGGATATGGCTTGTCTGCAGGACTGGAGTAGAGCTGCCGACGGTGACGGTGCAGTATGAGGGGCTCAACATCGGCGCTACTGTGCACGTGGGCGGCCGAGCGCTGCCCTCGGTCCTCAACGCATACCGCAACGCAATTGAGGTGCCCTCCGCTTATACATGCTTCCTTTGGCCCGGGAATGGAGATGGTTTTGACGCAGCATATTGCAGATTCTGCAGTTGGAATCCCTTGGCTGGTGACGTGGACCCCCTTACTTGCAGGTAGACCCTCTGGGAGGTGACATGTTCTAAATAGCATCCTTGTATGCCAGCACTGGGGCACCAAGGGGATTGGACATCTATGCATTTGTGCCTGGATTCCATGTGACGGCTGTGCGTATTTTCCCCCTCGCAGAGGGGCGGCAGGCATTCAGGAGTGATTGCTTGGGTGCAGGGGCTGCTGGTGGCGCTGCGGCTGAAGCGCAGCGATAAGCGGCCCTTCACCATCCTCAAGAACATCAACGGAGCCCTGCAGCCAGTGAGCCCCTGCGCACGTCCTGTCTAACTAACTGACTACCGCGAATTTGATGGCGGACCTGTCGGTACCAGAGCAAGCTGACACGTGTACCTAAGTGGCCCGCGCATGTGTGCGGCCATGTGTACACCACAGTAGTAAACCCACACGCGGCTCCTTGCCTGCCGAATAAAGAAGGGATGCACCTGCACTTGCAGAACGCAATGCTTTGAGGAGCCAGTATGCGGTGCTTAGTACTGCCAAGTAATGTAGCCTGAGGTAAGGTCATGCACAAAGTACAATTTGCAGATCAGGATCCAACTGAAATGCGCTAGGGGCAGACATGCGAGCAAGCTGAGGGATGACACAAAGTGCTCATGTGTTTTTGGCTGGACAAGCCTTGCATCTGTACAACACCATCCTGCTGTCGGGTCACCCTGTTCATGACACAGCGCACCCCAGCCGCTGCTGATGGTTTGATGACTGGAGAAGACTGGCATCTTGAACGAGTGACTTAAAATGTAAATTGTAATCAAACCACGGCACAGCAGAGACGGGAGGCTGCTGGTGTGCAGGGGCGGCTGACGCTGCTGCTGGGTCCCCCCGGCGCAGGCAAGACCACTCTGCTCAAGGCGCTGGCCGGCAAGCTGCAACGCGCTCCCGGCCTCCAGGTGCGGCCACGCCGATTGCCAGCGCACCCAACTTTCCTTGTGTATTTTTTGGGTTTTTTATCTTTTTTTATTTGGATTTATGGGTTAAGAGTCAGGATGGACTGATCTGAGCGCCTTTCATCGCGTGGCCAGACTTGCAAGCTGCATCACAGAGAGTTTTGGGATCAGAGTGGGGTCCTGCTGGGGCTACCCCTGGATGAAGCACGTGTGCTGGAAGCAAAGCATTCCATGCCTATCTGAGCAACGTACTTTGCCAGATATTTCATCCAGATATGCCAGGTGCACAGGATCTGCAGTGCAGCTATGAATCCTAGAGATGCCTCATTTGGCATCTGCCGGCGCATTCATGATCTTCCTGTGACTGTCGCAGGTCGACGGGAGGATAGCCTACAACGGCGAGACCTTTGACAGCTTCTTCGCGCAGAGGACAGCCGCATACGTGGACCAGGTGACTCATCCCAGGGAGGTCTTAGGTCTTCCCTGCTGTCCCAAGCTTGCCCGGCAGTGGCAGTGCCTCACAGCAATGCCAAGGATGCAATGTGCATTGTTTTAATGCGCAGGTTTTGCCCCTGTCCGCTTAGCCCAAAATATGACCTGACAGCTGTCGGTGTGACATGTTGCCAGGTGGACAGTCACCTGCCGGAGCTGACCGTGCGAGAGACGCTGGACTTTGCCTCGCGCGTGCAGGGGCCCGGTAGCAAACGAGGTGCGCCTTCAAGCAGGCCTTGCCCTCCTTACGGTTCTGCCTTTCATTTTCATCACATTGGGTCTGGCCTCTTAAAGTTCAGAGTTTAGGATTTGATTTGCTTGGATCACCTGTGAAAGAACCGGTGTTCTCTTGCCTTCCCCGTGTTGTTGCATTCCTCGGGAAGCAGTGAAGGCATGCTTTGCAAGAAGCCGCTGCATTGAACCCATTTCACTCCCGTGTGGAGCTTTCAGAGAGCTCCTTGAATTGGTGTTTGCTTGGCAGAGGCCCCCACTTCATGAGATTCAACATGAAGCAATGAACATACTGCCACTTCCGTAGATGTTCCTGCATGGTGCATACTTAGCATTATCAGAGTCCAGGACATCAGATTTTGACGTACAATACAGAACCCGCGCTGCAGCCATGCTTTGATCGCCCCTGAAAGGGTCAACGACTCCATTGGAAGCTCTGGCGCCGCTGCATGATTCAACAAGATACTGATTGATGCCGTGTCTGAAATTGTTGTAGAGGGCTCACCAAGGTGTTACCTGTGCAACTCCAATGGAGCAATTATGCATTATGCATGCTTGGCAGCAGAGTACAAAACATCAGGTTTTGACGTACAAAGGAATTCTGCACTGCAGCGATGCTGCGGGAGATACGGCGGAGGGAACGCGAGCTGGGGATCCAGCCTGACGCTGACCTGGACGGCTACCTGAAGGCGAGCGCGTTGAGCGGCCAGCGCTCCAACGCCGGCACCCTCCTCATCATGCGCCTGCTGGGACTCGAGGTGCGCACGCGTTCCGGTGGCTTCTGTGAGACTTACCTAGAATCCAAGTGGTGAGGAAAGTCTTGAGCTGGCTGGAGAGACTTGCTGGCTTGTAGGCCCTGGCAGGAGACTCATGGACATGTGCAGGATAGAGGCCCTCGCGTGCATGAAGGCTTAGATGTTGCGTACTGAAGATCTACTGCACTGCTGCTGCGAGACATTCAGGAAGATTCAGTCGTCAAACACGGGCATCCCAAAGCTGCGCAGCTGCTGCAAAGGGGGTGCTCCTGACCACCGGGGGTTGGCTTGCTCTGCAGGATATCTGTCGCAGGATGCTTCCTGTAAGGTCCTCATGCAACTGTGCCAAGTGCACAGTGTTGCATCTGTTTTGTAGTGGTAAAAATAGGCTGGATTGTGCGGCTTGCAGGTGTGCCAGGACACCCAGGTGGGCAGCCACATGGTGCGCGGCATCAGCGGCGGCCAGCGCAAGCGAGTCACCACCGGTGTGCTCACCCTCTGCCGTACATGGGTTGCTATTCTATCCTCGTGTACAATAGCATTGATGTTAACCGGGACCACGTTAGGGATCAAGGGCAGGATGAAAAAATGAGTGCCCACCACCCCCATGCCAATACACTGAGAACATAGTGACAATCCTGAGCCAGTCTTGTGCTCTTGAGGCATGCATCCATAGCAAGGCTGCTCTCTTTGCCACTATACATCACTGTACTCGAAAAATAGAAGAGTGATCGTAACTGGAGAATTTTGGCCGCAGCCATTTCAAATGCAACGACCTGGCGCAGGCGAGATGATTGTGGGCCCCAAGAAGACGATGTTCCTGGACGAGATATCAACAGGGCTCGACTCGTCCACAACCTTCCTCATCGTCAAGTGCATCCGCAACATTACCAAAGCCCTGCAGGCACGAGACTTTTCACTTGCATCACAGTGCGCCAGTGTGTGCCATGCAGGAGTGACCACGACATCATTACTTGATGCGGCAGCGAGCTTGTGCTGGTCAAAAGAGCTCTGTTGGCAGCTAAAGACGACTGTGGCAGAGCTAGAGGGTGCAGCGGTTCAAAAACTTTCTAAGTGATTGCTGTGAACAGCCCGCGCGATTCTGTAGCTTGGTTTCAGCTACAGCATGTGTGAGGCAAGGAGTGGTGGACGCTCCCCTAGCACAATTTCATTGGCTGTTGTATGATGCATGCAGGCGACCGTGCTGATGGCACTGCTGCAGCCGCCGCCAGAGGTGTACGACCTCTTCGATGACATCCTGCTGCTCTGTGAAGGTGACTTCTCTCACTCCTCCACCCTGACACCCAATGCAGAGTGGTCATTCTGCACAGGCGTGACAAACACCTGCTTGGGGGCAAATGTCCTGCGTGGCATCGTCGCATGGTCTTCAGGGTGCCAAGGTCAAGCGGGATTGGGCTCTGTTTCAGTATTTTCGAGCTCGATTGATAGGAAGCGGAGCATGCAAAGCTATAGCGAAGCTTAACTTGCTTCATCTTCTTCACCTGCATCGCACCGCAGAAAAAAGGAGGTAAAATATTCAAAAAATGCGCTGCGGGTGCAGGGCACGTGGTGTTTCATGGTCCGCGCGAAGAGGTACTGCCATTCTTCAGCGGCCTGGGATTCCGGCTGCCGGAGCGCAAGGGCGTCGCAGACTTCCTGCAAGAAGTCACCTCCGCCAAGGACCAGGAGGTCTGTCAAACTCCTCACATCATTGAGACCCTAAATTCTGAGTGTCAGTGTGTCATCCTACAACATAAAAAAGCCCACATTACACAGAACAGCACGCATGCATTTGCATACAAAAGCGCCGGGGCAAAAGGTAACACCGCTGCACCCAAAATAAATGCCAAGGAGAGCAAGGTTGGCTTCATTAGCGCATTTGCTGGAGAGCTGCGGCTTCCAAGATATTGAAATATATATGGATATTTTTGCATACTGGAAGTGGCCCCTGTGACAGGCATTGACCCTGGTGCGACGCCAAGGACCAGCAGGTCTGCCCTTGTCCTGAGGAGACCAACCTCCCATGGGTCAGTGTGCAGGCCAGCTGCAAGCATGAGCGCGCTCTCAGACCCAGTGAGACTCATAACTCTGAGAAAGAGTCCCCATAGTGCGATTGATTGTTGTTCTGAACCCTTGGCCATGGCACAGAAGAAAGTTGGCTGAGCAATGAGTGCATTCATGCCCCTTTTGTATGTGCTGGCAACTGCAGCTTCCAAGCAGGTCAGCCAATCTTCTCATCCTGATAGCCTTTGGCAGCGGCTTGAAGGAGAGCAGAATCACATCTCACTCTTGCAGAATTCCGCATCTGCTGGAGAGCCGCAGCCTCCAGTTAGTGGCCGTGTTACTTAAAGCTTGGCTCCTGTGATTAAGTTGGACACTGATGTGAAGCTCTCTCCATCTTTTCTGTGCCCTGCAGCAATACTGGGCGGACACGGCAAGGCCATACGACTTTGTGCCGGTCGCGCAATTCGCAGCGGCGTTTGAGGCGAGTGAGCGCGGCCGTGCGCTGGCGGCAGCCGCCAGGGACCCCCCGGTCCTGGGCAAGGCATGCGCTGAGATGGACCCGCTCGTGCGCACCAGGTTCTGCGCGTTCCCTGCTGACCTTATCATCTAGGGCCATTTTATCACGGTCATTTAGGGTCTTTGCTGTATTTTGCATTGGGTAGCTGACATTTTGGAACAGGAAATGCAAGGCAAACGCTGAACCCCATAAATTTGCATTAAGTCTGCGTATTAAAGTGAATATTCACTTTGATCTGTTTACTTACACTTGTGTGCTGTCTGTGTGCAGGTATGCGCTGGGCGCTTTCCAGATGTTCAGGTGCGCGCATTTCTGCCCCGCTGATATCAAGTGTCCTTTTCATATGGAAACTTCCAATGTATAGAAGGATCCATACTCCAGAGCTTAAAGCACTATCCTCTCGGGCTCTCTCGGCATCTTATTAGATTCGGCAGGCATCAGAGCTCTGTAGCACCCACCTGCTGTGTATAGATGACCATCCTTGAAATTCCCTGTCCAAGCCTTTGACATTTCTTCCAGTCCTCTGAAATGCCAAGCCATGTGCTGCCTGGTAGCAAGACTTCCACCATCCTGCATGATAACATTTATGGGGACAAAATCGTTATTATTCACACTTTTCCAGCCTTCCAAGGCTGGGTGCGCTCCATCAGCTTTTCTACAGAGTTCGCCCAAAATTCCCTGCCTTTACATTTTCTCCAGAACAGAATGTTGCAAAATTAAGGCAATGGCTTCACTGACTGCGCAGGGCGCTGGGCCAGCGGGAGGGTGTGCTGATGCTGCGCCACGCGTTCACCTACAAGTTCCGCACCGCCCAGAACCTGTTTGTGGCATTCGTGGCCGGCACGCTGTTTGCCAAGCCCACCATGCACACCGACACTGCCGCCGACGCCATCAAATTCTCCGGCGTCCTCTTCTTCGCGCTGGTGAGCGCCGTGCCCTTTTCAAAAAGACCGCCAAATGCCAAAAAGCCTATTTGTCATGGATATGCAAAGTTCTCCTCCTGCTTTTTGGACTGAAATGACACTGTTGAAAGATGGGGATCATTTTGCTGGTGAGCGCTGTAGTCTGTCAGGAGCGCTAATGTGCCATTAAGCCCATCTGGCATAGATGTGCAAAGTTCTCATGTTCCTTGTTGTGGCTCAAGTTGGAATGGAACGACAATGTTGAAAGATAGGGGATCGTTTTGCTGGTGAGCGCTGTGCTCTGTTATGGACCACCAGAAAGCCCATTTGGCATAAATGAGCGGTGCTCTCCTGCTCTCTGTTGTGGCTCGATGTGAATTGCTGATAATGGCATCAACAAATGAGTACTTCTTCCCGCAGAGTCTGACAAGTGCTTTTTTTTGCTTGCAGGTGCAAATGCTCTTTGACGGTGAGCTGCTCAGCGACTTCTCAACTCTGGCGTCACATTCACAAATAGGCCCTCTCCGATCTGGCCATGTGCTGTCCTTGATAATCAACGTCTTAGCTTTGCAATCTACCACATACAACCCAACCCAGGCTGGCTGTGACCTTCTTGCAAGTTTCACACTACTGGGCATGGACGGTGATAGTCTGAGGGAGCTGAAGCACGTGCGCAGGCTTCTCGGAGATGAGCATGCTGATAGAGTCTCTGCCGGACTTCTACAAGCAGCGCGACAACCTCTTCTACCCGGCTGTGAGTCCAAAATCTTTTTTATTGTATGCATGGCCTTAGTGCAGAGTGTCTGAGTTGCCACAGTATGTGCCAGTGTGTCAGGTTGGACGGGTTGCCGCATGCACCAGAATGCTAGCTGATGACATGTTCCTGCTTTCATGTGTCAAAGGAGACAACTGTCTTCTATGACCTTGAATATTTCGGTGTTCCTACATGGCCTGTCTGCAGAGTGTCAAGCTGCCAAGTGCACCATAACGCTACCTTATACCATGTCCCTACTCTCATCTGATATAGCTGTCCATTCCAGCATTACTGCCAGATAGGCTGTCGGACAGGCTATGAGTCCCTGCACGGCCTCTCTGCACAGATTTCAGCTGCCACGTGCAACAGAGTGCCAGCTTATACCCTTTTCCTGCTTTCATGTGTCATGGGAGGTAGCTGTCCAATGTTCAGAGCGTCAAGTTGCCTTTAGCATCAGATGGTCAGCTCATGATATGGCCCTGCTTCCACATTGGGTAGGGTTGAGTGGCCACTGGCTTCCATTTGTCAAGGGCGATAGCTGTCATCTACCGTGACCGGGGTGTTTCTCTGCGCTCATGCTGAATGTCAGTTTGCCACATACTACAGAACTACAGCTCAACAGGGCGTCTCTGCTCCCTATCTCAAGGGAGAGCTGTCCATGTGACTAGGGTGCCAAAGTTCAGGGTGCAGGGTTTAGAGTTTATATAAACCAAAATATATGGAAGAGGAAAATGTGTGCGTGCAGTGGGCTTTTGCGCTGCCAGTGACGCTGCTGCGCATCCCCTACTCGCTGGTGGAGTCCTTCGTCTGGTCCATCATCATCTACTGGTCTGTCGGCCTCGCACCCTCTGCCGCCAGGTCAGCGCGTGACTCCTCCATACCTATTACTTTATGTAAGATATGTATGCATGGCAGATCTTTGCAGGAGGGCAATCATCACTTCCTGCAGATTCCCCAAACCCATGAGTAATACATTATTTATTAATTAATATTATTTTAATTGTTATTTACTTTATTTCTTGTTTTTATTATTATTAATATTATTATTTTTATTTGTTGAATATATTTTATTATATCAAACTGTATTTATATTTTTCCTAAATTTTTTATTTTGAGGTTTAGGGCTTAGGGTTGGGTGCGTAGGACCGGCCTATTCTGATGTGAAAACTCGGCTTGCGAATTAACTGCTTGTGATGTTTTCACTCCGAGCTCTCACTTTCCATGCCTGGCAGTGATGCAACAGGTTGCGCCTCCTCCAGAAGGCATGGGTTGCATGCAATACTTTGAACTGTGACCCTTACAGCGCATCACAATCCTGGGTGCCTGCTCCCTTCAGCAAGTGTTGTGGAGTGGAATTTCCATGCGTGCTGCAAATTCTTTGTGATGGTCTCGCGGCAGGGAACTTTGATCTGTGAGCCTTAAAGTGATGCTTCGTGAACTTGGCTGCCAGGTTCCTTCAGCGAGTGTTGAGGAGTGGCAATCGCGTGCGGGCTGCAGAGTGCTATAGATTCCAGGCTGCCACACTGTCTGAATTCGGGCATTGTGTGCATGCTGCAGGTTCTTTGTGTTCTGGCTGCTGTGCCTGCTGTCGCACCAGGTGGCCATCAACCTGTTCAGGCTCATCGGCGCCATCGGCCGCTCGGTCGTCATCGCCTTCAACCTGGCCTGGGTCGTCTTCATCCTCATCATGCTCCTCTGCGGATACACCCTCGTCAAGCGTAAATACCCCTCACCTTGGTCCCTGGGTTATCACTAGTCCGCATTTTGCGTGTTTCTGTACTCAGACTTGACGTTGCTGTGAGTGCACAGCAAAGTCCCTCCAACAAGCATGCCCTGGTCATGCATCAAAAATGCATGATGAAAAGTATATTTGCTTTGAATGTCCTGCCCTGCTCTGCCGCTCTGTATTCTGTGTTTGGATTGTCCTCACTGCAAAGTCACCTGCTGTATTTGTAGCTACAGAGCATGCCCTGGAGACGCATGATGCGCTGATTGCGAGTGAGGAAGTGTTGGCCACAAAGCAACTCCTTTCAGGTGTTCTGTTGGCGATCAATGCGAAATCAACTGAAGTTGTGGCTTGATGTGTTGTGCAGCGGACATCCCGCCGTGGTACGTGGGCGGCTACTGGGCGCTGCCGCTGCAGTGGCTCGTGAACGCCATCATCAACAACGAGTTCCAGGATGGTGAGCAATCCACTTTATTGCATCTTTTGGGCTGTCTTTCAGGCAGGTGCATGTTTCGCAAATGATTAAACGAAGGCTCTTTAGATCAAAAGTTCCATCTGGCTATCCATCCACGCAGCGGCTTTCCAATTTTATCTGTCTAGCAGGGTGTTTTTGTTCATCCTGGGATTTTGCACGCTCTTGACAGAAACAGACCTCTCAAGACCATTCTGAGACAGCGGCTCGGGCATTCCCTATATGCTAAATCATTATGCAATCAGCTTCCTCTCCAAATTACTTGACGGCCGGGCGCCAAAGCCGTACAGACCATTAGAAATGTGTGGCCACAATTGACCTAATTTTTTTTTCGACCACATTGGGGCCTTCAGAATTGCCTGTGAGCGAGGTTCAAATATTTTTCATTTTATTTTTTCATTTTATTTTCATCTTGAAGGGGGTTTCAGGTTTCCCTAAACGTGAACCCTTAAATAAAATAAAATAAAAGTGAAACCTCTAAAAACCCTAGACTCTATCTGATGTGACTGCAGAGCGGTGGGCAAAACCGGACCCGGCCAACCCGGATCAGACGCTTGCGGAGTCGCTGTACCGGCAGTTTGCGTTCCACAAGGGATCGGTATGGATCTGGGCGGGCGTGGGCGTCGTGCTGGGCTGGATCGTGCTTCTCAACATCGCAACCACCCTCGCCCTCATGCTGCTGGACGGTGAGTCATCTTTCTCTGATGGAGTAACTCTATTTTGCATGTGTGTGGGCAGGTATGTGTTTGGTCTGTGGTAACCTGAAAACCCTAGATAAACATTAAATTTCGCAGCCATAGACGATGACAGTCCACTCATGCAGCCTTGACTGGCAGTGGGCGCCTGTAAGAGCGTGGTTCTAAGAGCGATCTAAGGACGCCGCAGCTATGTTTTTGGGTGTGGTAACACACTCACAGATATTTAGTTAGGCAAGTACAATTATCCAAGGTTGCACTCACAGTGTTCCAAGCATGCAATGACACTTAGGCTTTGCTGGCGGAGCCCGGACAGCCTGTGCTTCAAGGTTTAGCATCTCTTTTGAGATGTGACCCAACTGTCCATTTGTCTCAGAGCACATCTGGGCATACATGTTGTTCAGTAATTTAGGGTGTAGGCCGTTCTACAGTAAATACCCACAGTGTAGAATTAAGCAATCGTGTACCAACCGAGTGACAAAGCTTATTTGCTCTGTCAGCCCCGGACAAGAAGCCGGCTTCGATGCCTGAGGAGCTGCTGCACGAGCGTGAATTCACGCGCACCGGCAAGCGCCCGGCGCCATCGAAACATGCCGCTCCGGCCGCGGCCGCCGGCAACGGGCACAGCAGGGTTGCGCCTGCCGCGGCCAATGGATCTGATATTGAGATGGGCGTTCTACCCGAGGCAGCCGCTCTGCAGAGCAAGGTGCGCCATCGAAAATTTAAACTGGTGCAATCCCGCTGTATGTATGACGCTATCGTGACAGGAGGTTTGCAGACAGTTAGCTGGAAGCTGTGTTCCTAGCGTGCAAGCGACATCTCCTGATAAAGCGCAGTGCAAGACAAAACCACCTATAAGATAGCCGTGGCTTTGCTAGTCGAGGTTGGGCCGGCAGACACCTTCAGTTTGATGTTGGCTGACCCGCGCAGAGTCTACATTACCAGCAATACATTGACTGCGATATTCATTAAGACAGGAAAAGCGTGTGATACTGGTAAATAGAATATTCTTAGTTAGGGTTTTGGTGTATTTAGGGTTGAATTACGAACCCTGAGTCATCGGGGGGAAAGTCAAAACATCTGTGTGTATGTGTGCAGGGGTCAGCACACGGTGCAGATGAGGTGGAGGCGTTGGCATCACGGCGGCGAACGGGCGTGGTGGCGAGCAGCAAGGGCATGGTGCTGCCCTTCCGCCCTCTCAGCCTGGCCTTCAGCCACGTCTACTACTCGGTCGACCTGCCACCCGTGCGCACCCTCATCTCGTATCTCTTGTGTGGTCTTGTTCTGAACTTTTGAGGCCAGATATATCTGCTATATCATGTAGGGTGTTTTGTTGTGCCAATTCTGAGCTTAAAATGGAAGGACTTCTCATAAATCCCAGTGAGCCTCACGTGTGCTAGCCTCACATCCCAGCAAACAAACTCTTTGACAGGATATAAAGATAATCTCTTAATATGGCCTTGATTGTCTGACACAAATGTTTGGTTCGTCGTGCCATATGTGTCTGCCGGTTAGGATGCAGGCAAGGGCCTGAAGCAACACACTATCATGCTGATGTAGTAGACAAAGTGTATAGAATGTATCCAGACCTATTTAGATCATTAGATTACTGTTTATTTGAATTTTTATTTTTTATTCTATGAAATAGAGTTTAGGGTAACTGCATACCCTAAGAACTTAAAAACCCAAACCATGTGATTATGCGCAGGGCCACCCGGGCGCAGGCGAGACGGTGGAGGGCGTTTCTAAGCCGCAGCTGACGCTGCTGACGGACATCAGCGGCGCGTTCCGGCCGGGCGTGCTCACCTGCCTCATGGGCGTGTCGGGGGCCGGCAAGACCACGCTCCTCGACCTGCTCGCCGGCCGCAAGACCGGTGCGCGCGCAGATTGCGTTGTGCTGCGATGCATGTTCGACACGGTTCAGCAGCCCTGTGTTGAAAAGGCCATTGTTGCTGCAAGAGGGTGCTCGCCAGCCGCAAGACCGGTATCCGCTGCACCTGCCGTTGTGCTGCAGTGTGCATGCAAGATTTAACAGCCCTGACTAGCAGTTGGTCATGTTGCTGCAAAGGGTGCTTCCCAGAAACGGAAAGCAACCTTAGGGCGCTGCCGTGCGTTTAAATGTGGTGATGTGCTCACAAAATTCAGGCGGGGCAACGGCAAGCTTCATGATGGGATTCATTTGTTTCTTTCCGCAAAAGCAATAACCCAACCACTTGAGAATACAGAGATCTTGGACCTCGAGTGAGTGTTGAGCTCGACATGGACAGCATGGTGCATTGAAAAAACAAAGAAAGCTGTCCATTTGACCCACAGGCGGCTTGGTGCGCGGCGCCATAACGGTAGACGGCCACCCCAAGGAGCAGGCCGCCTTCGCGCGAATCTCCGGCTACGTCGAACAGGTGCAAGGCACTCTGCTTCGCAACATTCCAATATTATTATTATTATTATCATTATTATTGTTATTGTTATCGTTATCATTAATACATTTACATAAAATAAAGCATGCACTATGCTTCTATCAGAGAAAGTGTGCCTCTCCACTTAAAAGCACAGAACGAGTCGGCCCCTCCTCTGATGCATGCCCACTGCTAAAACGTAAAGCGAGGAAGCCGATGCCCTGCCCGCAAAAGTGAACAAGATTGAGTGCTCAGAATGTCCCGCTCTGATGTCGCACGCAGTTTGACATCCACTCGCCGGCAACAACTGTGCGGGAGGCGCTGGCATTCAGCGCAGAGCTGCGACTGGCGGACGTCCAGCCAGCGCAGCTGCACAGCTTCGTCGACGAGGTATGATGAATGCTTTTTATTACTGCTCACCAGACCTGTCACCTTGCTCGCGTGCTTCCACATTCGCGCCCAGTCAACAGCAGCTCCGAAGCGGATTTGAACCAACGACCTAACGGTAACAGCCGTCCGCTCTACTACTGAGCTTTTAGAGATCCCTTTTCGAGGAGAATTGCACTAGGTTGAAGAATAATTTTTGTTTTTTAATGATACTTTTAGTCGGAGCCTTTCATTTTTCCCGCGTTACAAAGGTCGAGAGCAGTGAAACATTTTCTTAACTCATTAATCTGAGTCGAGCTCGAGCAACCGACTAAAATTACTAATTTAACATTTCACCCCTCCTCCCCCTCTGACCTTGCAGAGTTGCTTGTATCGTCAGCAAACAAATCAATGCTTTCTCAAGGGGAATCATGCATGTGTGCAGGTGATGGAGCTGATGGAGCTGGGCCCGCTGCGCAACGCGTTGGTGGGCGTGCCCGGCCGCAGCGGCCTCTCCGTCGAGCAGCGCAAGCGACTCACCATTGGCGTAGAGCTGGTTGCCAACCCCTCTATCGTCTTCCTGGACGAACCCACCTCGGGTGCGCATGCTCACAGGGAAGATTTCGGGGAAGCCATAAACGAGCTTTCAGGCTGAGACCTTTCGGGAGACACCTGAGCAATATTGGTCTTGGCTTGAGGTCGCAAATTTGTAATGCGGGACTGGAGATTCTGCAGATAGATACTGGATATGGCCATTGATTGCGCACATCAATTTTGACAGAGATTGCAAGTTTTGTGGGGCTGTAATGGCACCTCTGGTGCGCAGCCGCTCAGGGGAAAGCTGTCCACACTTGGATTGAGGCTCATTTAGAGACTGTACAAAGGTTGCAAGTTCTGTGGGGCTGGACTGGAGATGCTTCTACTAGAGCAATTATAATACAGCTCGCAGCACAATAAGCATGATTGGGATGGATGCACCAAGTTTTATGGCGCTCCAAAAGGCCTGCATTCTCAACGCTCACTGAGAGTGTTAAAATTATCGGTTGAGAAGCGTGTCCGCGTGAATTGTGTCTGCGTGAATTGTGTCCGCGTACATAGCCCACAGGGATCTTAATCAATAACGTCTCATTACTAAACACCTGTTGCACTGTGTCAGGGCTGGACGCGCGTGCGGCTGCGATAGTGATGCGCACGATCCGGAACACTGTCGACACCGGCCGAACCGTGGTCTGCACCATCCACCAACCATCCATAGACATCTTCGAGGTGGGGCCTGCACTGACTTATATCTGCCCTATTATAGTGTAAAATAGTTTAATAAAATGTATTAAACAATGTAGGGTCACACAATATAAAGATATGTGTAACCCTCAAAATAGTGTTACCCAAAATCAAAAATATAGAGAAAAAGAATTATATACTATAAATCTTAAATTCTAAAAGCAATGCCTGTCTGCCACAATGGACACATCTTTCCTAAATCTAAATTAACGGTTTGAAGCCCTTATATGACAATTTGCCTCATGTCACGCTAGCAAGGATGGTGAAGACATAGATCTTCAAGCTTGAAAATCAGCACTACTTGACGTAAATTAGGCTTCCCTGGCTGGCAAAAATTAGCATAGCTTTCTAACTTGCTGCTACCAAACATCTTTCCAGCAATGTGGACTCCAAAACTACAGAACCCACAGTACATTGTCCTTTTAGTAATTTCTGCTGACATAGTCCTTGTCTCCACCCCTCAGGCGTTTGATGAGCTGCTGCTGCTGAAGCGCGGAGGGCGAGTCATTTACGGCGGACCCACGGGCGACTGCTCGCGGCTTCTGGTCAGCTACTTCCAGGCCGTGCCGGGAGTGCCGCCCGTGTCAGCAGGGGTCAACCCAGCCACCTGGATGCTCGAGGTGCGTTGGTGCTGCATTCAAGGGAGATTTTGTGGGGTTGGTCTTTACTCGATGAGATTATTCTACCCTAGTGAGATGTTACAATGGTGTCATCTCTCTGAGCTGGGCATCTTGGCACGGTGGGGCACTCAGATTTACACCACTGCAGTAGTACTTGTAAGTACTTGCAAGGCGCGCCCCAGTGCTGTGTGGATGTAGCGCCTCAAGAGGGAATGAGAAGAAGCTAAAGCAAAATGATTGTGGATGTATTTGCTTTGTTCTGTGACTTTGGGCTTGCTAATATAGCCTCTGGCTTCTCTTGGGCACTGGCTCTTCTCTCACTGTGCCTGGTGGGTAAATTGTGAACAAGGTGATTTTATTTTAGCTGGGCATTTGTTGTAGATAGCAGGTTTTACAGCAGCTTTGGTAATGCACAAAGGGGGAAGTCGGGCATAAGAGTAGTAGTTTTATAATAACCCTCTGTAACACATTTGTGCATGTGCCGGCAGGTGACGTCGCTGGGGTCTGAGCAGAAGCTGGGCGTGGATTTTTCTGAGCTGTACACTCACTCCGATCTGGCCAGGTGCTCTTTCTGATGCCCAACCTGGCGCTGCATCCTGCGCTGGTGACAGGACCATATGCAGATAATTCTTAATTTACTGGTGTGATAAGTTTCGAGGCTGTGTTGTGAGCTGGCCAGGTACATTTCAAGGAAGCCAAACCCGGCCCTGCAATTGAAGTGGTTGCAGGGCTTCATGCTGACCTCAAAAAAAAATCAACAAAAATATAAGAAGCTTTCTAATTGTTCAAAAAATGGTTAAAGAATTACACCCTGGCTGGTTGCAATGGTGCATTCTTAGACATACAACCATCTTATTTCTGGCTTCATCACAATTTCACGTCGTACTGGCAGCCGACCACCTTGATGCTGTGCTGAAGCTGGGGCATGATTCGTTTGGCAGGAGCACACAGGAGATGGTGGCGCGTCTGCAAGTGCCAGACCCCAACTCGCAGCCCCTGCACTTCGACAAGCAATTCTCGCGCAGCCTTCTTTCCCAGGTGAGCAAGATGACATTTTTTTATGGCTCCTTGGAAAAACAGCACAAAACCAATTGTCTGCAGACCACGCAATAGACCTTCATTGCATGCTTTTTTTGGCTGCCTGGAAAGGCGGCACCATGACCATGCAAGAGACCACCGGTCACCATGCTGCCTTTGCCCTAAGTGATTGGTTAAGATATCTCTGGCCCCTTATTTCTTTCATTTGCCTGCAGTTCCGCCTCCTCCTCTTGAAGAACTTCACTGTCTACTGGCGCACACCCGAGTACAACGCCGTCAGGTGCGAGCATGTGCACATCCCATCCTCGCCTGCATGATTCCCTGTTTTGGGTTGTGTTGGTGTCAAAGACTCATGCCAGTTGGTAGTGGTAAGTGTCTTTATTTCTCTTTGTGGCAACCCTGACAGTTCTGTCTGGGTTCAACAGGATGTTGTCAACCACGCTGCTGGGCCTCCTGTTCGGCTCCATTTATTGGCACATTGGCGGTCGAAGGTGCGCTCGCTCTTGGAAGGGTCCATGAGTGATTACTTGCTTCGGCAGCCTTCTGAATGTCGCTGAGAGTTGAATCCAATTTGATGAGAATATATCTAGCCAATATAGCCTTTGCTTCTGTAGCATGATCAAACATTTCAATTTCTTTGGCATGGTTTTCCAGCATTTTTTTGATATTGCCTCCTTTCACGGCAGGATCCAAAACAGTTGCTTATCTTCCTCTTGAGCAGTGTCTTGAATGGATATTAGTAGTTTTGCCACATCCTTGTCACAGGAAATGTTCTCATACTCTGCCTCTTCTTGTGCGCGCAGGGACAACGCGCAGACCATCCAGAACATTATCGGCGCACTTGTTGTCTCCGCAATGTTCATCGGCACCTCCAACGCGTCCACTGTGCAGCCGGTTGTGGACACTGAACGCACCGTCTTCTACAGGTCTGCAGCGAGCAAAATGAGCTCTATCACTGAGTGATTCATCTGGAAAATGATTTTATGTTAATTCTTGATTCTCATGTCTTCCTCAGGTGCAAAGTGGTAATTTTTGCCTGGTGTGTCTAAGATCTTTCACTGCTTAAAGATCTTTCACTGCTTGAAGATTAAGCGCCGCATGAATGGGTTACTAGCTGCCTAGTAGGCCTCTCTTCGCTTCTTGCTTTTTCTATCAGGTACTCATTTGTTTGTTTGAGTCAAGCTGAAATAGAAGGACCCTAGTGGATCACATGTCTCAGAGGGTGTGAAAAGGCATTTGTGGGTTTCGCAGGGAGCGTGCAGCCGGGTACTACTCGGAGTACCCATTCGCGGCCGCGCAAGCCATCGTGGAGCTGCCATACCTGCTCGTCCAGTCCATCCTCTTCTCGTGCGCACCCACTCTCCACATTTCTTTGCTGGCAGAATTGCTGTGCATTTTCGGCCTGATTTTGTTTTCCCTTTATCTGCAGCTTGTCTGGAGACGCACGTTGCCTCTGGCAGGGAATAGCGTGTGGTAATTTTAGTATTAAAACACATTTTAGATTCTTTTGGGAGCCACCTGAGGGTCATTGGTCTTGTAGGCAGTCTGTCGCTACCCATCCTCATATGAAAAATTTGTTTATATTTCTCATGTGTCTGCATCCTGTCCAAAATTTGTGCAATCCTAATACCGTATTACTGACTGTTCTGGCCCAAAAATGCCTGCAAACAAGGTGGTGCAGTACCAAATAGCTCAGAGTACTGATGATGATAATAAACTGTTGCCTGGAGTTTTAGCAAGAAATATGTGCATGGTTTCCTTCTCATGTGATGCTGTCCCGGAATGTCTTGTCAGAACATGCCCAGTGCCCGTTGTGACACGCGTGAAGCAATTTCCTTGTGGGGGATTTGATGCCCAGTCCACTTGAACGGCCAAGGTCTTGGGAGTGAATGCCAAATGTGACTGTGACCAAAGTGCTGCTGTGCTTACAGGGTGACGACATACTTCATGGTGTACTTTGAGATCAACGCAGGTGGGACCCGCTGTCACTCGAACCTTCTCTCAAAATCAAATATTGAAGCTGCTGTTATTTCTGCACAGACCGCCCAATGTCCGGAACCCTTCAATTGGGAATCCCAGCAACAAGGGTTCTCGCACACAGACAACATGCAGACTGAACTTGATCTTCGCCTGCCCACTTTTGCGCAGGCAAATTCTTCTGGTACGTGCTGTTCATCTTCCTCACGCTAGCGTTCTTCACCTTCTACGGCATGATGACCGTCTCCCTGGTGCCCAACATTCAGGCGAGCCCTTTTTCTATGCTAATCTCCCCGGCTTGTCTGCAGCGCACCTTATCCTGCACGTTATACTCGCAACATAGTTTACAGGAAGAGGTGATTGGTTTAGGATGCACCGCTTGCAACCCAGTTGACTTCACATGGTTCCTTGAAAGGATATGCTGAGGCAGCCAGCAATGCAGCCTTCCCCAATCACCCGGTCAATCTGTTAACTGCTGAGGATTCAGCGCATACTCTGACCAACAAGTGTCCTGCAACTTGCTATTCTGGAAATCGAAGTGAAGCAGGTTGTGAGGAGGTTTCTGTTTATGTGTGTGCAGGTGGCATCCATAGTGTCATCCACGTTCTATGCAATGTTCTTCCTCTTCGCCGGCTTCATCGTGCCTCAATCTGTGAGCATTCTCTGCAGCCTGCTCTGCTTGCTATCCTACTTTGTTGTGGTATTGTTTGCTGCTCATCCTCGCTTGCTTCTGAAGCAAGCGAGTCCCTGAAGAGGGCTGGAAGTGTAGCAACTTCCGCGTGGATTCTTTTGCAGACCTGCTCTGTGCAAGAAGTATGTCAAGGCTGGCACCAGTGCTAATTCTACTGTGTGTCTTTCTTGCAGCAAATGCCGCCATGGTGGTCATGGTAAGTGACCTCTGATTCTGGAATTGACCCGCATGCGTCTTGCTTCCTTGAAACGTCGCGTATGTTGAAGCAACTTTTGTGAGCGAGTGTTGGAGATGTGAAAAGTTCTATTCTGAGCTGCGTTGCAAGACCACTCATCTTATGATTCAGAGTCACCGAAGAACTTCTTGTCAAAGGCATAGAATGGGTGGTGTTTGCGCAGGTACTCATACTTGAACCCGCTGTCATACAGCATTCAAGGACTGCTGGGCAGCCAACTGGGGGATGTGACCGACGAGTACATTGTTTATAACGGTGAACGACAGAGCGTTGCGCAATACTTGAAGACGGCATACAACATCGACCGGTCCTTCATAGGCTGGGACGTGTTGATCCTAGTGGGCTTCACTGCTATATTTGCTGTCATCACGATGGGCTCATTGCGCCTCTTCAATTTCCAAAAGCGCTGAGAGAATCAAAGGCATGGTGAACAGTTGAACCTGGTATGATAGTCGCACTCACTTGCTGAATGCATAGATTTGTGGTGTGCGCGACAACGCTCAGCTCTTCGAGGCTTAAATTGGTTGCGCCTATATTTTATTTTAATTCGGTTCGCACAGTTAAATTTTACCTGAGTATTAGTACCGTGTTGATATATATCATCAAATGTGGTGACGATTAAAACGTGATGATTAAAATGGTGAACAGTACTCAGTACCGTTGGGCACATGACGCCAGTGCGACCATAGGTATTGTCGCTCGGACCAGCAGAACGTCTCATTGTGTGCTTTAAAAAAACTTTCAGCTGTACTAAATTCCTTTAGCAGTTATCCAACTTGACGTGATCTTCAGAAAGCATCCACGAACACGAAGGTCTCGACAAATTTCCGTCACAGTGTCTTGACCGACCAAGGTCGTTCGAAGAGGCCACAGGCAGACATGTTCCAAGGTAAGCGCATTATGAGGCCCGCAACGATGATAGGAGTCACCGTGGTGGGTTTGCTCCTCTTTTTTGCAATCCAATCCTTTAAGACGAGTCCAAGAATGATACCGGCCACGCTGGCCAGTGACAGATCAATTTTGCGCCAGTAAAACATCATGTTGAACAGTCAAGGCCTGCGCTTTTCTGCCAAAACAGTTTTCTTGAATGCAAAAATATGATCTGCTTATTTTCTAGCTTGGCTGTTAATAGAATATCGTGCCGGTTACGGAACACCGTTTGCCCCACTCGAACCGACAGCTCTTCCGACACGACTGTTTTTGGCCCGCCCCTTTGGTCAAGTCCCTGACTTGCTTTGTCATTTTAATTTTCCAATGTGATTCCGCATTGTCCAAAATCCGGTAGGTTGGTTCCAATACTCGCTTAGGATGGGAAACCTCCCGTCTTGCCCCGAAAGTGCAAGACGGTCCGGAACCGTCTTGCACTTTCCCGTTTCTCAGACCTTCCATCGTTTCACTGAAGTTCTCGGCAAGAGCTTCACCGTTAGAGCCTCTAGAGCAACCACTGGCAGATCCCGACCGTGGCTCTGTGACAGAGCGTTAACAAGAGATCAGTAATTTCTCATTAATGTGTGCCTCCAGACAACCAAAATCTTCGTGGGAATGGAGAGCCTCCAGCGCCCCCAAATCGTCCAGACTATCCAATGCTGCCAAAGCCTTCAGAGCTTTTAGGTTGTATGTCTCGACCCCTGTAAGCCTTTGGATGTTCCAATGATTGATTTCAAGCAAAATTTTGATCAACACCTTCACTTTAAGGGCTCAAGCTTGGCTTGCCTCAGCATCCAAACCTAATAATATTTTCGCGTTGTGAGGTGTTACTATGAGCCCCTAAAATTTGTTGCAGAAAATTAAAAGAATGTAGACCGTTCACACTCATTGGATGCCATCACAAGTGCCATATGGGTTGTGCAGTTAGTTGTGGGGTTTCTTAAACTGTAGTATAGTCTAGACGACCTAGACTGATTTTGATGGTCTAAAGGATGACCTTGCTATTGAGCATGCATATGACTGGCCATGCCATGGTGGAAGAAAGGAGGGAAGGAACATTACACGTCAACTCCTGCCGCCCAGGGCTGCTTAAATGTGGTGCTGTCAACAGCATCCAAATGATCAGAACAATCAATGACAAACTTGAAGTGTGCAACACTGACGATGTCCAACAGCCACATGAAGTGCTGAACAGGCTGTATGGTCTCAGCGGCTAGACCAAACAGGTCATAAAAAGGGGATACTAGCATAGTATGCGTAAATAGATTTACACACATTTCCTGATTTCCTTGCAAATATTACACCCCCACTAGGGCACCGCCCCGGCAACGCCGCCTCTTCCCGCCGGATCAAACGATTTTAGACTCGGTAAGGACTCGGTAGACATGTGAGATTATGCGGTTCCCAGTGTTTCCTTCGTGGGTTATAAAAGCCAATGCGGTCCTATAGGACTTAGGCCTAAGCATTTACAGAAGGTTTGTTTGTGGCCATTGGTAGGATTTTGGATGTCTGCACAAAAGCCACAAATTGGCGTTGAATTAATAAAGCACAACAGTTCTGCAGAAGCCATATTTCGCGCATTTTGAGCTACTATGTCCCCAAAACCACAAGTTCGAGCCAAGAATTGCCTCAAACCCCTATCTTCGGCCACTTTTGTGGCTTCAAGAACATATTTTGAGACCGTCTCCAGATGTGACATCTCTAAAGCCACATTGGCTTTTAGCCATAATATTCCTTAAAAGAACAAGAACGAAACATGGCTTGCTTACGCATTGTCCTGGCCAGGCGGGCAATTTTCTTGTATCCTCTCAGCTGAGAAAGCGCAGCTATTTACAAGTTTGCAGTAGCCAAGCACCGTGCTGTGACATCAGGCTGGCAATGACTGTGTTGTTGACATCGATCAGCAGGCATATATGTTTGCTGCTATATAGTTGCTGCTCTAAAATTGCACCCCTGAGACCTCTTTGCTCAGTTTTTCAGCTGAACTACGTCTGAAAAAGTGCCCATTGTGTCAATGCAATTCCCATCCCCATCCCAAGCACGCTGCACTTTCCGATGACACCGTGGAACACGGGATTTTTTTCTGCCGGGAGAATGTCAACGTTGTAGAGTTATTCCCTGCCGGGGATCCCAATTCAACCAATCACAGCGCAGCAATCTGGTTGGTCCTCCGTATACAGCCATTTTTAAATACTGGCGTTGTCTACAATTTCAAAACATGGCTGCCATTGATAGCTGCACCTTTTTCAATGATCGTGGCGTACAATTCCTCTTTATCAATATATCCTAGGTGCCAACCCTTCGGTGAGCCATCAGGAGTCTCAATAGAGCAGTGATTCAGGAAAAATAAGGCCGTATTCTAGAAAAACCTACGCACACATTCACAGAGAGCATTCAAGACGCATGTGTATACACTGAAAGTACAGATATACATTTTGAACGAATTTTTCTATTTTTCTATTGGGTTTTCTTGGGTCAATATCTCAACCAATCAACCAGGCTGTTAGTGCCTATTGGATCCCAATAGACACCAATTCCAAATATCCCTTACTGAAGATTTTTGTGCTCACTGGCAGTGAAATTATCAGAGAAAGGTTCGTGCAAATATGACAATGTTGATCACGCATATGCCAAATATATTATCCAAAAGTTGTGAAGGAAATCGAGGCAGAACCGGTTTCTGGTTTCAACCTACAACGTACAATGTAGGGAATGTTGTATACTATATATATTTTAGTAAATGCGCACCTTCGATGATGTATGGGTAATTTTCCACTCTCTTTGTTCAGCATTTGCATGAAGATATTAATATCGCGTCTTTCCAGTTGCAAGGCCATCGAACCCCCTCTTCCCAAGCGCTCTAGCAGTTGTGGGGGCTCCAGCAAGCGGGACAGCAGCACGAGCAAGGCCTTACAACATGAAGGCTACCCTTAATGGGGTTCGATGCAGATCGCAACTCATTCTCTTTGAAATCTTTTCTGATTCCCGCAGACCTTCAATTGTCTGCATATGTAAAAGTAGAAGATGAGCTTTGATTTAAAGAGACTGTATTCCGACCGATACCGTAGTACTATACATTCAGCTGAACTCAGAGGACGAAATATGTGCAACGTACGAAAGTGTGAATGTATAACGTAAGCATTGAATACAAAACCACGGTTCAAATTTAGGGTCTAGGTTACGCGCTTTAAAAATGCGGCAGTGTTGAATACAAATTTGGACTCGTATGATATGCAAGGCAGACCTGGGCCCAAAAGTTTTTAATCCTCATGAGTGCTCTTCAGATTCCATTAGCATGTAATGAGGATGGGTTGCTAATGCTGCAGTCATTTAGACGCCCAATATGCAGTCAACAGTGCTCAGCCACTAGCAGACAAACTATGGAATCATTGATGAGCTTGGTGTCAATGTTGCTGTTCCAGTTGGACCACCTCAGCAGTTCCTGCTGGCTGCCCATTTCAAGAGTCCGAAGTTCATCGTACTTGGGGATTCAGGTGTTATGAAACAGAAAGGTACACCAAACACCTATGCCAAATTCTAGAGATACTCTTTGTAAAATGAACTTTAGTCATCGTAACAAAGGCTTCCCCTTTTGGGGCAGCATTGCCAATGACAGTGACAGGGACCGCTTGCAATATTTTCAGTCATATCCCACTATTGCAATTTTAGTCAATTGAATTTTAAAATTTACCCGAAATCGCTGGTGTTATCATGCAGTTCAATCAACACCTCAGACCTATCTTTGCATATCAGGTGCGCCCAAGCTGCTTTATTCCAACGCCAATGAAAAATGCTTTTGCAAGCTGCTTGCCGGTCACTTCACCCACCCAATGGCCAATCCCTTGCAGGAAAGTTCCCAGATAATTTGGATGCGAGTTGCACGTGGCATGCGCATTGCACAAAGGGCAAGAGAAGGTACTGTGCCCGTGCGATGCGCTGCCCTGCCACACCTCTACTTATGGTGCTTGCTTGTGCAACGCAAGCAGTGCATACTTTGGCTGCCGCATTGGAAGCGCAGACTTCAGCTGTGCACCGATTGATGCAACGGTAGCTGTGACAATATGATTAAAATGTCCCACAGCTGATTCAGCGTCGCCGGCCATCCCAGCAATGACGTGCTGGTACCTGACTGCCATCCATACCCGCTTTGCAGCACCAATGACCTTGGCTATCTTCATCGGCGCGTTGGACTCCTCAAGCGCGTAAAAGCAACCCCTGGCAGTGAAATGGGTTTTCAAGTTCTGAGCTGGGAGGCGCTGCTTGCACTGCCAACATATACAGGTATGGCAAGCTGAGCATTTGCACGCCACATGCAAAATGTCACTGATCTCAGGATCTGGCAATGATATCCCTGAAAATAAATCAAAATTGTCTCTAGGGAAGGCTCAATATTGTGCTTTGGCTTATGCATTGATGCGCACCTTGAATGATGTGAAAGCAAGGAGATCCTGATGATATATACCATGAACAGGTGGGATTCTGGTGGGTACCTTACAAGGTTACACCCTGTGGAAATTTGCTGCAGCTGAAGGTTGCAACTAGGACAAATCTTGCTTGCAGAAGATGGTTTGACGGCGAGCGGCAATGGCGACTGCTCGAGCTGCACATTGTTTCTATCGGTTGCTATCCGATTAATTCTGGCTCTGCGGCCCTGTAAATCACGCAGCAGTGAGAGTTTATTTTAGGTTTTAGGGTTAAGTCTAAATAAAGATTCGTACTTTGAAGAAGAATTACTTCTTCGAGAGCAGATAGTCGTCAGCTCTGAGGCAGAGGCAGGCCAACTTGGAGAGGCAAACTCTACAGATCTGGGAAAAACCGACCATGGTGGAATCACCTTTCTTAGGAGGTGCACGGTGCTTGCCGCAAGCACTGCGGCGGATATCAGCGCTCCTATGGGAAGGCATAGACGCTGGTGCGTCGACAGCAGACCAGACATCGGCAAGACAGGCTACAGTCCGCCAAATCCGCACAAAGACTGAATGGTGGCCAGCAAGAACATACTTTTGAAAGTTGAATTGGATCGTACATATGCGCCCCGAGATCAAGGTTCTTCTGCTACGATCTCACTTGCCTCGCTGTCCTGCCAACATTGGGCAGCAAGGTCCAAGAAACGAATGAGAAGCTGCCCTAGAACCTACTACTAGGTAGTACCGTGTCTTCGCCCAGATATCAACATTCATTAATAGAGTATGGGGTCGAACAATTCATGTCATCTGCACGTTCTCATCTGCATGCCAGAGGCGTGGAACAGCCACGACTCCATGCATGTTTTAGCATTCTGATGGCCGCCCCTCTACCAGTGTGCATGAACATTGATGATCATGATGAGAGACTTTTACCGAGTTCAAGATCAAGATGATCATTAAATGCCCTTACGATCAGGCTGAATTCCTTAATCACATGCTACAGCATCCAACAAGCTGCCCTTGTTGGGCAGGACTCGCACACATATAAGACAGACTAGTTGAAAAGATATTTAAGAATATCCCGAAAATGGCAGAAATATGTCGTCAATATTGTCAACAATCTCCGAGGTATGGCCCGAAAGTTTTGCAGAATTGACGGAAATAATTATTTATAATTATAATTCCCAGAAATGTGTAGCCCACATTGGCCACATAGCCCGAGAGCTTCGCAATTAAGAACGGAAAGAAACACGGAAAGAAACACGAAAGCATTGTCCGATGACCGTGTCTGTCGGAAGGGTTCCGGAAGAATTGCCACGTGACGCGCTCGTATGAATTACAGGTCAGCGTCGCGCTCAAGTTGCGCTAAAGTACTGCAAGTTCTAGTCCGCCACTCGAAGCCGTTCGGGTGTGCTCGTAATGAAAAATAAACAAGCACACTTCAGACTCTGCAGAGAGTTTGCAACGCACAAACAAGAGTGCCAGTCTGGGTTCTAAGATGAGTGTATGCCCAAAATGAGGGTTGCATCTAGGGCTGCATGGCAAGGGCAACAACTCCAGGGTCACTGTACATCTTGCTGCCCAACTGAATCCTGGCGGCTTTGCTGGACCATCAATATATATTCTTTGAATAGTGAAATCCTAAAGATTCTCTCTCGGCTGGCGCCCTGAAATATAAGTTTAAATGGCAGGGTTAACCGGGATAACGTTATCCCGGGACTTTGAATGTCAGGGTCACCCGGACGGTCCTCTCTTATTCTCCAGCCTGCAGTCACTGTGCACGGTGCTCTTTGGCACTATGAAATTTTTGGCAACAGATGTAAAGCAAGCTTATTTTGTTGAAAGTGCACATGCGCTGTGGCTAAGCGCTCCTAATTATTGCTCCACTGGACTGCTGACTACACAAGCAACTTGATTGAAGTTCACTCATTTGTTGAGTCAACTCATGGGGATGTTCTGATTTTATGCTATTTATATAAAGTCAAGCTCTGCTCCATTGTTGTGAAAGCTCCGGCTTGAAGCCACTGGCTTCCCCACTGAGAAAATAAGTTCCAGTAACAATTAAGGAAGAGGCTGACTCAAGGTTGCATAGCCTAGCAGGGGAATACTCATGAATATTTTCAATGGCCATGCTTTAAACGAACCGATTCTTATTTATTGTCCCTAACGGAGGCCGGTGCGACGTCGACAAGGTCATCCAGGGTCCCGTAAAAGAGTGGGTCTCCACTGTCTGAATCTGTACTATCCTAAGTGCCAGAATCAGGGTCTTCACTTTCAGATTCTTCAATGCATGGTGCAGCTGAAGCCGCGTTCCTCAGGCTGCCTTGTCCAGAAATTCTTGCCGTGCCTGTACAAAAAGCACAATATGCTTTTGAGCCACATCTTGTAGCTCAAATCAGTAAATTCTGACATGACTACTTGGTTTGTGGAAAGCCACCACCCTGTTAACGTTGCTGATCAGTCGTGACTTGCAAGGCGCAAGGTAGCAATGAGCCCTGAGGGTGGCGATTAAATCACAAGTTGGTTGTCTGATCAACAAGCCTTTACTCAAAAATCTAATTTCACCAAAATTTTTGGTGTCCATGCTCTTGTGCGGCAGCCATCAGGCCATTTCATGGCTTTTGCTCACTGGGTTTTCCTCCATAATAGTACATCTCGTCCCACATGTTGATAATACTGGACAGTTCAAGACACTCAAGCTCTCGGACCGGATCCGCTTGGCCATTGCTTTGCAAATGAAACTGGCACGCAGGGGTTTGGCTGGGACGGTTGCGCGGATGCCACACACCGTGATGCCAACTGCCTGTCTCCTCTGAGGAACTTCCCTCCGCAGTAGCTGCTACTGCCACACCAGCAGCAGGCTCTGCTGGCTCTGGATCAGCCATTGTAGGCAGTGCTAGCTCTGCCGGACGCGCTAGGAATGCATTCTTCAGCTGCAGGGCACTGGCGACAACTGTGGCAAAGCGCTTGACAGAATCAACCACCGATCCAACAATGCCAAGGGCGCCTGGGATAGCGTCCCTGTGTTTGAATGTTACAAACACCAGCGCTGCAGCGCCGATAGCTGCGGCAACTTTTGGGGCATTGGAGTGACCGGCTTTGCGTGGGCAGCGGCCTTCATTGGTGAAATGGGGCTTTGGATCATTTTCTGGTAGAAGCTGCTTGCACTCCCAGCAATAACCTGTGCAGCAGGCCAGGCACCTACACAAGCAGCACGCATTGTACTGAACTGGTCACTCTGGAAGGAGTCACTCTTGGGTGCAAGACAGCTTGCCGCCACAAACGTTGGAATGGAAGGCACGTGTCAACGGGGCCTGCTTTGCAGGACTGCACGGAACAGGCAGCACTTTCTGAACCAATAGGACTGCAGAAAGATAAATCTATGCCACGGTGAGCTGGCACGTACCTGATAAGATTGCCCCTCCCGGGCCCTTTTCGCAGTTCAATATTGCAACAAGGACATTGCACGGTCTCCACTGCAGGCTCGTCTTGGACTGCCTCTGGAAGGTGCTCTGCTGTTCCTCCAGTAGATTGTGCTGTGTGCTTCTCACGGTGGCGCTCGTGCACCTGCGGCACGGCCATTTTCTGCTTCTCAAAACGCAGCTCAAGCCAATAAACTGGGAGCTTATCCATCCCCAAGGTTTCAGTCCGTTTGAGTGCCAACGAGAAATCCTTGACTTCGCATGTCTGTTCCTAGTGAGTAAAGAATTGGCTCATCCTCACGTTCTTGATGAAATGCACGGCGGTTGCTGTCACGAGAGTTCCGACGCAAAGACCCAATCATTGCTCTGTCGACAAGAGTCCTGCCATGTTGTGCCTCGAGACACCGAACTAGCTTAGTAGGAAAATGAACGGAGCCGAAGTTGCGGTAATTGAGGACTACAGAACGTTATGTTGGATCAATTCTAGGTGCCATAAGGAGACAATCTCACGTTGATATGCCTGAAGATACGAGAATGATGACGCTTTCGAAGCCCTGAAGCTGTCCTGAGCTGCAAAGTCCAAGGTTCCAAAATAGGAGGTGGCCACCTCTTCACGCAGAAAAGGATACGATCTAGGCTTGAACACTACATAAACACCCCTTTACCCCACTACATTTTTTAATGGCATGGAGATCATTTGATTAATGATCTCCATATATCACCATTAGAAAGGGAATGTTCACTGACTTGCAGTTAATTTCAAGCAATCCAGTCTCGACAATGTCTCATTTCTTATTATAATGGGTCCTTGACCTTTTGTGGTTGGAAAATTAAACCAGAATTGATCCATACGCAATGAAAGCGGTGCACGGTGCAGAAAAATCTTGCACTCCCAGTCGGTGGACATCTTTTTTGAAGCAAAGGGCAGCAATAAAGGATACTCAGCAATGCTCATCATAATCACAGATATGTAGACAAAAGATCTAGATGTGCTAATGCCCGCCATGGCGTTCCAATGTGTTGGCAAGGCTTGATGGCCTTCAATACAAGTGCCCTTCAATTGTTCAAAGAAATGGACATTATTTGCATTTCCGCATTTTTAACCTAGTAGGATAGTATCTGGAGCTCACCATATGCATTTCAGCGCGCAGCATTGCACATAAAATTAAGTTTAGCTCTTTGCTTTACGGGCCTGCAAGCCAGCTGGCAAATGCATTCAACGAAACGTTCAATTCTCCACGCATGTCTCCACGCATGTGGCTGGCACTATGGTGCCACCAAGCAGTGCCGAGAAATGAGTGATCATTTGAGATACTATGTCCTATAATATAATTGTACAACATGTTTACATTCAAAAAGCTGAAGGCGGCGAAGCCAAAGTACTAGTATTGTAGGTTTAAGTCAGTGACTGCCACACTAGTGACTCTTAGGCTATGCCATGTCCAGTGGGAGCGATTTGATGTCTCATATCAATTTGCCAGTGGTGCCTTTTGGTGCATACTCCAGCAGCTGAGCATCCTGAGCGTTGAAACCATGTTCGCTGTGACATGCTGCGCAAGATTATTTCAATGCTCCCTAGCGAGCCTGTATCGCTCATCATCTTGCAGTGCTCAGGCAGCGACCTTTGCAGAACGGCGCTCCACAGCGGGGCAGAGAAGACTGATACACCCTTTGCGGACGTGCTCAACACGAATATGAAACACCTCTGCCACTGGCACGCCTTGCTTTATAGGGACGAAATTCACTGGAATGGATAGCTTCTTTGTCACGCTCTCTCGTGCAATGGCCAGTCCTGCTGCAAGGAATGCGGCAATGCCACCACGGTTACGGACTCCCATTGTGACACCCAGCACCATGCCTGTGATGGTGAGGAATATCACAGCATTGGAAACCGTGGCAAGCTTGCGAGCCTCAGTTTGTGCCGCCGCATTGGGGCCATCTGATGGAGACTTGCTAGCGGCATCAAAGGGGTGAGGGATATTGAATGCCGCCCGCTGCTCTGAATTTTTGCGCTTCTGCTCATTCTGGAGATCATCCATGGCTGGTGGTAAAATTTTTACCAACAAGCACCTGCGTGACCACAAATTATAGAGTAACAGAAGAGTATTGCGCATGCACTGCAAGACATGTGCACCAAGCGCTTCCTTAGACGGAACGTCAGAATCCCTACTAGGCTAGGTTGTTATTGAATGTGCCACTGTGCCATGACAATCTTGAAGAGTATCAGGGACAAAAAAACATTTCTACATGCCGGACGCTGCCAGTGATGTGACATCCTCTGACTTTGCACGAAGCAGTTCGCCCATTTCACGAGAATAAGAAAAACACTCAAAGTTGACGGCTAACCAGCATTTCCAGTTATTATTCACTGTTTGGTGTTGCCCGGAATACACTCAGTAAGCAGACCTCAGCAAACGTATGACGGTTCGGAGAGCTGTCGGTGTACCGCACTGCGGCAAGCTGCCTCGCTTGACAGAATCGTCCTACGCAATAGTTCTGCCCGCCGGGTGCCCAGCAACCGTAGGGATTCGACCAACAAGACGTTCCAAACGATTCCAGATGTGTTGTGAGTGGTAGTATCCGGAAATGGACTGTGTTCCCAAGGGGACTATGGTGTGGAACAAGCTTGGTGTTCCGCTGTCGCACAAGGTTGGAAGGCGGGCAGGGTTATAATCCCCAATGAAGGGGCTTTTAGTAAAAACCTTTCAAAAAGAGGGCATCTTCACTTTTACAGCAAAAAGCAATGAAAAAAACTGAAGTCAAATCTTAACATAAAATGCATGCATATGCTCTGCTGCCCTGTGCAATTTTAAAAGGCAGACTTCTTCTTCGGAAGAAGAGAAACCACCGTGGCACGCCTCTTGCAACTTAGAATCCTCTACCCCTATTCAGTGGGTCCACCAGGGGGAATCTGATCTCGTTAGTTGGGAGTCCCCTAGGAGTCCACCAGGGCCGGGGTCCACCAGGGGGTCTTAGCACACACCACGCAAATTTTTGGAGTAAAGACTCTACCCTATAGTATTCTATAGTATAATCATTCAATGCAATTGGAATTTGATTGCAAAAGTATATTTCTATATCTCTAAGGGGTCCCATAAAAGGTCCCCATTTTTAAAGCAACAAAAATCCCTTTGGATCAACTCTTCGTGAACAAATCTCAGAAGATCTATATCTGTTGATGATTCCTCGACCTGCGCATGTGCACAATAGAGGTACATACAACGTGCTACGATGCAACGTAGCGCGACAATAGTTCACTCCACTGGCCATATAGATGGAACCACGAAGTGCATAGCTCAAGATTAGCAAATACATGAGGGCAACAACACCAGAAATTAATTCTGCTCAATCGCTTTAAACTTTAACAAAAGTAAGAATGTTTTAGCACACCTCCGCATACATACGCCGCGGCGAGAGACAGCCCATCTCCAACCAGGGCATTTCGGTGTATGAGAATGCAACATAGCTGCCCCTTATGCCGCTGCTCTTAGTTTGTGTATACAAGAGACGCTTGAGCTGTGCCAGCGCCTCAGTTTCACCTGGAACAAATACGCACTTTAGCTTGCAAATCAAAGCTCTAGCAAGTCGACATGTAGAGGTTGCATGCCCTTGCTGTATCCTTTTAGAAATGGTAACTTGTTTGGGCAGCTGTGAACACTCAGTAATTACTTATAAGCTCTGTATAGCACAACTCTCAAGATTCAGCAAAATTCAAACAGATAAAGCTGTGCATTCATGAAACATGAGCTACATGGCTGCCCCACCTCCCTTGATTTTTGGGCTGTCAGGCATGCAATGGACTATCTGCAACCCCGAGTTTTCAGGAGTAGGTATTTTGCCGGAAGGTATGTCTCTGCTCTGCAGCGGTTTGCCTTTGAGCTTAGGTGGCGCTAAGTGTGGCTGCTTGACAGGTATAGATTTCAGAAGACCCTGAAAGTGTCCTGCATCCGGATCAATGGATCATTCGATGAGCCGTTGTTGACATTATGTATGCTCCTTTGACCCCATGGTGTCTTGACTATCACGGTTGTTGGACACACAACTTGGTATTGATAACTTCTAGAGCAAGTGGTGTGAAAGCTTAAAAGTAATTTCAGTGAATAAGTCATTTTACCGCAGGAAATTTTTTGGTGGCTTTAAATTGTCATCTGCCTTCAAAGATAAATGGGGCGCACTTTGTGTAGATGGCAAACGCTCTATTTTGGTTTGCAGCTCATCAGGTGAGTATAAGGTCGTCCCCCACCTCATCTTCAGAGCAACATCTTCTCTTTGCCATGCTGATGTCACCTCATTCATGAATGAGGTGGCATCGTGAAATATTCCTCGAAATTCTTTTCTGCGTGACAGTAAACTTTGCTGGCGCCCACTTTCTTCACCATTTTCACCAATGATTATAAGTTATTGGAGGGATGCAAATTGTGACTAGCTGGTTGCAATTGCCAGTATGGCTACCGCCAATAATAGTACTTTTAGTAGTGGTAGTCAGTGAGCTTGCAATCATTGATCTTGCTGTCGGACTTGCAATCTGTGACAGGGAAATCAACTGTACTCAGTGCAGGCTTTATGTCCATGTTTGCTACGCTCAGAATATTTCTGAATTGTGGAGGCACGACTCTTTTAAAACTTGCCTCCTCAGGCTTGCCGATGCGCACAATGATGTCAGAGCCGGCAGCCCTTAGGTTCTCGCGCGAATCCGCCACGGAATCCAGGATGAACCTGCGCATGGACCTCTCCACTGAGAAGCACCTTGCACACTTTGCAAATGGAAGAGCGCTGCTGTGGGCCATAGGCTGTTCAGCATTACCTGCAAGAACTTCTAGAAGCACCAAATATTGGAGTTTCCTTCAGAAGGTGACTCACTTCAATGCTAACGCCGTTGTAGCGTGTGTCATACTGTCGGTTGTCAAAGCAATACACTGGCAGCAAGAAATCCGGCTCCTTGTTTGCGGCCATCAATGCCTCATTATCATGGACCCGTAGATCATTGCGGAAACACTTGACTGCCAGTGCACCACATCTTTAAATTAGAATTACGTGCGTTATTTTGCTTCCACAATGTACGGTTGCGTGTCAACTTGGCACATTTAAAATGTGATGACCAAATTAATAATGTTGGGTTCGGTCTTTCCGGCCAGTGACGGGCGGCCCGGGTTGGTCGAACGTGAGGACATCACCTCATGTGAACCAACGACTTGCGCTGCCATCGGCGATTCAAAAATTGCACGTTTCGAGCATCAGCGAGGGCCCACTTGGCGGAGATTCTTCATCGCAATCTCCGAGACAGTCGGCAGCATCACAGCAGCAGCGCCGAAACAAGCACCGGCGATGAAAGACGAGTATCCCCATCCTGTCGACATCTTGTGCACTCGATATGTTCAGGGGCGTCGTACACTGTGAATTCCACGTATTCTGAGCTCAATCGAAGTTCAGAGTGCCAAGTTCTTGGACCTTTCTTTCGTCAAACACGGCTCAGGGCTTTTACAGAACCTTGGAGTTTTTGTATGTGCCCCTTAGGGGATTTGGAAAAACATAGGTTTTGACCTGGTTGAAATTCACTCATTAGAAAATGCCACTTTAATCCCTTTTCCACTGTACTTGTTCTGATGCTAGCACACCACAGCTTCAAGATGTTCTGCGCCGTTGACTTTCCAACAGGTTTCATGATGCCAGCATGGTCCCATTTAAATTTCAAATCCCAAATCCCAAGTTGGGGCCGATTGCAAGGAGCACGTCTTCGTATGATTTTCAAATTTGGCAGCTTAGTGCCACACAGTCCGTTGGACATGCAAAGGCGGACCTCTCAGTGAGTGCTCCAAGGTGTTCCACATTCTTGGACATTAATGCATTATCTACACGAAATACTGGCCATGTCCTTTGTAGCAGCGCTTGTCAACAAAGCTGCAGCTGGTCTTCAACAAATTTGTTGGTTTAAACCAACCCAGCGTCCGATACTCAACGGTCAATATTTTCCCCTGCTTTCCTCCTTGTCTTCATCTTGCTTCTCATGCAACCACTGAACAACATTTTTTGAGAACTGCACTGGGATCTCAGAGACACTCTAATTGCCTTCCACTGTGCAGTGCTCCACCCAGCCGGTCTTGACGCACTTCACTCGCGGACGCTTTGGCTTTGGCATATCCGGCTGCACCTCAGACGCCGCTTCCAGCCACCAGGGCTTGTTTGCTTCTGCCCTCGGCCTTCTCATCCGCGCTTTGATCAGCACCCATTTCACACCAAAGACGCCCCATTTTGCAGCACCAATCACACAATACCTTGCCGCCCTGCCCACAGCGCAGCCTGTGGCGCTCACATTCCTGACAGTGACCACCAGAACCGGCCGCGAGCCGGGATTCGCAAAGTGGAAATCCGCCATTGCAGCGCCGACCGCCACTGAAATGACCAGCGCGCTGAACTCGGCATTCGTGCGCACAATGCCTGCTCTGATTGCCAGCTGGCTGGCTGCGCAATATGCATCAGCGGCAGCTGCCAGGATTTTGTTGCGCGGCCTGGGTTCCTCTGGAACTGCATCTGGAAGTACAATTGGAGCCGGCTGCGCATGAACGGTGCCGGGGATGTCAACTGCCTGGCAGCCGGCGGCTGTGAAGTGGGAGTCGGGGTCGCGCGCCGGCATGCGCTGGCCGCACACCCAGCAGACGTGCGTGCGGCAGACCGTGCACCTGCAGGGAACCCTCCGATCAGCAACGATGACATTTTATCAAAAGTTTCCCATCAGTCCGGGGGAGGCCTGACCAACATGATCCTGTTTATTGGCACTCACTGATGGCATGCTGGACAGATAGTCTGAGCAGATCTGACATATTGTTTATTGCGGTCTGCCAAACAGATTTGGTTCATTGAAGATCCTTTCTCCTTTGAAAGGAGTGCTTTAGCTGAGATTAAATGGGTTCTAGCACCAATCCTCCAAGCATGTGTGACTGGGACATAATCAGAAATCTGACACATTCCAGGGTAAAGAGAATTATTGGAAACACACTGTAGATGATTGCAGCCGTCAATTTTCTGGAGCCCATTGTTGCAGGTGGGGCAGCGCACAATCCTATTTGCGGCAGTGTACTGCTGAAAAGCATTGTCCACTGTCTGCTCACCCCTCTGCCTGGTGTAATGGTCACAGCTCAGCCCGCCATGCCAGGCCACCTGGCATGCCTTGCACCAGGCATGCTCGCGCACGTTGCAGACCAGCATTGGAGCCTCTCCCTCTGCCACACCACAGGTGTAGTAACCATTATGTTGCACATTGAAGACTTTACAAGAGCCGCATGGAAGACTTTACTACAGCTTGGATGAAGAAGGATTCACAGGTGATGACTCTAAAACAACCCAACAGGGAATGCAACGACTGACAACAGCCAGCTATGCACCAGATCGCTGATTCACCTGATCAGTCAAATAGCACAGAGTTTATGTGGGCCGTCTTTGCTCGAGCAGAGCACTCAAAGTTTAAATTTAAATTTAAGAGCTCACCTGCACAGTCAACGGCTGCTCCGTTGCAGTCTGGCTGGGGGCAGGGTACCATGTCAGGGCTAAATTGATTCCTGCTCGGACGCTGCACTGCTGATACTGTGCATGCTCCGCTGGAGTGAGAAGCTGTGCCATGTCTGGGTCTAGGCAGCAGCACTCCTTGCCGGTGCTGGCGGATTGATCATTCAATGGCTAGGTGCATCTGGCGCAGAGTGCTTCACCCCCGGCCTGGCAGATCGGGCAGGGGATGGGCAGGCTGGAGCCCCTGCAGAGGGATCACAGCATCTGTTGGCTACAGGTGAACCCATGCAGAGCATCTGACAAGACGTGCTCTTCGCAGCAACGCTGTGGGCACAAGGTAAATACAGAATATGCCATGGACACCTTTGCAGTCTCTAGCCTGCGCAAAGATCAGAATAGATTCTACAGCAACGCGCATGGATAATGCCAGTCCTGCTGACGGCTTGTACAAGGCAAGGGCTCTGCAGTCTCCCATTTGAAATCTGACCGCCTTTCCTTGCAAAGCTTTCCCCAGACTGATCCACACTGCCAGTAAAACAATGTATATGCTCACCTGATGGCCTGGAGCACTGTCTTCCTGGCAGCCTCCCGGCACATGCAGGAATGGCCGCACATGCTGGCTGTGAACAGTTCCTCCAGGGGGTGATCATCGAGGCAGACTGCGCAGCGAAAGGTACCGCCGCTGTCCTGGGATCCTCCAGGGAGTGTTGCAGGTCCTTGATTTGGTGCTGCCAAAGTGGTGGGGAGGACATTCTCACGTTTCGTCCTCAGCATTGTGACCACCTGTAAGCAAAAAACAGCCCATTCAAATCCCAGCATCTTGCACCGTGGCTTCCCACAGATATCGTCGAGGGTTTTCGTCTGGAACGGGTATGCATGCGCAAGCAAGGAATGCATTTTGAGAATGGCCCACGTTCTGCTCCAGTAAGACAAGATAAATTTGCACATCTCAAGCAATCTCTCACGATGCCTTTGAATATGGGCGTTGGAGGTGCATGGAGGAAGCGCTTGCGTCCGAGGTTCGAGTGATGCGGCAAGATTATTGCAACAAGTACAGCGCACTGTGGCATCGGCCAGTGTAACATTGAATTTTTGACGAGATGCAAGAGCAGCGAAGAGTGCACAGCAGAGAACGTGTGGATCATCTCCACAGCATCAAAAGTCAAGGAAGAGCTCGCGCCCGGCCGTCTTGAGCGGATCAGTCAATTCAAAAAGTCTCAGTCGATCCTCCCTCACAAACTTTCAATACTTTTTAAATTGAAGTGTCTGGCCCCTCGTCTGGAAAGCAATCAAGGTAGCTACTCCCAGGTTACAGAAAGGCCGATCCTGCTTGCCAAGTTGATGAAGCTCTTATCTTAGTGCTTGAGATGTGTCACTGATGATTCCTCTACTTAATTGGTTCTCTTGTGCGTCTTCAAAAGCAACAATGGTACCTTGAAACGGGTGTCCAATTTCCACTAGGGAGCTGTGCAACATTCCATGCACCCTTGACACGCCTGCGAATAGACCTGCTTAGGTTTTGCTGATATCCAGAGTAAAGGAAGCTCATGCAACCTGAATCGCAGGGATGTTGGATTTGAAAAAAATGACTGCTTGCCATTACTAGTAGTGGGCAGATTTTAATGCTCCAGTGCGAGAGTCTGCAAGCTTTGACAAAATTATGGGATTCCTTCGAAGCACTGTGTGCATGCATGTCCGAGCAGCCGCAGTGGTAATTGCCAATCCCTGTGGCACAGCCAGTGTGATTCCAACCTTTTATAAAACTCCAAATTCCCAACCTCGATGTCAATACTCTTAGCAACCCCAAATAACCAGGGCAGCACACCAGTTGGTCATGCGGCTAAATCCCACATTCTAAACTTGATCAGCAGATTTACGGCAACTTGCAAACTTGAATGCTTCAAGTTTCCAATTTGTAACACTACTTGAACTTATGAAGCCCATCACCACACGAGCCTGCTAGGCACAATTTGAAAATTCACCAGCGAGCATGATGTTTGGCGGCATTCCACCACTGGCAGGGCCTGCAAAGCCTTGCATTGACAGAAGCCACACTGGCCACCTCTATGGGCCGAGCCATCCGGAGCGCTGCACCGCCTGCATCTTTTCTGGCTTGTGTCCGTCAGACACGTCATGCGCCACCCATCCAGCAACGAACGAGATAACAATCGCCACGCCTATGAAGATGAAGACGTCCAACAGATGAATTTCAGCAGTGTTTCCGTCTTGCCAATTCTGTGCTTGGGACAATTGTCTTTGCGGATGTCCCAGTGCACTATCAGATTTGGGTGCAATCCCACGCGCTGCTTTTGCATTCGCCGGTACGTCAGGGGGCCTGTCAGCGAGATGAGCAGGTCATTCAATATGCAGCAGGGTTGCATGCGTAGGCGTTTGGCAGCAGTTTAAAAGTGTGGAGTATCACGTTGACACCACTGGAACCCAATCAGGATTGCTAGTGCCCAAACGTACACGGCCAGAAATTCATGCCTTCAACTTCGTCCAATAGCGTCACTGCAAAAGGGCAGAACGTGTATCATACATGCATGCATGATGCTACAATCATCACTCTTCAAATAAAACTTGCAGTCTTGTGTTTTCCAGGTGCCTTCACTTTGTCTGTCCTCAAAATGGTGTAACGTTCCCATGAAGAGTAATCTGTAGGGTGCAACCCCTGGACTGGCTCTAGCAGGGAGTTCTACATCTGGACTTATATATATTTACCACCCCTTCTCTCTAAGCAGAGGGATATGTTGCCTAGGGCTCAAAGCTGGTGTGAAGGATCGTGAGATCCATTCCCGACTCTATCATTTATCTATATCATTTATATATTGAGCTAAAGCTTCAGTGTGATTGTGGGTATGAGAACACTGAACAGGAGGATTTGTAGAGTGGCTTGCGTTCCTTCACATGAAGGACTTCAGAAGGAGAGCTCTAGATTTCTAATCAACAGATACCTTTCAGCTTGATCTCCTTCCTTTGATCCTCAATGACCGCCGTATGGCTAGTCATTGCAGCCTTGGTGCGCACTTCGTTTTCTCTTAATACTGGATTCCGACTCTGACACAGCCTTCCTTTGGCCGAGGCCTCAACCTCTTCTGATTCTTCTGATAATTAAATGCACATCCTCTCCTACGCTATACAGGCAGCGCTGTGTCGCGATGGTATAGCGATAGAATAAGTAGATCCATCGCAGGTCACTCCCAATGGAAACAAGATGAAGCAAACCCTGATGCTATGTGCGTGCAGGTGGTGCTTCTGACGCTGTTGATGAGGTTTCTCGCCACCTGGTTTGCGAGACACGAGGAGGAAGCGAGCAAGGTGTCAGAGAGGTTCTTTGTGAGCCCAACATCCTTCCAAAAGGTGCGCACCAGCTGCAGTGTATGCCATCAATCGTGTGACGGTAAGTTTGTCAAATATTTCTGTGCGATTTCTCTCTTTAATGCAGCAGAATGAAAGATCCAATAGTAGATGCTGGCTGGTGCAGATGCTCGCCCCGTCAGTATTCAGCGAGGCGACCAAGTCCCTGACTATTGTGGTCCCTGCATACAATGAGGAGGCGCGGCTACCTAGCACCCTGGATGAGACACTTCGGTGAGAACCAAACATGTCCACACTTTTGGGGCTCTTTTTCTTTTGCATGCAAGACAATGGGTTTTGACCTAAGGCACCCACGACTTGCCGCTGGTCCGCAAATGCACCATCCTTTTCATGGCATGAGATCATCCAGAGGATGATGCACAACATTCTGTCTTGATTCAATGTATTAAGCCTCCTGATGGAACACAAACAGCCCTTTTGGTCCATCAGATCTTGAGGTAGCAGCTTTACCTGCCAGGCAGCTCACATGAAGGCACCTGAAATGAAAGGCACGCATGCACTGCCAGGCCCGCATCAGTCAAGGGATCAGCACTTTGAGTCATGAAAGACAGGACACAGGCACACAGTGCAGACATCCTGCACTCAAGTAACTTCTTGTTGTGACTCTCTTTTGTGCTGCCAATGCAGGTATCTGCAGGGGAGGCGGGACAGGCAGGGGCCCAACTTCACGTACGAGGTGATCGTGGTGGACGATGGCAGCATGGACGCCACTGTACGGACGGCATTTGAGTACGTGCGCAAGCACGGCGTGGACGCTGTGCGCGTGCTGCAGCTGCCGCGTAACTACGGCAAGGTGCGGCGGCGCAATCAACCGCTTCGGGGCTGTCTCAAATTGCGGGTGCAACTTGTGGTTATGTGCCACTGAAACAGGACCACAGCAAGTAGTGTCAGGGATATCCATATAAACGTGTCGGTTTTCAAATTAGGCAGACAGATTCAGATCACCACAGCTGCTCAGCTCTGCAGGTCCAAACTACGGCGAGTTCGGCAATGCTGGCATGATTCATCATGGAGGGCATTGTATTTTCGACAGGCTGGCATCTAACCATCCACGACAGTGTGTACACAGACCAGATGGATGGTCACATTTGCTGTAGTGGGCATGCCTAATGCCACCTTTCACATCAAATAAAGATTAAGATACAAGCCTGTAGGATGTGTAATGCATGCTGCATGTTGTGGAACAAAAAATGCCGGCGCAGGGCTCATTAAGTCTGGCATTGTTCTAGTTTCAGTGCTCTGTTAAAGATAGTCACTGGCGGCAACATGCATGGAGTAAAATGCTGTTGATGGCAGGGGACAGGTGCTGTTGTTGCCATGTGAGCCCAGCACCTTTGTCAGTACTGCAGAAGCTCATCCCCAGTCCAGAAGGAAGAGCGACAGAGCACCAGGAAGGGAGGAAGATCTGAAGGCATGCATTACAGGGGATTCAGCAAACCCAAGCTTTGGGAACCACCGGTGATCTTGATGATCCAGCACCAGGTGTCAGGAGATAAAAAAACCACCTGTGACACTCTATATGGTGAAGCTACAAAGGCTAAATGCATCCGCTACAGCTCTGACAATAAACACCCTTCTGCTGCAGGGGTATGCGGTGAAGGCGGGCATGCTGGCGGGCCGCGGCGAGCGCCTGCTCTTCATGGATGCGGATGGTGCCACCCGAGTCTCCGACGTGGAGAAGCTGGAAGCAGCGCTCGCCACAATCAGCGGCAAAGGCAAGCTGCAGCCCTCAACTGTGCACTGGTCAAAGCCCCAAAGCAGCACAGGGGATGTCGCTGCAATGTCCCACTGCCAGTGTGCATGGATGCTGAATATTCAGCTGGCTTATCCTTTAATGTTGTGTACTGTATATTGAGCATCTCTGGTTAGGATGTTTGGAATTCATACATACATGGCCGCATGGCTGCATGTTGGGACATGCAACAATCTTTGTGTCAAAGCTGCCATTCTGACACAATGTGGGGCCACGATCCTCCAATAAGGTGGCACAACTACAGAAGAAAATCATTCGCGTTGGGGTACCAAAACAAATCCCTCTATTGCACACTCCAGGGGCGGACAATGGGGAGGGGCCCCCGGTGAGGAGGGTGGACAGAGCGGGGGGCGCGGCGGTGGCGGTGGGTTCGCGCGCGCATCTGGAGGCGGTGGCCATATCGCGGCGTACCTGGTACCGCAACTTCCTCATGCATGGCTTCCACTTTGTGGTTCTCCTCGTCGCTGGCGGCGCCGTCAAGGACACCCAGTGTGGCTTCAAGGTGCCTCCTTTTCACTCCTGCAAATCGCTGGATCTGGTGCTTGATCTGCTTCACCTGACATCAAAGGCGAGGACGCAAAGAGATGCCTGGCTTGCTCTGTGGGGATCAATAAATGTACCCTCATTCAAGCAGCCGCAGTTCGTTGCCACAGAGCCCTGGACATTTGCTCTCTCTCCCTCGGGAGGATATTTAAGTTCAACAAGTGCATGCTGTTGCGGCGCGAACTGGCGTGACTTGCTTTCCTGGCAATGTTTCTAGGTATTCTTATGATGTGCATTGCACCAAGAGTGTATCAGAACGGGTGACTTGCACATGGCTCAACGAAAGACCGATGTTCTATTCATGTGGTGATGTTCCCTGCGTGCATGCGCGCAGCTGTTCACAAGAGGGGCGGCGCGGGCGCTCTACAGCAATCAGCATCTGCAGCGGTGGTGCTTCGATGTGGAGCTCATATTTCTGGCGCAGCGGCTGGGCATCCCCATTGTGGAAACCTCTGTGAACTGGACAGAAATTCCCGGTGCGCTCTGTTTTACCTACCAAATATGACAATGGCTGCTGAAATCTCTTGTCTACATTTGTGTGTGATTTTGACGATGGCCTAGTTTCTACTTCTGTTCTCAACACCACATGGGCTGGCAACCTTGGCTCCGCCTCGTTTGCAGAAGCAGAAGCAGACAGCCCGGCGGTTGCAACAGAGGCAACAGAAGGAGCGGGTTGGGCCATTCATATGCTGTAGGGACTATACTTGAATTACAGTACAAAACAAAAATTACAAGTATTTGTTCATGGTGCGCAGGATCCAAGGTGTCCATATCGTCGATAGTCCACATGACATGGGAGATGGCGGCCATCCTGATCGGCTACTCGTGGCTGGGGCTCTGGCATATAAACACCTCGGCGGGGATAGCGCAATAGGACAGAAGGCTTTCCTGAATGGCAGTTCTGCGCGGCCCAGCGGCCAGCTTGGTACCGCGAACAGTGTTGCAATGTGAAGAGACATGCGCCTTCTATTTTACTGTATAGAGAATTCCCGGTTCTCTGGGCCAGTAGATCCACCAAGACCTAGTCCTAGCTTAAGGCAGTGAGCTGACCTTAAAAGAGCAGACATGCTGCAAGCACTTATAAACATAGACAGCATGCATGTGTGTCTACAATTGGATATCATCTCTGACAAGTAGCTCTTGCCCAGGCACTGGGTAGATTTCCTCAATGGGGAAGCTGCAGCATGCATCATGCTGTTTTTGCAGCCAAGTTGCAAATCGGCCATGCAAAGGGGGCTCGCAGAGATCACTTGAATACGCCTTTAAAAATGCATATAACATCTGCGCAATGCCCTCTTGGCAATTCCTTCATGTCAGCTTTCGTGAAATGTGCGCCGTGCATGGTAAGATTGAGCCTGCATAGCACTGCAAGGGAAGCCATCCTTCACCACTGGTAGAAATCTGCAGACCCTGTTGGGCTGATGACACGCCCCGGAACCGATTGTTGCCAAAAAGCTCCAGCAGCACACAACTGCATAACTTCTACAGAAACCTATTAACACAGTCCGAACACGGTTGAATTCAGGACAGGAGCAGCTTGTGCCTCGCAAGGTAGAACAGGTAAGGAAATGCCCAGGACTAAAAGCGATGGTAGCTTAACATATATAACATTCAAACAAATCAGTCACATTGTGGGTTCTCACCCACCTTCTCTCGTGCCTTTTAGAGATACGTAACCGCTTTTCACAACCTTCGCGGGTTCCCAGCTATTGCAGCGACGATGTATCTCGCATTTTCTCGATAACATCAGACAGTTCTACACAAGGGCCCTGCGCTATGTGCACTGTTGCTCTTTCTGCAGAGAGTTGAGATTGCTTGATTGTGCTGCTCTAAAGCCAATTGTGAAGACATTCAGCGAGGGGCTGAAGCTATTATTGCTGTATTCGAAGGCTGTAACAATGTACATCAAGATGTATGGACAAGTGATGGTCTGCCGTTGCTGCCAGGCTCCCGCACGGCCACAGTCCTTCAGAAAGTGCATGTACGCATCCTGTAGAGCAATTGCACAGCATACATCTGCAGATATCGTGCATTAAAACCGAAAAACTTGCTGGTCTATTTCTGGCCTATGTTCTGGCCGAGGAATGGCCGACAAAGGAAAATATGGGCCATTCCCGGCCACACTTCGGCCAAATAGGCATTGGCCGAAGTCTGGCCGAAATAGGGGGTTTCGGCTGTTCCTCGCCCGTCCGATATATGCCCTATGATTCGTAGCCAGTTGGCAGCTCACCGGTTTTGCAAATGTTATAACAGCACTCATAAAACCCTCCAGGATCCCACATCATCAGGAAGGGACACGGAACAAAAATATCGGCTCGGCTCACTGCATGAACCAGCTGCCTGGTAGGTTCAAGGAGGGAAATCTGGAAATGACACCTGTCGCTCCGCCTGTTTTGGCTCCCGGGGTTGACGTTGTCCATGTGTGTCCCGCTGACATCATCAATCAGCAGGACAAAAGCCACCAAGGAAAAAGGAGCTCTTCTGCACTTTAGCATGACATAACTCAATTGCAGCTCACTCCTCCCAGCATTGCTGTAGACAGATCCGCACCTGGGCTCCTCAGCCAGGCCAGTACAGCCACGAGGCAGTGCGTGAAACAGAGAACTTTCTGATTACGTTTACATTGGAGCCTGTACTTCCTAGAGCTGCATCATGGCGGAGATGACCGCAGAGCAAGGCACAAAGACATTATGGATGGGAGACCTCGCCTACTGGATGGACGAGTCCTTCATTTACAGTATCTTTGTTGGTGCGCCCAGTGGATCTTGGCCTGCTATCATTGGTTTTGACAGCCGTTGTCTGTGCCTTCTTCATGCGGCCTATGCCTTGCCTTAAGACATTTTTTCCACAAGTAATGAACTGTGCGTGATGCATGCCCTGCGAGAAGCTAGCCCTGACCCCTTCGAGATCGTGGTAGTCATCTTGATGTACATCTTGCCAAAAACTCTCTTCTTGTGACTCAGGGTCGCTGCTGGATGCAGGCACTGGTAACCTGGTGAGCGTCAAAATCATCAGGAACAAGAATACAGCAGTGTCAGAGGGGTACGGATTTGTGGAATTCGCGACGCACGAGGCCGCAGAGCAAGTCCTGCGCACATTCAACGGCTGCCCCATTCCCAACACCGACCAGATTTTCCGCTTGAACTGGGCAGCCTTCGGAGTCGGCAAAGTTACAACCGACTGTAAGTTCCCACCTTTCTGTATCGTACACACGCTGGGGGGACAAGAATTGTGTGCCACCCATTGCGCGACCAGCCAAAGTCGCTGGCCTCCGTGAGCTATTTGCGGGCATCCCTTTGCTGCTATTACGGTCCTATCCGACTCAAAAGAGCTTTCTTGTCGATTGCTGGCTCCAAAAAGATCGCGCAAATTTGGTTGGCAGACACCTGTCGGCCATGCTGCATGCCCCCTTCAGTGCTCTGACTGCTGCCTTCCAATGCTGTGCAGCTGACTACTCCGTCTTCGTTGGCGACCTGGCCCCAGATGTGACGGATTACGCTCTCCAAGAACACTTCAGGCAGTTCTTTGCCTCTGTGCGCAGCGCAAAGGTGACCTGCATGCATTTCTAATTTACACTGAACTCCCTCATCCTTCCTGCTCTTTGGGTAGCAGGATCTGTAGACCATTTTCAATTGCTGTTCCCTTCTGGCTCTCATTGTGGGAAAGAATCATCTGCATGCCATTGAATGCAGGCTGCTGAGACCTGTTGCGTGGCGCTGTGCAGGTGATCACAGACCCCTTGACAGGGCGTTCGAAGGGATACGGATTCGTGCGCTTCGGCAATGAGGCGGAGAGGGATCGCTCGCTGACTGAGATGTCTGGCCACGTCATCAACAGCCGCCCCATCCGCGTCTCCATCGCCACCGCCAAGAAGAGCCAGACCGCCACCATGGTAAGCGCACTTGGATCAATTGCCAGTTGTGATGGCTGTCCCACTACTAGCATTCCTGGCTGAAGCTTCTGCATTGCTGTGATTCAAAAACCTGCTCCACAAAGGCCTGCAAACCTCTTGAGTGTGCTGCTTTTGGTGGCGCCAACTCTTGAGACACACCATGGACTTCGTTTCTATGTTGCGCACATCAGCCAAGCCACCAAAACAGTGTCAGAATTTTGATTTCGAAAATTTTCGTTTGCGCGCGCAGGGTGCCCCGGCGCCGGTGGCGTCGCAGCCGCACCCGTCGGACTACGACCCGAACAACACCACGCTCTTCATCGGCGGGCTCTCATCGGGAGTCTCCGAGGACGATCTGCGCGTGCTATTCGGCCGCTTTGGAGACATCGTGTATACCAAGATCCCGCCCGGCAAGGGCTGCGGCTTCGTGCAGTTCGTGCAGCGGCCCGCCGCTGAGTCCGCCATGGCGCAGATGCAGGCGCGCTGCAGCCCTTCCCTTTTTGTAATCTGCATTGTGTGACAATTCTATGTGGAGCTATTCTGTTGGCATGGCATGCACACTGCCATAGTTGCGGGCCAAGATTGCTGATGCCCGACTGCCAGGCGATGTTGGCCCTTGGAGTTGGCTGGTGCATGCCATGCCAGATGACTACGGAGACTTTTACTGAGTCTGAACCTCCAAATACCCACTTCATGTACACTTTCCGTGTGTGCTTGAGACTACTATCTTGATAGAACAGGGGATGCTGGAGATGAGATGTACTTGACTGCGGACACGCCTGACGGTTGCAGCTGTGGTTGAACAGGGTCAGATCCTGGGCGGGTCGACCATCCGCATCTCCTGGGGCCGCTCCAGCACTTCGCGTGCCGCCGTCAATGCGGCAGCCGCCGCAGCCGCGCCCTACCCAGGGGCGTTCCCTGCGGCCGGCGGCTACGGCGCAGCCGGCGCGGCCACCTACGGTGAGGCGCCACTGCATGTTTTGATCACCCCGAAAACAGCAGGTTGAGTTTGATTTTTTCAGCAAGGGGTTTCTGACCGTATTGAGTCAATGTGCGGCAGGAGGAGATGACCAGCGGATGGATGGTGTGACTGTTTGGATATTTCATGCAGCACTGATCAGCATTCGTATATTGCGCATGTATGCAGGGCCGTACATCAGTTGATCCAGTACTGCAATGCTTCGTAGTCTTGAAACTTACCGCATTCGCATCAGGTTTGTGGCTTACCATGAGACAAGCGTTCAAGCACAGGTCTGCATTGCACAGGAATCGGCGCTTTTGATGCAAATGGCTACGGCAGTTTTGGCGCTGCCCCGGCCGCAGCCACGGCGACCTCGGACCCGTACTCGGCGTACTATGCGGCTGCTGCCTCCCAGAACCCTGATGCCAACCTGTACCAGGTGCGCTGTGCAGCACCTAGCTTTATAACGGGAGCATACCTGTCAAGTGAGCAAGCGTCGTGCTGTATGTTGCATCCTAAAGGAAAAAGGCAGCTAAAGCTCAGGAGAAGAATATTGTTCACCTCATGATGTTGCTGTCCTGTGTGCCCTCTTCAGGTTATTCTGTGTCAGAATTGGTTGCAAAGGCTATTTCCCAATTCTCCTGGGTCTTGCAGGGAGGGCTTCCTGTGCAAATGGACTAGAACAAGAGGCATGTTCATTGTAAATAAGCTGACGGATTGGTGTGAATGCTTATGCAGGGCTTTGGTACGGGCGGCCTCGGCGGCTTGCCAGGGGCGGGATTCGGCGCGGGCGGCATGGGCCTGTCATCCAAGGAGAATGCTTTTGACCCTCTGGCACCCATCGACGTGGAGAAGCTCAACGCCGCCTTCATCAGCCGCCACCAGGCCGCGCTGCTGGGCAGCCACCTCAGAGCTTAGTCACCCCCGGCCGTGCGAATCCGCCCGGGTGGTGATGACTCGTCTGGGTCATGTGGCTTGCGCTGGGGGAGTGAAAGGCCAAGGGTGCATATGAGGCGTGCTCAGGCTCCTGGAGAAATATGATGGGCAAGCGAGAGATGCCGGCGGCTGCTGTGCTGCAAGAGAGTCTTTGTGTACGAGTGTTGTTACTGGCGGTGTCGTGCATGTTGCAGGGGCAGACAACAGGCAGAGGACCACAGAAAGCCCAGTCTGATTCACCCAATTTTTGGTTTGTTCTGAGCCCGACAGGGTCTGTGCAAATATGATGTTCATACAGAGGGTCGCATGAATGAGCTCCTCGGCAGCAAGAGTGTCTTGAGGGGCCTGCCCACTGGGGTGGGTGTCTGCGTGTACACCAGGGCATGCGATTTCAAATTCATCTTTGTGCTCGCTTTGGCAAGTGATAAATTATTGGACCGGCGGCCCAACGGCTGGCTGCAGAATAGGCTGATGGGACTGGCATGTGCACGTACGAATGTGCGATGAGAGCGCCCTTTTTCACAAATTCAAGTTTGCCACAGCTGGGTAGTAGGAGTAATTCGCTGCAGACAAAGCATTACTGGTTTTGTGCTGGGCATTTTCTCTGGGGAGGCATGCTTGCTAGGAAGCCCCCGCTCCCCATGCTTTGCTTGACAGGAGCCTTGGGTCATGTGTTTTGCACATTTCCCTGCCTCTGTTTGTTGCCGTGAGCATTTCAGCTTGAGCTTCTGGGATATTGATTCAGTGCTGCGCTACACAAGGGACAAAATCTCTCTTTTTTTTCTGCCCACAGATCTTCCTCTGTTAGTGCACTGGCCAAATGCTGGCCGGTGCAACTGGATTAATAACCATCTTGGGCTTGCATGTCAGTGACTGCTTTGATGCCCCCTGCTAGCAGTGGGCTTCTGCTTAGGGCAAATTTCTTTCTTTTTTGTGTCGCTGCAAGGACAATTCCTCTCACGCGTGGGTTGCAACTGGAAGGCTTCGTTAGAACTGAAATACAAGAACAATTTTCGCTGCCTTCCAATGTGGTACTCCCTTTTCAGTGGCAGCCCGTGTGCACCCCTATTTGGAGCTGTCTGATGCTGGGAGAGAAGCAGACTTGATGTCGAGGCAACAAGCCTTCTTACATCTTCAGCTGGACGCTGATTGTATGTGCTTAGAAGTACGCTTGAGACCACAAAATTTGCCGGGTTGCTTATGGGAGAAAACAGGGCCTGTGATACGGCCCCCCTGTCCTGAGATTTTGGGGAGCGGATTCTGCCGTGCATTCTTTGAGCAGTGCTTGGGGGTTTAGCACCTGCCACAACCCTGTGTCCTTTTCACGTGCCCCCTGGACCCTAGAGGGATTTGGGACGGGGGCGGTGTAGGAAGTGGTGGCATGTGCTGTAGACTGTAAGTTGCGCATGCAGAGATTGTCATGCATGACTAATATTTTGCTTGCATTGCCTTCTGCTCAGTCTGTGTCAGCAGGTCAGTGTGCAGTGTTCTCTAGAGCGCTGTTTGCAGAGAAACCCAATCTTGGTTGCACAGGGCTCTTTCTTGCTTTTGCTGGAAACAATCTGTGAGGTGGCGCTTGTTGTGTCCATAGGGGTCTCATATCCAGCATTTCTTGTGTCTGTTTTGCGCTGCCCCGGTTCGAAGCTGTGTAGGTACTATAAATGCGGTCTGCAATTCCGTTGTTCTTTCTTAGAAATCTGTGAGGTTAACCTGATGGCAATATGGCTGCTTACTAAGAGCCCAGCTGGCATGCGTTTGCTTTGCTGCAGACATCGCGTACTGGTCTGCACCTATACAGAGACCAATCCTAGATGTGCAGGTCTCTTTGCAGAGCCTTGAACCTCTGAGTGTTTCACAATGCGTTCAAGCTTTTGCTTTCAGACAATGTTTGTTGTTTTCCCACTGTCATTGCAGCATAGGCGCCTGTAGTGCAGAGTGCTTGGCTGTGCACATTGCAGATACTAATTGTTGAGCATTCATGCGTTCTGCTCCTGTGTTATCCCTCTGTAGACCTAGCCGCTGCTTTCTTCATGATCATGGCTGTAAACAGTATGCTTTATGGATTTGCTCATGTGCAGCTAGTAGCCTCGATCAAGGGCACCCACAATGCTGCATTGCAATTGAATGAAATCGCGGGTTTTGACCCAATGCATTCATATGATGCTGCAACATTGACTTCATTGCAGGCTGTACTGTGCAGCTTCCACTTGAACTATTGCTGGCAACTCTCACAGCTAACATTCTACGCATGCATATATATGCCTGCACTGACCAGCTGGAGTCTCGTGCACGGGCCTCGGCTCGAAGCCGGGTTCTCTGAGAGTCTGCACGCTGAGCCCGGGCTGAAAGCTCATAAGCTTTCGCCAGGAAGTGAGCTTCAGGGTGCCTTTCCGCACACCTTGCCTGGCTAGATGCGAAACGTGGCTTCACCACCTCACCTCATATCGTGCGGCAAATCTCCAAGCGAAGCCATTCATGCATGGTGAGCCAGATTTGGCTCCGGAAGGCTTGTCCCGAGTGGGTTCCGGAACGTTCCGGAACGTCCCCCTGTCGATTCCTGAATTCCGCATCCCCAAAGACTGAAGAATTTGGGAAAAACTTGATACGATTGGAATGCTGTTCAACGATCTGCTCATCATCGGACTGGCACGACAAGGCCAGTAGGATCTTGCCCCTCTCGGCCTCGATTCTGGTAGCCAGTTTCCAGGCAAGGCAGTCCGGACATAGTAGGAGTCCTAGCTCCTAGAAATAGAAGTTTAAATCGACACACAGCCCCGTACAGGTGATACGCGTGAGAGTGGCGATGTCACTTGCCCAACATCCTCCAATATCACAAGATGTTGCCAACTTAATCATAAGGTTTAACGAATACTTAGTACACATAAGCTGCTAGATGTAAGGTATTTACAAAGATTCATATAGTGCCATTTGAAGGCTCTTGATCGCTCTTGCTGTTCCGGAAGATCGCTGGATGGTGCCTTCTGGTGCATCTACATAATTGATCTTTCATTTGTTGTTGTCGCTAGGCATCATCCACAGCTAAAGGCATGCAATCGCCTTCGTAAAGACCGTTGAAGTCCCGTGGTCGTACTGCAAGCTTTGGTGATACCTCCAGGTGAGTTCCTCCCTGCATCGTACTGGCCTCACGTGCACCTTCTCTGCTTTCACAAGAGCAATGTCAGTATCAAAGTACTTCTGTCCTTTGTCCTGCATTCCACAGATCTTGCTGCTGAGGCTTGCGCGATAGGAGTGTTTCTGTGCCATTGCAGGCTGGGCCTGAGCCAGGATGTCCTAGGTGACAGAGACATCAGCACATGCTCAGCAGCGGAGGCAGTGGAAGAAAACCACATAGAGAGGCCATGGTGCGGTCGTTGAAGCTGCTGGCACTCTGCGCAGTGCTGGCAGTGTCGTTGTTTTGCCTGGCATCTGGCTGGCAGACAGCGGAGGATGGCACAGTAACTCGCACCACCTCCACCAGAGTGTCAATGCTGCGCCGAGCCAAGCAGGACAGCGGCAGCACAGAGCCACAGTCACCCCTCCTGCAGGTGTGCCCCCTGTGGACTTCATTGTAATGCGGGACACACAGTCTTACTTTGCAGGGGCGGAGTATTGGGGTAGGTATGGGCGTGCAGATACTGAGATATTTCATCTTGAGGGGAGGGGAGGGTATAGAGGGCATGACTATGCTCGCGGGCATGCTGCCTTGAGCTGCGACGAGCAGAATCTCGGGCTGCAGCAGAAATGCCTCATGTGAGTCTGCAGCGAACCTGCCTGGACGTGGTGATGACTACGCAGGAGTCGGTCCGCATGCTGTTGATCTGAGCAGGGCTCCTGCGCACCAAACAGGATGCAATGTCAGATGCAGTGATCCTCCAATATCCGGGACTTCAATCACCAGTTTTCAAGCTTGTCTTGTGCATGCCATCCCTACAATTGTCCAGCTCGTCTGGATGCCGGGGTCCAGAGGTGTGCATTACCACCAGCAACCCTTTGACGAAGGGGAATATGGGGGTTGTGGCAGGCGTGGGAGGGTTTCTGCCGCCACAAGCAGGAGTGCGGGCGCCACCCGCAGCCGCCCACCAAGGCTTATCTCATCAGCCTGCCCGCGGACGAGCCCAAGCGCGCTTACTCCCTCCAGCTGCTGACCGCTCTCGGCCTGGATGTCGAAGTCATCGACGGCATCAAGAGCGTGCAAGTGGGCGCGATCCGCTTGGCTTGCTGTGTGTTGTGATTTTCTGGGCCCCAAGGCCTCAGTGCCAATCTTTTGCATGATATGCAAAGCAGGGATGCTTGAAGCCAGTCCTGGCTTGGTCTGGATGACAAGAGATGGGAGATATTCAACCTGCGCCAGAGCGTGGCAATTCGAGTCCAGTGTCTCAGTTTTGCGGAATGCCGTTCATATATAAATGTGGCACGCTGTATGTTGCAACAATGTCTGCACTTATGGGCTGGTCGGGAGTGCTCTTCAATCAAAAGATCACTGTACAATTACCTTGCTGTGCTACGGCTTGTGAGAAGGTGAAGTACAGAGTATCACATAAAAGGGACTCAGTATGCCATGCAAGCATACGTTCAGTATCAGCGCCACTTCAACTCTGGTTTTTTGGGTTTGTGCATGTCTCTTCCTAACGCTGTGCTGCACCCTTATAGCCCGTACTGCTGAGGTGCCATGTGTGCTGATGTGCCGATTGTATCCTCGCGCGCAGCTGGGCAGCTTGGAGGAATTCACAGAGTGTGTGCCGGCTGGGTCGGCGGACGACTGTCAGTTTGGGCTGACGCAATCACACATGAACGTGTGGAAGGCACTCGCCACCAGCCAGCACCAGGCCGCCTGGGTCTTCGAGTGCGCTCCCTCTCTGGCACTGCCTTAAATACAAAGCCATATTTAGATGTAGTACTCCCGTTCAATCACCCAGGCAATGTTGGGATATCTTTGATAAGGAAATTATGGGAGACAGCTGCAAAAGTTGTCCAGCTGGGCGCTCCTTTCAAGTAGTGCGCTGTTTGTGAGGCGAGTTTTAGCAGGGCATTCAACACAGTGCAGCTTGACCTAAAGTAGGTGCAGCATAGGGGTTGGTTTGGACAGAGTTCAAGGTGGCCATTGCCAAGTCTGGCCAGCTGCAATAAAGCCAAGAGCACCGATGTCACCTGTCAGATAAATCAATGTAGGTGTCTTGCTGCAATGCAAGTTCTTGTAGTACTGATTGAAGCTTCAGGGTGCTGCAGAGTGTGGGCCGCTAAGCAACGTCATTCGCAAGGCAGAGAGCATGAAAAGCCGGCATGCATGTGCAGGGATGACGTGGTGTTTCATGACGATTTCCTGACGCTGTTCCCAAAGTACTGGGCGGCGGTGCCCCACAACTATGAGTACATCGCAGTGGGCATGATTCCCCGCCACTTCAACGTGTCCAAAGAGGCTGTCTACGGTGGGGTTCCCCTTCTTTTTGTTCCTTCTATTGAAGGGTGCTTTATTGAAGGATGTCCTGCCCTTGAATCGTGTCGGCAAATCGTTGTAGGCCAGAGCTGAGTGAAGGGAAGCAGTGAGAGACCCTCACGCGTTGGGAAGCCAGCAGTTGCACCTGACTATCATTCAGAGCTTGGTGATTCACCACTGCAGACACTTTGCTTATTGTTGACAGCTCTGGCCGGTGAAGCTCTTGTGCCCTCTGTCACAAAGCTGCTGCAGGACTAGCATGCACAGCAGCCAGGTCTTTGTGACTGCACGTGTGACTGCACCAGGGCAGTGAGTCTCTCATTGGCTTGCAAACGGGCTGGTTTAGCAAAGAGTTCATGAATGCGCACAGCGGGAGCGCATGACCCCAACTTTCAATTTCTCTGGTTGAGTGGGTAGTTCCATTTGAATACACATTTCAGTAGGTTGGACTGAGCTGAGTCATGCTTGTCGCATGCAGTGGCGCCCGAGGCGATGCCGTGGGGAACCCACGCTTACATAATCAACGCGAGGCAGGCCGAGCGCATGGCGCTGACGGCTGAGTTGATGGTGGCGCGGGCACGCCATCCCACGGACGACTTCCACACAACTGCCTGGCAGCTGGACGGCGAGGATATAAAGATTGACCACTACTTGAGCGTCTACTATTCCGACCTCACCCCCAAGAACGACCGCCGAAGGCGCGCACAGCTTTAACTCTGTATGCCTGGTTTGTTTGGAAGTTTCTAACTGGAAGGCCGCTGTGTGTGCTTCAGAGTCGAGACTTCTGCAGTGGACTCTAGAGAATCTGTACTAGAGATCCATTGCTGATCACTAGGTCAGAATCTTAGGTGTGCACCAGTTGGCTTTGGTGGCTCACATTCCATGCAGCCTGTTGCAGTATGCAACAGTATAGAAAATGTCGTTCCCTGCATAGGAGCTGCATTTGGAACATGGGCACTGCACAGGCAGTCAGTCTCTCAAGTGATGTTGCCGTGTTGATCAGACAAGTGAATTACCCAAGCTAGAAAGGGAGAGTGAGCGCATGGGTGTCTCTTGGGTGGATCAGGTGGGTGGTGTTTGACTCGCCGGCGGAGGAGCCGTTCCGTTACGGGAACGTCAGCTGGGCCCGTAATGGGGGCTGCCAGTGCAGCTGCGCCAACATGGCGGCATGTGCCGCGGAGGGCCGCGCACCTGCCTGGGGCATGGGATTAGTCGCGCAGCACACCTGCCGGGAGCAGGTCGACCGCGTGCCCGTCTGGCATCAGGTGCGCAGCGTTCTCTCCCACTTTGATTTGAACATGAGTTTGGGTTCGAGGGCACCTTGGACTCCTGAGGCCAAGACTACTGCTAGTTGAAACAATTAATGCAAGACGCATATGGGCACTGCGCGAGCACAGGTGGAATGGCAGATGCCCTTCTCCAAATGTAGCAGTGCTCAGATATTCCTTGCCTGCGGCAGCTAAGACAAGTTTAATGCAGTTTGCAGATCGGACTTCAGAGCATGGCTAGTAGAATCGGCACCCAATAGCTGTGACTGCAGGGTGCAGAGTCCATGCATAGCATGCATGATCTATTTTGCGCTGTTTGTGACGGGTTGCCCTGCAATGGTGGTTGCAGGAGATGGCGAGGCTGGAGGCTGCGGGCAAGGTGCAGCACTGCAGCGAGCTGAGGGCGTGCGGGAGCTTTGTGTGCGAGTACGAGACTCTGTACACGGACGACGGGGAGCCTATGGAAATAGAGGACTTGGAAGAGGAAGAGCAGGAGGGTGGGGACGAAAACAAGGAAGCCAGCTGAGAGGGTCAAGCAGTCCGCATGTTTGCAAATTGCAAAGTGCATAAGGACAATTGTTGTCATCATGAGGACATCAAAAGGACAATGTCATGCATAAAGACGTGATCAGCTGACTGCTGTGTGCAAAGCAACTGCACAGGCATCTGCACTGAGATATCTGATCGATCACTTGACATTTTGGGCAGCTGCGCCTTTGACAGAGCCTCAGTGAGACTTTTAACGAGCTCGTTGGCATGGATGTAGTGTGACACTGGCAGTGGGTACTATAGTAGTACTACGGCTGAACTGGGTGGTCCTTTCACAAATGATTTGAGCCACCTCTGGTACTTGGCAGCTAGAAATTGAAAGTAAACACATTGCTGATTCAAAAGTTGCTTGCATGGCATACAAAATTATCAACTGCAAATCTACTTATGCTGGCACGTGTCCGAACTGTCAATTGAGTTGCAACGGTCACCGTTTGCCGGCAACGGTTGCCATACCATATTTAGCCAGGGCTGAAGGAGGGGGTGGGAGAATCCTCACAGGTGCAGAGGGGGCCAGCGCCAGAACGTGGATATTATCTGTGCCCTTGGAGTGCCGCATATTGCAAGCAGCCACAAGAAATCAGAGGCTTACATTCTGTTTAGGCATGACGAGGGAGTTACTCTATCGATAATTCAACCAGCTGGGGATCAGCTGGAGTCCATGACCTGCTGCTCATGAAGTTTGCGGATGGTTCAGACGCCTGTTTTGAAGAAAGAGATGCTGAAGCAGTGTCGAAATCTTCGTGATGAAGGCACGAGCAAGTCGTCCTGCCCTGCCGAGTGAGGTTTGGGCCCTCATAGCAAGCAAGACTCCTCTGCAGTATTGGGCGAAAGCACAATGTGTTGCAAGGCATTCCGAAAGTTAATATGACAGATCTGTGTTGGATTCAGTAATTCTCCAAACGGTAGGCATGCCGGAGAGCTTTAAATTTATAAGGCGTGGGAGAACAGGTGCAGCTAAACTCTCAGCGTGGCCATAAAGACAGGAATGGCGGCCAAGTGGTTGGCTTTGCACTTTTTCGACATAGGAGTGCTTTCCATCTACCTCAATGTCAATGACGACAGTTCTGATGAACTGGAAAAGTCTGTGTCAGTCCCTGGCAGCATTCCTAAGCTGCCAAACCTGCTGCAGCTGAATTGCTGCCCGCCATTTTCCAGATCTGAGTGCAGCAGCATCATAAATAAGTGGGTCAACGCCATCCTTTTTGAGCACTCTGCCAAGCTTCAAGTGCTGTCTTTGAGCATTGGAGCACTTGATCTGGCCCCGCCTATGCTCCAGCTCAACCACCTCCTGCTCAAGACCAGGGAGATGATATCTGATGAATGCTGGAGCAGCCTAAGCTCCCTGCCATGCCTGCAAACACTTCTGGTGGAGGGCTCAAGGTTGTGGGGCTCCGAGTTGTGGAAGGGTCAGGAGTATGTTGTGAACATGCGTGGCTGTGTGCAGCTGCAGAGTGTGTGCTTTGCCACCATGCTTCCTTTGTGGTCCGCGTTCCTGAGGCATGCTCCAATGCCATCAATTGCTCAGCCAAGCATGTGGTGAATAGGGCATCCTGCATGAAGCAGTGCCACATTGCTCACTTGCATGTGGATCACCTGTTTGAGTCTGTGGATTGGCCATACTACAGGATTCTGTTTGGTAACACATGGTACGGTGTCCCGCAGTCCCTCAATCTGACAACTTTGTCGCTGAGGGCACCAGCCGTGGGTACCCCAGAATGTCTGATGCTGGTGGATGGTGCCTTGCTTTCTGAGCTGAACACCCTGAGGGTCAAGTGCCAGACAGCTTGCTTGCGTATTGCAACTTCAGCAAAGTTGACTAGCCTGAGCATTGACAATGACAAGTCCCTATCCTTGCAATTTGAAGATCAGCAAGCCTTGTGCGCACAGCTGGAACAGTTTAGCTGTTTTGGCACATTGCATAAATGCAAAGGCGCTCCTGTGCTGGTAGCGAAGGGAACTATCAGAGCGTTTCCCAGGTGCCCAATGGTTCATTCGCATTTTTGATGTCAGTGACGAGATGGCCAGAGTCTTCTACTACCCAGCGGATGCTCTTCTGGATGATGTCAAGTGCAATTGCCGATGCTGTTCAGAATGCCTTTCCAGGGGTGACACAGCGTACCCATTTCCTGAAGAGGTGTAGATTTTTACAGGCACAGTGGGGTCCTTCTCGTCTCAGTAATCGGTATGAGCATTATGTAGAGCTTTGCAACAACCTTTCATTTCAGAGGTCATGTCATGTGCGGTGCAGAGTAGATCTTACTTATACAGAGGCCACCGTACATGCTGGCATGACTGGATGCAGTTACTAAGTGATGAGCCCACCATGGCATCTTAAGCTCTGCTAAGCTTTGGCCACTCGCAGTGGACTGTTTTTACCCTGATACCTTACTGTGATCATTAGCAAGTTACATGCCAATCAGTTGAATTTGCAGGCTGCAGGCATGTAGCTCTGTTCATCAAAGTCCATTGTTGCACTGCATAGTGCAACCTGCGCTCGATTCCAAATCTTGTAAAAGCCCTAAGGGTCGGTATTTGTGACGGGCACCGTGGTGACCCCTTTGCTATCAGTTTCTTCCTGCCGCTGATTCTGCTCTTGCTGCATGCACGTGTCTTTTCTACCCGCTATATCCTCTGTTACCTTCAGCTCGCCCAGATCAACCTCAGTGCCCCATGATTCTTCATCTTGCCCTGCACCTGTTTGACAAGTCCCCTGGTCAGACCCCCCGCATGCTGACGTCGCTTCAGCCCTGCTGACATCAGCCGCGCTTCCGCCCTCCTCCCCTTTGCTGACCTCACCCGATCGCTCCCCAGATTCGCTGTCCTCACCCTCGTCCTCAGAGCTGCCGTCCTCGCCAGAACCATCAGATTCGCTGGAAGCATCGTCTGACTCGCTGTCTTCTTCGCTGCTGCTGGGGCCGTCGCGCGGTGCAACCATGCCCTGCAGGGCGCTCACATAGCTATCCAGAGCGCTGAAGTGCTCCTTCTTGAAGCCGGATGCGGACAGCTTCACATCCAGTTTCTCCGCAGCTGCCGCTGTTGCTTCCTGCAGCAAGCCAGCACACCTTATCAGGCTTCCACATGAGGCAACGCAGAGAACGGACAGAAGGCCATGCATACCGCAACATGTCTGGATCTGCTCTGCAGTGTTCCGATTATACATGTAAAAAGCCCTTGAATAGCTGAACGACCACCTGACGACAACCTAGGGAAAGTTGCTTATCTGAAAAGGAGCCGCATCTTCCCCTAACGGAAAGCCCAAAGATCATGCTAAAGGCAATCCACGTCACTGCAGCAGCAGTACAGCACAGTACAGCACAGCATGCATTAAGGAGCCCGTTCAGCTCTGCTTTACTTGCTCCCTAACGGCCTCCCAACCTCAAATTCACCGATCTTCAAGTGCCTGCAGGAGTGCTATTCACGCCCACAAGGAGACCTGATCCACTTGATACTAACGACTGCACAAGGCCCGCGAAGGAACTGAAAGAATGGGGGCACGCCTTGAAGTCTGGGCGCAGGTAGGGCAGGGAGGCGTCCTGTTCGGAGACGTAGCCAAGTTTCTTGGTGAAGAAGCGGATGACGCAGTCGATGTCGCGATCAAACAGCTCCTCTGCATTGGCGTGGCTGGTTGACACCATCTGGGGAAAGTCTATCAGCGTCACACCGCCCTGCTCGTCCACCTGCATGGAAGGCAGAAACATTAGTCGGTGACCATTGCGCACATTGCCAATACTGGGCTGATTTTTACTGCCTGTAGGTAAGGGGAAATGCCTCTGCAACAAAATAACCAGCTTAAGAGATGCACATGACAGAACATAAACAAGAGCAGTAAAGTAAGGGATGCCATTCGAAGATTGAATACAGAAATAGCTGCAGGTGGATCTAGACCAGCAAGAGTCCAGATTGTCAGGGAGGGACAATCATATCAATCAATGCAGACGGCATATGTCACCATGTGTGAACCTGCTCATGTGCTGCAAGTTTAGCTATATGCCACCCCAGTCACAAGAAGAACGATTGCACAGCACTGGAGGAGGGTTGCATACCAGGATGTTGAATTCGTTAAAGTCGCAGTGGACGAGGCCCCGGGAGGCCAGGTCCCCAATCATGTCCATCAGCTGAAGATACACAGCCCCAGGATCCGCCAGTTTCACCTGAGCAGGCGCACATCTCTTGATCACCTGATTTTCAATTTAGGAAACATGCTTCGGCAAATAGGTACACCATGATCGGTGGGGGGTATGGCAGTTCCAGCACAGAAAGCGTCTAAGAGGAGCTCTCCAAGCACAACACCAAGTGATACGCTTGGAAAGCCCCCGCAAAAAGGTCTCTGTGCCAGAGCTGAACCTGCAGCCAACTTCTACAAGCAGCCTGCCACTGTCCCCATCTCTGCAAGAGAGAGGTCAACCAAAGAGATAAGCAGAGATGGTTGTAAGCGTCTTCGCAGTTCGAGCGGAAAGAACTACTGGAGGAAATCTCCAAGGCACCCATTTTCAGTGAGTGGTTCACAAATCCCCCGGAATGGCACTCTGTGCCCCCGCCCTCCAAGGTGTTGAAACTATACAACTGATACAAAACCCTTGGAGATCACGAGCGGCATGTGCGAGCATGTGCAGTCATCGTGTGTGCCGGGCAGCCCCATCTGTGCTAATGCTGCAATGTCCAAGGACGCCCCCCAAGCCAGCATGTACCACAAAGAGCCTGTCCCGGAGATGTGCAGGCATGTGGGAGCGGCATGGGTAGCATATGCGCGCACCTGCACGAGGGGCACTGCGTCAACGAGGGACATCAGGACGGCGTGGCGGTTGTGCTCGATCGCGCGCGGCACCGGGAAGCCGGCCGCTCCGAGAGCCTCCATGAACGCAAACTCCTTGGCCGCCGCCAGTCTCGACAGCCACAGCCAGCTGCGCGCAGGCAACACACACATATGCAAGTGCTATGGGGCATCTAGGTGATATTGACAAACCAGGACGCTAAGTGAGCACCAAAATTCCTGATCTGAGCCTGACACCGCAATCATTTGGAGTTCTGGGCACAAGTCAAAGTGATGTTGAAGCACATTATGCTGCAGAATTTCACAACCATTAAGCATGGGACAGCACTAGTGTGCATTCCTACATGACTAAGGATGCTTCTCTGCTGTCAACACCATGGTTGTAGTGTGACCCTTTCACTTTCACATTTCCAGAAAGGACTGCGTCGGCACCTGAAGGAGTTTCTGTGCTGCAGGTAGTCGCGCTTCTTCTTGACTGCCCGGAAGGAGGTACGCCCCAGGCGGTGCAGCTTCATCGCCAGCACCTCGCCATCAGCGTTCAGTACCTGCGCAGGCATAACAGCGTCGCTCTCCTTGTGATATTTTGCATGCATGCTTGCCAATTGGACTCTACTGCTGATTTTGCGTATAACATGCACCAATCCCCAGGGCACGATACATCATAGGACACGGGGCCATATCCTTGCTCCAGATGAGTGGCTCTGAACCTAGGTCTGGAAAAGCGGATATACAAGAATACGCCAATGGATTGCAGAAAATCCCACCCACTCTCATCTGCGGACAAAGTTCAGTCTCCTGCACCTCCTTGCTAGTGCCCACCATGCGTACATCACAACAGGGAGGAGGCAACCAACAACAGCGGCTGCACCAGGGAGGGGGCATGCCTCGAAAACATCGGACTCCTTGCCGACGCCGATCTGGCGGCCGACGGCGGTGATGGCGCCGCGCGCGACCAACGCTTTGAGCGCCAGGAAGTCGTAACCGAGGGGAGTCAGGCGGTAGCCGTCGTAGCGGCTGTTGTCATGGTGCACTAGCTTCTGTCGCAGCAGTGCCTTCAGGCAGCGCTCCACGCCCCCATGCCTGTGCAGGCGCCAGGCTCCCAGATCAGAGAACAAGGCTATCGCCCCCTGGCACCATTCTAGGCCAGACTAGCGTCTGGATGGCAAGACAAGCGAGATGGTCCTGCAACAGTCTCAATTGCGCATGCTTCCTTCGTCACAGTGATGTTTGCCAGTGTTACAACCAGGGTCAGAATGGGGCTACTCACTTGAGGCCTGCGATGCTGTCCACCAGAGGGACAGGGACGATATCGTGCTGCAATTCAACACAGAAACGTTGGTTGACATCTTCTCAACACTAAATGCACCCAGACTGCACTTCTTGGGTATGTATACTCACGTTCTTTTGGCCGATCTCGACGGCTTGCAGCGTTCTGCTTTCATCCCGCGATAAATATCGAAGAGCATTGACATCCAATTTCATTGTTAAAGCGTCCTGATCGCCAAATTGCCGGCTAAGGTTTCGGCGAGAGCCACCAAATAATTCTTCCTGCTCGGATATTAGTACTCGCGATCGCAATTGATGCTAAGCTTGCTACCACTGCAGTATTGCTGGGAAATCAAGCAAGATGTCAAGTTGCTTGCCGCCAGCCTTGGAAGTTTGTCTTTTGCCGAAAGAAGTCTAGGGCCACTACCCCTGTGCTAGCGTAGGGCTTGGGAGATTGAGGTAACAAACAGGGCAACCCCCTTAATTTAGTCACAAGGCCTTGCTAGGGCCAAATCCCTTGCGTTAGCAGAGGGTATGGGTGTCTGGCGTTATATTGAGGGTATCTCTCTTATTTAAATAACCTAGATCCATGCGGAAGTTCGAAAGTTCTCGCAGTGGAATGAATTTTCGAGGAAGAGATCTATGTTGCAAATTCATGGTGATGACGATGTATTGTGTGCGACAGTTCACGTGGATGTGTTGATCCTTGGACAAATAGTCGACGTCTGTACACTGTCGTAGTCGTTGGATTGAGCTCGTGCGTGTGAGCGTTCAGTAACGTGGGATATACCTCGGGTTGGTATAGTCATATATATCATTCTCAAGTTTTACAAGTATTCAGTTGCTCCGTATATAGGGGACCAAGCAAATGTCTGCGAAAGCATGGCATCGCATGCTTCTACTCCACCTCGTACAACTAGTGGAGCGTTAGTACTGTTTACTATGAGGGACTGAACTTCCAAAAGGTGCAGCCCCAGAGATACGCACGCTTGTATATCGCTTACAAGTGACCTTTTCTACTTGACCAGGCAATCCTGCTTCTGACATCGACAGCCAGGACTGCACCTTGCCTCTCACTATCCCAGAAGGATTTAATTGGTAGCTTTAAAGGCTTCAAGCTTCATCGCTCTGAGCAGAAGCAGTGCATGCGCAGGGCGGTGCATGGCATGTAAGGCTTGGCACCTGGCCCTGCTCGCGGCCTGCCTGCTGCACAGCACAGGGCTTGCGCAGAGGAGTTCGTCCGGGGGAACTGCCTCTTCGTCCCGTAGCGGGGGGTCCTTCCGGGCCACCGCACCGCCACCGCCGCGCGCCGGGTCCAGCAGCCGTGGGGAGGACAGCAACAGCGGCAGCGGCGGCTTTGTCACTACCTTGAGCGGCGGTATGTGCACACCTGCGCTTCTGATGTCACTCCCTGCACGCTCAGCTCTCCGCCTGTGAGCAGAGCCGCCTCTGTTTCCGCGGCAGCGCGCGCTGCAAGAACAAGTGCATTCCATCTGTTGGCCATCTGTTGGTACCAACGTTGCCGCCGCTTGCAGCCGCATGTAGTGTCTCATTTGATTTCAGTTGCATCAGAGTACCTGGCCCAGAAGCAGCCAAACTTGAGACTGTGGCAGAGGAGGGCCTCTGAAACCTGCAGCAAGAAGCACAATGCTTCAGGAATGCTGCGCAGCCCTAATTGACAGTGTCCGTGCATGATGGCGCAATTCCGTCTAGCTCAGAAGCTGACTGTGGACATGTCCCTGCAGGGTCGTCCTCCAGGAGTAGCAGTGGGGGGACCAACAGCAACAGCGGGGGGTCCGCATTTGGGACCCTCTCGGGCAGTTCATCGTCAGCTGCTTCTTCTTCTTATGGGTCCTCCAGCCGTGGAGGCAGCAGCCAGGACTCCTCCTTCCCAGGGGGAGGCCTGTCCACCAGTGGCAGCAGTAAATCCCAGGACACTACTAGCACTTTGAGCAGCGGCAGCTCACAGTCTGCGGGCACTACCACCACGAAGACATCGGCGTCCCCTAGCACGGGCACATCGGCCCTGACAGATGGCACAACTTCAACCACAACAGCAGCAACCACTTCTGCCGCCAAGCTTGTTGGCACAGTCACCAGTACAACCTCCACGTGAGGCACAGCTGTGTGGATGACACCCTCATGCCCAATGACGCTTTTCATACAGTGTTTTTGGTACACCTTGTGAGAAATATCCAGCACAAATTCCGTGCATGCGTGTGAAGAGGCAGCTTATGATCCTGCTGCCATGCAGGAATCCGCACACCCAAGCAACTGGTGAGTTTGCCAGTAAATTAATTACCATGTGTGGCTGCACTGGGCCAGGAGTGGATGTGGAGTCGGGGGTTTGACCAACTGCGGAGGTGGAAACTCCGATCCGGTGATGTATGGCTTTGCCGGCCGCGCCTTCAATTTCATGGGCGACTCCGGCAAGATCTACAACATCATCTCCACCCTTAACATCCAGGTGCGCACACCTGGCCGCACATGACTGCACATGCCTTCACAGAAGTCACTCACAGCTCGCCAAGGCATCTGCTTGGCATGCGGTTTGCTGGCTTGATTTGAGGGCAAGCAAGAACAGTTATAACGTAACAAATGCAGCTGGAAATGCTGAATGCTGACTCTTTGCTGTTGCAGGTGTCAATGAAGCTGAAGCTAGCACAGATGTGGGACCATAACGGCACAAACATGGAGGTGCGCTCACTCCCTGACATATTCGTGACAAAGACTGCTGCTTGAGGAACGCGTGCGCCCATGATTGTCAGAACTTTATGGATGGGAACGCACTGCAGTCTGCAGCAACGAGAATGCAGCAACGATGAGCATGGACTGCTTTTGGGCAGGCAATTGGATTCATGTACCGGAACTACAAGGTGCTGGTTTCGCTGGACGCTAAGGAGGACGTGGTCGGTGAGTACCCCTTAGTCACCCTAATTAGACAAAATGTCATCATTTTTCACAAGTAGTCAAATCGAAGCCGAGAAACATGGCAACAGCATAGACAGGATTGTTGTGCATTACTGTATGCAGCATTCTTGGTGAGCCAGCTTGCGGGTGCATGCTGCAGAGAGTATCAGGAAGCCATCTAGCGTGTGCCGACATGTGCTGGCATGTGTGCCCGCAGTGACGGCACAGGGGCGCACACTCAAGGTGAAGAACATGGCGAAGCACTACGCATGGCGGTTTGACGACGGTGCATATATTCAGACGACATGGGAGCGCTACAAGCCGGGCCTGGACAACACCGTCACCATTGAGACCGGTGCGCTGCAAATCTGTATCTGACAATTTGACCCAATCTGACATATCTGACACCTTCTGACTCGTGAGAATCCACAGTATATAGCCTGCTCTTTCCATGCCTTCATGCCTGGTTGGCAGAGTGGAAAGGAGAGCCAACAAGGCGGACACAGGCCATTCCATTTTTCGAGCACTGTGGCGCGTAGTGATGGTTGCTTTTCAGGCTTGTTGGCTGTGCCACGGGATGTGTGGTCTACCATGCTGAACAACCCAAAAGGCAGACAACTTCATGCTGGGGACTGCAGCAAAGCATAGGACTTGATGGTTGCACTCCTGCTGTGCAGTACTGCTTGTAGTGCTCAGCTGAATTCCTTGTGTGTGCAGATGTGTTGAAGATGACCATCTGGCAGACGCCGGCCGGTATTGTGGACGAGGGTGGCATGATCCTGGGAGCCTGGCTCAACTTTGGGCTCAGCCTGGAAACGCCTCCGGCCAATGGCCTCATGCATGTGCGCGGCGCTGTTTATTTTTTGCCTGTCTTCAATCAATGACAAATGTCTGGAATGCCATGTGGCTTTGTAGAATGGGGACACAGTAGTGGCTCCAACTCAAGAGTGGGATCTCCAGTCCCTCGTGAAGCAAAGTGACCCACAAGCCGAACCTAGGAATGACCAAGTTGGCCGACTGGGGGGCAGTTTCGCTTGCGCTGTCTGGGGGAAAGCAGTGCCAAGAAACAGCTCGGCAGTTCGTTTGCAGGACCCTGTATGGCTTCAGCGTTGGCAGGCATACACGAAAGATTCAGTGGCAAGCTGACACGGCAAGTTGACATGGTTCCAGGGGATCGTGGGCGGGACTTATGACCGCTTCATAATGGGCGAGACGGCCGTCAGCGACCCAAAGAGCCAGCTCTACCTGCCTCCTGATGTGAGCACCTCCCTTGCGTAATATCTGCTTGTACAGTTCATAGATGAGCATCAAAGCGGAGTATTGCATGCAGCAAGGAGGACAGGTTTTGGTCCCGCGCAGATGGCCCTACAAGGGTGGCACTTATGCGATGTCTCTTTTACGATTTCATGGATGACACTGCTCGTGACATCTGCACTGCATAGTTAATGGTGCCGCAGATGACATCAGCGGCTTTGCTGAGGTGGATGTGTTTGGCAGGGGGCGTTCCACGGCCGGTACAAGGAGGAGGAATATGAGATGGCGGACCATTGGGACACCACCTTCAGGGCGAACCTGTTCGGGGTCCAAAACCCCTTTTCCCAGACGCAGCAGCAGGGGCGGTCAAATCTGGAGATCGACGCGCCTCAGGGGCCGTTCCCAGCTTTTGCCCGCGCATGCTTCCTCTGCGCGGCCACACCCTCTGGCCACACTTTCTGAAGCATTTTTTAAATCTTTTTTGGCACTGCCCTTCCTTCAGTGCTGTCTATTTTTAGCACTGTCACTGTGGAAGAAAGCCATACGCAGATGTGATGGATGCTTAGTTTCCAACCTCTTCATTCTTTCCCTGGATAGTCATGGGAAGCATGGGTGGCACATCCTGCAGCCGTGCAATTTGTCCTGCGGCAAAGGAAGTTATGTGGTTTCACTGATCTTTTGGTTCAGGCATATTTCGAAGTCTTGGTGAAGCATTGAATGCACCTTGGGGTCATTGCTGATCAGGCTGAGAATGCTGCATTTTTCCAAGTAGAATGCGGATCATGAGGCTTGATCAGCAGGCGTTGCACAAAGGCATTGAAGGCCATTGCTTCAAACCTTTTGCAACGGGACCTTTCTTGGTTGTTGGCACATCCTCAGGTTCATAACTGTATTATTGGGGTATGTGGGCCAGTGCAGAAGTTGGTGTTGTGCAGCTTCAGATTGGACATGTTTTACTCAAGCTGCTGCCATGTGTGTGGCCGCCAGCTGATAAAGGAAGTGAGTTTCCTTGACATTCTTGAGAATACCGTAGCACCGTGCATCTTGCCTTTCTTTACTGAGAGGGTGTGGTCGCTTATTTATTGGCAGTTCACCAGGCAAATTATGTGACAGGTTGATTGTTTGGTGACAGCAATGTTACTGTACATCTCGATTGGATTTGCCTTGTGCGCTGCTGCTAAATGATTGCCAATGACATTGACAAATTGCCATGTATTGGCAGAGTACTTCACTTCAATGCACGTTGTTCTGTTGGAGCTGCTTCTAAACTGATACTATCTAACTGATAGTATCAGGACGATTTTGAAGAACTTGCAGCCTGCATTTTAAGTGCCTGCGACTTGGCTGCACAGTACCTTGTAAGCATATTCAGGCTGCCAGCTGGATTTCTTAAGGCTGCCCCCTTTTTACATTGCTCTTGAGCCATGGCCAGGAATTGACTGCAATTAATTCTGTGAGCAGGCCACATGGCCACTCCAGCAGGATGTCACTGTTGGAAACCATTTGTGGCAGCTGCAGTGCATTTTGTGCACTTCCACTTGATGCAGTGATCAACAGTCATAGCATGGATTGTTCAACAAAAACCCCTCAGGCCATGGCAGCAAAGATGTGCACACTCCCATACTATTATCAGAAGGGCTGTGCTGGGAGTGACACTCAGGCAGAGCTGCCTGCAGCCTGCTATACTGAATTGCCCCAAGGGCATGCGCCCCACAATGCCAAGAAGCAGTACAATAGAATCTACCCGAAGCTAACACTGCCGAATGCATGCAAGGATCATCTGATGCTGCAGCAAAGAAATTTGCTGGTCAGCCAGCTGGCTGCAGCCAGCAGAGGTGAGTCTTGGAGAACCGTACAGAGCAAAACTACATGCAGAACCAGGCTCAATCCTTGGCACAAGACTCATATATGCGGACAGGGTTATCTGTCATGATTTGTTAAGCAGATCTGCAGGAGTTTTGCTATATCTCCGCACAGCAATCAGAGATGTAAAAACCTCCTTTTATTTAGACGTTTGCTGACTTACTTCATTAACCAGCTTTAAGAACCTTCAGTCGCTACAATACGTAAAAGAAACGAGATCAAGCCTGGGAGAGCTCCTGAACCAAGCAGCAGGCTCGAAACAGGCGTCATCCCGACTTTTTTTTACCGATCATATGAGGGTGCTGTCCACATGTTGCTGCTTGGTCATACACGCATCTTTACCAAGCAACAGGTGAGAAATTAGCAGGCACTGAAGTGTTGTATCGGGCTGTGCGCTTGAAGCTATTCAAGCCCTGTGCTCAACATCCTGGACCAGGGCTTTGGAACAGGGTTGATATCGAATATATTGAGGAGGGCTTTTGAGGGTTCCGCTAATCTTAGGGACAGAAAGGGGATTGCAGACGATCAAACTGATCAAAGCGATGACTGACAGAGCGCGTCCTGATGAATCATTGTGAAGTTCGAGCTGCTCTAAGAGGTCACCGACACCTCGGTTCAAGCAAATTCGCGATCTTCAAGCAGGATCAAGCACCACAAAGTCCTGGAATTCAGTGCTCACAGCCTAGAAGTAGGACTTTGAGAGGGATCCACGGAGAGTGTAGCAGCAGGAGGCTGAAGGGTCGGAGCAGTCTTTGGCAACGAACAGTGACCGGCAGCAAAGTAAAAGCCGGAGAATCAGTGAGCGGCAGTCCATAGGTGACTTCTATGTACTTTGACAGATCGCTAGCGCATCAGAAATCCCGCAGTGTTATTCTTGGGTGGAGAGTTGGTTCCGGAAGCGCATGGTGACCACTGCGGTGGGGATGGGCAACGTCAGCAGTGGCTGATGCCTCCTTCGTGCAGATACCACATTCGATGTGGCCCTCAGTAGCTGTTTCACAGCGTGGTCAGCCTCGTCAAGCTTGCTCAAGCTGAGGCGGTGACTTGAAAGTGCAAACGATCGGCCTTTTGTCACCGCTGCGGTTGAACGCACCGCGGAGACGTGGATAAAACTCTCGTTGCTAGGTGTTTCTTAGCGCTATTACGCAATTCCATCGCGGGTATAGCGCTAGGGTGCGGGTACACAAGCTGCAAAGCCGACTTCCTGCTGCTGAGCGAGCACGAGAGAGTTCTGTGTGATGCTCTGGGTCCCAGATAGCTGCACGAACACTCCAGCTGGTGTCATTCCTGAAGGACCAGGTCGATGTGACCATTTACATCAGGACTCAGCTCCTGTAAGCAGGGCAACGAACTCAAAGGCACTGCTGATCTGCTGCGCAGGAAGAGACCAGATGTCCAGCAGGGCCTGGCAGATAGGCCTGCTGGCGTTCTGCCTGCTGATAGCCACAGCCAATGGACAGAGCAGGGGGGAGGCAGCAGCCGGGGGTGGCACAATGGGAGGCGGTGGAGCTAGAGGGGGGTACAGGACCCCCCCAGCCCCCAGATACGGCAGCAGTGGCAGCAGTGACGACAGGGGCAGCACCGGCGGCTTTGTGACAACTCTCAGCGGAGGTGCGCGCATTCTCCACCTAATCTTTAGACTGCTCAGTGCATGCCGCACGCTCTGATCGAGCGCCCTTGATGCCAAACCTGCAAGCAGCCTTCTGAGCCCAGCTGCGCAGAAAGATCGCCACCGTCCGTGCCTGTCTCTCCTCCATAAATCAGCTCTGCCCTACACGGCGCACTGGAGTGCTCGGAAGTTCAGTCGATCGTCCACTAGATGAGGCAAGGTGTGACTTGAGTGAAACTTGTAGCTGAAGCCTGTGTCCATGCTTTGGCATGCAGGTGGCGCCACATCCGCAAGGGGCACCACTTCTGGAAGTGGAAGTGGCAGCGGCTTTGCAACCACTTCTGCTGGCCTGACATCCGGCGGCACCCGCGCCGGAACATTAGGTTCATCAGGTTCATCAGGTGAACTACTTCGCCGCCCAGCCTCGCCTGCATTGACTCAGAGGATCAAACAGCACCCAGGCGCCTTGTGCATGCCACCCTGAGTGGCTTGTGGCGCACTGTCCAAGCATAAACAGCTCTGCCAGATACTAGTTATCCGCACATTCATGTGTGACAGAGAAAATAGGTGCTGACCGGTCGGGGGCGTTGCCTTTTGCAGGCACATCAGGCGGCACATCGGGCGGCAGCTCGGGTGGGACGCTGGGAGGATCTTTCGGCGGCGTGTCTGGCGGGCAGGCCACGGGGAATTCTGGGTCCTTCAGCGCCGGCAACAGCGGGGGGTCCGGAAGCGCCGGAACCACCACCGGGGGGTCCACTTCCTCCTCGTCCTCAGGTACAGCCTCGGCACGTCTTCAAAGATTGCGCAGAGTTCACAATCTTTTCACTAAATTGGTTCCAGAAACTAAATGAGGAGGCTCCTTGGTTGCCATTACACAGTGGGGGTGTCACCAGAGTTGTCAGAGTCTCCGAGCACCTTGATAGCCTGCAAATTAACAAGCATCTCCGCTATGCTTCAAGACTGGAGCCCATTGCTGTTGAAGCCTCTTCATTTTCCTGGGAAAGGTCAGGAAGATGTGATTCTCAAGGCATCACATTGTATTGCGCAGGTACATTCTCTCAGACGCGGGGGTCCGGCACTGCCACCACCACTACGGGCACCACCGGGAGGGCTGACACCACCCCAGCCACGACCACCACCACCGCACCCGGGGGGACATCCGCTGTCATCTCTGGCGGCACTGCCACGTGCGTTCCCTCTCCCTCCCTTGAAGTCTTATCATGCTCTCTTCCATGCTACCAAGTGGGACTTTATGCCCTTGGTTTGAGAGAATCTTCTCCTCATGTGTGTGAGTTCCCGCTGGATTTCGTCATGCCAGATGCCCGGTGGATGGAGTACAAAGATTGTGCTCCTACTTGCAGTCGCCGACCCTCAGACTAGCAGCACACTGCCAGCAAGTGCACTCAACAACAAAAAATAATGCCTGTCGGTGAGCTCATGGCATTGCAATCGTGCTGCTGTCTTCAAGAAGGAGTTCTGACACGATTGGCGCCTGTGAAACAGTGCGGCGACGTGCGGAGTGGACGGCAACCCGGCATGCGCGGGCGGCAACTCCGATCCCGTAATGTACGGATTCGCGGGCCGCTCCTTCAACTTCATGGGCGAGGTCGGCAAGATCTACAGCATCATCTCCACGCAGACCCTGCAGGTGCGTGCTCAGGTTGCTTTGATTTTGAACTCTGGAAGGCTGCACTGTGGCCAGAGCTGTGTGCATCTCAATCTGAGCACGCAGCCCTGGCCGCGTGCTGAGAGTGAGATGCAGACATGACCCGTTGCTGTCCAGAGAAACTGAAGAGATAGTGGTGGATTCCTGAATCCAAATGGCTTTGGGTGTTGCTGCCCTGGGTGTTGCTGTTTTGTCTAGGGCTGTCAGGCACCAATTGCAGGAGAGTCAGTCCTATCATGAGGGCAGAGTGTCAAAGTCTTCAATATGAGCGCTGCGGCTGATGTGGCGGCTGGTGTGACTGGCGCAGGTGTCGATGAAGCTGAAGCTGGCCAAGATGTGGGACCATGAGGGCACCAACATGGAGGCCATCGCGTTCATGTACCGCACCTACAAGGTCCTCATCGCCCTCGATGACAACCAGGAAATGACCGGTGCGCGCCCCTTTCTTATCCCTTCGAACCCCCTGCAATGATCAGTCTGCTGGCCTGTGCATGCAAGACTTCAACGCCACAGTTTGATCCTGCAGGAGTATCCTCCTATTTATTTTCTGCCCATGCATTCACTCAGGCGAGCAAGGCGTATCTGGAAGTGATTTGAGGCGAGTCGAATGGGTTTGTTTGCTGCCTTGCTGCTTATCATGCCAGCGCTGCACAGCATGCATGCCCTTGTGCTGCTCGTGCTTTCCAGCAGGCTTTAAAAATGAAGATTGAGCATACCTGGTGTGCTGTCTGTTATGTCTGAAAATGGCGGCTGATTGGACTATGTTGTGTGTGCGCGCAGTGTCGCTGCAGGGCAAGGTGCTGAAGGAAAAGAAGACAGCGCAGCACCACGCATGGCGCTTTGAGAACGGCGCATACATCGAGACTGTGTGGGACAAGTACAAGCCTGGCCTGGGCAACACTGTCACCGTCACCACTGGTGAGTAATGCCTGCTACCTGCACCTGCCTGCACCTGCCCGCGCACTCCTCCTTCTTTCATGCTGTACTGTCAAAAGCATCATGACCTACTTATGGTAGTTTGCATTGGGCATGGCGGCCAGCTCATCCGGGATTTTCACATCCTCTCCCCTGCTTGCATGCCTCCTGAAGCGTCACTTTTGGAAGTTCCGGTGCTCCCAGTATTTATAGGCGTTGAGCTTATGTGCTGAGTGGGCTGATGTGTGCAGATGTGCTCCGGATGACCATCTGGCAGACACCTGCTGGCATTGTGGATGAGGGCGGCGTTGTGCTCCCCTCCTGGCTCAACTTTGGCATCACCCTCCTGGGACCCCCCGCCAATGGCATCATGCAGGTGAGACCCCTCTGCCGCTCTCCCACTTGTCTTATATAATGCACTGATTGCTGCAATCATATTCATGATTGTCCTCTCAGTGAGGATGCCCCCAGCTGTAAGGAATGCCGTTAGTATGGAAGCCACCTCTCAAAATGCAGATTCGATACCTATTTATAGTCTCTTTGAGGCTGTCTCTTAGCCAGGTCCTGTACAGCTGCCAAATGTCTTCTCTACAGAGTGCTGACTGGTGCATTGTTCTTATCTGCAGGGCATTGTGGGAGGAACCTATGACCGCTACTTGGAGGGCGAGTCTGCTGTCAGCAAGCCCGAGAGCCAGCTGTACCTCCCACCTGATGTAAGCAACCCTCATCCTTCCTCTTGCACGCTTATCCCTGCCCAGATCAGGTTTTTTGCCATGTCATGCCTTCATACCTAGCAGGCTTAGCCTCCTCTTGGAAGCATTTTCTGAGCAAGCCTGTCATTCTCTGCTACCAAGAGAATGCACTGCTTCCCGCCAGGAGTCATTTTGCACCCAAGAACACCACTGCTGACTTGTGCAATAGAGATTGCCAGAAATGTGTCCAATATGCAAGATTCAGAAGAATGTTGGGAGCAAGTAAGCTGACAGGCATGTGCCGGCATGTGTGCAGGACGCGTTCCACGGCAAGTTCAAGCAGGAGGAGTACGAGATGAAGGACTTCTGGGACACCAATTTCCCGGCCAACCTCTTCGGCATCAACTCACCCGAGATCAAGGAGCGCTCCAGCCTGGAGGATGACACCAATCAGGCGGTGTTCCCTGTCTTTGCGCGCGCATGCTTCCTCTGCGACCAGACACCCTCCGGCCAGAGCCACACCTTCTGAGGTGTTGCCTCTGCTGTTTTCGAACCTGCTTTTGATTTCCGCAAACGTAGCTCTCTTTGGAGAGCGTGTGCCTGCAACACTTTCCAGGCAGCCGCTCGTCTCACCATAGCAGTTTGCACAGAGCCAGGGAATGCCAGGGCTTTGTGACAATAAGTGAACTGGGATGGATGTGGTCATAATGCAGCAAGTCATAGCACCCGTGCATACTGTGATGTTTAGTACTAAACTAGTGCACTAGTGCTGAAGTCCAGTCCTGGAGAGACTTGTGGGTGTCTGCAAGTTGCTTTGCAATAGTAATGCAGTCGCGAGGGATGGCAGAATGTTCCCCATTACTGATGTGTGATTCCGACAGCGTGGGAAGTACATGGAATGAGAACGGCACACAGTGCCACCGATGAGTTGTACTTCCTTCTTTCAAGTCCAATAGGATGGCACTAGTCCATGGAGTAATAATAGCTTGGAGACTGGCAAGATGCTGACTGTCATGTGTCCTTTGGTGTACCATCACGGACTGTGGTGCAATTTGTTTGCAAGAATGGAAGATGGGAAGCTCGTGTCGGAGCAGTGACACCGAGGCTTTCAGTGACAGTGGTGTTCTTTGCATGCTTGCAAATGACAGTAGGATTTCATTAGCTGATGAAATGGATGTAAGTTCACCGTTTTGCCATCAATCATCCTGTGTCCATTGCACTTTTAATCGCACTGATTAACTAGCACCGACACTGCTGCATAGTGGCTGCATCACACCGCCGATCCCCTGGTCAAGGGGCCTCATATTCAACATCCAGCAAAATTTGTGATTATTGCTCACATTGCTCTGACACCCTAGCTCAAAAATCAGGTGTTCGTTATTGCTCTTCTGTTGCCAAAGATTACATGGTTTGTTGTTTTGCAGTATGTATGTGGCACATACTATGTGCTCAGGGAGCCAAGCTGTATAAGTAGCGCAGGTGCAGCGTCTAATCTGCTATGGGCACATGACTGGCTGTCACCCGAGTTGCGCATTTGAGTGGCCCCACGCCTGCTGGTGTCAAATGCTAATGGCTAATGGGACACCAGAAGCAGTACAGAATACTGTGACCCTCGGAGCACAGATGCACAGGTGCCCAGGATCACTCACTGGGGCAGGAACATTCTTGGCAAATCAAATAGGCCAACCTTTCCATCCTCGATAGAGTGCAGCCAGACTCTGAGAGCAGATGGAAAACACAGCAGCTCTATCACGTCGGTGGCCGCCTCTTCTGCAGTTTTTCTGAAGCTGCAACCCTGTGCAGTCATTCAAGTAAGCTTACTGTCCCAATTTTGACCAATTACAACTGTTGGTGCCTTCTCCGCCTGAAACCTCATCGGAAGGAGGCCGCATCGACACAGTGATCCTCACCGTGCTGGTTGTGCTTGTTGTCGAGCAGTACCGCTACCCATATTTGTGACTCCAGTAGACAAAAGGTAAGCCGCCGTGATGATGCTAATGCCATAAGTCACAGCGCAGATGATTTTCGACTTGCGATTGTCCTCATCGTCAGGGTGCCTTCGCAAGTGCGAAATGATATTGTTGAGGACGTTTTCCGACATATTGGACCCTTAAATGGGATGAAATATCCCTCTTTCAGCTTGCAAGTCCAACGATGGCCGGCAAGCAGTCCACTTGAACTGTCCCGTGTAAACGTCCAAATTCTGTCGTTTCCCAATCCAAAGCGTCAAGGGGTCACCTACCCTCAAAACTGGACTCAAAACCCCGAGTGAAAAATGTTTTGGTAGCTTTTCATTGTATCATCGCATCTCATAGTCACTGGCAGCCTTTGAGGATGGTGTTGCACGTTCCTTCAATTGGGGTTGACCCTGCAGAATAGCATATATGTCTGTCCACTTCTTGTGCACTGCTGCCACTGAATTCATCGAAGCACAGAGAGCCCCACACATAGATAACAATAAAAGGGCCCATGCAAACCCACCTGAGGAGCCTCTGCATTCCCCTGGGCCCATGTTATGGGCTGTGCGCATATCTCACTGCCGCAGCTGGTCATGCGCATGTAGTGCATGCCATCATTATAATCATACCTAGCACTGCTTTTGGCAATAGATATTGCAGACATTTTACATGCCGTGCTATAAATGTGGAGTCAGTTTGGCGGCATACATTCCCTGTCCTGTACAAAAGTTGAGTGTCCTCTCACAGAACAATGCATGCAACAGAACTCCTCGATACAAGCAGCCAAAGCTCGGCCAGCAAGAGCCACTCAACGCTTTCAACAAGAGGCAGCGTCAAATCAAATAGTGAAACGACTGCCGGACAGTAAAAGCAACGGGTCTGTTCAAGAATGTGCACATGCAGTTTTCTTTTCACAGCTGTCAGGAGTCATGTCATTAAATCCGTCTTTGCTGCCAACAAAGATATTTCATACTTGGCACAGAAAGTGCAAGAATCCAGCAGTGTGGAGCTACTTGCAGCTGCTAGTGCAAGCGGCTCTGCTGTGCTCACCCTGCCTCAACCCGGCTCCAGTTTTGCAGTCACACACTTCAACCCACCCCTCCCCACTGCCATGGACAGCTGCACTGTGCTCTGTCCAGTTCCCCGCAAAACTGTGGAAGAACAGCCAACAAAGATGTGCCTCCCTGCTGGCCTGTGCTGCTACAAGACTGCCTGCTGCTGCGGACCTCTGTCTCCCTGCACCCCTCTCCACCTGGCAAGTGTGTCTGCGTGCTGAGGCACAGGTACAGGGGCGCTTGACCAGCCCAGTAATCTGTGCTGCCTTCTAAGCGCTGGCAGCAGTGTGGCGGCTGCGGAGCAGCTCGGCGCATCACTTGGCGGGCGTCGACCGAAGCCTGGTGCGGCGCGGGCTTGCGGGCGGCGCGGGGGTTTTCGCCGCTGCAGGGGTCTTGGGAGCCCCCGGGGTTTTGGGCGGCCGGCCAGGCCCCTGTATACCAAATAGAAGTTTGTCAGGATGTGTGGGCAAGGAGCTGTCACAAGCTTATGTGGACTTTGACTCAGCTGCACAAATCTGTAGCTACTGAGCAGCTGCAGCTTGCAACAGAAGCTGCGTTCCTACTTCCTGAGCAACAGTGAAGGAACAGACCACTCACTTTCGTCGCACCCAACGTAATTCAAATTGTATAGAGCAACAGATCTTGTGCTGATGAAGCTTTCTCCTCACGACTGCAAGCATTCGAGTGCACGCAAGCTGAGTCACTGATGCAGGGTGTTGCAACTGCTTGCGCACCCGCTTTATGACTGCTTCTACTACTGGTGTAGCAACGTCATTCGCAATCGCAGCAACCTCTTTCTTGACGCTCTTCACAGACACTGGAGTTTTAGGCTCCTTCTCCTGCAACATTTCAGAGGACTTGCTTTCATGCAAGCTAAGGAACAGAGTGATGCAAAACAACTAGCACATACTATTACTTTGGTCCTGCTGAAAGATAATAGTCTTCTTTAAATAAATAAAGCATGGAATGGAGTCTCAAATTTTTGAAGTAACAACGTCAGCAACACATCTGGAGCATTCTTCCCACAGTAAGACAAGCGCTGCAGAAGGTATATTTGCGAGAAAACATGGGCAAATGAATCAGAATTAATCTGCAGCGTTGCAGCAGACTCTGAGGGTGGGCCTCACCTTCTCAGCTGGTTTTGCAGTTTTTGGGGTACCATAGCCTGTTGGAGACGCTAAATCGTCGGGGCTCCACCTTGCAACTGACTTTCGCGACCTATACATCATCAAGTATCTTGAGTCTGCTGCAATTTGGACATGGGTCCGTGTACGCCGAAACATCCGTCCCTTCCATGAGAAGAAAATCTGCTGCGCACCTGGTAGATCTCCTGACTGTCTGGCCGTCTATGCTGGTCACGTACTCTGTGCCCCCCGGTCCTGACCCTGCAATCTTCTTCCTTCTGAGCACGTAGAGTGTAACGACAGTGATGGCGACCACTATCAGACCAAGCACTGCAGGAAGGAGAACATCCTTCTCAACGGATAAGTAAGCCTTGAGAGCCATGAAGCCAGCCCAAAACGCGGTAATCTAGCCCACTTCCGCACAATTTTAAGTCATTTCAACAGCAGCGCTACGAAATTGAGCCGTAGGGGAGAGGAAACCCCGCGACCAAACGGTCAGAAGGTTTTGTGAGTCACTGAGGGGTCGCTGGAGGGGTCGGTATTCCAGCAATGGCTTGAAGGTCAACTGCTGCAACAATTCACACATTGGTTTTTGAATTGAGATGCAGGAATACACGTGAGAAGCTCTAAAGCAACGTCGAACGCCTGGGCAACAGTGAAGAACAAATCTGACACCGATTGGAAGTGGCATGTTGATGCCGAAGAAGATATCTAAGCCTTATCGAAGCTTTTGCATTAATATTGAGTTTTCTGGTCGGCTTGACTGATCAAGATCGGGCTACATATACAATTTCAGGCGCACTCCAAAACAACCGAGACTGCATCTGCATCAATGCTGCAACAAGAAAATGATTTCTCTAGCAAGATTGACGGATTGGATAGACGATCTGCAAAGAACATTAACTGATGTCAGATTGAGTAGAGCTAATTGAGACGTGCCAGCCTATGTCAAGCTTCTCCAACGAATGGATCTGAGGTGGCGAGCTTTGCTAGCACTGACAGCGCTGAAGCTGGTTCTGCTACCGTCATATCGTTCCACGGATTTTGAAGTGCACAGGAACTGGCTTGCTATCACCAACAGCTTGCCCCTCTCGCAATGGTGAGCTGCCTTGACTTGCTGCTTCTTCACCGGTCCAGGACTCCTGCTGAGCCCGAACGCCACCAACTTTCCCTGATTCCTATGCGCGTGGCTTACTTATATACCTTGTGTAATAATGCAGGTACAAAGAGGCAACTTCGGAGTGGACATTGGATTACCCGCCCCTGTTCTCATGGTTTGAGTGGGGCCTATCACATGCGGCATACCTATTCGACCCAGCCATGCTAGATGTCTCCAATCTCAATCACGCCAGCCCCAAAACAGTACTCTTCCAGGTGGGGTCAGGGCCTGAAGGCGTCAGGCCATGATAGATGCAGTGACAATCTCCACCTGTGCAGTGTTCATGGCAATCAATAATTAATGCTAGTGATTTCTGACTCCTGCAGCGTATAAGCGTCATATTCACAGACACAGTGCTGTATGGAGCAGCCTGGTTTGGCACAAGGAAGTACAAAGAGCCACAGCGCACTGTAGCATTTCTGCTTCTGGTTGCCAATGCAGGCTTGCTGCTAGTGGATCACATTCACTTCCAGTACAATGGATTCTTGTTGGGTAAGCCCCATTCATGCTTTGTCTGAAGCGTACTGTCAGCAGATCACTCCAAGAGTCACACAGACAAGCAAATGTGGCTGATTAGGAAGCCAGAAATCGAGCAGCAGCGCAAGATGGCATTAAAAGCGGCATGAGAAAGCCGCGTGCAATTGTTACCATAAAGAATGACAGCTCATTCATGTGCTCATTCATGTGCTCAGTTGATTTTTAAAAACCTCACAGGGCTGGTGTGCAAATACTTGGATTTACTTTACTGCAGTGTGGACATGCATCTATATTCTGTGCTTGCTGTGAGCTGTCAGTACTTCATCGCTGCTGGCCAAAAGCAGGGTGTAGCAATCTTTCAATAATAGTGTTGACGAGAGGTTGATATTCCAACAATGAAGTCACTGTGGGATGTGGTGATCAGGGATCCTTCTTTGGTCCATGGCGCTGATTCAAGAGGGGCACGACCTGCTCGGAGGCTTGCTGTTTGCAGTACTTCTGAACATGAAGCACTTGTTTGCCTGCTTGGGCCCCTTGTACTTTGTCTACCTACTGCGCCATTACTGCAGGTGCTAAATCTGCCTTGCTAAATAAACGTGCTGCTGCTGCATGTACATACTAAAGATCAAGACGAGCAGATTCTATACTTTCTTCATTGTGACGGCATGCTGTGCCTGCAGAGGGAAGCAGGCAGTGTCCAGGTTTCTGATGCTGGGCGCTGTTGTTGCAGCTGTTTTTGCGATTTCCTTCGGGCCCTTCATCTTGGCAGGCCAGTTGCAGCAGGTCTGCACATGCTCCTGTCCCTGTGTGCAGTTGTGTATAACATTTGCTATTGAATCGCTTTGCCCAGCCATGTTTGAGGCTGTTTGCCACGTCCCATCAACCTTTCAGTCCCAGAAAATCCAGTCTGAGTTGGGCGGAGTCAGCCACAAGAGAGAGGCATGTACGTCAGTGGTGATGTGCATTCATGCAGGTACTGGGCCGGCTCTTTCCCTTTGACAGAGGCCTCATGCATGCCTACTGGGCCGCCAATCTATGGGCTTTGTATGCTGCTGCAGACAGGGCACTGGCTGTACTGCTGCCGCGCTTCGGCTTCCCTGTCGAGAAAACAGCCAGCCTCATGACTGGTGTGACCCTCTTATGCTGCCTGCTATTGGATCTCTGTTGTGTTGCTGTCATTTATTCTTTGTCCTTTGAGGCTGCAATGAGTCTGTCAATGAGCTGCAGGTGGAGTGACCGGTACTTTAATAACTTGGATGTCCATGTGATTTTACTTTCTGCTGTGTGGTAGATGAGCTTTGCATTGGCAGGTCCAAGTGGCAAGTCGCATTTGGGCTTTTGGACAGTGCATGGGGTGCCCTGGCTGATAGATAAATGAAAAATCACTGGCTGTGGTTTCCTGCACCTCATGCTCATGAGTGATGGCCCCTATTCATGATGCAGGTGGCTTGGTTCAGGTCAGCAGCTTTGCAGTGCTGCCCAATGTCACTGCAGGGACCACTCTCATTGTGGTCCTGTTTACAATGGCCCCAATGCTTGTCTGCGTTTGGAGGAACCCAAAGCCAGAGGCATTTGCTGGTGCTGCTGCCTACGCGTGTATGTGCAGGTAATCCATCTAACACTGCACTCACTTCTGCTTCTCCCTGAGCTCTTTAATTCACTGAAACGTGCAATAGGATCCCTGACTGGAGATGCCTCTCTCTCATTTTGAATGTCAGACTTCTGCTGGCTAGGAGCTCTGCACTGACTCTCTCAGACTTGCATGTGCTGAACTTTGCATGTGCCATGTGTCTGCAGTTTCATGGCGGGCTACCACGTCCATGAAAAAGCGATTCTGATGGTCATCCTGCCGCTCACGCTGGGTGCTGTCAACAGCAGGGCAGCTGCACGCAGCTTCCTCATGCTCAGCATGACAGGGCACTATGCCCTGCTGCCGCTGCTTTTCACCAAGAACGAATATCCTCTGAAGGTGAGCCCTCCCTTTCACCCTCCCTGCCAACCTGGGGTCTTGTTGTGCTGCCCCACCCTGTTTGCAAGAGAGAAGCCTACGATATTGTTTGCCTTGAACACAGTCTTAAAGCCAGAATGCATTGCTCGGAGGACTTTCTTTGAGGCATGGGTAGCGCTGATCAGCCTGGTTGGTTTGTGTGTGCAGATGCTGATCCTTGTCATATCATCGCTGGCGAGCTGTGCACTGTTGCGTAAATGTGGGCAGGATCCTGTGAGGGAAGATGGAGTCTCTAAAAAGTCGACAGTTGGCGACCCAGGGCTGAGGCGCAGCTTAATCCGCCTCTTGGGAGGGCTGAATTGTGTATATCTGTTGGGCTTGGTGGGTGTGGAGTTGCTGAGTGTGGCCGTTTGCCCCTTGTTACTGCCAAGGTTGCCCTTTTTGCCGTTAATGTTGAGGTCAGTGTACTGCGCGGCTGGGTTGACGAGGGACTGGCAATTTCTTTACTGGCAGGTGCAGCATACGGGATGATGCTTGCTTCCTCTTGAAATTGTGATCACTGCAAGAGATTCAACGCCTCTCTTGGCACCACCTTTTCCGCACCATTGCTACCGTTAAGTGTACTGTGGGTTTGAATTATGCATTCAATGCAAATAGCAACAAATATGCAGTGCGTAGTAGTAGCCCAAAATGAGTAGTGCATATAAAGTCATGCGAATGGGTCTGCACCATCAAAAGCTATCATAGATGATCCGCCAAGTTGGCGACGCCAAGAAGGACAAGTCCCAACCAACCACTGGATGCAGAGTGTGCTGGACACATTGGCCCACATTCAATGGCAGCTTGCCGGACATTGGCAGATTTGCACGTCATCATGTGGTTGTATCATGATGGAAACTTATCTTGACTCGCGCTTTCCCCGGGCCCGGGGAGCTCCCCTCGAGGGGCCCCTCCTGGAAACCCACTAGAGAAGAGAGCAGGTGATTTGAAATTTTTTATCAAGGTGTCAGGGAGATCATCAAGACTCAAAAGCACTCCTGTTCAACGAATGAACCCCCGAAAAAAAAACAAGAAAAGACTTTTCACATGACAGGCTTGAATTCGCATCTCTTGTTCGCCACTCCGAGGGGGGATTGGACTTCGTACAGCTTCCGCTCTCCTCTCTCAGCCTGATAGGATCAACCGCACCCCTACATCAGAAGACGGAATGTGTTTTCTTTGTTTGTATTTATTTGACGGCGCAAATGTTATCAACTGCTTCTGCTGTGCAGAGAGGGCATCATACTTTCATTAGATAATACGCTTGCTGCTTTCCCACTCCCTGCTATCCTGGGATCTCCTTACGTTCAACCCTGTTTGCAACAAAGAGGCCTGTGATATTTTGTGTCTTGAACACATCATTAAAAATCTAGACCATGTCGGGGTGTCAGGTAACAGTGAAGGCTTCAAATCACAGGATCGCAATTTGTCTTCTCTGAATGAATGTCACTGGTCGTTCCAATGCATTTTCTCCTGTCGAAGTTTGGTTTCGTACGGTAACCGCAAATTCAACAAATCAGGACCCTTGAAATACAGGGATTCAACAGAGGGTTTGCTTTAAGCAAATGACATGATGTGATATGCAGGTGTTTGTGCAGCACTACATGACAATGCACACACACCAGGGACCGTTGTTGAGCTCCACCCAATCGCAGTCATTATACTTGTGCATTCAGACTCATTGCCAATCGGCAGTCGGAATTGCATAATCCTAATTAGTAATTTATATATTCAATTCTATCAAACTTTAAAGTTTTTCATATAGTAATAGTCTACTATGATACCAGATGCCGAGCATCTTGTATTCATCAAATCAAGCTCAATTTTTCTTTTGTCCGGGTGCTGCCGCAGTGCGGCACTGTGCGGCACGGAGCGATAATAATGGATTTTGCTGGCCTTCGTGGTGCCAAGACCGTCTGTGACAGGGCTTGTCCACACTCAAGCCAAGACTCCCATTAGTAGCGCTGGAGTCCAGAGCAGACCTGCTCCATTGCTGAGGTGTACAGTACATGCAGAGTGTCGTCTTCACCACATGACCGGTTCCAACATGCATGTGTACATGTTGCAAGCGATGTCTTCAGATGCCATAGATTGCCATCCCTGATAGCCATGCTGCAGCAAAAAATGGATATCGCGACCCACAACTCTGAGGACATCGTCCCAATTTTCTTAAACACGCTAGAGGCTACAGGAACAGCGCAGACAACCTCACGCAGACTGTGCCATCATTCTAGACACGCTACGCATGGTATCTGAGGCCAACACTCCCAGAGCCACAGTGGCTGCTGCCCTCCCAACACACCCTACACTGCCAACTGCGCTGCCCCTCTACCCCTGAGCAAATCGGCGTGTCCACTCTGCAGCCTGCTTGTCGTGGGCCTCTCTGTCGGTCAGGTACTGCTGGGCAATGCTGCCCACCAAAGGATCCTCTGCACCACACACAATGTCAGGTCAATTCATGGTGCACCCAGGAACATCACAATAGCAATGACTTGAATAAGAGCACAAGGAGATTGGCCATGACAGGCCAAAATGGATTTGCAGAGACAGTGCCACTGGCTCATGCCACACTGAAGCAATTGCCATTCCCAAAAGCACAAGTGCAACCTGTGCTTGTTGGCAGCTGGCACATATGCGAAGCCATGCGTAAAGGGCCGACAAGTAGATGCCAATGCTTGGATGCTTCAACAGATGCGGCAGGGCACATACAGTGGTCTACGCAGCAATGCACTGGCATTCACATGTTGCTGTGATTCACACCAGCATGGGAGCAATCAGCTTGAAGTCCAGGGCCTTACGGGGATTTGGATCGGTGAGGAGGGAGCAGACGGACAGCAGCACTTTGCTGACAGTAAGCGCCGGGCTCCACTGGTCCTTCAGAATGTCAAGGCAAATCTGGCCGTTGCTATTGATGTTGCAGTGATAGATGCGCGTCCGGAACACAACCTGCGCCATGCATGCATGGACATCAGACCTGTGGTGACGAGCTTGCACAGGGCACATTGCAGGCAAATGGTTGCTGTCTTGTAAAAGACATTGCACATGTACATATGCTGTAGGAGTACGGCTGCATGCACCAATCCTTTCCATAATGTTGCCTGCACATCAATATGCAACCTGTGATAAATGACATGCAAATGGATGACTCATTGAGCATCGATACCTTTGGAGGTTTGAAAGGATAGTCCATGGGGAATTGGATATCAAGGAAGAAAACTCCTCCTTGATATGGTGAGCCTGCAGGGACACCAGTCTCAGTTGAGAGCACACCCACATGTCAATGTGCGAACCTGCAATTATCAGAGCTCAACAGACATGTACATCGTTGAAATTGGCAAGCTCTTCTCTGCATGCAGTCCACATCCACCGAATTGTTGCTTGACTGTTCTACAAACAGCTCACATCAGGAGTAGTTCCTGGCGTCACCCAGAACAGCACATGCTGTGACAAGCTCGGATGGATCGCAACTCACTTCCCGGTCCAAGAATGGTGGAGACCCATTCGTAGATGTTGTCGCCTTTGGGGCCTGCTGAGCAGTTGCTGGGAGGGTCCAGGGAAATCTCAGCCAACTCTTTCTGGATGCGCTTGGCAGCAGATGAAAGGCCAGCTCCTTTGGATTTGGATGTCATCTAGCCACCGTCTATCTAATTGGCGGAAAGTTGACCGACAACGCCTGGAATACCCACAGTGAGGGTGATTGGGATGTGCACCTTCTTAGTCTCGAATACACTGGTCGCACACGCTTGCAAATCGGTTAGATGGATTATTTTCCGGGACTTGGACTCAAATACAGCAACCAGAACAGACAGAAATTTAAAGGGACTGGGTTCCATCAAAGCTTGGGCAACCCAGGGGTGGATGACTCATGTTCAGTACCCTCTCAGGGGTGAGCCCTACAGGGGCTTGAAGGGAATAGATTGTTGTGTGATTGTTTGATTGTCACAGACAATTTGTCTGCAGCGCTCATCAGAATGGTGCCAGGAGATGGAGGCATGCCATGGGGTCCAAAATTCCTTCTGTACAGTGCAGCCTGTTTTGCAATGTCACAACGGTTGTCTCCTTGGAGTCTTGATCAATCATCAATCATGATGCGCATGGCGCATAGATCATGCATGATCGTGCACGTGCACGTGCTGGCATGAAGAGACACACGCCGTGACACCGGCGGTATCATACAATGATTAGAGAAAGAGGTATGCAGACAATGATTGTACTACATAATATGACTCAATCGAAATTCATTCATGATCACAGCGACTGACCAATGACGCCGCGTGCATGCGGCATCGGATGCGGTATGGCATGAGGCATATGTTGCCGCGGCGTCAGCAGACTGCAGTGACTCACTCAGGAGTGCTGCCACGGGCGGCTGCTAGCAGACGCTTCATTGTAGCTATCATCATGATAGCTACACCGTACTATAGGATGCTCAGTCTGACAGAGCTGCTCAGCAATAATGCTAGTGATGTTTATTGCTCATTGTTACTACCAGTGGTGGTGCCAGCAACATCTGAGAGTCACTGGCATGAGATTCAGAGGCTCATGAGCTGTGGGCTCTGATCGGCATAAGCCACAGAACCTCTTTTATAGCTGTCACGGTAATCAACCAGCGATGAAGCAACCAATGTGTTACAGACATCCCGGCCTAGAACAAGCTTGCATCACTACTTGTGCAATAGAATTCAGTCCTGTCACAGGTTTGACTACGAGGAGGTCAGATGCCAGCAATCCCAAGGCAGGAGTGGCATGCCGTGCAGTCACATCCAACGCCATCATGGCTCGCAACATACTGGGGGAAGACAACCCTGCCCATCCTCTTTGGCTTCCCGCAGTTGTTAAGCACCCCATACCTTTGCATGACACATCTGAACATAGAGCCCTTGTAGCGCTCTGAGTTCATCACACCACGCCCAATTGACACGGGAGCCCCAGCCACGTCCGACCATACTCCTTGGCAGAAAAGGCATTCCATATGCTCGCACAGGGCTGGCTGATCCTCAACATCCAGGCGCATCGCCCATGTAGAGTAAATGCAAAAGATCTTGAGTTTGACTGAAGGCTTGAATGTCAGGTACGCAGTCTTGCAGTTGACCCGCAAGATCTGCAGCTCTGGGAATGTGTCGCTGCCTATCACCATATGATCGCCAAGAGTCCCCAGCTGCTCTACATCAAGCTTCAGCATAGTGAGTTGAGGGAAGCGCACCTGCTGTGTCCCCTGAAACGCTTCGCGCACGTCAATCCAATCCACATATTCTATGGACTCAAACCTCCCATCCCAGGACAGCTCAGCAACCCTCCATTCTTCATGCCACGAGCACTTGTCAGTCAGCAATCTGGCTGCTGTGCACTTGACAGCCACGGAGCATGCCTCCGGCACCCAATATTTTGCAGGAAGCCGGGTGGAAAAGCAGACCCTCTGCAGCTGCACACAGCCACGCAGGTCTACAGCATACTGCTGACCATCCCGCACAGTCAAGGGCTCAATGAAAATTGTGACCAATTGAGGCAGACATGCCAGGCTTCCGCAGCACTCTGGAGAAATAGGGTTCCTGGTTATGAGCACCAGGTGCTTGAGCAGGAGCATGGGCGGGGCAGAATATAAAGCCCGGATCCTGAGAGACAGAACTGTCAGCTTTGCGGCATGCTCCACGACGATGTCCTCAAGGTACTTCTGGGCCGCCCTGCTCCTTTCACTTCTCTGTGGTGAGCAGCTGACCACCAGCTGCACCAGGTTGCTTGCCCTTGGGATGCTTGCAGGGCCTGATGCATAGTCCACAAAGTCATCGAAGCCGTCGTGGTTGATGTCCAAGTGCACGGAGAGGCCCGTGAAGTTCGATGCGTGTCCAGCTAACCACTTTGCGGAATGTGTTCCCTCGATGCAGATACGTCCTTCTCCAGGGTGCACCTATTCATCAAGACAGCTCATAAGACACTTCTTCAAGTATTAGATTTCGTTCCATATGCATTACGATAGACACCATTTGTCTATCTAAATAGAATGTGCCGGACCTTTTGAAGCCCCTTGAAGGAGCAAGCGGTGGCTGCCCAGTCCTTTGACGGCAGGTAACTGGCAATGATGGCCCAGATCTCGATGGGAAGGGTAGGACACGTTCGCATCTTCACGGTTGCTTTCCGATTCACTGAGAGCGTTTGCCTGACAGGTACTCTCTCAGCATTGCGTGGTTCAGCACAGACTTTTCTCCTTTTCCTGTTCTTCCCCATTGAATTGACTCGCTGCAGGCTTCTGCAGATCACGGACCCGCGATCGCGACTTGCTTTGGGGATTCAATTTGCATTGCTTCTCGCAAGGTGCTGCATGGATCCGAGTTTAGGACACTCAGCCAGATTCATAATGATTCAGGGCCTGAATTTCAGGCATGGCTTTGCTTTTCACATCCTAGTGTTCCCCTTGCGTTATAGAACCCTCAGTACATGTACATATGTATACACTATTGTAATTAGTGTGAAAAACTCCACAGTCCAGTCATGTCATCCACTGTGACAGCACGAGTCTGTCGGTTGATGTTCTTTATTGTTCCTGTGATCAGCTTGTGATCCGTGCAAAGAATTGGGGGGACAAGATTGCTGGATTCTTGGGTGCACACTATCTCTTTCGAGATCTTTCTTCCATCTTTCATGTCGTTGTAAGGTCAGCTACAGAACTTAGTTCAATTGAAGGACATGGAGACGCATTTGACTTTTGACAACAGGGGGAAACAGCTTGGTATACTGGTGAAGGAAAGGCTGACCACAGACCAGAACTTGCAACTGAAGGTGACTGTGTCCCTCCGATGTTCGGTGCATTTTGATGATGCAGACAATACGGGAGTAGTATTTACTGGTAGTATTTACTATGACAATCGATGCATGATAAATTTTTGCGCTACAAAAGATGTGCAGGAGTCCTTACGTTAGCACCTGATTCTACCAACTGCTTGGTATGGCTCACAAGACTGGAGCGTTTCTCTGCAGGTTGTCGGCGTTTTGAACACAGTGAATGGCGGCTTAGAATACTGTGCAAAGCTTCGGAAGTTCTTTGGAGTGCCAAAGCCCCGTGCAAGAGTAGCCAATACACTGCCAAAGGACTACTTCCTGAACCTCAAAAGAAAGGGTCAGGTGAAGTTCGGTGAACGAATGGAAACTACTTCTCTCCAGCTTACAAATTACTTCCTGTTTATCAGAGGAACCGGACGCCATGATCCAGGACGCCTGCATCTCTGTGCAGCTGAGGATGGAGTGGCTCTGCAGGTGGGCCTGGGTGTGACTTACCTTTCAGGCACTGATGACATCCTCACGGGTGTGGTAGCACAAAAGCAGTTCTTCTTTGGGCAAACGCTGAATCCGTTCTCTTTAAAAGTGAAGGCCCAGGCAGACTACAACACACAAACGCAGCAGGTGACCACCATAACACCCGCCTGGAAAGCTGTACAAGGTTGCATGAAGGTCTTCTGCTGGCCAAGATTGTTCCAGACTGTGGGTATTTCCTGCGCTGGTACCAGCAGTGACAATCACATAAACTTTGAGTGGGCATAGGATGCATCTATTGTGCCTGGTCTACAATTGGGCAGAGATACCTGGTCATGTTCCAATACCTAGAGACACGAGAAGCTTACAGTCACGTTTTGTGGAACTTGGAGGATGGATTGTGCCTGTCTGCACAGGTCGATGGTGTGGGGCGAGTGCAGCTGAGCAAAACAGTGTACAATTTCACAGACATGCAGGACCTGCGTTTGGTGCTGGGCTGCAAAGCCCACATTGACCAGAAGGGCAAAATCACGCCGGTGCGCTGTCAGATCTCTGCTTGTATGCTGGTATGACAGGCGTCCTGTATGTGCTGCAGTGATTGCATCTGTGCGGGACACATCAAAGTGGTATGCAGATCTGCTTCTTTGTGTGGCGCAAGGAACTGCTGCAGCATGGTGCACACCTGCATGAAGTGTGCGCGTCGGGGCACATATTGCTCTGCCTTTCATTGAATTGAGTCCAGCACTCATGCAAACGAGTCAATTTGTCACTCGAACAAATTGTTTGGCTGCGCAGACGCCATACGGACGCCTGCAGGAGAATAATTGGTCCCTCTTCTTCAACTTCCAGGGCTATTGGGGTGTGCGGTATGACTTGTGATCTCTCTGGCGATATTCCAAGCCTTGTGTTTGAGCCCTTGCTGTGAGCTGTGCATTGCTCACAAGGACAACGGCAGTGCCGGCGCATGCTAAAGAAAGGGCATGCGCGTGCCCTGGAGGAACACAGTTTACACATAGTTAACCAGCTTGTTGTCCTGTCGGTGATACCTTCTCGCTGGGGAGAGGGTTCAGGTGGCCGACTAGAATGGCTAATGAATGTGGTCATACATTTCGTGACTTCCAGCCTGGGACAGACATTCAACATGCATCGTTGGATGTACCTTTGATCTTTGTGCAACACCAAGTGATCAAAATGTTTTTTTGGCAAAGAAACAAGGCTTGAGCACGGACAATTGAGTTGGTCATCAGGCGTCACTGTCGTTGGAGAGACTCGTGGTTGTCACAGAGCTCCGACACATGAAGTCATGGTGATGGATGATTTGAAATCTTTCGGATGTGCCACCCCTTGCTGGATGCTAAGAAATCCTGCTGATGCTCCCTGTGGCCTGCACCGAGTGGATGTCACTGTAGCTGCCAGCGGCCAGCAGCTGGGTTAATGGATTGCACTGAAGATGGCCAGGCCCTCGTGCAGCAGACCGACGCATTGCTGAGCTGCACAGGCACATGCTCACCACGCATGCACATGTATTGTACGGTACAATCTATGGTGGCCCACCGGGGGACATCAAACATTCTGGAAGGGAGCCGGATGTCATTGATGACTGTAATCTATTTTTGACCCTGCTTTCTCTTGACCTTGTGATCGTTTCAATTCTTACAGTTGGGACCCGTTGGCCAGAGCCATCATGGAAAACCAATGATGGTTCCCAGCCGGGCGGCCGCGGCATCATGATTGGTACTTTGACGCCACATATTTCGAAATTGAATTAAATAGCCAGCCTGGCAGGATATAATCCTACGAGTACGCCAGAAGTGCATGAGGAAACTTTCTCAAAACCTGCATTGACACCACACCAGCATGCCTCACCACCTGTCAACGGTCTCTTGAGGTCCCATCCTTGAGGCCACACAGTGCTCTTGGATGCAGGGGGTACTAAAGACTAAAGAGTAGTCTTTAGTACCCCCTGTTGGATGGCATGCCAGGGTCTTGGAAACATCCGCTTCAAATACAAGCTTGTATACCAGCTCCCTTAAGGGAGCTGGTCCCAGGAGCCCTACTTGGGTTGCGCCTTTCGGAGATAGCGACGAGTCGCCGACGACCCAATCCCTACATGAAAATCGTCCTGCACAGTCCTACAATAGAATCCGCTGGACAAAGATCGTGCATGACTCCTCAAAGTCCTTGTATCGGCATTCAGATGTCGGTGCGATTGGTCTCACAAGATACGGGTGCTCATCTTGAGCTTGGCTCGGGGGATACTTTCTCGCTGGGACGGAAAGCAAGTCTCGGCATCAGTGCAAAGAATGTGAGCAGGGATCATTGCACGGTCACGACAGGTGTCGGCTCCGGGCATCTTGTACGGCCAGTCGTCTCTGCAAACAAGAAAGTTTACATTCTTCGTCACGGCGAAGCCGCAACGCTGCATGCGGGGGAATTGTCCGAGGTGCTAGATTTTTTAGCTGTAATGGATCTCTGTATGAAGACTGATTTATGCAAAAAAAGCGCTTCAGAGGTTAATCGAATGCCCTTCCTGATGCAGCTGCTTCATGGGGACACACTGTATCTCACCCAGGAAGGGAGTCAATTCAAGCACGGTTTCTTTGTCGATATTCCCGGGTCACGGCTGCGTGACCAAGAGGTAGTTGCATGCCCACCTTGCCCTTGCCCAGATCACTTCTAGGTGGAGTGCATGTGAGGCAAGAAGAGAGCTTCATGGTGCCTTCCCTGTCCCTTAGGCCGCGATTGGAGCAGATGCAGTTTTGCTTGATGGATGAATGCCGTGTCAGATCGCGTCGTGGCACTTATACTGATTATCATGTTGCCGTAGTGCTAATCCTGGTTTCCTGTTGGTAGGCTGGCAATGTGCACCAACCTAAGTATCCCCCTCTCGGACAATCACCGCATTCCAAGAGGCAGCGAAGTTCTGGCCAGGGCAGGGAGGACCACCCAGCCCCCAAAGCCACTTCTGCTGGGCCAAAGGCACAAAGTGATGTGCCCTGCTCAGTGAACACCACAGACGTATTCTGTGGCCTCACCTTTGTCTTTTGGACGACACAATTCATGACTCCTCTCATGATCAGGTGCAGTATGCTTGCTGCCTGACCTCTCACTTCCCCATAGGGAGCCTATAGCACAGCAATGATCAGATGGACGACCGCAACAGATTCCCAATAAATATATTTCTGCTCCTAGAGCAAAGCAGGCTGGTGCGGAAGTGACAGAGGAGCTGCTCATTAGAACCACCACGCACGTGGTTGCAAGCAGAGACTTTGATGCAGACGAGGCTGCCAGGAAGCTACAAGTTGTGGAGATGCATGCAACCACAGAGTGCTATGAGGTACGGGTGGACCTTCAATGCAGCAGGGCTGCTGTGTTACTTTCCTGAACAGTACAGGCATGCCAGTGCTGGAAAACACTCATGCAATCCCAGACATGCAGGTATCATATGACGGCGGCAAGCTTTTGAGGCTGCCAAAGGAGGTTCATTTTGTCACGCCAGAATATGTGAGCGAATGCCTCGCGCATGGTCAACTGCAGCCCGAGAGGGAGTTTTTGATAGACATAGTGCGCATGGCTGTTCTGGCCACTGGACAACAGGTATCAGTTGCTGCTCTAGTGTGAATTTTAGCACATGCGATGCTTTCACTGGAACTGCAAAGACCTGATGTGGCTGGCTGGATACTGTCAAGCTTAGCATGTATCTGGCCAGGATGTGGGCATCGCAGATCTGGATGTCACCATGGCAGGCAGCGTGCATAGACGAGGAGCGCATCATGATCAATCAACTTCGCAGGAGGCCGGCACCGAGGCAAGTCCTAACCATTCAACATGCCAGCTGCTCTCGGCACAGAATCTCGTTGGAGGTTTCTAGTGCATGCACTTCGAGGGAGTCTCACCGGCCGTCGCCCACATACTGCAAGTCTGCTGTGTCTGTCGCTCAGTCGCATGCAACAATTATCCTGTGCTGAAAGCAATGTTCTGCAGGCTGCGCGCAAGAGCGACAGCAGGCATGGAGGGGATCTGAGGGAGCCCAGCCGGATACATGCGGAACATCATGGCGGTGGAGAAATGTCGCGGGATGTGTGGGAGCAGTGGCAGAGGGCTGGGTTTGTGCCTGCACCTGCAGCGACCCTGAATAGCAAGCATGGCAGCAAGACACGTGATGCTGCCCCGACCAGTCATCCTACAAGCAAAGATGTGGATGTCACAGAGAGAGATCAGGGGGCATCTGACGTCAGCAAGCCCTCCTTGAACAGCAAGGTCATCGCAGAGTCTCCTGGTGGACTGGTGCCCCATATGGACACTTCCTCCACAGTCACAGAGCGGGGATCATGTGGAGTGTGGGACGTGGCCTATGACAAGAGTGCAGCAGAGGAGACTGTCAGGAAGCTGGGCCTGCACTGGCACCGACAGGAGGTGGAAAGTGTCAAGCATGCTGCAGCTGACGGCAGTGGGGACCGCACTTCAGGACCTGGGACTACTGTGAACGGTGGGATTCCAGGGCATAATGGAAGCCAGGAATTGGCATCCTCTGCGCTGAACAATTCCTGTGCCCACACGGCATGCTCGGCAAAGGTGACCATTTTCAAATACTGCATGCAGCGTTTACACTAGATTAAGCTTTGACTTTTGTTTGTTGTTGTATACTGAGTATACTGAGTATACTGAGTATACTGACATAGTATACTGAGCTTGGGAAAGAAAGCCTCACAGCGAGCATGCCTCCCGACTTGCGCAGGAGTTTTGCATAGTGGATCAACTCGAGGAAATTGAAAGGAACTACCGGAAAGGGAGAGATCAGTTCAAGATAAAGGTGCCCTGCGCACCACATGTTTACAATGTGAGAAACTTTGTGCAGGAGCCAAGGAAGGCTGCCAGACCCACTGACTCCTAGCTCCTGTACAGGCCATTCAGCGCGCAATCAAGGCAGTGGTGGAGTCGACCAGTGCTCTGGTGACAGCAGAAGACTGTGAGAAGCTAGGCATCGGAGAGAAGTCCATCGAGAAACTGCAGGAAATTGTGAGCACGGGAGAGTACCGCCGCAATCAAATCATGGCGCAAGACCCTCATCATCGTGCCATCTCTTTGGTGAGACAATTGTTGGCTGCTGGCCCCTTAATAATTCCTTGCACTGACCATGTTCCCCTCACAGTGCAATAGGAACAGGAGTGGGCTGCTCATTCATTGTCTGCTGGCCCCTTATTGATATCTTGCCCTGATCATGTTTGCCGCACAAAGGAGTAGGAATAGGAGTTGGCTGCTCACTCACTGGTGTGCAGTTCATGGAGGTGTGGGGCACTGGTGAAGCCACTGCAGAGCGCTGGTACCGGGATGGCTGCCGCTCACTGGAGGATGTGCAAGGCCGCTCTGACTTGAGCATGCAGCAGGTGGGTATTTTGATTGGGGCCGAGTCTGACCTTGAAATTGGACCGAGATTTCTCAACATTCTCATTCGTACAAAGGCACCGCCCATTGTCATGCGCTCACAGGCATTGGCAGCCATCGTGGCATGTCATGTGAACACTCCATTTGCTGGGCCAACGAAACGTCTTTTTGGCATTGACTGACCTGTTGTGTGCCAGAGGACGGGCCTGAAGTACTTTGAGGACTTCAAGCAGCGCATCCCTCGGTCCGAGGTTGCTGCCATGGGCGCCATCGTGTGCGATGCGGCTGAGGAAGTGCTTGACTGTTCCAATTTGCCAGATGGCGACCTGCTGTTCTGCAGCGTTTTGGGAAGGTGCTCTCTCCTGTCTTTTGCTGACAACTCCATTTGCAGGGAGACTGCCTAAGTGGCATGGAGTCCTTTGATCTTGTCAAGTCAGGGAGTACTTTTTCATATTCAAGCGTTTCATAACAGGGCTTTCTGGGGTGTGAACAGCTACACGCGAGGCAAGCCGTTGACAGGCGATGTGGACATGCTCATTGCACCTCCTCCTAGCTGCGGCGAGATTGACAGCAGGCAGGCACTGCATGCCATCTGCAAGTGTCTCCAGAAGCGGGTGCGTCTTCCTGCAAGAAACAACACATCCCTCTCTTGTAAATTTGCACATGGGCACTTTCAGCGTGCTACTTCCTTGCAGCATTTGCACATTAAGATGACTGTGCTAAACTTAAGTTCTGCGGGTGCTATATCAGGGCCTTCTCCTGGACGACATGGCAAGCACTGCCCCTGCTGCCAGGGGGGATGGTGCCGCTACCTTCATGGGTGTGGCTCGCCACACAACATCCCCCTGCGCCCGGCGCGTGGACATCAAATTCTATCCCCGCAGGTAGAGATTGGACTGCGTCTGTTGCTGGTAAAAGCAAAGTCTGCGTCAGTGTATCAGGAACAGCCCATGGTGACACCCCAGCACAAGGTTCAGGTCGCATCCAAATGTGTTGTGCTGTTGCTATGCAGGGTCCTGCCCTTTGCCATCATGCACTTCACAGGCAGCGGCGCCTTCTCAAGAGCGCTGCGATACTGGGCACGGTCGCGCGCCAATGAGGCACGAAGGTTTCAGCCGAGTGCGAATGGCTTCAAGCTAAGCGACTACGCATTAGTGCCCATCCAAAGCAAGGAGCCTACCCGGCAGGCGTCCAATTACCACAATGCTGAAGTACGATCCATTTCCTGCCTGATGTCATGTGCACCACATTGTATACTTTGCTGATGTCAACAAGTGAAGTGCTCAGATGGGGCACATGCTGTTACTGTCACCAAAAGTGTTCATGGTTGAGTCAATTTGTTTTTATGAATTACAGGTGGAGCTGGGTCCATCACTGGACTGCAACTGTGAAGGCGAAATATTTCGAGCTCTTGGCCTGGATTATGTCCCACCGCACATGAGATACTTTCATAATTTTGAATGAAATACGTGTTGGCATTGAGCGCACATGTGTACATCTGTACAGCTTTGTGCATGCAGCTGTTCAAATTGGAATTCATACGGTGTAAGTGTTGGTACATTGAGTTCAGTAATCCAAAATTTAGACCATCGCTTATCATATTCTGGTACTGCCGCATAAAGTGTCTACACTGACCGCAGAGTGCCGGGATGCGCATAGTGCACCCGGATGGGGTAATTTTTTTTTTTTTTTTTTAAGGAGAACCCCTCTATTACAGGCATGAGGGTAGCGAACTTCCCAACACACACATAATAGGATATTTAGGGAAACCTGACCGAGTTTGGGGCACGCAAA
>JADEYI010000216.1_pt1 | contig 103217 bp, 91 predicted proteins | sample 8542331 | NCBI WGS metagenome assembly JADEYI01 (sample SAMN16510988, study PRJNA670497) | mine drainage metagenome | isolation source: biofilm near Copperflume 1 | place: Germany: Marsberg coppermine Kilianstollen | collected 2018-02
GCGTTGCTCGCTTCAGGGGCTGGTCAGGGCGCCCACGGATATGTCAGTAGAGCCAAAAAAAGCGCCGTATCCCCCCAAGCGGCACCACCATCGATCACAACCTCACCAGGGCGCGCCCGCACCGCGGCCTCCGCGCGGTCAAGCTCGTATTGTCGCAAGGCGAACGTGTCGAGAACATTGAGGGCATGACACCGAAGCGAGAAATTGAATCCGAAGGAAGCCAGATCGTACACACCCAGCGTAAAGCCGAAGCCGTCATCGACAGGAGATGGCGGGGAAATGGCGGCAATCGTTCGGTGGACGTCCCAGTACTTCTGATCATCCAGGGGCAATGTGACGTGCTTTGCGCCGAGCGCACGGAAGGCGAGTAGGCGGGCGTAGAGACGCCGCGAAGCTTGATCCGTGAGAGACGACCAAGCCTGTTGGTGCTCTTCCAATCGAACTACGGTGTCGGCCAGTTCGGCACTGGACGTTCCAGGAAGGTCGGCGAACTGACGCCCAGGAAAGCGGAGCTCGTCCATCCTGTCGTCAAGGATGTCGGCTCCTTGAGTGAGTTCGCTCGCGTAGCATTCCAGGAAGCTCGTTGTGCTCACCACAGAATCTTCGCACGGTTGCGTCCCGCCGAGTGCCATCAGAACCAGACGACGGCTTGCGCCCGGCATACGCCCGGCCTATTTCCGAATCGCCACATTGCCCGGTATCGAGTACCTGCAACCCCGTCGTAGTACTTGATCCAGGCGGTGTTCACCCAGCATTCGGCGGCTCTGGTCGGGAACCGGCACCGGTGCTCCCTACTCACTGGCGTCCCCGCTCGGCTCAATCGCCCTCCGGCATTTCGAGGGCCGCTTGGCGCTGAGCCGGTTCCTCTAGCCGCAGGTGAGCACCAGGTGGGGGCCGAGCGTGCTGCTGGCTTCTTTGGAGAGATAGCCGGCCCCATCGCCGCTGGTGCTCGAGCCTCGGATGGTGAAGGTCCCTCCGGCGGAGGGGACGAGGCTGAGGACGTCGATCGAATAGGTGGTGTTGCCGGCGACTGCTCCGAGGCTGACCGGTGCGATGGTCGCGTCTTTGGCTGGGGCGGTGTTCCAGGTCACGGTGCCCTCGGACCAGTTGGCGAAGGGGTCGTTTGCCTTGGTCGCAAAGAAGTCTCCGCCGTGAACCGACGGGTTCGTGCTGGTGCTGCCGACCGTGAGTTTGAGGGTGGCCGCGGTGATGTTCGCACAGGAGGTCGTGAACTCCACCAGCAGGTCGTTGACCGGGCTGCTGGCGTCGACGCTGAGCCGGCTGATCGGGGGTTTGTTGTTGGCCGGATCAATGGTCGAGTCGTTGCTCGGACTGAGGGTGACCACCGTCCCGCCACCGGATCCGGTGGTCGCGTTGGCGGAGGTGCTCTGGGCGGACTCGTTGCCGGCCGCGTCGCGGGCGGTCACGGTGTAGGTGTACTGCGTATTCGGGGTGAGGCCGGTGTCCGTGAAGCTGGTCGCGTTGATGCCCGTGCCCGCCGGAATCTTCGTGCCGTTTCGGTAGACGTTGTAGCCGGTCACGCCGACATTGTCGCTGCTCGCCGTCCAGGTCAACGGGACCGTGCCCGACGTTGTCGTGCCTGCCGTCAATCCCGTCGGCGCGGTGGGAGGCGTGGTGTCCGTGCTGGACCGGGCGATGGTGGTGGAATCGAAGCTGGAGTTGGTATCGGACCGTATGGCGGTCACGGTGAGCGCAGTCGGTGAGACGGTCACCTTGGCGTACTCGTAGAAACTTGACTCGCGGAAGGCCGTAAAGGCGGGGGCCGTCCCGGAGAAGACATTGAATCCGTTGCCGCCGGCACCCGAGACGACGTAGGTGATCCCACCGGGGGTGGGAGTGCCGTCGATCAGGGGAACGGTGCGTTCATAGTTGTGGCTGTTGCCCGAAAGGACCAGGCTGACATGCTCGGTCTGGAACAGTGGGACGAGGTTCTGCCTGACCGCCACGGAACTGGAGTTGGCGCTGGTGGAGCTGTAGGGAGGGCGTTGGATCGCCACAATCCGCCACCCGTCATTTTGGTGGGCGGCGAGGTCGGCCTGTGCGAAGCCGTACTGGGGCGTCCCGACGGCGAACGGTTCCTCACTGTCGAGGACCAGGATGTGGGCGTCGCCCCAGTTGTAGCTGTACCAGCTGTGGTTGGAACCTGGCATCGGGAAGTTGGCCCAGAACTCGCCGTCGCCGTAGTAGTCCTTGTTGCCATTGGCCGGAAAGAACGACTGCGACTTCACCACAGGCCCGAACTGCTTGTAGAAGCGGGTATCGAAGTCTGAATAGGTCGTCGTGAAGTTGGGGTCGGGTAACCCGGCGGAGGGATAGATGTTGTCTCCCAGGGTCTGGATGAATTGGGTTCCCGCAGTTCCGATGTTGGCGGCGTTCTGCGATTCGCCGGAGCTCTGGCCACCGAAGTCGCCTATCGCCGCGAAGCTGAACGACTGTCCCGGGCTGGCAGCTGTGCGAATTGTCCCGCCCGCAGATACTCCGCTGCTGGTGACGGTGTAGGGGTATGAGAGATCGGGCGACAGGCCCGTGATGGGGACGGCATGGTGCTGGACCGTACCGGCCGGGTCGGTGACATTCCGGCCGGCGACGGCCACCGCTCCGGATGTGGGAATGTTGGTCCACCAGGAGACCATCGCTGTCGTGGCAGTCACAAGGGAGAGATAGGGGCCGCGGGCGATGTTCACCACCCCGACCGCCGTGGTCGAGATGGACTTCGCCGCCGTGGGAACAGAGCGGTTACCGGCCGAATCGACGGCGACGATCTGGTAGGTGTGGGACGTCGAAGGGGCCAGTCCATTGTCGGAATAGTGCTGGGAATTGGGCAGTTCGACGATGCCGACGGCTCCGCCGTCCCTGTCCACCTCGTAGTAGGCCAGATCTGTCGATGTCGACTTTGCCCACACCACGTCGATCCGTGCGGAGGAGAAGGCCTTCAACGCCACGCTGCTGCTAATCGGCGCCGCAGGTCGTGTCGTGTCGGAGCTCGTCGATGTCGTCAGCGTTGTCGTGCGCATGACCGACAGATTGTCGGCGGCATCGATGGCAACGACACCGAACTGGTACGCGGATCCGCTGCGGAGGTTTGCCGCGCTATAGGAGGTCACCGCATCGGTTGTGGCGATCAAGGACAACGGGCCGCCATGAAGTCCGCGGTACACCCGGTAGCCCTCGACGGCGACGTTGTCCGACGATCCGCCCCACTTCAACGAGGCACTGCGTGCCGTGACGCTCGACACCGTGATGGCGCCTGGTTCGGTCGGGGCCGACGTGTCCGCGGCCGATGCCGATCCAGCGGTGACGAACCCGAGTCCGCCCACGACGATGGCGACCGCTAGGGCGATCACACCCAGGCTGGCTCGGCGCATTGCGAACTCCCAGTTTCCGCCTTGTGGAATGCCCGTTGCCGGACGGCATCCCTCGGTCGAGGAGTCATCATGGCAGTCGGATCCGACCCGGGCAAATCCCCTTGACCCGGTTCGGCTCCACTCCTGACGGTGCCACGGCCTCGCTCGACCGCTGTGCGTCGCCGCCGACACACTCTGCGCGGTCCCTGATGCGAAGGCGGGTCCCGGAGCTGGATGTCTCCGGGTTGACCCGTGCCCCTCCGCTCAGTCGCCCACCGGCATTTCGAGGGCTTCCTTGCCGGTCAGCCAGGGTCGTCCGGCGGCGGCCAGGTCGGCCCACTTGTCGAGGCCCTCGCCGGTCTGGCCCAGCTCGGCCGGGGTGGGCCCGAACTTCGCCGCCAGGGGTTCGAGGGCCGCGGTATCGAAGTGGTAACACTCGGCGGCATTGGATCCGAGAATCCGTTGGGTCTCGTCCACCGGGATGTCGGAGAAGGCGTTCTTGAGCCACTCCTTGGTGTGGGGCCAGGTCCCCTCCGGATGGGGGAAGTCGTTGCCCCACATGAGGTTGCCGATGCCGATCTCGTACCGGCGGGCCAGCTCGCGCCGCCTGGTGTTCGATGCCCCGATGAAGCAGTTGCGGTCGAAGTACTCGCTCGGCCGCATGGACAGGTGCTCGGTGAGCTGCTTTCCCAGCTTCTTCGCCGCATGCTCGCGGTCGTAGACGATGTCCGAGGTCCACAGCAGATCGGGTGCCCAAAAGGCGCCGCATTCGGTGGTGACGAATGCCAGCTCGGGGAAGCGCTCGAACGTTCCCGACCACAGCAGAAACCACAGCGGCCGGGTCGACCACCACCGGACCTCGGCGACGTACATTCCGACGTATTCGCCGTAGGACGCTCGATCCGCGGCACCCGAGTGGACATGGACCGGCATCTCGAGCTCCGAGCACACGGCCCAGACGGGGTCGTACTTGGCGTCGTGATAGGGCTCGTACGGCTGCCACATCGAGGGGATGAGGATCCCGCCGCGCAGGCCCGACTCCCGGGCCCGCTTGATCTCGGCCACGGCGGCGTCGACGTCGAAGATGGGCACGATGGCCACGCCGGCACGACGGTGCGGGCTGTCGCTGCAGAGCTCGGCCAGCCACCGGTTGTGCGCCTGTGCACCCGCCATCAACAGATCGACGGGAACGTCGGCGGTGGCCCCCAGGCCGGCGCCGAACGGCGCCGAGGCTCCCGCCGTCACGGCGTCGGCGTCGGGGAAGATGACTTCGCCGACCACACCGTCGGCATCGAGCTCCTGATAGCGTCGGTGGGCGTCCCAACCGCCCTGCAGGCCCTCGGCGTTCTCGTGCTCCCACTCCTCGGCGAACTCCTCATTGCGGAGCCCGCGCTCGGCCAGCTCGGCCTCCATGGCCGCCCGCGCCGCCTGGTACTCGTCGAAGGTGTTCCGGAAGGCTGGGTCCAACCACTCGCGGTACTGCCGGTTGGGCAATCCGGCGTGGCAATCGGCGGAGATCACCAGGTAGTTGTTCATTGAGGGGGCCTCTCTCGATGGGGCGGTCAACCGGGGACCTCCCGCAGGTACGTGGGATTGGTTCGATTGAGCATCGAGTCCGTCCGGGCGCGGATCTGGGCGTCGGTCGATGCACTCGGTGCTGAGATCCAGAAGTCGCCCGCCCGCACCCCGCGCACCACCTGGTCCGCCACCTCAGCCGGCTCGGTGTAGTTGACCTCGATGCCCGCCGCCGACATCTGGGCCTCGATGTCCTCGATGGTCGGATAGGGAGACTGCCTCGGTCGTTCCTTGGCCAGCTCCGGCGGGCGCACCCGCCACGAGCTGAAGATCCCGGTACGCAGCATGTTGGGACCGGGGAAGAGCACCGACGCCCCGATCGCCGACCCGGCGTCCTGGAGCTGGGCATAGAGGCACTCGGTGAGGGTCACCACCGCCGCCTTGGTCACCGCGTACTGCGGGGTCCCCCGGAGGGGCGACACGCCACCGTTGCCCGACGAGGTGTTCACGATGTGCCCCTCGGCGCCCGACGAGATCATGGTGGGCACGAAGGCGTTGATGCCGTGGATCACCCCGTAGACGTTGACGTTGAACGCCCACCGCCAATCGTTGAGCTCGTGCTCCCAGAGCGCTCCCTCGGCTCCGGCGCCGATGCCGGCGTTGTTGCACAGGAGATGGACGGCGCCGTACCGCTCCACGGCCGCGTCCCGCAGCCCCTCCACCGACGCATAGTCGGCGACGTCGCAGACCACCCCGGTGGCCTCCGCTCCTTCGGCCCGAAGCTTCTCGGTCGCAGTGACCAGCGCCCCCTCTTCGACATCGGCCAGGACCACCTTCATCCCCTCGCGGGCGAATCGCTCGCCCATGGCTCGACCGATGCCCCCGGCACCGCCGGTGACCACCGCCACCCGGCCGGTCAGGTCCTTCATCACTCCTCGCCCACCGGCGAGAGGTCGTCGTAGCGCTGATGGACGTAGGGCCGGATCCATTCCCCGGGCACCGTGCCGTGGATCTCGCCTCGTTGGATGCTGCTGCGCTCGGCCAGCGTGATGTCGAGCAGCTGGCGCACCGGGAGATCGGCCACCGGGTCGAAGCGCGACTCGCGCAGGATGACTTCGCCGCTGACCTCCTCGAGCTTCCGGGTCTGCTCGGTCCGATGGCAGTAGACCAGGGCCGGGTCACTGTCGAACCCCTTGCCGTCGGGAGAAGGGAGGAACTTGAAATAGAAGTCGGTCCGGGTCTCGGTGTCCGGCAGGTCGAGCTGGCGGCCGACCGTCCCGTCGATGGTGACGATCTCGGTCCCCATACGGGCGAATGACCCTGTGACCCGGTCACCGTGACGGAGCAGGTCGACCGCCCCGAGCTTCTTGGGCTCGCCGAATGTCTCCCGGCCCCCGATGACCGACTGCTCGGTCGTCATGGGCATGAGGAGGGCGTAGAAGCCCTCGGTCCCCTCGTGGCGGGCCCGCACCGAGAAGCTTCCCGCCCCGACCGTTGGGTAGCCGGTGATGTCGACGGTGGCCACGGTGACCTTGACCACCGGGTCCGCCCCGGGTTCGACGGGGGGCGGCAGGACGGCGGCGATGACCTCCGGGTCGGTGAGGTAGCGGGCGACGAGGGTGGTGGCCCAGACGTCCACCGACGTCGCCTCCACCTCTCGGTTGCGCAATTGGTCTTCGGATCGTGCTCCGTACCTGACGTTGGCCATGACGCTCCTTTGTGGTTGATCGAACTGACGGGCGAAAGGCTGCTCAGGGGGCGATCCCGGCGAAGGCCGGGCACCGTCCGGCACCGCTGGGTATCTCGTCCGCCCCCAGCGGTCGACCGATCTCCTCGTGGCTCGGGCCCACCCGCCGGGCCGCGTCGCGCAGACGGTCCAGATCGAATCCGAAGAGCTGGGCGGCGTTCCCCCCCAGCATCTGCTGGACCTCGATGGGGTCGATCCCCGCGAAGGAGAGGCGGAGGGCCTCGGTGCTGAACGGGTAGCTCGACTCCTTGTGCGGGTAGTCACTTCCCCACATGATCTTGTCCACGCCGACCGCGTGGCGCATGGCCGCCTCCGCCGGCCGCATGAAGCTGGAGCCGACATGGCACTGTCGCGCCCAGTAGTCGCTCGGTCGCATCGAGAGCTCGGAGACGATGGCCTCCCCCCATTCGCGCTCTTGTGACCCTGACGCCGTACCCATCCGGTCGAAGAAGAAGTCGAGGGTGGTCAGGGTCTCGGGGATCCAAGCCGTGCCTTGCTCCGTGAAGACGAACTGGAGGTCGGGATGGCGCTCGAGCACCCCGGCGAAGATGAGATGCCAGAGAGAACGGTGGGCCCACCAGGTGACCTCCAGCATGAACATGACCTTCTCGATGTCCTGGTCCCCCAAGGGCGGGACGGCACTGCCACTGTGGTGGTTGACGGGAAGGCCGGCAGTTTCGCAGGCCCGCCACAGGGGGTCGTAGACCCGCGAGTAGAGCGGCTCGAGCCCGGAGCCCGGAGGAGCACCGGGAAGGAGGACCCCTGCCGTCATGCCGGCCTCGGCGGCCCACTCCAGTTCGGCAACCGCCGCGGGGACGTCGTGCAACATGATCTGGACGATGCCGAGACGCCGCCCGGGCGCTGCGGCGCAAAAATCGGCCAGCCACCGGTTGTGAGCCCGGAGCCCCTCCCAGCGGAGCTTGAGATCTCCCTCGCTCGCCCCCGGCGTCTGCACTTTGAGGGAGGGCTCGGGGTAGAAGGGGGGGATGGTGTTGGGGAAGACCACCTCGGCCACGATCCCGTCCGCCTCGAGGTCGGCCAATCGCCGATCGTGATCCCAGTTCTGGCTGGCCTCGTCGCCCATCAGGTCGTCGAACGGGATGCGGTAGTGCGTGGCCCAGTCGTCGAACTGGGCATGCAGCTTGCTCGGGAGGTAGCTGCGGTAGTCGACGAGATCGGCACCACCATGGCAGTCGGCCGAAATGATGGTGTAGTGCCCAGTGCCGGACATCCCTTGGCCTCCCCCTTGCGCTTCGAAACCGGATCCACGGGCACCCGAGGCCCGTGCCTGTAACATCGTTACATGACGACCGGAGCGGGTCAAGCAGCGCCCGGGCGGGGCTCCGGTGCGGGACTCTCCCGAAGCCAGGTGCTCGACGCCGGTATGGAGATCCTCGAGACCGAGGGGATCGACGGCCTCACCATTCGCGGGCTGGCCGGGAAACTGGGTGTGGCGGCGACGGCCATCTATTGGCACGTGGGGGACAAGCATGCCCTGCTCGACGGCCTCGCCGAGCGGGTCATCGGGGAGCTCGGTGCCGTCTCTGTCCGGGGCCGGGATCCCGTGACCAGGATCAGCTCCGTGGCCCGCTCGCTGCGAGCGACCCTCCTCGAACGACCCGACCTGGTGGCGCTGGTCCACCGCCAGGGTCGAATTGCCGCACTGTTCCAGCCGGCTCGCCGTGTGCTGGTCCGCGAGCTCACCGCGGCCGGTGTCGACGGAGCCAGCGCCGCCTTGGCCGTGCAGGCCGTGCTCAATCTGGTCATCGGCTCCGTCCTGCTCGACCGTCAGGTCGAGCGACAGCCGACCCAACGTGAGACGCCCGAGGAGCTGTGGTCGATTGCCGACGCACCCGACGCTCCCGAGCTGCTCGAGCACCTCTCCCATCCGATCGATGAGGAGGAATTGTTCGACTACACCTTGGCCGCCGTCGTCCGGGCCGTCGTGCAACCCTGATCGCCGTCAGCTGGGGAAGCCATCGCGTGCTCGGGAGTCGGCATGGTGCGGATCTGCACCATGCGGATCTGCACCGTGCGGATCGGCAGTGCGGATCGGCAGTGTGGATCGGCCTCGTGCGGACTTGCACCGGGGCCGGATCAGGGAGTGGCCGCCGGATGGGCTCGAATCTGCCCGATGTATCGGCGCCGGCCTTGCCGGAGTTGAGGGGCTGGGCCCCCGGGCCGGTACTGACATCTGACGGTGACTCAGCTAACTTCGTCGCCAGTCGATCGTCCGATCGCCGGTCGTGACTGGGGAGGGGTTCACGAGTGTCCGAGCACCACCGGGACGACGAATTCCACCCGCCGACCAGCGACGACCCCTACTGGACGGAGACCTGCTGGTTCACGTTCACCGTTCCGGAACGCCGTCTGTCCGGACAGCTCTACCCGTTCTTTCGACCCAACCAGGGCGTGTTGGCATCCGGTGCCTACTTCTGGGATCACACCGGGCACACACCGGCCGACATCCTGCACGCCCGGCATTTCTGGCATCTCCCCATCCCCGATCAACCGCTGTCGGACATCCAGCTTCCCAACGGCATCGCCTATCGGTGCCTCGAGCCTCTCCGGCGCTACGCACTCTCCTATGACGACCCCGATGCCGTCGTTGGGGAAACGGAGGATGGTGCTGTCCATGTGGAGCTCACCTTCACCGCCATCGCACCCCCTAACTACCTGGGTGACTCGCACCTCGACCAGCCTGGCCGGTACCAGGGCACGATTTCCTTGGCCGGTGAGGAGATCGCGGTGGACGCCTTCGGCTTCCGGGACCGTTCGTGGGGCTCGCGGTCCCAGTTCGGGCCGGGCATTCACGGCACGCCGGCCATGACCGGTGGCTACAGCTATGCCACCGCCTCCGACCGGGACGCGTTTCACGTCATCACCATGGACTTCGGAACCGGAAGCCTGGCCATCCACGGCTATCTGCTCCGCCATGGGGAGTGGTCGAAGGTGGCATCCGGACGCCGACAGGTGCTCGACCGGGATGCCCGGACCGCCTATCCGACCGCGGTCGCCATCGACCTGACCGACGAGTCGGGCCGAGCGTTGCATGCTGAGGGGCGGTGCCTCAACGGGCTGGGGCTGTTTCTCAACCCCAATCTGTACTCGGTGAATTGCCTGACCGAGTGGACGTTCGACGGGATGTGCGCCTTCGGTGAGGACCATGACAACTGGAGCGCCGCCGGCATCCGACAGTTCCTGCGCTCCCGGCGCACCCCCGATTCGCCTGACGACCAAACCTACCAACAGACACGCAGCCGACCGAGCGAGGTGCACCCAGTATGACCATGATTGACGGACCCAGCGGAGAGCGCCCCCAGACCTCCACCCGCGACTACGGCCAGCTCCGGGCGCAGCTCGAGGCCTGGTTGGGCACCCGGGTCCCCGGGGCTTCGATCTCCGAGCTGATCGTGCCCGAGTCGAACGGCATGTCGTCGGAGACGGTGCTCTTCAACCTCACGGTGCCAGGTGAGCCCGAGCCGCGCGGGCTGGTCGCACGCATCGCCCCTGACCCGGCGGCCGACCCGGTGTTCTCGGTGTACGACATGGAGCGCCAGTTCGAAACCATGCAGATGGTGGCTGACCACACCGACGTGCCTATCCCCAAGGTGCTGTGGCTGGAGGCAGGGACAGACGCCATCGGCGTGCCGTTCTTCGTCATGGAACGGGTCACCGGCATCGTCCCCCCGGATGTGCTGCCGTACACCTTCGGGGACAACTGGTTCTACGATGCGCCACTCGCCAAACAACGGCGACTGGAACGTCAGGCGGTCGAAGTGGTGGCTGCGCTGCACGAGCTGACAGCCGAAGGACCTGCTCGGTTTCTGGCCGGACCGGACGACGGTGAGAGCCATCTGCGCCATCACGTGCGGGCGCAGCGGGCGTATTACGACTGGGTGGCCGAAGACGGGGTCCGCTCGCCTCTCATCGAACGCGGATTCGAATGGCTGGAGGAGAACTGGCCAACCAATGCCGACGACGCCGTCTTCAGCTGGGGCGACGCCCGCATCGGCAACATGATGTTCGAGGACTTCTCACCGGTGGCCGTGCTCGACTGGGAGATGGCCGCGGTGGGCCCTCGGGAGATCGATCTCGGGTGGATGATCTACATTCACCGGTTCTTCCAGGACATGGTGGAGGACCTCGGGATGCCCGGAATGCCGCACATCCTTCAGCGCCAGACGGTGGCCTCCATCTACGAGGAAGCCTCGGGTTACCATGCCAGGGACCTGGATTTCTACACTACCTATGCCGCGCTACGACACGGCATCGTCATGTTCCGCATCACGCGGCGCTCGATCCGGTTCGGTGAGGCCGTCATGCCTGATGACCCAGACCATGCCATCCTCCACCATGCCCACCTGCGCAAGATGCTCGACGGGGTCTACTGGTCCGACAAGTAGCCGGGCGCGCCGCGGCCCGCAGACCGCTCGCGACCCTTCGATCAGGCGTCGTCCTCGGGAGAGACGGCCACCGGTACATGGAACAGAGCCTGGTAGATGGAACCGTCGGGCCCCGGTGATGACCGGTAGAGAACGACTTCTGGCACGTCGAAGCGCGCCCTGAGCGGCATCCCGGCCAGGTCGGTCGGCTGGGACCCAGGTCCCCGGAACCGCGCCAGGGTGACGTGGCCGGCAAAGGCCGGTTCCTGGGAGCGACCCCACCTGGAGGTGGCCTCGAGCACTGCCCCGGCCAGCGCCTCCACTCCGGTGACGGGGATCTGGAGGACCCGGCTGCTGGCAAACCACGCAGATGCCGGCCCGAGGGCGGCCTCCACCCTTTCGGCTCCCAGTCTGGAGGGAATGAGACAGAGGGCCTCGGCGACAGCCGCCGGTTCGCCGACTTCGCCCAGAAACCGCAGGGTGACATGCCACTGGGCCGGTGTCGTCCATCGGAGGCCCGTCCGGGCTGGTTGCGGCAGTGCTGAAAGAACGCGCCGGACGGTGACCGGGACGTCGGCGGCGACGAACAGGCGCACGGGACCAGTGTGCTCCAACCTGCTCCGGCGCGCCCTTCCGCCCCGCTCCGGCGGACCTCGCTCTACCCAGGTCGGGAACGGATCGTGATCGACCTCATGTCGGCGGACGAAGGCTCCGGAGCCCGTGACGCTGCTCGGCGGCGGTGACGGTGTGCTCGATCAGCAGGGCGATCGTCATGGGCCCGACACCTCCGGGGACCGGAGTGACCAGACGGGCGGTGGCGGCCACCTCGTCGAAGGCGACGTCGCCGATGTTGTCGGGGTTGTAGCCGGCGTCGACGACAACCGCTCCGGGCTTGATCCAGGCACCCCGGACGAAGTTGGGCTTCCCGGCGGCGGCAATCACGATGTCCGCGGTGGCGACGATCGCCGCCAGGTCCCGGGTATGCGAATGGCAGTAGGTGACGGTGGCGTCGCGAACCAGTAGGAGCATGCCTATCGGTTTTCCGAGGATCGGGCTGCGGCCGATGACCACGGCATGACGACCGGGGAGATCGACACCGTACGCATCGAGCAGCCGCATGATCCCCGCCGCAGTGCACGAGGGGAACCCAGGGAGGGCCAGGGCCATGGCCGCGAAGGAGCGGGCGGTGACCCCGTCGACGTCCTTTGCCGGCGCGATCGCCTCGAATACCGCCCGTTCGTCGACTTGGGAGGGGACGGGATGCTGCACGAGAATCCCATCGACGGTGGCATCGGCGGAGAGCTCGTCGACGGCATCGACGACCTCGGACGTACGGGCGGTCGGGGGAATTGCCACGAGCCGGGACTCGACGCCCGCAGCGCGGCTGCGCGCTCGCTTCATCTTGACGTACGTCACTGATGCGGGATCGTCGCCAACCAACACCGCGGCCAGGCAGGGTGGACGACCGGCCGAGGCAACGAAGGCAACGGCCCGGTCCGCGGTCTCCGCCAGGACCCTCCGAGCGAGCGCGACTCCATCCATGAGCTCGGCAGTGGGGGAATCGGGCATGAGCACTCCTGGGGGTCGGTGGCTTCGCCCAGGCGCACGGCTCATGACGGACAACTCCTGCCGCCGGGCCGCTCCCTGGTGGTACTCCACCCAAGCGCCAGTCACAGCCCGTCAGAGACTACCGGGAAGGCCTCCGATGCCCGCCCCGTCGGCTCGGACGGACGTGCGTGCCCCGATCTCTCGGCCCTAGAGGAGTTGTTCCAGCCTGGCCGACACCTCCCGGTAGCGGGCGGTCGGGATCAAATGCACACCGTCGAAGGCATGGGACTCCCGAAGATCGCCGATGAGTTCGACGGCCATCTCCACTCCGGCGCCACGATGCCGATCGAGCAGACTGATGATGGGCTCGGCAATGGCCAGCTCCGGGATGTCCGTCGAGAGCTTTCTGGCCATGGATGCACTCGGCAGGACCATGACGCCGGCGAACACGGGTCCGGCGAACTCGATGGAGGCCCGCCACTCCAAAAGTGACTCGATCGAGAAGGAGACCTGAGCGAGGAGGAAATCGGCATCGCGCTTCCAGGGTGGTAGCGGGCGCGACCCAGATGCCACACCCAGCCGCAGCGGTCCAGCGACATCTGACCTGCCCCCGAAGCGGCGTGCCTCGGCGAGCATCGCTCGGACCGTCAGATCGTCCGAGCGAGCACCCGCCTCGGGGCGATCTCCGTAGACGAAGAGGAACTCATTGACCCCGTAGGCGGCAGACGTCAGAAGGTCTCGCTGAAAACCGAGGATGTTCCGGTCGCGGGCGTTGATACAGGCGATGGATCGTCCCCCCATGAGCCCCACTTCGTGAGCCACGGCGATACTCGAGACGGTGGCCCGACCGATGTGGTTGTCCGGGATCAAGAAGGCGTCGGCAACGGTGCTCAGCACGCCGATCTGATGGCGAACATGGGTGAGGTCCGGTCGGGTCGCCGGCTCGATTTCGCACAGGATCTCGAAGTCGGTCGAGGCCATGGCTCCACGATACGCCCAGCCTGGTTTCCACCCGCCTCTCATCGATCGGGGGCCGGTGCCGGATGGCGGCAGCCCGGTGAAGGGGCGAATCATCTCCTCGGGTCCGTTGGCAGGGCGTCCGTGGGATCATGACGCGGTGAACGGGTTCGACACGGCTGAGGGTCGCTGGATCGACCGCTTGGGTACCCAGCTCGGCGCTCCGGCCGTCGCAGATCGTCTCGAAGACATCGAGTGCAGCCTCGCATCCGTCGGGTTGGGCATTGTCCGATGGTATGGAGTCAGGGTCTTCAACGATGCCATACCGGCCGACACGGGCGTCCCAGAAGTGGAAGTGCTCTCGTCGCTCCTCGACGCCGAGGAGCGGGCCGGCCGTCGCGATCCGTATCGATGGGTGGCCTCGCAGATCCATGTGATCGCGGAGCGGAACCGAGCCGGGGATGGCTTCGGCGTAGCCTCGATCTGAGTGACGGAGATGCACACGGTCGCAGTCTTCGATCTGGATGACACGTTGATCGTCGAAGAGGCGAGCGCCAGATCCTCGCTGACCGAAGTGGCGGGTCTGGTCCCGGGCGTGGAGCCCGAAGCATTTGCGGGCCATGTCCTGGCAACGGCTCGACGGCTCTGGTATGCGGGACCATCCCACCACATCTGCCGGGAGCTCGGCTTCGCCTCATGGGAGGGACTGTGGGCCACCTTCGAAGGCAATGACCCCCTCGTCGACGAGCTGCGAGCCTGGATCCCGACCTATCAGCGCGAGGTATGGACCACGGCGCTGATGGCGCACGGCATCGACGACCCGATGCTGTCGGTGGCGTTGCCCGAGGCCTATCGCTCCGCTCAGCGCCGCGGCCACCCGTTGATCGAAGGTGCCGATCAGTTGGTCCGCTCCCTCGCCGGTCGCTGCCGCCTCGGGCTTCTGACCAACGGCCCCTCCGACATCCAGCGCCTGAAACTTTGATCGCACCGGGTTGTCGGGCTGTTTCGACGCCGTGGTCGTCTCGGGTGAGGTCGGTGTCGGCAAGCCCAATCCTGCCGCATTCCATGAAGTGCTCAGACGATTGGGTGCAGAACCGAACGAGGCCGTGATGGTGGGGGACAGCTGGGAGCGAGACGTTCTCGGCGCGCGGCGGATCGGAATGTCAACGGTCTGGGTGGCAGGCGGGCGGACCCTTCCGGCCTCGCTCCCGGGTGTCACCGTGGTGGAGCGTGTCGCCGAGTTGACCGGGTTGGCCGGCCAGTTCCCGACTGCGGGAAGGGAGCGCCGTAACCGATGACGGCCATGATGACCAGAGCCTGCCCGTCAGTGGAGAGGACCGCGTCGAGGCGGGACTGGTGACGGGCGAGAGTTCAGACGCCGCCGCCCAGGCGTCCGGGGACGCGGCGACTGGGCCCTGCCGGACACGCCGGGTCAGCCAGGCAGCACATCCGCGCCGACCAACAGGGCCCGAGTGAAGGAGCTCATCGCTGCGGTTGCCAACTCCGACGGCGAGAACCAGCCGACCCCGATCGTCTCGTCGTGGTCAGGGCCGGGCGTTCCGGCTGTGACCCCCGCATCGAACACCGTGGACACATAGGCGGTCTCATCGCCATTCGGATAGCGGATCCGGAATTGGGGGCCGCCGAGAACCGCCCTGATGCCTCGCAATTCCACCCGGACGCCTGCCTCTTCAGCCGTTTCCCGGATGGCCGCATCTTCGGGTGACTCGTCAGGCTCGACGGCACCACCGATCGTTGCCCACTGTCGGGTGTCGGCGAGCTGCACGAGCAGTAGACGACCGTCCTCTCCCCAGGGGAGGACGGCGACGGAAGGAAGCAGCAACAGTCGATGACCAACCTTGTCTCGGAGGTCGGTGATGAACGGAGAGATGCCCACCGGCTCACGCTAGTGCTCGGCCCGCACTGCAGGATGGCCGAGATCGTCGCCGACGGCGGCTCTCTCCATTACAACCCCAGGTTGCAGCTGGTTGAATCGCCCGCGCCCGGGCCGGCCAACCGGTCCTCACCGGAGGCCGGTTCTCCATCCCGATTGCTCGACGACAGGTGCGCAGCAGCAGGCGGGGTTACGGTACTAGCCACAGATGGAGCGGGCTCGGCGCTGTCGACCGATATGTCGATGCTGGCCCGACGATCAAGGAGAACCGATGACCGCACTCCTGTGCGTCGGCGCACCGGTGGGCCGACGCCGCCTTCGTCATGGTCGGTGCCGCCGGCAGGGGGGCACATGAGCGGGCTGAGCCGCTGGAACCCGGTCGCCGGGTTGGCCCGGTCGTGGGGGCACTTCGTCCGGCGTCCCCGCTCCACACAGATCCGCACCTTGGCCATCGTGGGCACGGTTCTCATCGGGACGGTCGCATGGGTGGTCACCGCCCCACCCAGCTCCTCCACCGGAGCGGCACCTACCGGCGGACTGTCGGCAACGGGAGGAACCGCCACCTCCGCCGTCCCCGTCAGTCAGGCCAGCACGTCGACACGAGGGGTCACCAAGGACAGCATCAACGTTGTCTTCCCGATCGTCTCCCTGTCGTCGTTGGCCGGCAAGGAGGGGTTCGCTTCCGACATCGAGTTCGGTGAGCAGGAAAAAGCCATTCGGCTCTACGTCAAGGAGATCAACGACGCCGGCGGGATCAACGGCCGGATGATCAATCCGATCATCACGACGTTCGACCCGCTGAGCCCATCGAGCATGCGGTCGTTGTGCAAGACGTGGACCGAGGGATCCCCGGCCGCCTTCGCGGTGGTCGACGGCCTCGGTGACTGGCGGGACGACAACCAGCTGTGCATCACCCAGGAGGGGCACACGCCGTTCATCGGGCAGTGGTCGACGGTCACCAACTGGACCAATTTGGGATCGCCGTACTTGTGGTGGACCGGTCCGGACCAGGCCGTCATCCTCAAAGCGGTGGTCAACTGGGGCTTGAGCACCAAACTCCTCGGTGGTAATCGCAAGGTCGGAGTGGTCGTGGGCGACCGGGCCTCGGACCAGGTGGCCCTCAACGACTACCTCCTGCCCGACCTGCGCCGGGCCGGGATCACCCCGGTCATCGAAACCATCGCCACCGATCCCTCCGCCACGGCCACCACGGATGCCGAGGCCCCACTGGCCATCCAGCAACTCCGCACCGACGGTGTCACCACGGTGATCCCACTGATCCAATTCAACGTCTTCTACCCGCTGCTTCAGGCCCAGACCGCTCAGAACTACTTCCCACGGCTGTTGCTGAGCGACTACGAGGCGACTATCCAGGGGTCCCTCGGGCTGTTGCCCTTGCCCTATGCCAAGGCCCTCGACGGCCAGGAAGGGTTGACGACCATGACCCTGGGCGGCATCGACGACGATCGTCCCCAGAGCCAGGGCGGCTACGACCCCGGTGTGCGCAGCTGCTTCACCACGTGGCACAAGGCCTATCCGCAGATCCCTCCCGGCAACCAGTCCTTCTACATCGAGGAACAGGGTCCCGTCATCTCGTGGTGCCAGGCCGTACGCCTCTTTGCCACTGCTGCCCAGGCCGCCGGCCCGACGCTCAACCGGCGTACGTTCGTGACCGCCATGTCCAAGGTCACCGGCTTCCCGGGCACCTTCTCCCCGATCCTCAGCTACGGTCCCACCAAGCATTACGGCCCGACCGACTACCAGGTGGTCAGGCTCCACATCAATTCGCCCCCGTCGGCCCAGTGCAAACTGCCGAAGAATCACGTGCCACAGGGAACGTGTTGGGTCACGGTGCAACCCTTTGCCCCCTTGCCCACCGGCTGATGGGTTCCAGTGCACCGGGCACAGACTCGCCCTCCCCGTGGTGGCAGTCAGGGATCCTCTACCAGATCTATGTGCGCTCGTTCGCCGACTCCAACGGCGACGGAGTCGGCGACCTCCCGGGGGTCATCGACCACCTCGACTATCTGCAGTGGCTGGGTGTCGACGGCATCTGGCTGAGCCCGATCAACGTCTCCCCCAATGCGGACTGGGGCTACGACGTGGCCGACTACCTGGGGGTCGATCCCGAAATCGGCACCGAGGACGATGTCGACCGGCTCATCGCAGAGGCGGGAAAGCGCCACATCAGGGTGCTCCTCGACCTGGTGCCCAGTCACACCAGCGAGCGCCACCCGTGGTTCCTCGATGCTCGTTCGTCGAGGACGGCGCCACGTCGCGACTGGTACGTGTGGGCCGACTCGAAGCCCGACGGATCGGCCCCCAACAACTGGGTGTCGAGCTTCGGCGGGGCGGCATGGACCCTCGATGCGATCACTGACCAGTACTACCTGCACAACCATCTGCAAGAGCAGCCCGACCTCAACTGGTGGAACGATGAGGTCCGACAGGAGTTCGACGGCATCCTGGTCCATTGGCTGGCTCGGGGGGTGTCCGGATTCCGCATCGATGTGTGCAACGGGATGATCAAAGACGCACTCCTGAGGGACAACCCGCCGGCCCGCGACTCCGATCCGCTGGACGTTCGGATCTTCGGGCAGCGCCCCGTGTACAACGGCAACCGCCCAGAAGTGCACGAGGTCATCCGGAGGTGGAGGACGCTAGCCGACGGGTACCCGGGGTCCGTGCTGGTGGGGGAGACGCCGGTGCCGGAGATCGACACGCTGGCGAACTACTACGGGACGGGGAGTGACGAGCTTCACCTGGCGTTCAACTTCCCGTTTATCAACGCCCCGTTGGAAGCCGATGTGCTCCGGACCATCGTCGAGGCCACCGAGAAGGCCCTCCCCGCCGGGAGCTGGCCGGTGTGGACGGGATCGAACCACGACATGTCCAGGCTCGCCACCCGGTGGGCCGGCGGCGATCCCGCCAAAGCCAGGGTGGCGCTGGTCATGCTCCTCTGCCTGCGGGGAACACCGGTGCTCTACCAGGGCGACGAGATCGGACTCACGGACACCGACGTGCCGCGCCATCAACTCCGGGACCCGCTCGGGGTTGCCTACTGGCCGGCCTACGCCGGCCGCGAAGCCATGCGGACACCGATGCCCTGGCGGGATGCGCCGGGCGGTGGGTTCACCGACCCGAAGGTGCAACCGTGGCTGCCCTTCGGGGACCTCTCGGCGTCCAACGTCCACGACCAGAGGGACGACCCCACCTCCATGCTCACCCTGGCCCGGGACGTCATCGCCCTGCGGCGGGACACCCCCGGGTTGCAGACGGGCCCTTACCGGTCCTTGGATGCTCCCCCAGGGGCCTGGGTATGGAGCCGCGGCGAGCGGATGGTGGTGGCGCTCAACATGGCCGATGAAGATGTGGTGGTCAGCGGCGTCGCTGGCACCGTGCGGGTCGGCACCGATGGTCGTCGCCAGGGAAAGCACGTCGGGGACGGCATCCCACTGCGCGGCTGGGAGGCCGTGGTGGTGGAACGAGATGACCCATGAATGCCCGCACAACCCTTCCAGACGGCCGCCCGTTCTGAACAGGCCCCTTCAGCGACGAAGGAAGGCCGACGCCAGCTCACGTCTCCCGGTCCACCGCCGTCAACCACTCGAGCCCCCCGGCCAGATGACGGAGATAGTCCTGGCTCTCCCAGGCCTGAGGGAAGTGGCCCAGGGACGTGGAGAAGATCCGACCCGACCCCTCGGTGAAGCACCATGACAGGGGATAGCTGGAGCCGGGGTCGCCTCGGGAGCCGCCGTCGGAGGAGCCGAGTTGCTCCGGCCGGGCGGCCAGCAGGACCCGGGCGTCGGGGCGGAGATCCCGAAAGGTGTACACCTCGTCGCGCCAGTGCCAGCTCGGGCCGAGATGGGCGACGGCAGGATGGGTGGGCTCGATGACATCCAGGGTGCACCACTGCGTCCAGGGGTGGCCGTCGAAGCGGGCGCCGACCAGCCGCCCGTAGTCCTCCCACCCGTAGCAGGAGTCGGTGGCCGAATGCACCGCCAGCACCGAGAGTCGCCCGCGGCGGGTGCCGTCGATCAGGGTGTGCTGCTGGGCCGCCGACCACGGTGTCTCCCCGATCGTGAACAGCGCCACCACACGAGCCGCTTCCAGGGCAGCCGGGTCGAGGGTTCGCACGTCGGTCACCCGGCAGTAGGAGAGGCCGGTGGCCTCGGCCAGCTGGGCCATGGCCGTGGCCGACTGGTCGAGCACTCCGTGGACCCCGGCCGGCCCGTCCCGATAGGGAGCCACCTGGGTGACGTACAACAAGGAGGGCGCGGCCACATCGGGAGATGCTACCGGCGGGCTGCCGGGCCAATTAGGGTCTCCGAGATGGGGGAGCGGGACGATGGCCAACCGCTGCGCACCTGGACGTTGAGCAGGCGACAACTGCTGGCGGGCGGTCTGATGGGTGCGGCGGGTCTGGCCGTGGCCTCGGCCCTGCCGTCTGCGGCGGAGGCCGTTGGCGGGCAGCCCGATGCGCCGGCCGAGCTGACAGTCGACGGTCTCGCCGTCCCCATCGGTCTCAGCCCGGACGACGTCTACTTCGCCTGGCAGGTGCGGGACGACCGGCGTGGCGCACTCCAGAGCGCCTACCGCATCGAGGTCGCGGGACCAGTCCTCGGTTCACACCCGGCTCCGATTGTGTGGGACAGCGGACTGGTGGCATCCGCCGAGCAGGCCTTCGTGGCCTACGGCGGACCTCGGCTGGCCCCGGACGCCGCCTACTGCTGGACGGTGCAGACCTGGGACCGCTCGGGGCGTCCGGGGCTGCGGTCGACCCCGTCCGCATTCGAGACGGGGCTGGGGAACAGAGACTGGCGGGCCTCCTGGATCGGGCGGGTCAACAGCGAGGTCGCCGAGCCGGACCAGTACACCTACGCCCGCACCGAGGTGACGCTGCGGGGCGGCCCGATCGCCCGGGCCCGGGCCTTTGTCTCGGGAGACCAGCAGTACGAGCTGTACGTGAACGGAGCTCGCGCCGGCAAGGGCCAGGCCTACAGCTTCCCCGACTCGATGTACTACGAGACCCTCGACGTCACCGGGCTCCTGCGGCCGGGAGCGGCCAACGCAGTGGGCATCGTGTCGAGCTGGCAGGGAGCGACCAAGGGGCATCCCGCCGGCAGTCCGGGGGTGATTGCCCAGATCGTCGTGCACTACCAGGACGGCCACATCGAGCGGGTGACGACCGACGGGTCGTGGCGGGTTCGGAAGGGCGCGTGGCTGCCCGGCACCCAGCGCGACCTCGAGGGCGATCTGGTCGACTTCACCGAGAACATCGACGGGCCCGGTCAACCCGTCGGCTGGCAGCTGCCGGGCTTCGATGACCGAACGTGGTCGCCGGCAGTCGTGCTGGGCCGCGCCCCCACCAAGCCGTGGACCCGTCTCGTCCCGGTGCGGACCCGGATCGTCGAAGAGCCAGTGCGGCCGGTGTCCCTCTCGACACTGTCCTCGGGCGCGGTGGTGGCCGACTTCGGAAAGGTGTACGCCGCTGTCCCCACGGTCACCTTCCACCGGGGCACGCCCGGCCGCCGGGTCACCATGCGGGCGGGCTACCTGCTCGACCAGCCTGTGGTGGGGCAGCCGTTCACCGGCACGCCCGGCCAGGTCTCCACCCAGCACGGCACCCAGCACACCGACATGAGCTACAGCTACATCCAGCGCGGGGGTGGGGCGGAGGAATTCCACCCTTTCGACTATCTGGGGTTCCGCTACTTCCAGATCGACAATCCCGGGGAGGTGCTCGCCCCCGGGGACGTCGTGGCCCTCACCCGCCACACCGCTCTTCCCGCCCAGCCGGCCGCCACCTTCTCGTCCGACCAACCAGTGATCGACGCCGTGTTCGGACTCGGACTCCACTCAGCCATGTTCACCGCGCAAGAGCAGTTCCTCGACACACCCACGAGGGAGAAGGGCCCGTGGCTCTTCGACGGCTTCAACGAATCGTGCACGGCCATGGCCGCGCTGGGCGAGCAGAATCTCACGCGGAAGTCTCTGCTCGAGTTCGGCCAGTCCCAAGACCGGTACTGGCCCAACGGGGCCGTCAACAAGATCTACCCGACCGGGCTGGGTGCGCTCGACATCAACGAGTCCACCGAGATCTACGTCGAATGGGTATGGCAGTACTGGATACACACCGGGGACCGGGCCCTCCTCCACTCTGTCTATGGGGTGCTTCGCCGCATCTCGGACTACGTCCAGCGCGCCGTGTCACCCGCCACCGGATTGGTGACCTCCCTGCCGGCCACCAACGTCTATTACGACTATCCGGTGGTCACCCGGTTGAACGTGCTCGGGGTCAATGTCTTTCGCCGGACGGCGGACGTGGCCGAAGTGCTCCAGAGGCCTGCGGATGAGATCGCCGGCCAGCGCCGGCGCCAGGCCGCCGCCACCAGGGCCGTCAACCGCCGCCTGACCCGCAGAGACGGGACCTATGTCGACGGCCTGATGGGCGACGGGACCCCGACGCCGTCGGCGTCCCAGACGGCCAATGCCTGTGCCGCCTTCTACGGGGTGGTGCCTGCCCATCGCCTGGGCACGGTGGCGCGCTATGTGAGCAGCCTCGGGATGCAGGCCCCTCCCCAGCTGGCCGCCGAGGTCCTGGGGACCATGGCGCTCGGTGGTCTGTACGGCGACCTGGTGGCGCGCCTGACCGATGCCACCACCGACGGCTGGGCCAACATCCTGTCCCGGGGCGCCACCTTCACCTGGGAGGTGTGGAACCCCTCCGACCTCAACGGCGACAGCATGTCGCACGGATGGGGGTCCAACGTGCTGGTGGAGATCCAGCGGTCACTCCTCGGAGTCCGTCCCACCGGGCCCGGCTTCGCCACCTTCGACGTGTCGCCGCCGACTGCCGGCCTGTCCCGGGCCGAAGGTTCGGTGCCGACCCCCCGCGGCATGATCGCCGTCGCCTGGAGCCGGCCCACGGCGGCCGATCCGGGCTTCTCCCTGAACGTGACCGTGCCGACCAACAGCACCGCCACCGTCACCATGCCGGCGGACCGCGGGAGCGCTGTCACCGAGGGCGGCCGTTCTTCTGACCGGGCAGCCGGGGTTCGCTTGCTCGGTGTCGCCGATGGCCTCGCCCGCCTCGAGGTCGGCGCCGGCACCTACGATCTCCGCGACGCGTCTGCCTCGTGAGAGGGACGGGAGGAACGACCCGGCCACGACATGCCGAGTGGGCCGCCATGCTGCGCACTGGGTGCGCCATGGGTCTGGTGGCGCTGCTGTCGGCCTGCAGCGCCGGCGCCGGGGGGGGATCCGGCGGACCGAGCGGGTCGATCGGCTCGCCGTCCGCTCCGACCTTGACCGGACGGGAGCTCGTGGACGGCGCCGGCCATGCCTGCATCGTCGCTGGACCGGTGCCACCGACCGTCAACTGGTCGCAGCTCGTGAACCCGATCCTGTCCTACCCGACGGCGGGGGTGAAGGACGAGGCCCTCATCTGGGCCGGAGGCCGATGGCACATGCTCTTCAGCTACCTGACCGCCGATGCCTCGCTGCCGGGCGGCGTGTCGTGGGGGATCGCCACCGCCACCAGTCCGGACCTTCTCCACTGGTCGGCGGCCTCACCGTGGCCCCGACAGGCGGGGGTGCTGGGTGTCGCCTCGCCCGACGTGGTGCGGGACCCGAGCGGTGGCTACCTCGTCACCTACCAGTCCGATCCGGGGGAGTCCGCTCCACCGGGAGCCCAGGATCGGCTCTATTACCGGACCTCCAGGGACCTCAGCACCTGGTCGGCGCCGCACCCGTTGGCCCAGTCGCTGGTCCCGTCGTCGCGGGACCGGATGATCGACGGCGCCCTCGTCTTCACCGGCCACCAAGTGCTGCTGGGATTCAAGTATTCGTCGCCGAGCCAGCCCTACGTGTTCGAGATGGCACGGTCGACGACCGGATCGCCGCAGGGGCCGTGGCAACTGGTGGGACGGCCCGACATCACCGTCAATGGCGACACCATCGAAAACTATGAGTTCCTGACCCTGGCCGGCCGATGGCGTCTCGTGGCCACGTCGAACACCCTCGACCAACCGTGGCTGTTCACCCTGGCCGGCGATCCGGGCACCGCAGCGGGGTGGCTGCACTGGAGTGGCGGATACCAGCTCGATATCCCCTCCGAGGCCTTCAACACCGGTGCGGGGATCTCGAGCGTCGGCTTCGAGCACGCCAATTCAGCCTTTGTCTGCGACGCCACCTCCCTGCCGCGCCACTTCTACTACGTGGTCTATGCCGGCAGCACCGAGCTGACCCAGTTCGGAGGCTGGGGACAGGCGCGGATCGGGGTGGCGCGGAGCACCGACCTGGTGCACTGGAGCGTGCCACCGGGCTGAGCGCCGCCGGCTGCCTTGTCAAGCGCGCCGAACCCACCAGCCTGTGAAGTACCGGACCACTGGTTAGAGTGACATGCATGTCAGGTCTGTCCAACGTCGCCGGGCCGTGGGGCTGAGCTCGGTGCAGATCACCATCATCGGGGGCGGCAGCTACCAGTGGACCCCCGAGCTCCTGGCCGACGTGCTCAGCACGCCGTCGTTGGCCGGAGCCCATATCGTCCTCGAGGACATCGACTCCGCACCCCTGGAGAAGATGGAAGCCCTCGGTCGCATGGTCAACGAGTCGTTGGGAGCCAAGGCCACCTTCGCCACCACCACGGATCAGCGCCGGGCCCTCGAGGGCGCCGACTTCGTGATCGTGACCATCTCCACCGGCGGTTTCGATTCCATGGCCGCCGATCTGGAGGTGCCCGCCCGGCACGGCATCCGCCAGTCCGTGGGCGACACCGTGGGTCCCGGTGGCATCAGCCGATCCCTGCGCAATGTCCCCGTGCTGGTCGGAGTGGCCCAGGACATGGAGGCGATCTGTCCGGACGCCTGGATGCTCAACATCACCAATCCGATGACATGCCTCACCCGAGCGGTGTGCGGGCAGACCGCGGTCAAGGCGGTCGGCCTCTGCCACGAGGTCGGGAACTGGACCATGGACCTTGCCATCGCCCTGGGCAAGACCCACGAGGCCGTGCAGCCCACCGTGGCCGGGGTCAACCACTTCCCGGTGGTCACCGCACTGGAGGTCGACGGAGCCGACGGGTTCGCCATCCTCACCGACATGGTGGAGGAGGCGGGAGGACTCACGGCGTTGGCGCCGCACCCCGGGCGACCCGAGGCCGAAGAGTTCTCGCGCCTCGACTTCCTCCAGCGTCACGCCCTCAAGCTCACGATGTTCGACAAGTGGGGCGCGCTGCCCGCAGCCGGCGATCGTCACATCGCGGAATTCCTCCCCTGGGTGCTGACCGATGAGTCGCACTGGGGCGGCGACTTCAACATCGAATTGACATCCATCGCCCAGCGCCAGAAGCACCAGAGCGGTTACATCGCCGATGTGGACGCCTGGCTGGACGGTACCAAGCCGCTGCAGACGTGGCAGTCGGGGGAACTGCCGGCACCGGTCATCGATTCGCTGTTGACCGGGACCCCCCGCAACGTCCCGGCCAACATCCCGAACGCCGGCCAGGTGCCCGACGTCCCTCTCGACGTGGTGGTCGAGTCGATCTGCGTGGTCGACGGCGACGGCGTGCGCGGCCGCGACATCGCCCCCCTTCCCGCCCCCTACGACGAGTTGGTCCGCAGGCACGTGGCCGTGGCCGAGATGACGGTGGCCGCGGCCGTCGCCGGCGATCGGAGGCTGGCCGACGCTGCCTTCTTCCTCGACCCTCTGGCCGGGCGGGGCGACCTCCATCAGACGGAGGCGATGGTCACCGACCTACTGTCGGCCACCGCGGCGTGGCTGCCCCAGTTCGACCTCTGAACCGGCTCCCGCGTCCTGGCCCGCAGGGCCGCTCGACTAGATGAGGAGGACCCGATGCGACTCGGCTTCATAGGCCTCGGGGCCATGGGTCTTCCCATGGCCCGTCACCAGCTCGAGGCCGGCCACCAGGTCACGGTGGCGTCCCGGAGCCGCGGCCCGGTCGAGCGCGCCGTGTCGCTCGGCGCCGTCGACGGGGGTTCCCCCGCCGGGGTGGCCGAGGCCAGCGAGGTCGTCATCCTGTGCGTCCCCAGTTCCCCGCAGGTCGTCGAAGTGGTGGAGGCCGTGCTGCCGTCACTCCGGGCCGGTCAGGTGGTGGTGGACTGCTCGACCATCGATCCCGAGGTGGCCAGGACCCAGCACCAGAGGGTGACCGCCGCGGGGGCCGGCTTCCTCGACGCCCCGCTCTCAGGCGGCACGGCCGGGGCCGAGGCGGGGACGCTCACGCTCATGGTCGGCGGGGAGGAGGCGACCCTCGAGGCGGCCCGCCCCGCCCTCGATCCCTTCGCCGGACGCATCGTTCATGTCGGTGGAGCGGGGATGGGCCAGGTGGTCAAGCTCTGCAACAATTTGATCTATGCGGCCCAGATGCTCGCCACGTCGGAGGCCACGGCCCTGGCCGTCAAGTCCGGAGTGGACCTGGCCAAGTTCCATGACGTGCTCGTGCACTCCACCGGCGACTGCGTGGCCGTGCGCACCCGCCTGCCGATGCCCGGCGTGGTGGCCGACAGCCCGGCGTCCAACGGTTGGCGCCCCGGTTTCATGACCGACCTGATGGCCAAGGACCTCGATCTCGCCCTCGGCTACGGCGCCAGCGTGGGTGTGCCCCTGGCCACGGCGGCAACCTCTCGCCAGGCGCTCACTGCGGCCACCACCGCCGGTTACGGCCGCGAGGACTTCTCGGCCGTGGCCAAGGTCATCTACGCCCTGTCCGGGTTGGCGTGACCCGTGGGGTGACGACGGCCGACCGGCCGTTGGGCCTTCCCGCCCTGGTGCTGGCGGCCGACCACCGTGCCCGCGGGGTGTCGACCATCGAACGGTACGCCGACTACCTGCGAGCACTGCAGGAGGCCCTGCCTCACTGTGACGGCATCTTGGCCACGGTGCAGCCGCTCACCGATCTGGCCGCCGCCGGCGCCGTCGGGCCCGACCAGCGCACGTACCTCTCCCTCAACCGCACCGGCCTGGCTGGTGCGGCCTTCGAGCTCGACGACCGGTTGGTGGCCAGCGTGGCCCGGGCCGCCGACGACGGGTGGACGGGCGTCAAGCTCATGACCCGCATCGACCTCGACGATCACCACGGCGCCGCTGCCCTCGAGCTGCTGGGCCAGGTGCTCGAGAGGGCCCGGGCGTCCCGACTCGAGGCACTGATCGAGCCGGTGATGTGGCGGCAGGGGAAGATGTCGAACGTCACCACCGATGTCGTCATGGCGGCCACCATCGCCCATGACCTGGGCGCGCCGCTCCTCAAGGTGCCGGTTCCGAAGGCTCCCGAGGGACAGGCCCGCATCGAAGCCGTCAGCCGGGTCGTGGCCAGCGTGGGCGTCCCCGTCCTCTTCCTCGGCGGGCCCGTGGACCGGCAAGGGCCCGAGCGGACCCTGGAGGAGACCCGAGACGTCATGGCCGGTGGTGGCGCCGGGCTGGCCATGGGCCGGGCCATCATCCAGGGGGCGTCCCCCGCGGCGATGGCGGCACAGCTGGCCGAGATCGTGCACGCGAGGTGATCCTGACCATCGACGCCGGCACCAGCGTCACCAAGGTGGCGCTCTGGGACCGGCAGGGTCTGGTGGCACTGGCAGGGACACCGGTCGACACGAGGCACCCGGCGCTGGGCCGGTCGGAGCAGGATCCAGCGGACTGGTGGGCCTCGGTCCTGTCCGCCTGCGCACAGGTCCGCGGTCAGTCCCCCGGCGGCTTCGGGTCGGTCGACGTGGTGGGGTGCACCGGCGCCCGCCAGACGTTCGCACTCGTGGATGCCTCCGGCGAGCCGCTCGGTCCCGGGATCCTGTGGTCCGACCGGCGGGCCATGGCCGAGGCCGAGCAACTGGCTCTCGCTCCGGACACGGCCAACGCCTCCGGGCCATCCGGAGTCCCGCTCGACGCCGGCTCCGTGGCGGCGAAGATCGCCTGGCTGGCGGGCCATGACCGCCAGCGTCTGGATGCCAGTGCCTGGCTCCTCGCCCCGCGCGATCTCATTGCCTGGCGGCTCACCGGATCAGTGGCCACGGATGCGACCCTGGCCTCGCGCACCGGGCTCTACGACGTCGACGGTCAGGTGGTCGAGCAGCTGGCCGGCGCGGCCACCACCAGGTTGCCGCCGGTTGTGCCCTCGGACCAGGTCACCGGGCACCTGGAGGCACCGGTGGCCGCCGCCCTCGGGTTGGCCGCCGGGACGCCGGTGGTGATCGGCGCCGGGGACCGTCCGTGCGAGGTCCTCGGCTCGGGAAGCAGTGAGGCGCGTCCCATGGTGAGCTGGGGTACGACGGCCAATGTATCGGTACCGGTGGACACGCGGCCTGTCTCGCTGCCTCCAGGTGTTGTGCTGTCGCGGGGGGCCCGCGGCGGATGGCTGCTCGAGGGTGGGCTGTCGGCGGCGGGATCGCTGCTGGCATGGCTCGGTGGTCTCACCGGTCACTCCCCGGTTGAGCTGGCCGCGTTGGCCCTCGAGAGCCCGCCCGGTTCCCGAGGTGTGGTGGCGACGCCCTGGCTCGAGGGGGCCAGGGCCCCGTGGTGGCAGCCGGAGGCGGGGGCGGCATTCGTCGGGTTGGGCTCGGCACACGGGTTGGCCGACATCGCCCGGTCTGCTTTCGAGTCGGTGGCCTGGGAGGTGATGCGGTGCCTGGAGGCAGTCGGCTCCCGGCAACCGGCGGGCTGCCCAGTGGCCGGGTTGGCGCTGGCCGGATCGGGCGCCTCCATTCCGGTATGGCTCGACGTGCTCACCGGGATCACCGGGCTGCCGGTGACGGGTCGGCGCTCGGGCCAGGCGGCATCCGCCGGTGCGGCGCAGCTGGCCGCAGCCGCGGTGGGCATGGACGTCGGACCCGAGCTGATCGACCCCGTGGAGCTGCGGGTAGAACCAAGGGCCGCCGCCGTCGGGCGCTATGCCGAGCTCGGCGAAAACGCGGAGCGGGTGGCCGCGGCCGTGGTCGACCTGGCCGCAGCACCGGCTTCGCGCCGGGCAGACCGTTCCGAGGATCCCTCATGAGGGTGAGCCTGGCCTACGGCGCCGGCCGGATGGATGTGGACGTGCCCGACGACGCCGTGGTGGTGGAAGGAGGGGAGGCGCCGGCCCTGGAGGACGAGACGGACTGGGTCCGCCGCTCGCTCCGCGCCCCGCTGGCCGGCCCGACGCTCCGTGATCTGATCGGTCCCGACGTGAAGGTGGCGGTGGTCTTCCCCGACCTGACCCGCCCCATGCCCAACACCACCGTGCTGCCGCCGTTGTTGGCCGAGCTCGAGTCGGGGGGGGCCGGTCCGGAACGGGTGGAGTTGCTCTGCGGCACCGGTACCCATCGCCAGGCGACGGCATCGGAGATGGCGGCACTGGTCGGCCCGGACATCGTGTCCAGCTATCGCATCCACGACCACCGCGCCGACGACCGGGGCCACGTCCGGGTCGGCGAGGTGGAGGGCACACCGGTCCTGCTCGACCGCCGCTACGTCGAGGCCGACGTCCGCATCGTGACGGGATTCGTCGAACCGCACTTCTTCGCCGGGTGGAGCGGAGGACCCAAGGGAGCCTGCCCGGGTCTGGCCGCCACCTCCACCATCCTGGAGGCGCACAGCCCGGCACGCATCGCCGATCCGCGTTCCACCTGGCTGGCCACGGAGGGAAACCCCGTCCACGACTTCGTCACCGCCGCCACCGCCCTGTGCCCACCGGACCTCTGCGTCGACGTGACCATCGACCGCCACCGCCGCCTGACCGGTGTGTTCACCGGCGTGCTCCCGGACAGCCACCGCGCCGCTTGTGCCTTCGCCTCCCGCAGCGTCACCCAGGCGGTCGACGGGCGCTTCGAGGTGGTCCTCACCACCAACGGCGGCCATCCCCTGGATCGCAGCCTCTACCAGGCCGTCAAGGGTATGGCGGCCGCCGAGCGGGTTGTGACCGAGGGCGGCATCATCGTGATGGTGGCGGCCTGCTCCGACGGGATTCCCGAGGACGGTGCCTTCGCCCGCATCCTGCGCGGCGCCACGAGCCCCGAGCAGTTGCTCCGGCCCGACGGTCCGGGCGAGCTGGACGCCTGGCAGGCCCAGGTCCTCGGACGGGTGCTGGGACGCGCCGAGGTCTGGATGTACTCGGACGGGCTCTCCGACCACTCGATCGCCGCGGGCCTCATGACCCCGCAGCACGACGTGGGCGCGGCAGTAACGCACGCGCTCGCGCTCCAGGGCCGGGGTGCCCGCCTGTGTGTGCTTCCCCAGGGCCCGCTGATCGTCGCCACCCCGTCCGAGACGGTCCCGGTGCACGGAGGTGGGGGCGACCGCTGAGCGGGGCGGTCGGCGTTCGACCAGGTCGTGGCCGGATCAGACCCGGGCCATGGCCGGGCGGCGGCCTCGAAGTCCTCGTCCGTGCCTGACGGGCACGTCAGGGTTAGTGTGGGCAGTCCATGGCCGACCAGGTGCTGTTCGACTTCGCCGTACCCGACGAGTTACTGGAAGAAGTGGTCGCCAAGAGTCGAGATCCCGACGTCATCGCCGACATCGGGGTCATGCCCGGCACCGGCGAGGGCAAGCCGCCGGCACTGATCGGAATCCTCCGCACCAACGGCTTTGCTCCCTTGGTGCTGCTCACCGCGGCGGCGCTGGTGCCCGGTAGTTTCCAGAACGGCATCGCCCTCATCGGCACCAACCTCGAGCAGTCCTTCCACATCCATGACGCCGCCCTCGGGGCGGTGACCTTCGTGGCCTCGGTGTCCCAACTGCTGTGGGCGGTGCCGCTGGCCGTCTGGGCCGATCGCGGCAGCCGCAAGGTGGTGGCCGGAGTAGCCCTGTTGATCTTCTCGGTCTTCGCCCCGCTGATGGGCCTGGCCCCCAACGTGTGGGCGTTCACCTTCATCTACCTGGTGGCGTCGGTCGGCTACGGCGTGAACAACACCGTCCACAATTCCTACCTGGCCGACGCCTATCCCACCGAGGGCCGGGGCCGGGTGTTCAGCTGGCACAACCTCTCCGACCCCTTGTCCCAGACGGTGGGCATCCTCATCTTCGGCTACATCGTCACGGTGGCCCACAACTGGCGTTGGGGCACGTTCGTCGCCCTGGCCGGCATTCCCATCGCGCTGGCTCTGTTCACCCTGCACGAGCCGGACAAGGGTCAGAACGAGCAGAGCCACATCCTCAAGGCCTCGGGCATGGACCTCCACTCCCAGCAGGCCGATGCGCCGCGAGTGCTGCTGGGCTCGGCCGTCACCCGCCTGCTGCGGATCCGCTCCATCTACTTCGAGCTGGTGGCCGTGGCCATCCTCGGGTTCGCCGGGACCGGCGCCCCGCTGTTCGGCAACCTGTACTTCGTCCGTCGATGGGGTCTCGACACGGCCCAGCGCAGCGAGGTGTACTCGATCGTCGGCCTGGCCGCCTTCCTCGGCCTCCCGGTGGCCTACGTGGTCGGGGACCGGTATTTCCGGCGGGCCCCGGAGCGACCGCTGGTCATCGCCGGCATCTGCATCACCGCCTACGGGGGCCTCTACGTGGCCTCCCTCTACATGCCGCAGCTGTGGATGGTGGTGACGCTGCAATTCCTGGCCAATGCGGCGGTCTCGCCCCTGGCCATCTGCATCTTCCTCACCTTGGCGGCGACCGCCCCGCCGGAGATGCGCACCATCTGCTTCGCCATGTTCGGCGTCTACTCGCTCGTCTTCGGCGCCTTCGCCGGCGGGGTCATCCTCGGCGCCGTCAGCGACGCCGCCGGGTTCCGCAACGGCCCGACGGTGGCCCTCACCCTGATCGGGCCGGTGTGTCTGGTGGGCGGCATCCTGTTGTTCATCGGATCCCGGTATGTGAAGCGCGACATCACACTGGTCATCGAGGACGTCCTCGAACGCCACGCCGAGGGCAAGCGGCGCCAGGCCGGTCGGGCTGTGCCGGCCCTGCAGGTCCACAACCTCGACTTCTTCTACGGATCCAACCAGGTGCTGTTCGACGTCAACCTCGAGGTCGGACAGGGCGAGATGGTGGCACTGCTGGGCACCAACGGGGCCGGGAAGTCCACGCTGCTGCGCGCCGTGTCCGGGCTGGACCATCCCCACCGCGGGGTCATCAGGATCTTCGGCATCAACTGCACCTACCTCGAGCCCGAGCAGATCATCGACCAGGAGGTGGCCCTGCTGGTGGGGGGCAAGATGACCTTCCCCGGGCTCACCGTGCGGGACAACCTCCGCATCGGGAGCTACTCCATGCGCCGGCAGGGATCCCGCGCCCGCTCGGCGCTGGACGAGGCCATGGACCGGTTCCCCGAGCTCTCCACCCGGCTCGACCAGTCCGCCGGCACCCTGTCCGGGGGCGAGCAGCAGATGCTGGCCCTGGCCCGGGTGATGATGACGGCGCCGAAGCTGCTGTTGATCGACGAGCTGGCCCTCGGGCTCGCCCCCAAAGCGGTGGACCGGCTGATGGGGATCGTGCGGGAGGTCAACGGGCAGGGCACCACGGTGGTGCTGGTGGAGCAGAGCGTGAACCGGGCCATGAGCCTGGCGGAGCACGCCTTCTTCCTCGAGCGCGGTGAGGTCCGCTTCGACGGCCCCACCGCCGGGCTGCTGCAGCGCGACGACCTCCTGCGCCCGGTGTTCCTGGGCTCGGCCGTGACCGGTCTGGGCTAGCGAGGGACGGTGTCGGTACCCAGCTTCGTCCTCGTCAACGGGGTCATCACGGGCCTCAGCTACGGACTGCTGGCGCTGGGTCTGGTGCTCATCTACCGGACAAACCGGGTGCTCAATTTCGCCCAGGGACAGCTCGGGGTGGTGGCGGCGGTCTTCCTGGTCAAGTGCTACTACGACTTCGGCTTCAACTACTGGTTCGCCCTGGTGCTGGCCCTGGCCCTCGCCGCCGCCATCGGGGCCCTGAGCGAGCTGTTGCTGCGTCGGCTGTTCGACCGGCCCCGCATGTTGGTCATGGTGGCCACCATCGGACTGAGCCAGGTCCTGTTCGTGTTCACTGCACTGCCCTTCATCCGACCCAAGAGCCTGTTCCGGCCCTTCCCGGTGCCGGTCGATGTCTCCTTCCACATCGGCACCTACTTGTTCACCTCCGGACAGGTGATCACACTGGTGGTGGCCCCCATCGTCGCCATCGGGTTGGCCGTGTTCGTCAAATGGTCGCCATGGGGACTGGCCATGCGGGCCATGGCCCAGAACTCCGACTCGGCCCGCCTCTCGGGGGTGTGGGTGCGCCGCACCTCCACGGTGGCGTGGACGCTGGCCGGGGTGCTGTCCGCCTTCACGGCCATCCTCGCCTCGCCCGGCCAGACCTCCTCCCTGACCGAGGTGCTCAGTCCCGAACTGCTGCTGCTGGCCCTCACCGCCGCCATGGTCGGGGCCATGGTGAACCTGACGGTGGCCTTCGTTGCTGCCATCGGCATCGGCGTGGTGCAGGCGATCCTGGTGTGGAATCTCAACAGCACCGCCCAGGTCGACCTGGTCCTGTTCGGTCTGGTCCTGGCCGTGCTGCTGGTGCGGATCGCGGCATTGCGGACCGGGCCGCGCGGTGAAGAGCGGTCCGGTTGGATGGAGAGCTCGCACCGTCCGCTGCGCACCGACAGCCCGCTCCGCCGCCGCGTCGGTGCCGGCGGGGTCGTCGTGGCGGTGGTCGTCGTCGCCCTGCTGCCACTGGTGGTCAGCACCGGCCGTTCCTTCCTCATCTCGCAGATCTGCATCTATGCGGTCGTCGCCCTCTCGCTGACCGTGCTGACCGGTTGGGCCGGGCAGGTGTCCCTCGGCCAATTCGGGCTGGTCGCCTGCGGGGCATTGATGGCCGCGCACCTCGGGGCGAGCGTTCCCCTGGTCCTGCTCATGCCCTTCGCCGGGGCGGTTACCGCAGTGATCGCCGTGATCGTCGGGCTGCCCGCCCTGCGGGTTCGAGGCCTCTACCTGGCGGTGAGCACGCTGGCCTTCAGCGTCTGGTTCATGGGGGCGGTGCTGGCCACGCCGTGCTGGAACCTGCCCCTGGTCAACCGGCGGCTGTGCACGGGCCTGCCCAACCCTCAGTCCACCCTCATCAACAGGCCCACCTTCCTCGGCATCGACCTCGGGTCCGAGCGGGCTTTTGCCTGGTTCTCCCTGGCCGTCCTGGTGGCCTCGGTGCTCATGGTCAGGCTGTGGCGTGACCGGGGCGTGGCCCGCCGGCTCATCTCGGTGCGCGACAACGAGGTAGGTGCCGGGGCCATGGGCATTCCCCTGGCCCGCAGCAAGGTCCTGGCCTTCGCCCTCTCCGGGTTCATGGCCGGGTACGCCGGCGTGTGGCTGGCCTTCGCCACCGAGCGATTCTCGACGGCCACCTTCGATCCCACCTTCTCCATCCTGGTCGTGTCCATGGTGGTCATCGGAGGTCTCGACTCCATCGCCGGTGCGGTGCTGGGAGCCCTCTATCTGGTCGGTCTGCCGGCTCTGTTCGGGACCACTCCCACGATCCAGTTCCTCACCAGCGGCCTCGGGCTGCTGGCGTTCATCCTCTATCTCCCCGGCGGCCTTGCCGAACTGCTCCACCGCTTCGGTGACCTGGTGACGCTGGGCATCGAGCAGCTGGGACGGCGCCGTGACGCCCCTCCGCCCATGTCGGGCCGGCTCGACGCCGGCCTCGACCCCGTGGCGGGCGAGGTGGCCGGATGACGCCAACGGGGTCCACCACCGGCACCACCGGCCCGGCCCGGCTCGACGTCGAGGGAGTGGTGGTGGCCTTCGGCGGCCTGCGAGCCGTCGACCGGGCCGACCTGTGCGCAGAGCCCGGGTCGATCGTCGGCCTCATCGGGCCCAACGGCTCGGGAAAGACGACCCTGCTCGATGTCATCTCCGGGCTCGTCGGCCCCCAGGCCGGTTCGGTGCGGCTCGACGGGGAGAGCCTGGTCGAGTACCTGCCCGAGGAGCGCGTGAACCTCGGGGTCGTGCGGTCCTTTCAGGACTGCCGGCTGTTTCCCGAGCTGTGTGTGGAGGACGTGCTGCTGCTCACCCAGGACGCCCGCCGTCCTGTGGGCGTCCTCTCGTCCACGTTGCAGGCTCCCTGGGCCCGTCGATCGGAGCGCTCCAAGCGGGCGGCGCTGGAACAGGTGATGGGTTCGTTCGGGCTCGTTCGCTTCCGCCGTCACCGCATCGCCCACCTCTCCACCGGGACCAGGCGGGTGGTCGACCTGGCCTCCATCGTGCTGGCCCGTCCCCGCCTCCTGTTGCTCGACGAGCCCACCGCGGGGATCGCCCAGCGCGAGGCGGAGGCCTTCGTGCCCCTGTTGCGCCGGCTGCACGAGTTGGCGGACACCACCATCGTGCTCGTCGAGCACGACGTACCCCTGGTCTTCGAACTGTGCAGCAAGGTGGTGATGATGGAGACCGGCGCCGTGGTCTCGTCGGGGACTCCCGACCAGGTTCGCCGCGACCCGCGGGCGCTGGCCGCTTATCTGGGTGCCAGTGACGAGGCGCTGGCCGTCTCGGGGGCCGTCCCCGTGCCCTCGGCTGATCCGGAGGGCGACGCCGTGGCGCCCGCCGGTGGCGCGGCCGAGCCGGTCGGCGAGTAGCCCGCCCGCTTCAGTTCGGCCCTCAGCGCTGGGGCATGGCCGGACCGTAGGGAACGTCACCCTGCAGCGTCACCCGGTTGGCGATTCGGGTGGCGTCGCCGTAGTCGTCGAGGGCGTAGTGGAGGGTGGCCCGGTTGTCCCAGAAGGCCACCGAGCCGGGTTCCCAGCGGAACCGGCAGGTGAGCTCCGGCTGCTGGCAGTGCCGGTAGAGCATCTCCAGAATGGCGTTGCTCTCGTTCTTCGACAGCCCGAGGATCGACTGGGTGAACTGGGGATTCACGAAGAGCCCGTTGCGGCCGTTCTCGGGGTGGGTACGCACCACGGGATGGACGGCGGGGAGCAGCTTGTCGTGGAACTCGCCCTGCCACTCGTAGCCGCCCCGTGCGTCCACGTCCGCCGCGAACCAAGGATCGAAGTGCACGGCGATAAGTGAATCGCACATGGTCCGGACCGGATCGGCCAGCCGATCGTAGGCATCCTGCAGGCTGGCCCATTCCGTGTCGCCCCCCACCTCGGGGGCGGTGAGCATGTGCAGGATCGACCCGAAGGCCGGGGCCTGGAGGAAGGTCACGTCAGTGTGCCACCAGCTGGCCCGGTCCTCACGACTGTCGATGACCAGCACCTCGGGGTTCCCCTCGATGGCCGGGAGCACGGGGTGCCCTTCGGTAACCACACCGAACTGCCGGGCGAAGTCGGCTTGCTGGGCGGGGGAGAGGTCCTGGTCGCGGAAGAAGATCACGTGGTGGGTATTGAGGGCCAGGCGGACATCGGCGACCGCCCGGGCGCTGAGCGGTTGCGAGAGGTCGAGCCCGTGGATCTCCGCTCCGATGATCGGCGACAGTGGGCTGACGGCGAAGTCTGCGACCACCGTCATAGGGCGCTCATCGTCTGATCGGTCGTCCGCATGGAACCCATGGTGCCCCAAAGCCGGTGCCTGCTCAACTGGCACGGTCGGATCGGGCGTGCATCCTGTGGTGGGAAGGCCAAGCCTCGGCCATGTCCACCTGGTCGGTGTGGCAACCTGAACACCGGCTCGCCAGCGCCATGGGACTCGGACGACCGGAGGATGATCGAGGATGACGCAGCTGTTTCCGCCCCCGCGGCGCAATTTCTCCCCGTGGTTCCAAGTGGTCAGCCGTCTGATGGCAACGGAGCGGGACGACCCCCTGCCCGTCGACGACCTCTCGACCCTCGGTCCCTGGCGCCACCGGTTCGCGGCCCGCCTCGGGGACGCACTGGCACCGTGGCCCGAGCCGGTGGCGTTGGACCTGGAGGTCACGGAGGAGACGACGTGCGACGGCTACACACAGAGCCGGGTCGTGTTCGACACCGAGGACACCATGTCGGTGCCCGCCTATCTCCTGGTGCCCGACGATCGGACGGCGCCGGGCCCGGCGGTGCTGGCCGTCCACGGTCACGGCCCCGGAAAGTCCGTGGTCTGTGGATTGGAGCCCGACGCCGCTCCCCGGGCCGACTACGCGGCTGAACTGGCCCGGCGTGGCTACGTGGTCCTGGCCCCTGACCTGCGCTGCTTCGGCGAGCGCGCCGACTGGAACCCGCCGGATCACTATGCGTGCGACACGAACCTCGTCCACCAGGTCATGGGGGGATGGAGCCCGCTGACCCAGAACCTGTGGGACCTGTCCTGCTCACTGGACGTGCTCGAGGCCCACCCGCTGGTCGACCCGGCCCGAATGGGGATGGTGGGGCTGTCCTACGGGGCCACCCTGACCCTGTTCCTCGCCGCCCGTGATCCGCGGGTGGCGGCCGCCGTGGTGAGTGGGTACTTCTCCTCGTGGGCGGAATCGCACAAGGTTCCGTGGAACATGTGCGGCTCCCAGGTGCTCTCCGGGATGTTGGGCCGCATGGAGCATGTCGATCTGGGCGCGTTGGTGGCCCCACGCGCCCTCTTGGTCGAGACGGGGAGAGAGGACCTCATCTTCCCGGTGGCCGCCGCCGAGCAGTCGGTGGGACAGCTGCGGCGGGTCTACGACCACCTGGGCGCCGTCGACCTTCTGGAGCACGATGTGTTCGACGGCGAGCACGAGTGGCACGGCCTCCGCGCCTATCCGTTCCTCGACCACCATCTCGGATCACCAGCGGGAGCTACCTGACCACACGCCCTGACCTGGCGAGTGGTTTCACACCTCGGAGGACAGCAGGCGGGAGGAGTCGGGGTCGAGGAAGACGGTGGCGTGCACGGTCCGCTGCAGGATCGAGGCGGGACAGGCGGTGCTCACCGGTCCCTCCAAGGCCGCGCCCACCGGCTCCGCCTTGCGGGCTTCAGGGACGATGGCCAGCACCCGTTTGGCCCGGAGCAGCGCCGGAATGGTCACCGTCAGCGCCTGTCGGGGCACGTCGCCTTCGGTAGCGAAGTGGCCTTCGTTGACCTGCTGTCGCCGGCAGGCCGCATCGAGCTCCACCACTTTGACATCACGGGCATCTCCGAAATCGGCTACCGGAGGGTCGTTGAAGGCCAGGTGGCCGTTCTCCCCTATGCCCAGGCAGCACAGGTCGAGCGGATGGTCGGCCAGTAGCCGGGCGTAGCGTGTGCATTCGCGTTCCGGTGGGGCCAACCCGTCGAGGTAGTGGGTGGCCCGGGGCCGGGCCGGCTCCTCGATCCGCTGCCGAATCCAACGACGGAAGCTGGCCGGATGATCGGGGCCGATCCCCACGTACTCGTCCATGTGGAACACGACGATGTCGCCCCACGGGACCTCGGTCCTGCGCTCCATGAGGGAGTCGATGAAGGCGAACTGGGAGTTGCCGGTGGCGAACATGGCATGGGCCACACCGCTCCGTTCCACAGCGCCGCGGAGCACCCCCACCGCCTCGTCGGCCGCCGCTCGGGCCATCGCCGTGATGTCAGGCAGCACGGCGACGTCGGCTCCGCCGATCCGACGGTGTCCCGGTTGGGCCATGGCGGCACTGTAGATGCCGTCGGGCCGACCGGTCGAAGGGCCTCCCTTCCCGGTCGGGCGGGGCCGCGGCTGACCCCACTGACCCCAGGCTGACACCGCTCCGGGCCATGGGGACGATGCGCCGGCTAAGGGACCTTCAGGGCCGGAACCACCTCGGCCCTGAACCGCCGCAGGGTCTCGTCACCCGGGAAGTCGCGCAGCCACAGGATGAGACCCCGGCAGCCGGCGTCCACGAAGGCCTGGGTCTTGTCGATCACCTGGTCGACCGTGCCGACCAGGTTTTCGTCCAGGTAACGCTCGGTCGGAGTCCCACCCCACAGGTCCCCACCGTCCTCGGAATGGCACCAGGCGAGCGTTTCGGCCTCGGTGTCGAAGAGCCGGCAGTCCGGGCCGTGGGTGCGGGTGATCTCCTCGAACGGTCGTCCGACCTCGTCGCAGTACCCGGCCAACAGGCCGGACTTGCGCTCGAAGTCCCCGAGGCCCACCTGCCAGTTGGTGAGGTCGGCCCGACGGGCGGCGATGCGCAGGTTGACCTTCTCACCTCCCCCGCCCACCAGCACCGGTGGCAGCTGCTGAACCGGCTTGGGATCGCAAAAGGCCCCGTCGAAATGGAGGTGGGCGCCGTCGAAGGTGACGGTCTCCTCGGTCCACAGCCGCCGGATGACCTCGAGGGTCTCGTCCAGGACGGCCAGTCGCTCCGGGTTGGACAGGTAGTCGTATCCATAGGAGTGGTATTCCTCGTGGAACCACCCGGCCCCGAGCCCGAGGATGAGCCGACCGCCCGAGTACACGTCGACGCAGGCTGCCTCCTTGGCCAGCAGCCCCGCGTTGCGGTAGGAGGCGCACGTCACCAGCTGGCCGAGACCGGCACGGGTCGTCTGTTGCGAGAGCGCGGCCAGCATGGTGAAGGCCTCGAACACATGGGTCGGTCGACGGAGGGGCACCGTTTCCACGTGGTCGTACACCCACAGGTGGTCGTACCCGAGCGACTCGGCCAGCATCGCCAACTCCACCGACCGGGCCCAGGCGTCGGGGCCGCTCCAGCCGGTGTATTCGAGCTTCCAACCCTGGGGAATGAAGACCCCGACCTGGAGCGTGCCCCCGGGAGCCGGGCTCGGCGCGGCCCCACTCACGCCGGGAACTCCCACCACTGCACCTCACACATCATGGGCAGCAGGTACTTGACGTAGAGCGAGTGGATCTTGACGACCTTCTGGTCGTCCATGTGGACGTCGATGAGGTCGACCCGATCATCGTGCTCTCGGAAGGCCACGGCCCGGTCGTGGACGCCCTGTAGCTCCGCCATCGATCCCACCGCGAAGCCGAAATGGTCCATGCGAGGGCACTCCATCGGGTTGGCCTCGTCGATGAGGAAGATGAACTGGTCCCAGTGCACGCAGGAGAGGACGAGCCGATGGCGGTCCTCGGTCAGCTGCTCGATCTCGTCGAACCCGAAGACCTCGCTCCAGAAATGGCAGATGTCGGTCCGGTTGTCTTCGTCGAGCAGATCCGCGGGCATGCTCATGGCCACGTGGTTGAAACGCGGGGTGCCCGTCGGGTAGTAGGGATGGGGCATCACACGCCCCCTGTGGTGGCAGGTGCAGTGGTCGCACCGTCGGAGAGGTGGGGGACCACCATGACCTTGCCGGCGTACCGGCCCTCGGCCAGTCCCGCCAGGGCATCGGAGAGCCGGTCGAGGGGCACGTCGTCTGCCTCGATCAGGAGGTCGGTCGGGAAGTCGACGGAGGCCAACAGCTCCAGCGCCCGCTCGAAGCCGCCCTCGTCGTAGACGAAGGACCCCACCACGTGGAGCTCGTTGAGGATGAACCGATTGGGGTCGAATGCCGGGGGCTCGATGCCCGCTCCCACCAGGGCCATGGTGCCGCCCCGCCGCAACTGGTGGAAGCCCGCCTCGATGGCTGCCTTCTTGCCCGAGCACTCGAGTACCACGTGCACGGCGCGCTCGGAGATCCGCTCGGGCTCCCACGGTGGGAAGGTCTCGAGGTCGATCGGGTCCACCACCTCTGCCGCGCCGAGGTCCCTGGCCAGTTGTCTTCGTCGCTCACCGGGCTCGACGACCGTGACCGGTCCGATCCCGCGCGCTACCAGAGCGGCAAGGGAGAGCGCGCCGATGGGCCCGGCCCCGATGACCATCACCGAGTCGCCCGGGGCCGCTCCGGAGCGGGTGATCCCGTGAAGGGCCACCGCCAACGGCTCGGCCAGGGCTGCCTGGCGCGCCGTGAGCCCCGGCGGGAGACGCAGGAGCGACGCCGCCCGTACCAGCACGTAGCGGGCAAAGGCCCCGTCGTGGCCGTCGATGACGGATCCCTCGCGGTTCTCGCACTGGGACGGCTTCCCCTCCAGGCAGCGGCGGCACCGCCCACACTTGGGCGATGTGCCCTCGACTACGGTCTCGCCGATCTCCCAGCCCACCACGCCCTCACCCAGGGCGGCAATGGCACCGGTGAACTCGTGGCCCGCCACCAATCCGGGCTTGCCGGCCCAGCCTTCGAGCAACAGGTGGATGTCCGAGCCGCAGATGCCGCAATGGTCCACCTCGACCAGCACCTCGCCGGGTCCGGGTCGGGGCACCGATCGCTCCTCGACCACCACCTCACCGGGCCGCTGGTAGACCGCGGCCGGCATCACCTCGGGCAGATCGATCATGAAGGCACCTCCCCCCGATGGGTCCGGGTCCGGGTGTTCCGGGCGCCGAACCGGCATCTGACACTGGTGTCACTCTAGGTCAGGGAGGCCGAGTGGGGCACTGCCGGCAGCCCGAGGCTCCGGAGGAGAGACCGGTGATGGGGCCGTCACAGGGAATGCGGCCTGAGATGCCGGCCCACGGCGGAAACTCCGAAGGTCGACCAACTGAGATTGCTCACGGCTGGTACGGCGGTGCTTCGCCCCAGCCCCAGCGCGGCACGGGGGCATGTTCGATGACCGCCGCCCCGGCCTGTGAGTTGCCGAGAGCGATGCGAGTACCCCACTCGAGGTAGGCAACCAAAGCGGAGCGAAACTCCGGGTCGTTCGGCATCCCGGCATCGTCGGCCGCATGACTCATCAAGGAAGCGAACCGGAATCGCTGATCGTCGGTGATACCGAGTTGTCGGTGCTTCTCCACCATTCGCTCGTAGCCGCCCAGCTGCTGGGAGTACGTCGGGGGGCCACCGAAGACCTCGCTCCACCATGCGCCAACGTTTCGACGATGTTCTGCGTGAACTCCACCAGGGAAGAACGGTGACAGCAGTTCGTCCTGTTCGACTCGGTCATAGAACGCGTTGATCAGGTGATCGAACGCCTCTCGACCGCCGGCCCACTCATACAGCGTCGGCTCCGGAGCCATGCCGTCAATCTACCGGCGCCAGAGCAGCTGACTGATCGCCGGTATCAGTGTGGTCACGAGACCCCATGCGCCTGAGCTCCTGATCGGGCACAATGGCGGCGATGTCAGATCAAGCCTTCCAGGACATGATGATCGACAACTATTGCTGGGGTTGCGGTGCTGACAACCCTGTGGGACTCCAACTCAAGAGCCACTGGGATGGTGACGTTGCCGTTGCCCGATGGCAGCCCACTGCCGAATACGCCGCAGGACCTCGGCACATCCTGAACGGCGGGATCATCGCCACCCTCCTCGACTGTCACGGCGTGTGCACCGCTGTCGCTACTGCGTACGGGAATCTGGATCGGGCCATCGGCAGCGAACCAAAGATCTGGTATGCGACATCTGAAATGACGGTCGAGTATTTGCGTCCCACTCCGCTTGACGCCGTCGTCCACCTTGTGGCTTCGCTGGTGGACGTAGACGAGCGGATGACGACGGTTCAGTGCACCCTGGATGCGGCCGGGAAGGAGCGGGCGCGGGCAACCGTCCGTTCGATCAAAGTGCCCGAATCATGGCGACATGGGGTCACCGGCTGAACAACAGCGTAAGGCGGCCCCACGCCAACACCGGTTTGTCGGCCCCCGGTGTTCGAGGTGCATGGCGCACCCACGTTGCGGGCTTGCTGGCAGGCTGCGGGGATGTCATCGAACGAAGGCTGTTCTGGCTCTGTCCGGAGGTCCGACATGAGTTTCCTGGTGAAGTGTAGATTCCCGGCGGGTCTCACAATGAAGGAGGGTCCGATGTTTCTGAGGCGTGTGGCGATGGTCCTGGCGTCAGGGCTCTTCGGGGCTTTGCTGCTTGCACCAGCACCAGCACCAGCACCAGCGATGGCAAGGCCTCTGGCCGCGGCGACGCCTCCCGGCTACTGGTTGGCTGGTGCTGATGGAGGTGTCTTTGCGTTCAATGCTCCGTTCTATGGATCCGGTGCGTTGCCTACTGGTGCTCCAGGACCTTGCGGCTTTTCGCCCCAGCCGCCCAGCACCCTCAACTCCGCTCTCGGCTGCATAGCAGTGGCGGCCACTCCCAGCGGAAACGGGTATTGGCTACTGAATGCCTTTCGTCAAGCGCACCCGTACGGTCAGGCGGGCCCATCGCCGGCTGCCTGCACATCTCTGAACGGTGCCAACGGGATGTGGACGGGTATCGCCTCGTCGGCGACGGGCGCAGGCTACTGGCTGGTCAGTTCCAATGGAGGCGTCCTCGGCTGTGGAGACGTGACTGCACCCTTTGGTGGCGTGGTGTCTCTAACGCTGAACGGCCAGGTGGTGGGGATGGCAGCGACCCCCGACGTCAAGGGCTATTGGCTGGTGGCCGGGGATGGGGGCGTGTTTGCATTCGGCGATGCGGCCTTCCTTGGCTCGATGGGGGGCCAGCCCCTCAATGCTCCCATTGTGGGGATTGCCCCCACGCCCGACGGCAAGGGCTATTGGTTGGCGGCCGCGGACGGGGGGGTCTTTTCGTTCGGAGATGCGCAGTTTGCCGGATCGATGGGGGGAACTCACCTCAATGCTCCGGTGGTGGGGATGGCGCCAACGCCAGACGGCAAGGGCTACTGGTTGGCGGCCGCGGACGGAGGAGTCTTCTCGTTCGGGACCGCCCCGTTCGAAGGATCGATGGCCGGCACGGCTCTGGCCGGTCCGATCATCGGCATGGCCACCTTCCGGGCATCAGCGCCGGGGTGACACCGGCGTCGATGGTCCCGGGTCCTTCCCCACGCGTGAAGTCTGTCTCAACTCAGTCGTGCAGCGCGCTGCCCCGCCTGGCGGCTGGACTCGGCGGACGCCTTAGCTGAACGCACTCCGGCGTCACGTGTTGCTGCCCGACCCAGACCTCAAATTGGTGCCCCGGAGCTGTTCAGGAGGTGCAACTTGTAGCACGTGTGGTCGATTTGCTGTTCGTACTTGAGCCTGGTGGCTGGGTCCCCGTTGACCACGGACCGCAATTTCGAGGCCTTCGCTCGCAGGTCGGCGTTGGACGCGTTCTCAACTTGCGTGATCACATTGAGGAAGGCTTGCTCCGAGATCGAGGCGCCGCGGGATTGGATGATCAGGCTTCCGAAGGCGTGACACGCCTGGACGTCCGCCGGCGCCGTGTCCTTGGGAGTCGTTTGTTGGGGAGTGTTGCTCGTGCACGCCCCCGCCAGGAGTGCAAACGTTGCCAAGCCGATGATCGCCAATTTACGCATGGGGAGACCTTAGTTGGATTCGTGCCGCTAGCGCAGGAACAAACTGGCTCGATATGGCCTGGGCCACCACTGAACGCCGAATGTCCCAAGCCCCGGGCTCGCAGCGCGAACCCAATGGTGACCTGGCCGCGGAGTGCCGATGGAGGGGTCCGTCGCTACTGAACAACCAGTCGTAGCAAGGTGGCCCGACCAAGGTCCGGACGTGCGAGCGGCTGAAGGGGATCGAACCCTCGTCATCAGTTTGGAAAACTGAGGCTCTACCATTGAGCTACAGCCGCAGAGGGTGATGGCACCGGAACGGGCACCTGCACCGATGAGTCGGTACAGACTATCCGGGCGGCCACAGAGGCTTGTCCACCGCGAATCCGACGCTCGAGCCCCAGTGGTTCCGGTAGGAGACCTCGTGGACCGGCCTGCGGGGAGCGACCCCCCACCGGCCTGTGGGGTAGCCGAAGCTCACGCAGCAGGCCATCACCCAGTGCTCGTCGCTGGGGACACCGAGGATGTCAAAGACCTCGTTGGGATGGAAGACACCGAGGACGACGGTCAGGGAGCTCCCGACCCCTTCTGCGCGCGCCGCCAGCTGGGCGCTCCAGATTGCCGGAAAGATCGAGCCACCGGTCGGGTCGGCCTGCACGAAACCGAAGAGGTAGAGGGGCACTTCTTCGAAATGGTCGGCCAGCCACTGCGCCGACCGTTGCACCTTGACCATCTGGATGTTCTCCTCGACGTCGGGGTGCTCCCTGGCGGCCGCCAGGCGGTCGGCATAGATGGTCTTCCAGAGCTGTTCGATGCTGTCTCGGTACAGCGGTCCGATCTGCGAGACCACGGCACGGTCGTCGACGAGCAGGAATCGCCAGTTCTGGGTGTTGCCGCCCGTAGGCGCCCGGATGGCGGCGTCCAGGATCTTGGCCTGCACGTCGAGCGGCACGGGATCCGGGCGGACTCTGCGCATGGCCCGGGTTGTGTACAGCGCCTCGTTGATGTCCACCGGTTGGTCCCCCTGGGTCTATGAGCCGGAAGGCCGACTCGAATCGTGGCCGTCACCGTATCGCCCGCCGCTGTCATGGGGTGGGGTCACCCGGTCAATCGTGAGATTTCGGTCAGCAACCCGGACTCAGGGTGGTAAGACCAGGGCATGGTGTCCTCGAGCGAAAAGAGCCAGCGGGGGAGCCCCGGGGGTCACCCGGACGATCGAGAAGATCAGCAGCAGGAAGGTGCGATCGTCGAGCTGGCTACCGGGGCCATCGCCGCGGGGGGCGGCTGCGTGTCGCACGCCGCCGACGGACGGGTGGTCTTCGTGCGCCACGCGCTGCCGGGTGAACGGGTCCTGGCACAGGTCACCGCCGTGTCGGCGTCGTTCCTCAGGGCCGATGCCGTGGAGGTCCTCGAGCCATCACCCGATCGGGTGTCTCCGCCATGTCCTCACGCCGGTCCGGGTCGCTGCGGGGGGTGTGATTGGCAGCACGCCTCGCTCCCGGCCCAGCGGATTCTCAAGTCGGCGCTGATCGCCGAGCAACTGCGCCGTTTGGCCGGAGTGGATCGGGCCGTGGAGGTCGAGGAGGTCGACGGTGCCCCGGAGGGACTGGGGTACCGGACCCGGGTCCGGTACTCGGTGGACCGGTCCGGGCGCATCGGGCTACGCCGTCACCGCTCCCGTTCCATCGAACCGGTCGACGAGTGTCCGATCGCCGCGTCGGCGATCAATCGGGTCGGCGTCGGCTCCCTGCAGTGGAGGGGGGCACATCACCTCGAGGTGACGGCATCGCCGGATGGCGGGTCGGCGGTGGTATCCGTCGAGACCGGAAGGACCCGATTGGCCGGCCGGCCTTCGGTCGACGCTGGGCTGGTCGTCAACGGCCGGACTGTCCGCAGGCCCGACCGAGTTCGGTTCGAGGTCCTGGGCAACGGGTTCGAGGTCAGTACGGGAGTGTTCTGGCAGGTGCACCCGAGCGCTGCCTCCCTCCTCACTCGCACCGTGCTCGACGGGGTGGTCCCGGCGGTGGAGGAGCAGGTGGCCGATCTGTTCTCCGGCGCCGGCCTGTTCACCGTGCCTCTGGCCCAAGCGGTCGGGCCCCGGGGCTCGGTGGTGGCGGTCGAGCGGAGCGGCCGAGCCTGCTCGGACGCCGTCCGGAACGCCAAGGATCTTCACCAGGTCACGATCATCCGGTCGGACGTGACCGAATCGGTGGTGGCCGGCCGGATCGGCACACCGGATGTCATCGTTCTCGACCCGGCGCGGGAGGGAGCCGGCCTGCCATTGATGCGGGCCCTCGTGGCCCTCGACCCGCCACCGAGGGCAGTGGCATACGTCTCGTGCGACCCGGCCTCATTCGCTCGCGACCTCCGGGTGATGCTCGAGGCCGGGTGGTCACTGCCGTCCCTTCGGGCCTTCGATCTTTTCCCGATGACCGAGCACGTGGAGCTGGTCGGGATCCTGACACCCCCGGAGCGGGGCGCAAGACCGCCGTTGTCGACCGGCTGTCCCGAACCCTAGGCGTGCACCGTTTGGATCAGCGCCAGACACATCTCATCCGACGAACCGTCTCCCCAGGTGACGTAGCGCGGCGGCAGCTTCCGCAACTGGGGCAGCTCCTGGCGGAGCGTGGGGTCGTAGGTACAGGTGACCCCGATCCGGTCCCCGTGGTTGGCGTGCACCGGCGTTTTCAGCGTGTACGACCGCTGGTAGTTGAAGTCGTAGTTGGTGACGTTCAAGAGGGTGCGGGCCCCGGGGGTGCCGGGGTCGAGCACGATCTTCATGCCGCGACCCAGTAGGTGCATGTGGACGCCGAGTCGGACGATCTCCTGGCCTCCCCTGACGCCCCATGAGCACGATGTCGTGTTCCCGCTCGGCGGGCTGTCGGTGCTACGTCCACATATGTTCTCGATGACACCCACGAAGGCGGCGGCATCGCCGCCGAAGCGACTGCTCGTGTCCGCCAGCGAAGCGGCCCGGTCACACAAGGGCCCGGTAACCCCGTTGGGGCACGGGATGTCCGGGGGGGCCGGCATCAGCGTGAGGGTGAGCGGCTTCAGCGGAGTCGACGCCGGCACCAGGTTGAGCGTGAGCTTGGACCGCACCGGCTGGTCGCCTCGGAGCAGGTTGTAGTGCTCCTGCATGACCACCATGCTTCCGGCGGGGAACTGGACCCCGGTGCCGGCCGGCAGGATGTCATTGCCGTGACCAGGCGCCCACGCGCTCAGCCAGGGGGTGTTGGAGATCTGCTCGAGTCCGGTGCCCGGTAGCGCGGTCTCGCCGAAGCACGTCCATCCCTTCCCATTGTGATCCGCCGCCAACGCTGCGCTGGCCAGGGCCGGCGGCACCTCGAAGAGGATGGCATGGTGCACCTCGACGCTGTTCGGGAAGAACTGGCTCGACGTGATGAACGAGTTGGATTTGAGGTGCGGATTGATCAGCGTGCAGTGGTAGTCGTCGGTGGCGCCTGCAGGCGCCACCGGTTTGTAGGACTGGTTCGACTGCAAGGTGAGGGTGGTCACGTGCGGCGAGGACGCGCCGGCGACCGAGGCAATCAGCCCTGTGGCCAAACCGGTGACGACCAGTATTCCAGCCAGGACAAGGCGCGCAGATCGAGAGGTCATGTGGTGAGCCTATCCCCGCTGGGCACGTTGTGCCGGGCTGCCTGACAGATGTTTGCTCCTCCTGGTGCCCGTGGCTGCCTTCGACGCCGGAGGGACGGTCATCCAGCCGGCGTCATTCCTGCTGGAAAAGGGGTGCATGGCTGCCGGGTGAATCGGGCGGGACCGCCGGACCCGTCGGGCTCCCTCCCCGTCTGCGACCCTTCGATCAGCCGTCGATCAGGCGCTGGAACTCCTCGTCGACAACGCCAGCCGCCTGCTTGTCGGCCAGCGAGTCCAACCACTGGTTGGCCGGCTCACTTTCCAGGGCTTCGACCATCTGCTTGGGAATGGCCCGCATCACGTACCCCGGCGGCATGACCGGGTCTTGTCGATCCCTGCGGGCCATGGCCTGCTCGATCAGGGGCGCCCACTTGGCCGCCTTGGCCCTGCTCGCCGCCTCGTCCCGCTCGATGAACTCGGGGAGCACCTGGGTCCCGAACAGCTCGAGCGACTCCATGATGTGCTCGTGGCGGTTGTGTCCGGCCTGCATGACGAAGATGAGCTGATCGACGCCGGCATCCTCGTAGCGCTGCAGGAACTCGCGCAGCTGGGCCGGCGTCCCGATGGCGCCCCGGAGGCCGGTCTGGTCACCGGCGGCGGCTTTGGCTCCCAAGGTCTCGTGGCGGGCGGCGAGGGTCGCCTCCGGGGAGTACCCCATCTTTCCCCGACGTTCGATGAATTCATCCCACACGTTCGTCGTGGCGGGCACATGGTCCCCGAAGACATAGAAATGTGCGAGCGAGTAGCCGAAGAAGTTGCCCCCTTCGAGCCCACGGGCCAGGGCGTCCTCTTCGCGGTGGGCGCACATCATCGGCGTCACACACGCAACCTGGGGATTGACCGACAGCCCCACCGGCACGCACTGCTCGGCCAGCACCGTCTCGTACTCCTCGACCCACTGCTTGGCATCCTCGGGCTCCACGAAGGCGAAGCTCAGGGCGCCGATACCCTTCTGGGCGGCGAGCCTGATGGTGTCACGCCGGCTGCAGGCCACCCACAGCGGAGGGTGGGGCTTCTGCACCGGTTTGGGCACCACGTTGCGGGGCGGCATGCTCACGAATCTTCCCTCGACCCCGCCGAACGGAGTCTCGGTCATGCAGCGGATGGCGACCTCGAGTCCCTCCAGCCACGCCTCCCGTTTGGTGACCCTGTCGATGCCGAACCCGGCCAGCTCAGCCTCCGAGGACGATTCTCCGGACCCGAACTCGACCCGGCCATTGGACACCAGGTCCAGCATGGCGATGCGCTCTGCGATCCGGGCCGGATGGTTGTAGCCGGGCGCCGTCTGGACGATGCCATGGCCGATGCGCATGCGCTGGGTGCGTTGGCTGACTGCGGCGAGGAACACCTCGGGGGCGCTCGAGTGGGAGTACTCCTCCAAAAAGTGGTGTTCGACCTCCCAGATGTATTGCACTCCCAGCTGGTCCGCTCGCTCGATCTGGTCGAGTGCGTCGGAGATCAGCTGCTGCTCGCTCGTCTCGCTCCAGGGCCGGGGCAGCTGGTGCTCGTAGAAGATCCCGAACTTCATGTCCGCTCCGTTCAGCCCACTGGCAGCGTGTCGGGTGGATCCGCCACGGTTCCGTCATCCAGCCGCACGACCGAACCCAGGGACAGCATCTCGGCGACGATGTCATCGGCGTCGGACCGTCCGGCCACTGCGTCCTCGACCTCATGCATGATGAAGTTGATGTTCTCCCGGCGGCGCAGGAGTACCGAATCGGTCAGCGCCCGGTCCCAGAGCAGGGAGATCATGTCCGATCCGGCGTGCCTCTTCCCGCCAGTGCCGACCCATGTCCGGTCCCGCATCTCCGAAATGGCCGTCCGCAACCAGGCCACGTGAGGGGTCTCGTCCGTGCGGATGTAGGACACGAGCTGGGCTGCCGATCCATCACCGGCCACGAGCTCGGTATCACCCAGTACGGCCTCGGCCCACTTGAACCCGTGGAAGGCGGAGATCTCGATCAGCAGCAGCCCGATCATCCGACTGACGACCATCTCCAGGGAGAAGTCGATGTCGACGGGGAGTACCCTGTGGGCCTCGGCCTGCTGGCGGACGGCTTCGAGCTGTGCCGCGGACTTGGGTGTCGTGTCGATGCCCATGCGGGCCAGCATGCGGGATGTCTGGTCGTCGGTGACCGGGTGCTCGAAGGCGATGTCCCGGGCCACGAACCACATGCGATCGTGGCCGGCCAGGTCACCGAACCCCGCCTCGTCCCGGGCGTGGGCCTCGAAGAGCCCGTGGTCGATGTGGGCGATCGCGGTTCCGCTGATGTCTTCTTCGAAGCAACGACGGAAGTCGGGCACGCGCAGGAGCCGCAGCATGCCACCGAATCCTTCGACGGTGCCGATGCGGGTGAGCGCGCTGATGGTCGGTCCGGGCGCCCCTTGGCGAAGGAGGTATTTCGATTGCTCCACATTGGGGAAGTTCTCGGGCCAGGTCTCGAGTGGGACGTCGATGATGGGTGTCGAGAACTGGGCTATCCGCTGTTGTTCCCAGGCGTCGATGGCCGGCCACCGGTTCTTCGTCCGCGGAGAGACGTACTCACCGCCTTCGTCGAACCCGCCGTGGCAGGGCACCCCGTCCATCATCAATGGCTCCACGATGTCGTGGTCGGCAAGCAACTCGATCTCGCTGTACTCGGTCTGCAGCGTGGTCATCGATGGGTCTCCCCGCGTGGTATCGGTACATCCCGCTCCCGACGAGTGTAGATGACCGGGTGGTCTTGGCCCAGGGCGATGACCCCTGGCGCCGGGTAAGGCGCACTCGATGCGGCCGGGCCTACTACCGTGGCCATGATGCCGACCATCGTCGACAAGCCCATGGCGGTGAACCTCCTGCGCAACCAGTTCCTGGCCATCTCGGCGCTGTGCTCGACGCTGTCCGACGACCAATGGGACGTGCCCACCTGCCTGCCGGGGTGGACGGTGCGCGACGTCGTCAGCCACGTCATCGGGACCGAGTCGATGTTGCTGGGCGAACCGGTTCCGTCAGCCGACGTCTCGCACCTGGGGCACATGCAGAATCCCGTCGCCGAGGCCAACGAGGTCTGGGTCGAGTCCATGCGGGCGCTCGGGGGTCGTCAGATGTTGGAGCGGTTCGATGACGTCACCAGCCGCCGGCTGGCCGCCCTGGAGGCCATGAGCCAGGCCGATTTCGATGCTCCCTCGTGGACCCCGGCCGGCCGCGACGAGACCTACGGCCGGTTCATGAGGATTCGGCACTACGACTGCTTCATGCACGAGCACGACATCCGTTTCGCGCTGGGCGCTTCGCCCCGGGCCGAGGTGGGCGACCTGCGTGTCGCACTGGACGAGGTCTCCACCGGCCTCGGCTACATCGTGGGCCGGAAGGCGGGGATGGCAGACGGGTCCCGGGTGCGCATCGATGTGACCGGGGCCCTGGCCACCACCCTGTTGGTCGAGGTCGACGGGCGCGCCGCCATCGTGGAGGCCTTCGATCAGCCGCCGACGGTCTCCATCGAATTGCCCGTCATGCTGTTCCTGAGGTTGACCGGCGGCCGCCATGACGGGAGCGGCGGCCCCGGGGGCGAGGTCATCATCGCCGGTGATCGACCGTCGGGGCAGACGTTGGTGGACAACCTGGCCTTCACCATCTGACCGAGTCCAGCTGACCGGATCACCAGATGGGAACCGTGCTCACACGCTCCGATTTCCCTCGCCTGCCAGTGCGGACAGGTCGGCGCCGTCCAGTCGGTAGCCGGTCCACGCGTCCTTGGGAACGGCCCCGAGCGAGCGATAGAAGCGGATGGCGCTCTCGTTCCAGTTGAGCACGGACCACTCGACGCGCTCGTAGCCTGAGCGTCGGGCGATCGAGGCCAGCTCGGTCAGCAACGCCCGGCCGATTCCCCGGGAGCGTGCCTCGGGACGGACATAGAGGTCCTCGAGGTAGATGCCATGGCGACCGGTCCAGGTGGAGTAGTTGAGGAACCAGACGGCGATGCCGACGATCCGGTCCTCCTCCTCGGCCACGTGGGCGAAGACGGCGGAGGAGGGGCCGAACAGGGCCGCCTGCAGCTGCCCCGGATCGACCTTCACCGAGCCCGGCGACCGTTCGTACTCGGCGAGGTCGTGAATCAGCTGCACGAGCGCGGCCACGTCGCCTTCAACAGCACTACGGATCATGGGGCGCAGGCTACCGAGTGCCCGACGGTCAAGGGATCAGGAGTACCCGCCCGAACGCCTGTCGGCTCTCGATGTAGGCGTGGGCCTCACCGGCCTGGTCCAACCCGAACCGCCGGTCGATGACCACTCGCAATTCGCCGGCAGCGATGTCGTCCAGGTGTTTGGCGATCATGGTGTGTGCCCGGGTGCCGAGGAACAGCTCGGCACCGAGGAAATAGCCCACCAGCGTCTGGTTGTTCATCCGCATGGTCGAGATGTCGAACTTGGCTGGGAGCTCTCGTCCGGCGTCGCCGAAGGTCATGCACCTGCCCCGGTAGGCCAGGCAGTGCAGGCTCTTCTGCAGCGTGGATCCCCCGATCGAGTCCACGATGACGTCGGCCCCTCGACCGTCGGTGAGACGACGGACCTCCTCGACGAAGTCCTCCGTCGTGTAGTCGATTCCGTGGTCGAGCCCGTACTCGCCCAGGCGGTCGAGTCTGGACCTGCTGGAGGCGGTGGCGAGCACCTGGGCGCCGGCCCGCTTGGCCAGCTGGATTGCAGCGATGCCGACCCCACTGGCGCCGGCGTGGATGAGTGCGGTCTCCCCGGCCTCTAGACGGCCGAACTCGAACAGGCAGTCGTCGGCGGTGCCAAAGGGGACAGGCACGCAGGCTGCCTCCTCCGTGGTCAATCCCGCGGGGATGGCCCAGCCGAAGGCCTCGCCCACCGCCCGCAACTCTGCGTGCGAGCCGTCCAATCCCACCGTCACCACACGATCCCCCACCACGAAGCGGCTGACCCCCTCGCCCGCCGACACCACGGTGCCGGCGCACTGGTAGCCCACGATGTGCGGAGATCGGGACATGTCCCCGCCGAGGCGGTTCAAGGTATCGCCACCCTCGATGCTGATCGCCTCGACCTGCACCAGCACTTCACCGGGGCCGGCGAGCGGGTCAGGCACGTCTTCGTAGCGGAACACCTCGGGACCGCCGGTCTCGTAGTACACCGCTGCCTTCATCGCCTGTATCTCCATTCTCGTCGGGGAGGCCCACCCTAGGCAGTCCGCCCCCTGACCGGAACGAAGTGGCGGGGGACCGACTCGGCCACGGTTGCCGGGCCAGGCCGGCGACCGGTTGCCGGACTACCCCGACCACGGGCCATCCATTGATGATCAACCTGACCCGAACATTTAATGTCTACTCGACCGTTATATTAAGACCCTTACTATGTAGTAGAGGTCGAGCAGTGAAGGAAATGAAATCGTCCCGTCGGGGCCATTGTCGTCCGCTGGGTCCACGCTGGAGGCCTGACCAGGGGAGTGGCCGCAACGGCTGTAGTCAAGTCGGACCGCTTGGGGGCCGATGGACATGAACATGGATCCGGAACTGGACGTGGCGGCGGACGTTGCCAACGATGGTCGGCGAGGAACGCCACCCAATGCCGGCTGGTCAGACAGTCCCGGTACGCCACGATTGAGCGCGGAGAGGATCGCCCTCGGACTGGCACTGGAGGCCCGGGCCGGAGAGATCGGGCGGATGGTCGACCAGCAGTTCGCCGAGGACCTGCGGGGCAACGCCTTCGGCACCGCCCGCCTCGGTGCGGAGCTGATCGGACGATGGCTGGCCACCGACGAGGCTGCCTCGGACGATGATCTCGCCCTTATGGCCTCCCAGGGCGAGCAGGCCATTGTGGAGAACGCCGTGCTGGCCAGCGTGGCCAAGGCCTACTTCTCCTGGCGGGACATCACCATTGCAGTGCTGACCGAGGAGGCCCGCCGCCTGCAGGTCAGTGACGACCTCCTCACGCTGGCCTCCAATGTGGTGCGGCTCAGCTCCGACGGCAGCCTGGTTCGCATCATCCGCGAATTCGACGAAGCCCGCCGGGCGCTTCAAGCTCGCCTCGACGCCGAGCAGGTTGCTCTGGCCGATCGGGCGCTGCACGACCAGCTGACGGGACTGCCCAACCGCACGCTGCTCACCGACCGGCTTCGCCAGGCGGCCCGTTCGCTGAGCCGCCGGGATAACGGCGCCGTGCTCCTCTACCTCGACCTCGACAACTTCAAAGCCATCAACGACCGCTTCGGGCACCCGGCCGGAGACATGCTGTTGGTAGAGGTGGCCGCTCGACTGCAGGAGCGGGTCCGGCCAGGCGACACCGTGGCCCGTCTGGGCGGCGACGAATTCGTGGTGTTGGCCGACGACCTCGGAGACCCAGTCGGCGCCGCGCAGTCTCTGGCCGAGCGCATCCACTCGGCGATGCGGGCGCCGATCGTGGTCGGGGACCGCGACCTGCACACGTCAGTGAGCATTGGCATCGCCCCCGTGGTGCCGGGGGCAGATCCGGAGATCTCCCTGGCCCAAGCGGACGCGGCCATGTACCAGGCCAAACGGGGTGGCCCCGCCCGCTACGAGTGCTACGACCCGGTGATGGGCGAGGACAAGCGGCGCAGCAGCCTGTTGGCCCACGAACTCCGGGTGGCCCACGAGCGGCACCAGCTCTCGATCCACTATCAGCCTCTGTTCAAACTGAGCGGAGGCTTGGTGGGCATGGAGGCGCTGCTCCGTTGGCAACACCCTGAGCTCGGCCACGTCGCCCCCGACGAGTTCGTGCCCCTGCTCGAGCGGAGCCGGGAGATCGTCCCGGTCGGTCGATGGGTGCTCCGCGAGGCGGCCATTCAGTGTCGCCGGTGGCAGGAGGAAGGGAGACCCCAGCTCACGCTGTCGGTAAACGTTTCGGTCCGCCAACTACAAGACCCGGACTTCGTACACGACGTGCGGCACGCCCTGGAGGCCTCGCGTCTGGCGCCGGATTCGCTGGTCCTCGAAGTCACGGAGTCAGCCCTGGTCGTGGACGTGTCGGCCATCGGGACGATGATGCGGAAGGTGAGGGATCTCGGGGTGCACCTGGCCCTCGACGACTTCGGTACTGGCTACTCGTCCATCTTGTATCTGAGGGGTCTGCCCATCGACCGACTGAAGGTCGATCGCAGCTTCGTGTCGGGACTCGGCTCGTCGGGACAGGATCCCACCGTCATCTCCACGGTGGTGGACCTGGCCCACAAGCTGGGGTTGTGCGTCGTGGCCGAAGGGGTCGAGACGGAAGCAGAGCTGCATGCGGTGGAGGCGATGGGTTGCGACGAGGCCCAGGGGTTCCTGCTGGGCCGGCCCGGACCGGCTGAAGACTTCTCGTCCGAGGACGAGCATGGAGGGGTGCCCGTACGTCGCGGGTGATCCCGTCAAGGTCGGTTGAGCCGGGCAAAAAGTCCCTTCTGGGCCGAGTAGAACGCGGGAAACTCGGCAAACAGCCGGTTGTAGCGTCGGACGTGCTCCTGGTCGGGGAGATGGGTACCCTCGAGGGGCACCAAGGAGCGAATCTCTTCCGGGCGGACCTGTCCGAGCGCCATCCCCGCCAGCAGGGCACTGCCCCGGAGGTTGGCGTGTTGGGGGTCGGAGACCTGTTCGATGGGTCGGTCGAGGACGTCGGCGTAGATGGAGCACCACAGGGACGAGATGGCTCCACCGCCGATGGCTCGGATCGGGCCGAGTCGCCGACCGATGAACCGTTCGACCCCCTCGGCCAGCCATCTGGCGTTGAAGGCCACGCCCTCCAGCACGGACCGCACCATCTCGGGTCGGGTGGTCTGCAGCGAGAGGTTGTGGAACCCGGCCCTGGCCGAACGATCGTCCACCGGCGATCGCTCACCGGCCAGCCACGGCGTGAAGAGGACCCCGCCGCTTCCGGGCGGCGCCTGGGCGGCCAGTGCTGTCATCCGGTCGTAGGAGGGCGGCTCCCCTCCATCCGACAGGCAATTCCGGAGCCATTCGAGGGCGGCACCACCCGACTCCTGATTGTTGGCAACCAGATTGAGGCCGGGGGTGATGCCCGGGACCGTGGTGATCTGGCGAATGGGGTCGGTCTTCTTTCCGGGGTACGGACAGCTCAGCCAGCTCGTGGTGGAGACGGCCAGGTGGGCCTCGTAGGGGAGGACGGCGCCGGCGCCGGCGGCGGCGGAGTGGAGGTCCGGGGTGCCGGCCACGACCGCCACCCCGGGGACGAGCCCCAACTCGGCCGCCACGTCGGGAAGGACCGTGCCCACCACGCTGCCCGTGGCCACGAGCGGCGGCAGCTTCCGGAGAGGTACGCCGGAGGCCCCGATCAACAGGGGGTCGTACTCGAGGCGCTCGGGCCGCCGGTTGTCGGTCAGCCAGGCCCCGGCCATCGATGCCGGCGAGGCCGCGGCCACACCGGTGAATCGCATGGCTAGGTAGTCCACCGGCTCGAGGTACCACCGGGCCAGCCGGGCGACCTGGCCGAGCTCGTGCTCGAGGTAGAGCATGTGGCCGATGGGATCGGCCCCGGACGTCGAGGGTGCCCCGCCGCTGTGCCGGATCCAGCGGGCCAGTGCCAGCGGGGAGTACCCCCCGAGCGGCCCTCCGACAGCCCGGCGGGTCAGCTGTCCCCCACGGGTGTCGAGCCACAGGAGGCAGTCGCCCACCGGGTGCCCGGCGGCGTCGACCGGCACGGTGCTCGCCCACTGGCCCGTGCACGAGACGGCCACGATCTGCTCGGCCGAAACCACGCCGGAGCCCAGTGCCCGCTGGGCGCCGGCGCAGACCAGCTCCCACCACTGCTCCGCGTCCTGGGTGGCCCCGCCTTCGCTCGAGCGGTGGGTGCGGACCGGCAGGTGCTCCTTATGGGCGATGACGCCGGTCAGGGAGACGAGTCCGACTTTGGGACCGCCGGTGCCGAGGTCGACGGCCAGGACGAATCGGTCGCCCGGCCCCGGGCGGGTCCGCTCGCTCACCCGCCGAGGACGTCTGCGTCGGCTCCCTCAGCCACCAGTGGGGATGGCCTGTTGGGAATCCATCATGTCGCCCATGACCATCTTGATGAAGTCGTCCGCCTCGTCGGTCATTCCTCCGGCCACGCCTCCGTAGATGGCCCCGCTCTTGGGCGACTCGGCGGCGTGCTCCTTGGCGTAGGCCACCGCCCCGGCGAGATCGTCGGCGAACGTGTCATCCACCCCGGCCTGGGTCTGCGGCCGGGTGACCGCCATGTGGAGGGCGTTGGGGTACTGCTGCCCGTTGAAGCGCCACCCGCGCTCGCGCATGAAGTCGTTGACGTGGTAGATGTCGAACTCGTCCGACGTGAAGCTGAACAGGAAGGTGGGCTTGCCCACGATCCGAAGTTCCGGGTGGGACAGGACCGACGTCTGCATGGCCGCCGAAGTCTCGAAGATGGCCTTGGCGTAGCGGCGGTATCCCTCCCGACCGAATTGGACCATCGCCGCCCAGGTGGCGGCGATGAGCCCTCCCGATCGCGACCCCTCCATTCCCGGCGAGCAGTACTTGCCTCCGCTCCAGTCGGTGCGGAAGAAGTACTGGGCGTTCCGGATGGCCTTGTCCCGGAAGGTGAGCACCGAGGTGCCCTTGAAGGCGTATCCGTACTTGTGGGTATCCGCCGACATGGTCGTCACGCCGGGATGGCGGTAGTCGAACACCGGAATGTCGTATCCCAGCTCCTGACCGAAGGGAAGGATGAACCCGCCGAGACAGCTGTCCACGTGGAGCCCTACGCCGTGGCGCAAGGCCATGTCCGACAGCGTCCCGATGGGGTCGACGGTGCCGTAGCCGTAGTTGCAGGCCGATCCCACGACGGCCACGGTGTTCTGGTCGATGTGTCGATCGACCCACTCCACGTCGACCTCGGTGCTGACCGGATCGACCGGCGCCGTCAGCAGATCGATGCCGAACAGATGGCACGCCTTGTCGAATGCGGGATGGGCCGTCTCGGGCTTGATGACATTGGGGCGATTGATGCCGCGCTGCTGGGCGGCGTGCTCGCGGTAGGCGAGCATGGCGTGACAGATGCTTCCGGTGCCACCGGTGGCCACCAGGCCGACGGGCTCGCCATCGGTGACGGCGTCGGCGTGGAGGAGATCGAGGGTCATGGCGATGATCTCCGCCTCGAACTTGGTGGCGCTGGGGCACATGTCCCGCTGGAGCACGTTGACGTGGGCGAACAGGCCGAAGGCCTCGTTCATGAAGCCGTAGTGGTCGTGGTCGCCGCAGTACATGGTCCCCGAGCACTTGCCCGACTCCCAGGTGGCGTCCTCTTCGGTCGCCATGGTCCGCAGCGCGTCGAGGATCTCCTCCCGAGGGGTCCCCTTCTCGGGAAGCTGCCGGTGGATCTCGAAGCGGCCGTCGTAGGGAAAGGTGCTCATGGTGGCGACTCCTTGGCGGGCTGGGCTCACGCTCCTCGAACGCGCATGTTGGCTGCACGGTACACGGCATCGAGGACGGTCATGTTGGCCACCGCATCGTCCGGGCCGGTGAGGGTCGGCTGACCTCGGAGGACGGCGTCGCAGAACCTGTCCAGCTGGTAGGCGTAGGTGGGCCGACGCGAGGGGATCTCGATCCGTCGACCTCCTCCCGACCGGACGGTCAGCCAACTGGTGTATTGCGGACCGATGGGATTGAAGACCCGCAGCTCGCCGGCGTCGCCGACGGCGCGTGCCGACAGGTGGAGCAGCGACGAGGACCACATCGAGCAGTGCACCGAGGCGGTGTGACCGCGTGGAAACTGCAACTGGGCGCTCATGGCCCGGTCGACGTCGGGGCTGTGGAGCTTGGCGCGGGCCGAGACCACGGCGGGCTCCTCGCCGCCGAGCATCCGGGCCATGTGCACCACGTAGGACCCCATGTCCATCATGGCTCCGCCGGCCAACTCGTATTGGTAGCGGATGTCCGACTTGTTGGGGATCGGCGCGCACAGCCAGGTCTCGATGTGGCGCAGCCGGCCCAACTCGCCGCTGGCCGCGATCTCGCGCATTCGATGGGCGAGTGGGTGGTGCCGATAGTGGAAGGCCTCCATGACCACCAGGCCCGACCGCTCGGCGCCTCGTCTGGCCGCGGAGGCCACCCGTTCCGCCTCGTCGGCGTTGGACGTGAACGGCTTCTCGCACAGCACGTGCTTCCCGGCGGCCAGGGCGGCGAGCGTCCACTCGGCGTGGAGGCTGTTGGGAAGCGGGATGTACACGGCATCCAGCGCGGGATCGGACACGATGTCCTGGTAACCGGCCACGACTTTCGCAATCTTGTGCCGGGTGGCGAAGTCGGTGGCCCGCCCCAGGTCGCGCGCGGCCACCGCATCCACGGTCACCTCGGGATTGGACGCGGCCGGTCGGAGCAGGGCGGCGGGAGCGATCCGGGCTGCCCCCAGCACTCCGAATCTCACTGTGGTGGCCATGGCGACCGACTCCTCGTGACGGTGGACGATTGCGATGTGTCCCGCGCTTTGCGTCCGTCGGTCGGGAGACTGCGATGCGTCCGGGGTGGCCGGGACGGGTGGATGATCCTCTGGTGTCGGAGGATAACGTCGTATCCGTGCCGGTGTCCCTTCCCGACCCGTCGACGGTGAACCTCGCTGCGCCTGACGCGGACGAGATCGTGGCGCTCAGCCGGGGCATCCATGGGGTGATTGCCCCGGACGGCGATCTGAGCCCGCTCCAGCACCTGTTGGTGGAGTCTGTGGTCAAGGCCATGACCGGGTTCCCTCCTGATCTGGGTGCCCGTCCCATCAGCCCGAGGGAGTTCGCCCAGGTGATGTCGGACAGGGACCAGATGTTCCGCACCCGCATCGTCCAGCTGGTCATCCTGTTGGTCCTCGTGCAGCAGCCCATCCCGCCCGACGTGGTGGGTCGGACGTCGATGCTGGCCCGAGAGGCCGGCGTCGACGAGGGCATGCTCGCCATCGCCCAGGACTTCGCCTCCGGGAGCCTCGGACTGGCGTCGATCGACTTCGATCGCAACGGGTACACCGCCGGCTGGGACGCCGACCACGAGCGGGTCCTGCACGTCTCCTCACGGCTGTCCACGGCATGGGACGCGGTGGTCGACGACCCGGCCCTGGCCCTCCAGTGGCAGGAGTTGGAGGATCTTCCGGCCGGGAGCCTGGGCCGCCGGGTGACCGACTTCTACCGGGCCCGTGGCTTCGACTACCCGGGCCGTCCCGGCTCGGCGCCTCCTCTGCTGGCCCAACACGATTGGGTCCATGTGGTGGCCGACTACGGCACCACGGTCGAGGCCGAGCTGGAGGTCTTCGCCTTCATCGCCCGTGCCAACGACGACATGAGGGCCTTCTCACTGCTGGCCATGGTGGTATCGCTGTTCGAAACCGGGTACCTGGCGACGGGAGCAGGGTTGTTCCAGTCCGACAGCGGCCATCTGTCCCGCGCCGGGGTCGCCACCAGGGTGGCTGACGCCATGCGCCGGGGAGCCCGTTGCACAGGCAGTATCGACTTCCTCCAGACCGACTGGTTCTCGTTGGCCCATCTGCCTGTGGACGAGGTCAGGGCCGAGTTCGGCGTCATCCCCAAGGAGGCCGAGGCCGTCCAACAGGGTTCGGTCGGACCGTGGGAGGCCGGGGGGATCAGCGCCTTCCAGTGGAAGGCGGGCCAGGCTCTCGCCCGCCGCCAGGGACGGGACTACGACGCCTTCGGGGCCAGCGTCTGATCCTCGCTACCCCCTCTCGCGGAGGGGGGTGGCGTCGAGGGCGCAGTGGCTCAGGATCTCGAGTCGTTCGGCCTCCTCCCGCACGGCACGACGGGGCGGGTTCCTGATCCCCACCGCGGCGAGCACGCCTCCGACGATGCACCACGATCCGGCGATCAACACGGCCCGCTGAAACCCGTGGGCCAGGGCGTGGGGGTGGAGGTAGCTCAATCCGCTGATCCCTCCCAGCGCCGGGAGCACGGCCACGGCGATGGGCCCCCCGATGCGGGCGACATCGTTGTTCACGGCGGAGGCCAATCCGGCATGGCTCTCCGACACGGCGTTGAGAGCAGTGGCGGTCAGCGGAGCAACGGTGGTGGCGAGGCCGAAGGCGATGACGAGGACCCCGGGCAGGACGCCGGCCACATAGGACGAGCCCTGTGGGACGCGGACCAACATGGCCAGGCCGAGGCCGACGACGACGGGGCCGATGCCCATCTGCGCCCGGGGGCCGATGGTCGCGGCCATGCGCCCCGATCGGGCCGAGAAGGCCAGCATCACCGCCGTGATGGGCAGCAGGGCGGCCCCGGAGGCCAGGGGCGAGTAGTGGTTGACGACCTGCAGCACGACCGGTAGGAGGAAGAGGACGCCACCGAGACCGGCGTAGACGACGAAGGTCACGGCATTGGTGACCGCGAACTGCTGATTGCGGAACAGGTCGAGGGGGAGCATGGGTGCCGCGGATCGGTGCTCGACGGCGAGAAAGGCGACGGCTCCGACCACTCCGACCAGGAGGGAGACGACCACGGTGGCCGCCGTCCATCCCCGTGACGGGCCTTCGATCAGGGCGTAGGCGATGGCCGCCAGTGACGCGGTGGCCAGCACGGCGCCCCCGGCATCGATGCGGCCCGACATCGTGGGGTCGCGTGACTCGGGCACGTGGCGGGCCGACCACGCCAACACCAGGGCCCCGACGGGGACATTGATGAGGAAGATCCAGCGCCACGACGCGGCCGTGATCAAGTAGCCCCCGAGGAGCGGTCCGGCCGCGGTCGCCACCCCGCCGAGCCCGGACCAGGCCCCGATGGCCTCACTGCGGTCGTCGGCGGCGAACGAGGCCTCCAGGATGGCCAGGCTCCCCGGCGTGAGCAGGGCGCCGCCGATTCCCTGCAGGACGCGGGTGACGATGAGCTGGCCCGATCCGACGGAGATGGCGCAGGCGGCCGAGGAGAGGGTGAACCAGGCGACGCCGACCATGAAGATGCGTTTGCGCCCGTACCGGTCGCCGAGCGATCCACCCAGCAACAGCAGGGAGGACAGGGTGAGGGTGTAGCCGGTGACCACCCACTGCAGGGTGCTCAGCGAGGCGTGGAAGTCCCGCCCGATGGTCGGCAGGGCAATGCCGATGACGGTGGCGTCGATGGCGGCCATGCCCGACCCGAGCACGGTGGCGGCGATCACCCAGCGACCGGCGCTGGAGCGGTAGAGGAGCAATCGGCGATCTCCGGACCGGGGGGGAGTACCGGAGCCCATGCTCATGGCGACACCGTGCCACATCGCGGCGTACCGGTCACGCTTCGTTCAGGGGACCTCGTTCACCCCGCCCGCCCCGGTCGCTGCTTGTCTTGGCCGGGACAGTTCCGGCTCAGGGCCTCCGCCCGACGGGCATCACGTCGCTGGCGCCCCACTGGCCGAGCGCATTGAGCTGGACGTGGTCTCCGGTGGCCTCGACGATGCGGTTGCCGCCCACGTAGAGGGCGGTGTGGTAGACGCTGGTCCAGTCGGTCTGGACGTATCCCCAGAAGACCAGATCGCCGGCCTGGAGGCTGCTCATCGTCACCGGTGTGCCGGCCGTGTGGTACTGGTCGTTGGCCACCCGGGCGAAACCTATGCCGTCGGCATGGCTCCACGATGCCAGCGTCAGTCCCGAGCAGTCGAAGCCCTCGGGGCCGTTGCCTCCCCAGATGCAAGGCTTGCCGAGCTGTTGGAATGCGTACAGGACAGCCTTGTCACCCGCGGTGACCGGGTTCATGAGTACGGCCAGGGGAGGGGGGCTGAGCGACGCCGCGTCACCGAAGCCGATGGCCGTCCCGTTCTGTTCCACGATCCAGTAGCCGTGCCCCGAACTGGTGGACACCATGCGCTGCACGGGATCGCCGGGGGAGTTGGCCGACGATCCGTAGAAGCCGGCATCCCCGAAGGTGAAGACGCCCCCGTCGGAGGCCACCAGCCAGTACCCGTGCCCATCCGGAGTCGAGGCCATGGAGATGACGGGTTTCTGCAGGGTGAGGCTGCCGGTCGAGCCGTAGAAGGCGGCGTCGCCGAAGGTGAAGATGCCCCCGTCGGAGGCCACCAGCCAGTAGCCAGACCCGCTGGGTGTGGCGGCCATGCCGACGATGGGCTTGTTGAGGACGAGGGAGCCGGTCGATCCGAAGAAGGTGGCGTCACCGAAGGTGAAGATGCCCCCGTCGGAGGCCACCATCCAGTAGCCATGTTGGTCGGGGGTGGCGGCCAGGCCCACGATCGGTCGGTTGAGACGGAGGCTTCCGGTGGATCCGTAGAACTGGGAGTCACCGTAGGAGAAGATGCCCCCGTCGGAGGCAACCATCCAGTAGCCGCGGCGGTCACCCGAAGGGACCACGCTCACGATGGGTTGGTTGAGAGGACCGGTGGGGGATCCGTACGAGGGGAGCCCGAAGGAGTACAGGGAGCCGCCCGTGGTGGCCAGCCAGAAGTTGGTCTCGATCTGCCCCCCGACCGAGTGGGCGACCGAGCGGGCGCCAGCACCAGAGGCCTGGGCCGGCAAGACCACCGCGCCCACCGCCGTCGCGCACACGAGCCCCGCGACCCATGGCCCGAGCCGACACTTCCACCGCTGCCCCATGCCCCGAACTCCTCCACACCACTCTGTATTGCCGCATCGATAATCACACGGTAAGTAGCTAGTCTCCCACGGAGAGTGACAATGCCGCAACCGGTGGTGTCCGGCGAAACCATCCGCATCTGAGCCGGCGGGATCCGGACCGGGGGCGGCGCGGTGACCGTCGGACAAGCGGGGCCATCGGTGAGCCGACATACTTCCCCGGGGGATGAGGAGCACCAGGTAGACGAACGAGGAACGCGTGAGCCATCCAGGCGTCGAGGTCATCAGCAGGTTCCTGGCCGATTCCGGCTTCACCACGGGCTCGATCATCGAACAACGTGCAGCCATGGCGGCCACGGCGTCGTCGTCCCCGGCCCCCGACGGCGTCGTCGTCGAACGGACCACCATCGGAGGATGCAACGCCGAACGGCTCACACCCGAAGGCGCCGACACCGAGGCTGTGGTCCTCTATCTCCACGGCGGTGGCTATTGCATCGGTTCGCTCGACACCCACCGACCGCTGGCCGGCCGGATCGCGGTAGCGGCCCAATGCCCGGTGGTCACCCTCGAGTACCGCCTCGCCCCCGAGCACCCCTTTCCGGCCGCGGTCACCGATGCCACCGCGGCCTATTCGGACCTCGTGTCGCTTGGGGCCCGTCCCGAACGCATGGTCATCGCCGGGGACTCGGCCGGCGGAGGCCTGACCATCGCCACCCTGCTGGCGCTGCGTGCAGCAGGCTCGTCCCTGCCCGCCGCCGCCGTGTGCATGTCCCCGTGGGTCGATCTCACCCAGACCGCACCCTCCTACGCCGGGCGGGGCGCAGTGGATCCCATGGTCTCGAAGGTCGGCCTCGACCTCATGGCACAGGCTTACCTGGGGGATGGCGATCCCCGTTCGGAGCTGGCCTCACCCCTGTTCGCGGCCGACTTGGCCGGGCTTCCCCCTGTGCTCATCGAGGTGGGTGAGAACGAAGTGCTGCTCGACGACTCGGTGCGACTGGCCGACCGACTCCGATCGTCCGGCGGGAACGTCTTGCTGACCGTGTGGCCCGAACTGATCCACGTCTTCCAGGCCTTCGCTGGCCCGCTGTTTCCTGAAGCTGAACAAAGCATCGCCGCCATCGGGTCCTATGTCGCCGAGCACGTGCGCCTGTCCGGCGACTCCATGCGCCAGCGCGACCACCATTGACACCATTGAACAGTCGGTCGCAACGACCGCACTGACCGTCGGTCGCAACGACCGCACTGACCGTCGGTCGCAACGGAGGCAATGACCGGCGGTCGGATGACCGCCATTGAGCAACGGAAAGGACGCCCAGCATGCAGGAGTTTCGAGGGAAGACCGCCGTGGTGACCGGGGCAGGAAGCGGGATCGGACGGGCACTTGTCCTGGCCTTTGCCGGCGAGGGTATGCGGGTCGCAATGGCCGACCTCGATGCCGGGGCGCTGTCGGAAACCGAAGGGCTGGTCGGAGCCGAGTTCCCGTCCACCGAGGTGCTGTCGCGCCAGTGCGACGTGAGCCAGGCCGACCAGGTCAACTCCCTGGCCGACGCCGTATTTGACCGTTGGGGCCAGGTGGACGTGGTGTGCAACAACGCCGGGGTGTTCGTCGGTGGGGTCATCTGGGATCGACCGGACGCGGACTTCGACTTCGTGCTGGGCGCCAATGTCTGGGGAATCCTGCACGGCATCCGGGCCTTCGTGCCCAGGATGATCGCCCAGGGAACCGAAGGGCACGTGGTCAACACCTCGTCCGTGGCCGGACTTCTCGGAGCACCCTTCGAGGCGCCGTACGCCATATCGAAATTCGCCGCCTACGCCGCCACCGAATCCCTGGCCCACGATCTGGTCGCAACCGGGTCGAAGATCAGGGCCTCGGTCCTGTGCCCGGGCATCATCGCCACCAACATCGTCGACTCCGACCGCCACCGTCCGAAGGAGCTGATGACCCCGGTGACCGACGATCAGAAGTTCGTCACCGACTTTCTGTCCTCGGCCGTCGCCGAGGGCATGCCTCCCAGCGAGGTCGCCAAGATGGTCGTCGCCGCCATCCGGGCCGAGGAGTTCCTCATCCTGACCCACGACTCCTATCCCAAGCAGCTGCAGGCCCGAACTGAGGCGCTGGTGGCGCGTCGCCTCCCCGATGTGGCTGAGTTCGCCTAGCCCAATTGCCGCATCCATCTGTCCATCCGGCCAACCTGCGCCGCGGGCCGATCACTCCAGGAGGTTCGAGATGAAGGGCTACGTACTCTCGGTTGAACGACTGATCCGCGCTGATCCCGAGGTGATTTTCGATGTGCTGTCAGACCCCGGCAAGCACTCGCTCATCGATGGTTCGGGGATGCTCCAAGGCGTGGCGGAGGCCGAGCCTCGACGGCTTGCTCTCGGGGTGACCTTCGGGATGGGCATGAAATTGGGGGTCTCCTACTCGACGGTCAACACGGTGGTGGAATTCGAGGAGAACCGGCGCATCAGCTGGCAGACCGGGCCAAAGGGGCGGATGGGACGGGTGCTGGCCGGCCGGATCTGGCGCTACAGCCTCGAACCCGGCGACGGCGGAACCCTGGTACGGGAGTCCTGGGACATCACACCCGATCATCAGCGGGTGCTGCTCAAGCTCGGCAACATCTACTGGAACAAGACCCGCCGGGACATGGAGCGGACCCTCGAGCGACTCGACGCGCTGGTCGCCGGATCCACCCACACCGACGAGGTGCCCTGACGCAGCCACCCCTGGGTCGGGGAGGTTCCCGAGCCTCATCGGGGCCCTCCGGGCACGCATGCCCGTGGAAAAGGGGAGCGCTCAGCCGGTGGTGGCGATGCCCCCATCGACGGGAATGATGGCTCCGGTGAGATATGCGCCGGCCCGTGAGGCGAGAAAGATGGCCACGCCGGCCATGTCGTCCGGTCGACCGATGCGCCGCATGGGGGCGGATGCGGCGATCTGATCTCCGAATGCCTCGAGCGTCGCCGCCATCATCTTGGACTCGAAGGGACCAGGTGCCACCGCGTTGACCGTGATGGTCGGGGCCAGTCGCTTGGCCAGGTGCCGGGTGAGCTGGTGGACCGCCGCTTTGGATGCCGAGTACGAATAGGACTCGAGCACCGGGACGTGGATGCCGTCGATGGAGCCGATGTTGATGACCCGAGAGGGTTGGTCCGGAGCGGCAGCGGCCTCGAGCAGGGGCAGGAAGTACTTGGTCGTGTGGAAGATCCCCTGGACGTTGAGGTTGAGCACTCGGTCCCACGAGGCGGTGTCATGCTCGACGAGCGGTGCTCCCCAGGTGGCCCCGGCGTTGTTGACCAGGACATCGACGTGCGGATGGTCATGTCCCACCGCGTCGGCCAGCCAACGCGCCCCTTGTTCGGTGGACAGGTCGGCGGCTATTCCCGAGCAGGCCCCGTAGCGGGACAGTTCGGCGACTGCGGCCTCTACGGCGTCGGCCTTCCGGGAGGCCACGACGACCGTGGCGCCGGCCGCCACGAAGCCGCCGGCGATCATGTACCCGATGCCTCGGGTGCCACCGGTTACCACGACGGTCTTCCCCTCGACGGAGAAGAGGTCGGCCGGAGGAGTGGGTGCCGAAGGTTCGCTCATAGGTCACGACGGTATCCCAACCCAGTCGGCGGATTGTTATCGTGCTGGCGGAGAGGAGTTCGCCGATGCACTTGGCACTGACCGACGATCAGGAGGACCTCAAGAGCGAGTTGCGCTCGTACTTTGTCCGGCTGGTCGAGGAGGTGGAAGCGGACGGGACGGAAGCGTCGACGTACACCCGCTACATCCGGCGAATGGGGGAGGACGGCTGGTTGGGCCTGGGATGGCCGATCGAGTACGGCGGTCAGGCCCGTGGTCCCATCGATCAGATGATCTTCGTCGAGGAGTCGCACTGGGCCGGCGTCCCCCTCCCGCTACTGACCCTCAACAGTGTGGGGCCCACACTCATGACGCTGGGCACCGACGAGCAGAAGCAGCGCATCCTCCCCGGAATCCTGCGAGGGGTGGTTCACTTCTCCATCGGCTACACCGAGCCCACCGCCGGAACCGACCTGGCGTCCCTTCAGACACGGGCTGTCCGGGACGGCGACGAGTACGTGATCAGTGGCGAAAAGCTCTACACCAGCGCCATTCAGTACGCGGACTATGTCTGGTTGGCGGCCCGGACGGATCCCGATGCCCCCAAGCACAAGGGCCTCTCGGTGTTCATCGTTCCCACGGACACACCCGGGTTCCACTGGACGCCCCTCCGCACCGTCGCCGGTGAGTTCACCAGCTCGACGTTCTATGACGACGTGCGGGTGCCGGCGGCCAACCTGGTTGGCGAGGAGAACCAGGGTTGGAAACTCATCACCAATCAACTGAACCACGAGCGTGTCGCCATCTGCCCCGTGTCCGGAATCCTGCGCAGCATCGCCGAGACACAGGCCTGGGCCCACCATCAAAAGCTGGCCGACGGGCGACGCATCATCGACCAGCAGTGGGTGCAACTGCACCTTGCCCGCGTCTGGGCCAAGGCCGAGTACCTCAAACTCCTCAACTGGAAGGTGGCCTGGGCATCCGACAAAGGGCTCAACCCGGCCGACGCGTCAGCCACCAAGGTGTTCGGGACCGAGTTCGCGCTCGAGGCCTATCGCCTGCTCCTCGAGATCGTGGGTCAGGCCGGATATCTTCCCGAGGGCTCACCGGGGGCGGTGCTCCAGGGGAGGCTGGAGCGGAACTCCCGCAGCCAGACCATCTTCACCTTCGGCGGTGGCACCAACGAGGTCCAGCGGGACATCATCGCCATGATCGGCCTGGGGATGCCCCGCGCCCCCCGATGAGATTCGATCGCCAAGCCACGAGCCTGATCCGACCGCAGGGTGCTCGGCAACCGGTGGACATCGACTGATGGTCGACGCCATATGGCCGCCGGCCCCGGGCCGTTAGTCTGACCTCGAACAGGCGTGGATGGCGACAAAGGAGCCCACCGTGGACGACCAAGAGATCATCACCCGGATCGGCAACCTCGCGCATGAGGAGCAGCGACTCGAGGAGCAACATGTCGGCGAGGGCCTGTCTCCCGCCGACGAAGAGCGCTTGAAAGCCCTCGAGGTCACGCTGGACCGCATGTGGGACCTGCTCCGACAGCGCCGGGCCCTCCGGGCCGCGGGCCGCAGTCCGGAAGTGGCCACGGTGCGCCCCGAAGACACTGTCGAGGGATACCTGCAGTAGGCGGTCGCTTGGTTCCCGGGTGCGGCTCCGCTCCAGTGACCTACGCTGTGCCGGCCGGTGGCGGCGGGAAGACCGCTCCTTGCATGCCGCCCGCCGGGGAGGAGCCCGATGAGCACAGCATCGGTCAATGGTCAGCGGATCGCCTACGACGACACCGGAGGTGACGGTCCTCCCGTCATCCTGGCCCACGGCTTCCTGATGGATCGATCGATGTTCACCCCCCAGGTAGAGGCGTTGCGTCATCGCTACCGGGTGATCACCTGGGACGCACGGGGATTCGGCGACACCGAGTACGACAACCGGCCGTTCACCTACTGGGATCTGGCCGGGGACTGCGTCGGCCTCCTCGACCACTTGGGCCTCGATCAGGCCGTGGTCGGAGGTATGTCTCAAGGGGGCTTCGTTGCCCTGCGGGTCGCCCTCAACGCCCCCGGACGAGTGCAGGCGCTCGTCCTTCTGGATAGCCAGGCGGGGACCGAGGATCCTGAGGTGGTTCCCCTCTACCAGGGGATGTTGGACGAATGGGTGGCCAAGGGCCCCTCCGATGAGATCGCGTCGGCGGCCGCCGGGCTCATCCTGGGGGAGCCCGGGCTGAACGAGACGTGGATCGCCCGCTGGAAGGCCCGTCCCCACCAGTCGATCGCCCTGCCGGGGCAGACCCTCATCACCAGGGACGACATCACCGGCCGACTGGGCGAGATCTCGGTTCCCGCCCTGGTGCTCCATGGCACCGCCGACGTTTCCATCACCATGGACAAGGCGGAGGCACTGGCCGGGGGCCTACCCGGCTGCACCGGAGTGGTGACAATCGTTGGCGGCACGCACTCGGCCAATCTCACCCACCCCGCTCCGGTCAACGAGGCGATCCTGGCGTTCCTCGACGCGCTGTCCCGGTAGCTGAGCCTCCATCCGGGACGACACCGCCCGGATGCCGGCCGGTCTATTTGGCCGCGATGCCCGAAGCTACCGGCAGGGCCAGGTGGATCTGGGTGAAATCGACGCTGCCGCCGAGTTGGGGTTGGCTGTAGGCCACCGTGGTCGCCACCAGTTGCAGCTCCAGACGGGAACTGGGCGTGGCCGTGAAGGCCACCATCTCGAGGGGAACAGTGGTCGTGTGGGATCGACCGTCGAGGGTCACCGCGATCGGGGTGATCTGGTTGCCGAGCACCAGGCCCGTGTTTTCATCCACCAGTTGGGCGAATACCCGCGTTGGTCGCGGGCCCGTGGGAGTGGTGCCCTGGTAGGTCAGCCCCAGTTGGGGTGCACCCACCACGACCGCGGACCGGTCTCGGACCGAGACGGCGACATCGACTGCGTTGGCCGCCCTGGCCGGGGTGATCGGCCCCACCAGAGAGGCGAGGAGTTGAGAATTCCCCGAGGTATTGACCGGACCGGAGCCACCACTGGCCACCATCGCCAGCGTCCCGTGCCCGTCGGCGGTGATCGGGACGCCGGCCGGTAGCGGGTAGCTGGGGGCCGAATAGCCGGTGCCGTTCTGGTCGACGAATCGGAAGCCGGGGCCGGTATCGACCGGTGTGCGGCGCACGTAACGATCGAGCCAGGCGATGGTTGCGGTCCCCGGCAGCTGTTGGTCGCCCCCGGGTGTGAGACACACGCCGTGGCCACCGCAGAACCACAGCATCGAGGTGGGAATGCCCCGCTGCCTCAGGATCTCGTAGTTGGTCACACCCTCTTGGAGGGTGAAGAGGGTGTCCACGGTGCCCTGCACGATGAGGGTGGGGACCTTGATATCGGCCACGTGGGCACCGGGTCCCCGGTCGGCGAACCAGGCTTGCTCGGCCTCGGTGATCATGCCCGTCGAGTCACCCGTGTGCTGGGCCTGGAACACCAGCGGGTCGACATGGTCGTTGGAGGACAGGCTGGACAGAATGCCGGACCACCCGGACTTGACCGTGTCCGCCTTGTTCAGGCTGGTGACCAGCGAGTGCCAGGCGATGGTGGGCACGATGGCGTCCACCCGGCAGTCGATGCCCGCAGTCACCAATTGGATGCCGCCCCCGTACGATCCGCCGACCATGCCCATCCGAGGGTCGCCGATGGCGTCGAGCTGCACGCCGGGCCGGGTGGCGACCCAGCTGATCAGCGCGCTGACATCTCGACCCTCGAAGCTGGCGCTGTCGACCTCGGCGCTTCCGCCGGACTTCCCGAATCCACGGGGATCCCAGGTGAGCACGTTGTAGCCGGCTCCACGGAGATCCTTGATCGCCAGGCCGCCCACCACCCCCGATCCCTGGGTGTCGGTGTCGCCACTCAGGCTCCATCCCGGCCCCATGAGAACGGTCGGGGCGGTCTTCCCGGTGGCAACGCCGACCGGGAACCAGTGCGCTCTGATCGCCGTGCCGTCGAACGACGTGACGTCCCAGTCGCTCGGCGTGCCGGCCACCGGTGTCGGCGTGCCGGCCACCGGTGTGGCCACGACCGACCCGGCCGACTGGGGCGGATGGCAGGAGGTGCTGGTCAGCGCCTGGCCCCCGCCCGCTCCGGTGGAGGAGGGCGCCTGGCCGGTTGAGGCCGAGCACGCCGAGAGCGCCACCGCCAACAGAATGGTCATGGCGGCCAGGCTGCTCGCAGCCCTTCGGCCGGAACGGACGGTCACGGTTCCCCCCTCGTCTTCACGCACCGGAGTGTGGCCTTCCATTGCTGGGAAGGCAATCCATACTGGGATCGTCGGGTCTGGTGTCGAGCGGCTATCGACCGCGAACCACCCCCGCTCTCCACCCAGAGTGGATTTGATGGTGAACGCGTTGCGCGCTACGACCGGGGCGGTGAGTAGTGGAATGAGCACGCTGATGGCCACCCGGAGCAACCGGGTGCGCTGGTGGTCACTGGTGGTGGTGTGCCTGGCCATGTTCATGAACGCCCTCGACTCCTCCATCGTGAACGTGGCACTGCCGGACATCCAGCGTGAACTCCACATCAGCCAGGGGAGCCTGACCTGGGTGGTGGATGCATACCTCATCACCTTTGGGAGCTTCCTTCTGATGGCGGGCCGCCTCGGCGACCTGATCGGCCGCAAGAAGGTGTTCCTGGCCGGGATCGCGCTGTTCACCGTCTCGTCGATTGCCAGCGGAGTTGCCACCAGCCAGGGTCTGCTCATTGCCGGCCGGTTCGCTCAGGGGATCGGTGGCGCGTGCTCGTCGTCGGTGGTCATCGCCATCATCGTCACCGAGTTCGCCGAGCCGGCCGAGCGGGCCAAGGCGATGAGTGCCTACATCTTCGTGGCCGTCGGGGGAGGTTCGATCGGGCTTCTGGTCGGCGGAGTGCTGACGCAGGCCCTGAGCTGGCACTGGATCTTCTTCATCAATGTGCCCATCGGAGTGATCACACTCGTCTTGGGCTCAGGTCTCATCGTCGAGAATGACGGCTTGGGGATCCGCAACGGTGTCGATATCACCGGGTCTGTGCTGGTCACGCTGGCGCTCATGTTGGGGATCTACGCCATCATCCAGGCCACCGCCTCTGGGTGGGCCTCGGTGCCCACTCTCGCCTGCGGTGGTGCCGCAGTTGTCCTGCTGGTCTCCTTCTTCCTCTTGGAGTCCAGGTTGAAGAACCCGATCATGCCGTTGCGTATCTTGCGAATTCGAACGCTTGCCGACTCCAGCATCATCCGAGGACTCTTGGCCACGGGCATGTACACGACCTTCTTCCTCGGTGCCCTGTACCTCGAGAAGGTCCGGGGCTACAGCCCGATCCGAACGGGTCTGGCGTTCCTCCCCATCGCCTTGACCATGGGAGTGCTCTCGGTCGGCATCACCGCCCGCCTGGTGCTCTGATTCGGGACCAAGCGAGTCCTCATCCCGGGCATGGTGGCGGCCACGATCGGGGTGCTGTTGCTGGCCCAGGCAGGTCAGAACGCCCACTTCACGACGGTCCTCTTCCCCGCCTTCCTGCTGATCGGTCTTGGGGCAGGAACATCGTTCATGCCCTTGCTGTCGATCGCCATGGCCGACGTGCCCACCGCCGACGCCGGATTGGGGTCGGGTATCGTCAACGTGTCGATGCAGATGGCGGCCGCACTCGGCTTGGCTGTGCTGGGCACCGTGGCGACCAATCACACCCGGCAACTGATCGCCTCCGGCCACCCGGAACCAGCAGCACTGACCGCCGGCTATCAGCTGGCGTTTCTGATCGCCGCCCTCTGTGTGGGCGTCGGGACGCTGGTGGCGCTGTTCCGGCTGAACGGCCCGCCCCGCGGCGAGGACCGGCAGGCGCTTCGCGCCATGGAGCTGGAGAACGCCGCCGAGCCCATGGCTACGTGATCTGACCCGGTGGCGTCGCATCGGTCGGCGTGGCGGGGCACCCGCAAGCCTGTGACCAGGAGTTGTCACGCACTGTTCAGCTTGTCCCCTACGATTCGCCCGCCGGGCTCGTTGAGCAGGGTTCCGCCGCCAAGCTCCGAGCCCGGCACTATCGATGGCCGGCGCTGGATCCCGATTTGGGATCTCGACCGTCGCAGTTGAGTCGGTTCATCGGAGGTGCGGAGATGGTTGACGCAGCTGCCCCGCCCATAGTATGACGATCACGTCAGGTTCAGTGGGGGAGGGTGTGGCGATGCTGGGTTCGGGGGTGGATCCTGGCGCTCCGGTCCGGAGGCGCCGTGCCCTCGCACTGTGCATCGTCGTGTTGATCGCGGGGTGCTCGGCGAACGCTTCGCAGGCGGGCAATCACACGGGCGGAACAACCGGCAAGCCGGGATACCTCGTGTACTGGGACCAGAACGAGGAAGTCGACTTTGCTTCGATGCCCTCCGGGCGTCAGGGCCAACTGATGCCGGCCTGGGACCTGAACGGCCAGATGTGCGTGCTCCCCGACGGCAGTGGCCGCTTCGTCGGGGGGTTGGACCCGACTCTTCCCAATCAGCGGAATCCCGGCGGGGTGAAGCCCTACAAAGAGCCCGCCATCGGAGAGGAGCTCAATCAGCGGAACGGCTCCTTCAGCGGTCGGGTGCTTTACGTGCCCGGTCCCTACAAGCTGCCGGGCCAGAGCGTCGGCGATGACTCGCCCCCGGACGCCTCGGGTGTCTTCAACGGCAACAGCACCTACACCGGCTGCGTGTTCACCCACGGTGGCAACCTGCTGGCCACCGACATCGGAACGGCACAGGGTACCTTTCCCGTACCGGACAATGGGCGCCTGGTGGAGTGGTTCGCTCCTTCGTACACGAGCTATTGCATCGTCGACGGCCCTACGGCCGGCGGTGTGGGTCCGCACCACGTCGATGGCACCGGTGGGCTGAGCCAGCCTGGCATGCTGGCACTCACCGACAACGGCGATGCCCTACTTCCCGAGGCGGGCAACGATCAGGTGTTGCGGGTCGACCACACCTCGCTGCCGGCCAGCGCCGCCGATTGCCCGGGCGGGCTCCTCCCGCAGGGCAAGCTTCGCACCTCGGTGTTCTTCCAGGGCTCATCGACCATGCTGCCCTTTCCCAACGGCGTCGCCCTGGACAAGACGTGTGACTGCTTTGCCGTCAGCAGCTTCTTCGGCAACCCGTCCATCGCCTGGTTCAGCCAGAGCGGACAACCCGAACCAGGTCGTCCCCCCGTTCCCGGTGAGACCCTGGCGCAACTCGGGCTGGACCCGACCGGCTACAACCCCTTCGGGTTGGCGTTCGCCCCCGACGGAACGCTGTACTTCGTTGACATCCACATCACGTGCAAGAACAACAACCTGGCAGATGGGTGCGGGCCCCAGGACTACGGCGGTCGAGTCATGCGGGTGAGCTTCACCGACCATCGACCGGGGACTCCGTCGGTGGTCCATGCCGGCTTCGACTTCCCCACCAGCGTCACCGTGTGCGTGCCCGCCGTCCAGTCGTGTCCCTACCCGACCGGCAAGATCGTGTCCCCGGCCTCCGGCCCGTCCGAGAACGGTCTTCCCCCGGTCGGCCCTGCCACGCAGCGGCCGGCGACGTCGGGCTTCGGCTAGACGGGATGCACCTTGCGCTTGGCGTGAATCTGGGCAGGAGGGTGCCGGCTCGGCATGTGGGGGCCAGTCGCACCGGCGCCGTCCTCGTCATCGTCACCACGCTGCTCGCCGGGTGTTCGGCCACCGCCGCTACGCAACCCCCATTGCCAGCGCACGTCCCGGGCCCGTTTGACTGGCCCACCTATGGACACGACGCGCAGCACACCTTTCACGGCCGCACTTCACTGACGGTTGCCGCGGCCCGGACGCTCAAACAGGCGTGGTTCTTCCCGACCGGCGATGCCGTCACCGCCACCCCCACCGTGGTCAACGGAACAGTCTTCGCCGGGTCATGGGACGGCTACTTCTACGCCGTGAACCTCGAGACGGGTGCGCTTCGATGGAAGTATCGCCTCAAGCCCCAGAATGCCATCACGCCCTACCCGGGCCAGAACCCACGCGACACCACTTCGGATGGAGGGCTGGTCACGTCGTCGGCCTGGTACCAACCCGGAGACGGGACTCGTCCCGACCTGGTGATCGTGGGCGGTGGCTACACGTTGTACGCACTCGACGCCGAGACGGGGGCGCTGTACTGGTCGCACGACTACACCGGCCGGCCTGAGTACCCGCCGAATCCGGACAAGGACGGCACCCGCATCTTCTCGTCGCCCGTCGTGGTCGGTGACAAGGTTCTCGTTGGTGTTGACGTCGATGGGAGCCAGGGCTACCGGGGCTATGTGGTGGCGGCCAGTCTCGCCACCGGCCGTCCCGTGTGGGAGTACCAGACAGACGTCAACGTCGCCGGCCAGGTCCAGAACGACGGCTGTGGGAGCGTCTGGTCGTCGGGGACACTGTTGCCGCCGCTGGGTCTGGTCGTCTTCGATGTTGCCGACTGCCATTTCGCCAGCGCACCCCCGCTCAACGAGACGGTGTTCGCCCTCCGTGTCGCCGACGGCCACCTGGCCTGGGTCTTCCACCCGGCCCGCATCGACGGCTCGTGCGACCTCGACTTCGGCGCCACGCCCAACGCCGGCATCGGGGACGGAAAGGCCACGTTTCTCGGTGTGGGGAACAAGGACGGTTCGTACTACTCCCTCGATCCGGCCACGGGGCGGCAGCGGTGGGCGACCAATGTGGTGTTCGGCGGATTCTCAGGTGGCTTCATCGGTACGGCTGCCTACGACGGCCACCGGGTCTACGGCTCCACGGCCATCGGTGATTTCGGCCGGTTCGAGCACGGCCAGAAGCTATTCTGCGACCCCGGAAATCCACGCGACCTGGCCACACAAGAGCCATCCAGTCACGCCTTCGATGCCGCCACCGGCACAATTGCTTGGGGCGCGGAACACGGGCAGTCGTTCTCCGCCACGACAGTGGCCGGCGGGATGACGTTCAACGGCCCCGCCCTCGGCGATCCAGTCCTCGATGTGCGGCTTGCCTCCACGGGCTCACTGGTCGACCACATCGCGCTTCCCCAAGCGAACTGGTCGGGCGTCGCCACCGTGGGCGACGCCGTCGTCCTCGGAGTCGGATCGACCTACAACGCCGCAAGCGCCGGGATCGTGGTCCTGACCCCCGGGGGAAGGCGACCAGCGGTGCCGGGCTGATCCATGGCGTGGATCGTCGGGCGCCGGCCGGGGGTGGCTCGGCACGCCGGTGTATGGTCCATGGCGGTCATCCGTACGGTGGGGCACCTGTGGGGGTAAGTGGTGAGACGAACAGGCATCGTGGCCCTGGCGGCATCCGTAGCCGTGGCGCTGGCACTGGCGGCGCTGCTTTCGCCGCCTGGCCAGGTGGGCGCCTCGCAGATGGCCCGTCGGGCTACGCCTCTATACACGCAGATCTACCCCGTGGCCTCCGTGAGCGAGACCTTCGTCGACACGAGTCGGTCGACCCCGCCCAATGGCACGTTCCCCGGCAGCCCCACCCGGACAATCCCGACTCTGGTGCTCTATCCGCGACAGACACCGGGACAGCACCGGCACTTCCCGCTCGTGGTGTTCTCGCACGGCTTCACCGCCAACGGACCGGTTTATACCCCCGTGCTCAGCCCGTGGGTGGCCCACGGGTACGTGGTGGCGGCACTGACCTTCCCGCTCTCCTCGAGCAGCGCGCCTGGTGGCCCGACCGTCCGCGACTATGCCAGCCAGCCGGGAGACGTGAGCTTCGTCATCACTCAGATGTTGCGGCTCGATCGCACCGCGGGCTCACCGATCAACGACCTCATCAACGTCCACCGCATCGGGGTAGCGGGCCATTCCCTCGGCGCCATCACCACGCTGGGTGTTGCTGACAACAGCTGTTGTCAGGATCAGCGCATCGATGCCGCCATTTCCATCGCCGGACTTGAATTGCCGTTCTTGGGCGGAAGGTACTTCGCCGGCGACGACTCTCCGCTCCTACTCATCCACGGAACGGCTGACAAGACGGTGCCCTATGCCGCCAGCCAGAGGCTCTTCATCGACGCCCGATCCCCGAAGTACTTCCTCACCCTGCAGGGAGCGCCGCATACGGCCTTCTTCAAACCGTGGAGCCCGGTGATCACCGACACCGCCTTGGCGTTCCTGGACCGCTATCTGAAAGCCGACCGCGACATCGGTGCCATCCAAAGGGCGGGCACCGTCCCCGGTGTGGCTTCGATCCAGGTCCACCTGAGCCAGCGGCACGCGACAGCGGGATGATTTCCAGTCCGGCACAACATGCCGGTTCACGCGCCGATTCATCCTGAGGCTGTGGGCCTCGTCGCAGACTCCGGATCATTTCGAGGCTGAGCGGCGGACTGGGCCGTCCTCAGCCGGCGCGGTGGCGCATCGCTCGTTGATACGACCGTGGCGCGATGCTGCGTCCGATGGGAGCCAACAGGGGCAACGTGGCGGCGTTGATCTCCATGCGGGACCCGCCCATGCGCCGGAGCACCAATGCCGACACCTCGGCCTCGCTGCGCCGGACGGCCTTCGGCGGAAGCGATCCGCCATCGTCAACCCCCGACATCCCCATTGCCGTCGGCACCCAAGCCGGGTAGAGCACGTGGACGTGGACACCCCGACCAGCTACCTCGTGGGCGACCGCCTCCAAGGCCGCAACTGCGGCCTTGGAGGCGGCGTAGGCCCCGTGGCCCGGCTCGGGAGCGCGCGCCGAATCGGAGGAGACGTTGACGACGATGCCGGATCGCCGGGCGACCATGGCCGGCATGACGGCCAGGGTGCCGGCGACGACACCGAAGACGTTGACGTCGAAGATGTGACGATACGCCGCTGACAGACCGTCGACCGCCGGCGTCAGCTGCTCGACGGCGGCGTTGTTGATGAGCACGTCGATCAGGCCGTGGTCCTCCTCGATCGAACCGAGCACTCGCTGATACGAGGCGGTGTCACCGACATCGCAGCCTCTCGTCGAGCTGTTGGGCGTCGATGACCGGAGGATCGCCTCCACCTCGGCGAGCAGATCGAGACGACGGGCCAGGCCGACAACCGTGGCGCCACGCTCCGCCAGGTCCAGAGCCAACCGACGCCCGATGCCCGACGATGCGCCGGTGACGACGGCGACGTTGCCGTCGTAGCGCCTGGGTTCGGACCGCCGGTCTCGTCTCACAGCAAGAGGATAGGTCCGAGGCACGGGACGTGCCGATGGCGGCGCTCAGGACTCCAGAGGCTGGGCACCGTGACTCAGCTGAGATCCCAGATCAGAGGACCCCGGCAACGAAGCCGGAGGCTGCGAGCAAGAGCGTCCCGATCGTAACCAATCGGCAGGTCGACTCTGCGGGCACAGCGTGAGCTCCGGCGGTTCGCCCAATCCTGCGACCCAGGCGCATCCCCACGACCCAGATGACGGCGGCGACGGCGATGAGCGCCAACGCGAGGACCTCTCTGTCGCCATGAAGAGGCCATAGACGGCGGAGCACGATGGCAACGGTCACTGCTGCCGCCAGCCCCGATCGATTCCATGCGAGGTCCGTTCGCTCCCGTGCCAATCCCGGATCCTGCTCGATCGGGTCTTCGGAAGCCCCGCTGTTCTCCACCGCTCCGGCCCACTCTAATTTCGGCCCAGGAGGGCAAGGACGACGGCGATGACCGCCACCGCACCGATGCCAAGGGACAGCACCAGCGGCATCGGCGAGCGGGGTAGGGGTTGGCCGAGCTCCATGGCTCGTTGGTTGGCCTTCCAATGACGAAAGCTCGTCAAGGCAACCAGCGCACCCAGCGCGATCATCGGAAGGCCGAGGATCTGGCGACCCCCGCTCACGTGGAACTCCGGGAGTAGTTGGGTGGCGGCAACGCCGGTTGCAATGAGGGCCAACGCGGTCCGGTTCCACGCCAGGAAGGTCCGTTCGTTGGCGTAGGTGAACCTGGCATCCGGTTCGTCCGTGTGTGGGGGAGGGTCGTCGTTCATTCGCCGGGTGCCAGGTTCAGCCTATCGAGTCGGGTGGGGTGGTGTGGGCACATCGCGTCTCTTGTAGTGCCGGCATCCTTGGCGTCGGCCGGTGTGTTCCTACGTGCGGCCAGCGGGACTACGAGATCGGGATCGCTCGGCCAACGTCGACCTCGGGCCATTGCACTCTCGTCGGGTGCTTCCTGCCTCCTGCCTCCCGCGGAGGCGGTGGGGATGGTTCCCTGACGTGCGCTGTCCAGGTGGCGCCGCAGCCGGCCATGCCGATGGCCCGAGAATGCGATGTGACGAAGCACTACAGTGGCGACCAACGGTCCTGCCAGTGAGGTCCTTCCCATGGGTGATGAGGAATTGTTCGAGTTTCGGGGTGTCCACCACCTGGCCCTCGTCTGCAGCGACATGGTCAGGACGGTCGACTTCTACGCCAACGTGCTGGGGATGCGACTGGTCAAGACCATCGAGTTGCCCGGCGGCCTGGGCCAGCACTTCTTCTTCGATTGCGGTGGTGGCGACTGCCTTGCCTTTTTCCGGTTCCCTGGCGCACCTGCGGGGATACCGGGCGTGTCGGCCCCTGCCGATCGTCCAGACAGAGGTGATCTGACGAGCGCAATCGGCTCGATGAACCACGTGGCGTTCAGCGTCCCGCCAGAGAAGATCGACGAATACCGCGATCGGCTTGTGGCGGCCGGGGTCGATTGCACCGAGGTCGCCAATCATGATGACGGCCCATTCGGAATCAGCAAGGACGTTCACCCTGGCGTGTTCGTGCGATCGATCTATTTCCAAGATCCGGATGGGATACTGCTCGAATTCGCCTGTTGGACCCGAGTCCTCGGTGACGGGGATGTCGCTCACGCGCCGGCACCGGCGACAGCCTGGATCCAGGTCTGACGTAGGCCTCATGCCGCGACTTCGACAGGTGCCGAAGGCGGAGGCAACGACGCCAATCGTCGCCTCGATGTACGACTTCCTGTTCGAGGGGCGGGACCCGGTGTCCGATCCCGGTACGTGGACCGGATCACCCGGAGACTGGTGGACGGTCTTCGCACTCGTCCCCGATGTGTTCGAACACGCCGTACAGGGCTTCGCGCTGTACCAGAGCCCGAATCGCACGCTGGATCCCGTGCTACGCGAGCTGGGCCAGATCCGTGCCGGTTGGGCGGCTGGGAGTCAGTTCGTCTTCTCGCAGCATTCAAAGTCGCTGAGAGACCTCGGTGTCGAGGAGGAGAAGATCCACTCCATTCCCTTCTGGACGGTTGCCAATTGCTATGACGAGAGAGAACGGCTGGTCCTCGCCTACACCGACTGCCTCGTCTACGGGCATGGTCGCGTACCCGATGAATTGTTCGAAGGTCTTCGTGACCAACTCGGCGACGAGGCGGTCCTCGAGCTGACGTACATCAGCTGTCTGTACTTTCAGCACGCCGTCATGTCACGGGCACTACGCACCGAGTTTGATGATCGCGGCGACCCAGTCGTCGAGGTGATCGGACCCGAGGGAGCGTCGGCTCTGCACCCAGCTCAACCGTAGCTCCCTCGGCGTCAGCGCCGAGAGCATCTGCGCGACCCGGTCCTACGCTCGTGGGACAGTCGCCAAGGTCAAACCTGGCCGGGACGACATCTGGTCGAGTCCGAACCGGTGTCTCCCCGGCGGCCGCGTGTCTCTGGTGTGATTCTCTGCTGTCCTGAGTCGCATTCCGCAATACGCCCTCGAGCGGGGATGCAGATGACCGTACGCAATCCCCAATTCCGAGGCGGCCCAGGGTTAGGTTGCGAAAGGTGGGACGGAAAGTCGACGTGGAGGAGCTTGTGGGCGCCTCCGAGATCGCCGCTCGACTGGGCTACAAGCGAACCGTCTACGTGCACGACCTTCGCCGCCGGTACCCGGATTTCCCAGGTCCAGTCGCCGACCTGACCGCGGGTTTGGTTTGGGTGTGGGCCGATGTCGAGGCATGGGGCAGGGCCACGGGGCGGATCGGGTGATGGCGTGAAGCTCACTCTGAAGGCAGCTCTTCCGGGCAACGGGAGCAGATGCGTCCGACTGGATGTATCGACGTCCAGGAAGCTCTCGCCGCAACTTGGTCGCCGTCTGGGAGTGAACCTTCAACGTGACCGGCCACGCCAATCAGGTCCACATCGATGGAATTCGTCAATTGGGGCGATGCCAACGGACGATCGGCGTGTCAAGGTGGTCGTCAGTGTCGGGACGAGGGATTGGTCGGCCATGAGTAGTAACCGTCCTCGGGCAGCCCGACGCGCGCCTGGGGGCCCGGTGAGTAGGGTCGTCAAGGCCCCCCTTACTGCTTGGGACCTTCTCAAACCGCTTGACCCGATCGATGCGTCCTCAGCTTGGGATCGTGGGCTGCAAGCGCTCGCGGACGCAATCAGGGCCGATCGCCATCCGATTCGGAAGGCCGGAGTGCCTTCTGTTGCGAGTTTCCACAGGGGAAGTCGTGTGCCGGAGATCAGAACGAAGTCGGTCAGCCAGCCGGCGATGAGCAGCTAGGCACCTGCCCAGAGACTGGTACGTCGACTCGTGGGTCTGGACCACGGGGATCTGGCTGTCCGGAGGTCGAACGTCTCACAGTGAGGATTGCTGCCGCTCAAGACCTGGTGGAACCTGGTCGATCTTGTGACCATGGCAGCGTGGGACTCAATCGCAGCGGGCATTCTGCGCGCCAGATATCGATGCACGATGTGTCACAAGCAATGCTTGGTGCCGTGCAAATTTACGGCCGCCGAGTTCCGCCAGATGATGCTGGAGGCGGAAGAGGGAGGCTCGGAAACAAAGGGCGAAACTAGTGGACTCACAGAGTCCAAATGAGCGGGTGGCTTCTGCGCTGGGCCTAGAACCGGGTGGAGCCGCAGCGGTTGCAAGGTATATCTGCCAACCGGACCCTGCTCCGGAGCGAACTGGCTCTTATCGGCTGGTCCTGTCTACGTGTTCCGCTCAACCAGGGTGAGGGCGAGCCGCGGACAGCTTTCGGCCGCTCGCCGGGCGTGGCCGATCAAGTGCGCAGGAATGTCTGCAGTCTCGATGACCGGAAATCCCCATGGGTCCATCCAAATGGCTTCGGGCAGAAGCTCAGCACACACCCCGTGACCGTCACAGGCAATCGGATCGACGATGAGCTCGATTCGTCGCCGGCTCATTTGGTTTCACGTCCCTGCCGCACAGTTCGTCTCACCGTAGGGATCGGCAGGCATGGCCCAATCCGGCTACGGCAAGGCCCGCGATGAAGGTGGCTGGCGACATGGTCGGAGAACACTCGGAGCGCGCTCCGCACGAAGCGGGTCACGCCATCGGGATGTCGGCAAGCACCCCGGCCCTCAATGAGGTCACAATGGGCAAGGATGCGGGAGGTACCGCCGCGCAGGGACGAGGGATGGAAGGCCAACGTCTCCATGGAATGGTCCAGGCCGGCGAGTCCGTTGACACAGGGCCCGCATTGTCCTGCCGCCTGGCTTTCGAGATAGCTGACCACCCTGCTCACCTCGGAGAGAGAGCAGACCTGCGAGGGCAACAGTGCCACCACCCCGGGGCCGATCGACGAGCCATGTTCCCGAGCCGCTTCTTCGGTGAGCGGCATCACCATGGCTTCGGCCATGGGCACCCATCCGCCCCCGTATCCGCCGAGCAAGAGACCTTGAAAGATCCCAGCGTCTTCTGTGGACAAGCCCAATACTTGTTGGAGCGGGAGGCCGAGTGGCGCCTCGATGATCCGAGGTTGGGGCCAGAGACCGGTCACCGTGAGCAGGGCAGTCCCCGGGGACTCCGGGGTGCCGACCCGGCGGAACCAGTCAGAACCGAACCGGGCGATGAGCGCTACATGGGCCAGTGTTTCGACGTTCTGGACCAGCGTGGGCCTGGCGCCCACGCCCCATTCCCGTACCGTCCTGGTACCCGTGAAGGACGGGCGCCCCGGATTGCGGTTGTTGATGGTGTTGACCGCTGCCGACTCCTGTCCGGCCAAGAATCGATCGGGTGCCTCCACGATCTCCGTATCGACCGAGTCCAATCCGAACCGTCTCCTCTCCTCAACAGCGCTTCTGATCGCCGGGATCCGGGCGGCCGGAACGTGCACAATCACCCGAGAAGCGCCCAGGGCGCTCGCCGCCACCGTGGCTCCGTCCAGTACCAGGTGGGGCAGGCCATCGAGCAGAAGTCGATCCTTGCCGCTGGCTGGTTCGCCCTCCGCCCCGTTCGCCACGATCACCGGGCGTTTCGTCACGGAGCGCTTGACCGACCGCCATTTGGTGCCCACTGGGAACCACGCCCCGCCGTGACCCCTCAGGCCGCTCCGGTCCAGTTCATCGAGGATCGAGGCACTACCGAGCGCCGGTAGGCGCCCCCACCTCTCCAAATGCTGGTCGAGCCCGACTGTGGTGATCGCAGAGTCGAGGCCGGCCAGCAACCTCGGCGCACCGACAGGACCGAGCGCATTGTGAGGTTGCGATGTTCGCACCTCTCGACCCCGACCGGCGACCGGGCTCATTGATTTGTCCCTGTGCCGGAGGATCCCGTGACCGTTCCGGTTATGGCCCCGCTTTGGCGATTGAGTTCGAGGGAGACGACCAGTTGAATGTGGGATTGGGCTTGGACGGTAGCCGACAGGGTTCCGCCATCGAGCGCGGTCACGACACCCCGGTACGGCCCAAAGGTCACCGAGCCCGACGACATCGAGACGCCACCGCCCCTCGCCGCTGTGCCGTTCAAAATGACGTCCAGTGGTGTCGATGCGGCGTCGTGGAGCGTCATGGACAGGGTCACTTGGATGTTGCCCTGAGTGTCGGGGCCTGCTTGCTGCGCGGCGCCATCGAGGGCCACGTTGAACGGCACATTTGGAACGCCAGTCACTGCCGGCGCTGCAATGGGCGCAGTGTGGCTCCCAGACGGACTCGTCGAGGTGGGGACGCTGGGAGACGAGTATCTGGCGGCTATTTGCGCAAGGAGAGCGGGTGACGTCCCCGATCGATGTGCCCAACCCGGACGCAGGGGACCCAGAGCTGCGAAGACGACGGCAGTGACCGTGAGGACCACTGTGCCGATTGTGGCAGCCGTACGCTGGCGAACGCTGAACGTGCGTCCGGATATGAGGCGACATGCCACTGCGGTCAGGACAGCTGCTGCACACGTAGCGTTCACGGCCAGTACGACGGGCAGCGACGCGTCGGTGCCACTGCCCAACCCGTGGAAGAGGGCGATCGGCCAACAGAGATAGGCAAGCCAGTGGACGAACCGCCAGGACTGGAAACCGATTCGATGCCGCAAGGCACTGGTGATCAACACGGCGATCATCAAGTCCAAGGTCAGAGCGCCGAAACCAATCCAAATCGGACGGTAGGGCGACCGGAAGGGGATGAAGGCGTCGAGAAAGCCGATCGGTACGTAGCCATCGCCCACCGTGGTGACCACGTGAATCGCCACCAGGCCGAGGCAAAAGAGGGACAGATTGCGGTGCACCGACTGGGAGAGGAACCGGGGCCAGCGCTCGGTGGTCCACCCGATGGATGCGACCACTCCCACGACGATGCTGGCAGTGAGGGCGATGAGCGCCACCAATCCCGCCGACCGGGTGAAATACCAGAGGGCGGTCGAACTCTGTGCGATCGACGATTCCAACGAGAACGGCGTCACGCTCGCATCCGTCGAAGGTCAACATCGGCGTTCTCTTCGGGATCCGAGGGCCATCCGGCGACAGTGACGGGGTGCCCATCCAATCGCACCAGGCGGGCCGGTAGACCGAGAGCCTCGAGCCATCCGGGGGCGGCTGGTCCTTTGATGACAGACGCCGTAGATGCGATGTTGGCGTCGACACATGACCCCGCCACCACCGATACTGTTTGCCAGCAGGTGTCGACGGGTAGCCCAGTTGTTGGATCCACGATGTGGTGGACTGTTCGACCATCGAGCAGCCAACGGCGCGCTCCGGTCCCGGAGGTGGCCAATCCGCCCGGTCCGAGCGCGACATTGACAGGGCACGGCCCCTCGGTGAACACGTCGGAGATACCGATATCGAAGCGGGTCATCGCTTCACCGGCTACGGCGACATCTCCCCCGAGGGACACCAGTGCAGCACAGCCGAGTTGATCAGTGATGGCATGCGCGGCCCGGTCAGCTGCGAGGGCCTTGGCTGTTGCCCCCAGGTCGAGCATGGTTCCCGTGGACAGGCACACGGTCGAGCTCTTTGTGTCCAGCTCCACCGATTGCCAGCCGGGCGCTGGCGACGCATCGGGGAAGCGGGTGGATCGCCCGGGAACGATTTGCGCGAAATCGCGGTCGTAGCCGATCCGACCCATCGCTTCTCCGACCGTGGGGTCGACTGTCCCATCACTGAGAGCAGCAGCACGAAGAGCGACGACAATGGCCTCGAGTAGATCGGATGACACCTCAACCGGATGCCCAGTCTTTGCTTCGCTATGAAGATGGGTGAGTTCCGAATCGGCACGGAATCGACTGGTCACCGCGTCAATCCGGTCGAGCTCCCCGTGAAGGATCGCAATGGCGGCCACCAATGAGGCGCGCTCGGAGATCACCAGGTCCACCCGCGTCGACCAAGCAGAAGTCCGATAGATGACGCCATCACTCTGGGGTGCGACCGTGGACACCGGGTCTAGCTTGTGGTGCTCTGAACCGGCGCCGGCGTTCGTGCCACTGGGACAGGGGCAGGGGCGGAGACCGGGGGAGCAAGAGAGCTCGACGGCGAGGGCGTTGGCGACGGGTTCGCGGGCACCGAGGTCGTCGGCGGCGAATTGTTTGACGTCGAGGCCACTGCCGGAGGGGTTGACCGCCCTGGGATCACGGAACTGACGTAGCCAGCGAATGCACCGAGGGCGGCCACAGTGGCAAAGCCGGCCGCTTTAGTGACCCTTCGGACCCGATCGAGCGCAGCGTCTCGCTGACGCAGCAACTCTCGGTCGACCTTCTGGCCAGAAGGCTGTGGGCGCGGCATTGTCATGATGCTCACCGTAGGGAGCGTTCCTGACGGCAGTATGAACGAAATTGAGTCGGGCGGGTCTGGCGCCACCAAATCTTACGAACTAGCCGCAAAATCTTACGAACGGGCCGTAAAATCTTACGAACTGGTTGTGCGTTCCGGTGGCCTGCTGGCTGTCAGTCCCTGGTCATGCCCCATGTTGTCCGAGGAACGGCCGGAACTGCCATCGAGATCCTCGTTGTCGGATATCCGTCTTGCCGGAGGCGCGTGAACTTGCTTCCACTTGACTTCGAACTTGGCACCACCGAGATGGCTCCTGCCGATGGACCACTCGCCGTTGCTTCTCCGCACGACAGTGTCGGCGATAGCCAGTCCCAATCCTGTTCCTCCGGCGGCGTCGGTTGCCCGATGGAATCGATCGAAAATCAAGCTCTGGTCCTTGTCAGGAATACCAGGCCCAGAGTCGTCCACGGTCAACCGGACGTGGCTGCCCGACTGGGCGACTCCGACGGTAACGACGCCCCCGGTTCCCGCGTAACGGCAGGCATTGTCCACCAGGACACCGAGGAGTCGGTCGATTGAGTCTGGGTTCGAACGAACGAATGCGGATCCCTTTCCAGCCGGTTCGTATCTGAGGTCCAATCCATTGGCACTGGCTGTTGCGCCAAACCGGTCGACGCAAGCCTCGGCCGCCATGCCGATATCAACGGACTCTTCAGCATCATCGTCCGGGGTTTCTCCATCGGCCCGTGCCAGCCACAGCAGATCGTTGACAATCGACCGCAGTCTCGCGCTCTCCGTCGACACTCTGCGGAGCGTCTCCCGATAGGCCGCCGGGTCCCGGTTTCGGCTGAGGGCCAATTCGATCTCTGCTTCGATCACACTCAACGGGGTGCGGAGTTCGTGGGAAGCATCGGCGGTGAACTCCGATTGACGCCGACGCACCTCCTCGATCGGAGCTGACGCACGGAGGCCGACAATCAATGATCCAGCAAAGGTGACGATGAGCAACAGGGCACCGAGGAGACCTTCGGCGATCAACAAATTGCTGTTGATTCGACCGATCTGGCCCACGCTCTCGCCGGCCACGAGCCACCCGAAGGGCGAGGGAACGGCGTCGAATCGGAACGAGCTGCCGCCGGTCGGCAAGTTGATGGGATTCGTGACCCACCGATGAGCGGGGAGGACGGGAGCATCGGCCGTCAGAGGGGTGACACGGCCGGAGGGGGAGACCAGCCACACGAAGGAGGGCGCATCATCGAGATCACCTTCGTGGTGGACGCTGGATGGCAGTGGCAAGGCTGTAGGAGTGCCACGCCCGGCGTCCGTCTTGGCTGTGTCGACCAGACGTTCCGAGAGTCGGGCGTCAACGCCTTGTCGGAGGCGATGGGTCACGACCAGATTCAGAACCACAGCCAGGCAGATGGCGGCAATCGCCACGATGGCAGTGGCCACGGCGGCAACCCTGATTGCGTGGAGCCGGCGGGATCGCGATCTGCTCATGCGACGATCATCCGATAGCCAATGCCCCGTACGGTCTCGATCCGAGCTGCGGCTCCCTCCAGTTTGGTGCGGAGGCGCCCGATGTGAACGTCGATGGTGTTGGAGCCCACCGCGTCGGCTGCGTCGTCCCAGACCTGCTCGGCAATCGTTCTCCTTGCCACCACCGCAGGCGATCGCCTCATCAACAATTCTACGAGGCCGGTTTCGATGGAAGTAAGCGCGACACTCCTACTACCACGGGTGAGCTGCCGGGTCGACGGATCAAAGGCCAGATCGCCGCAGGTGAGCACCGGATCGAGTGAAAGAGCTGGACGCCTTTGCAACGCCTGCAGCCGAGCGAGCAGCTCTACGAAGGAGAAGGGCTTCACCAGGTAGTCGTCGGCGCCTTGGTTCAGGCCGGCCACTCGATCTTCGGTTGTGTCGCGAGCGGTGAGCATCAAGACTGGAGTCCGATTCCCCTGGCGACGCATCTTTCCGAGAACTTCAATGCCGGTGTGACCGGGCATTCGCCAGTCGAGAACGACCACTTCGTAGCGGTAGGAGCTCAGGTAGGACAGGGCAACGGTCCCGTCGGCCACGGTGTCCACGGCGTAGCCATGCTCCCGCAGGCCGCGCTCCAACACGGACCTCAGGGCATGGTCATCCTCGGCAACCAGCACTCTCATCTACTTCCAATTCTAGGTTCCAGTTGCACTCAACCGCCCCGGTGCGGTCCGCCATAGGCGAGCCAATGGCCCACGGTGGGAACCATGACCACCCCAAGGATTGAACCAACGACGAGACTCCCCGCTACGGTCCAGACACGGGCGCCGGCTCCCCGAACTTCCTTTCGTGTGCGACGCAGGATGTCAGCCGGAGCCAGGCGGGCGGTCTCGAGGATGTGGGCCAAAACGTGGATGGTCATGGCCCCGAACCAAAGCACGAAACTTGCCTTGTGAACGAAGAGCAGCTCATTCCGCAACGAGGACGGTGTCAGAAGCAACGCGATGCCCGAACCGAAGACCACGGCCGTCAGGACCACGACGATCGGGCCGAGAAGTCGGAGGGGTAACGGCGGGGGACCCTTCTGCCTGTAGGCAGGATCTCCGGTGTAGTACCTGACGAAGCGCCATCCGGTACTGGCCAGCTTTAGCAGTACCGGCGGGACGAGCAACATCCCCACGAAGACGTGCAGGGTGACGAGTTGGCGAACGTTGACCAGGGTCAGACCCTCGACGGCTAGCAGAACGACAAGGACAGCGGCCGCCTGCCCGGTGAGCCGGGCATTGGCTTGCACTCCGATTGGGCTGCTGTGGTGCCTGCGGTCTTCGTCGACGGCACCGGCGGGGTAATGGTCGACTTCTCTCGAGCTTCGAGGTCCAGTTGAAGGCACAGACATCGAATCCTGACTCGGCAACCTGACGCGAGGATGAAGTCCCCATCATGACACCCTTCACGCTGGGAGTTCTGACGACTGGGGCAGGCTTCGGAAGAGGTTCAGTCGCTCACGGTGGCTTGGGCAGGCCGACCCCTTGATGGCTCGGTCTTGCCGTCATCGATCTCGCGGCCGGAGTCATCCTCCGGCGATGGCCACCAACATCAATCCGATCACTACGGGTTGTCCGGACGGGTCACCGAAGCATCGCGTGGGTGGACCAGCTGCCTGCTGCTGATGCCGCAATGCTCGAATCACGCCATGGCGACATCAACCCGCTGTCGCCGACGCGGCCCAATTGTTGCTGGATCAGGGTCGTCTCACCAAGTGACCCACTCAGGCGTCGACCATCGCTTACAATGCTAACCGACTGGGGAGATCGAGTGGTGATCGCAGAGCCTCCGGTCCGGCCGCTTGGGATACCACCCTGTATATGCACTGTCCGACCGCCAGACAAGACTCTGTCCTTCCTGCCGTGCCAAACCTATGTCGAGACGGTGGCCGCACTTCGTACTGCTCGAACTCTGCGACCGCATCCGCCGTGAGAGTAGAGAGCCGGTTCGGGTCTACCTGATTGATCACTGACAGCAGAGGAATGGGAGACCCGTGGAGAGCAGAACTCAGAGGGCGCACCGGATCCGCCGACAACGTCAGCGAGCGGGCGCCGTGGCCTCATTGGCGGTCCTCCTCATTGCCGGCATCGTCTTCGCCACGTGCACGGGTGGAGCGCCGTCGTCGAACCCGGTCCACGCGGCGAGCGATGTCAACGCCACCACGGGGAAGTCGACTGGGCCCGCATCAATCGAAGCCGGCGTCGAGCCCTGGCAACTCGGCTCGGCCCAGTCGCGTCAGACGGTGGTCACCAACGGCTCGGGTCTGACCGTCATCGGCGGCGTCTCTCCGTCGGGAGCATCCCTGCCCACCGTCTCAACCGTGGCGCCGGCCGCGGGCACCATCGTACCGGCGGCCGAATTGGCCAACCCGGTCCACGACGCCGCTTCCGCAACGATCGGTCGAAACATCTATGTGTTCGGCGGTGGATCGCCAAACACGGTTGCCACGGTTCAATCCGTGCCCACCCTATCGACCCCCGGGGCCCAGGGAGGGTCCGGAGCCGTCGCGGGGTCACTTCCCCAGCCCCGATCAGACTTGACGGTGGCCACCATCTCCGTCGCGAGCGGGCGGTCTTCGTCCACCACTGCCTACCTCGTCGGTGGGTATGACGGCACCAACTACCTGCCGGGGGTCCTGGCCACTACCAACGGCACCCACTTCACCACCGTGGCCAACCTCCCGGTTCCCGTCCGGTACCCGGCAGTCGTGGCCGAGGGCGGGATGGTCTACGCATTCGGTGGTCAGACGGCATCGCCCGGGACACAGCCGAGCGCCACCAATGACATCCAGATGATCGATCCGGCCACCGGCAAGGCCACCGTGGTCGGCCACCTGCCCCAGGCCCTCTTCGGCGCGGCCGCCTATCTCCTCGACGGCACCATCTATGTCGCCGGGGGCCAGGCCCCTGGGGGCATTACCCTCACCCAGATCACTGCCTTCGTGCCCTCGACCGGCAAGGTGCTGCATGCGGGCCTCCTGCCCCAGGCTGTGGCCTTCGGCGGCTTCGCCACGGTGGGAACCGGTCCGGGTGCCGTCGGCTACCTGGTCGGAGGAGAGGTGACCTCTCAATCGGGCAACGACCAGGCCGGTGTGGCCTCGGGTTCGCTCCGCACGGTCATCTCTCTTCGCCCCAGTCGCTATGGGGGTGCCGCCGGCAGCGCGGGGGCCGGGGCGCCCTACTCGGGAACCCTGCTCATTGCCGATCGGGGCAACAACCGACTGCTCAGCATCGACCCTGCTCGCAACGTCATCTGGCAGTACCCATCGGCCACCATGCCGCCACCGCCCGGCGGCTTCTACTTCACCGACGATGCCTTCTTCTTCAAAGGAGGTACCGGGATCATCTCCAACCAGGAGGACAACCACACCATCGTGGAGATCGGCTATCCGTCCGGAAAGATTCTGTGGCAGTACGGGCACCCCGGACGACCCGGCTCGTCCGCCGGATACCTCAATCAGCCTGACGACGCCTATCTGTTGAAATCAGGCGTGGTTACGGTTGCCGACGCATCGAACAACCGGATTCTGTTCATCTCTCCTCAGGGTCAGGTGATCGGTCAGATCGGCAACGGGGCCGACGCCCACAATCCCCCCAATTCCATCGCCTACCCGAACGGCGACACCCCGCTTCAAGACGGGAATGTATTGGTTTCGGAGATCAACGGGTCGTGGGTCGACGAGTACACGCAGACAGGGACGTTGGTGTGGACCGTGCACATGCCCACGGTCAACTATCCCTCTGATCCCCAGCAGTTGGACTCCAACCTCTACCTGATGACCGACTACGACCCGCCTGCCGAGGGCCGGGTCCTCGAGTTCAACCGGCAGGGCCAGGTCTCCTGGCTCTATGACGCCCAGGCCGGTGACGCCATGCTGAAGAAGCCCTCATTGGCCGAGCGGCTACCCAGCGGCCTGATCATGGTGAACGACGACTACCGCAATCGGGTGGTGGTCATCGATCCGGCCACGGACTCGATTGTCTGGCAGTACGGCATCACCGATGTATCCGGTACCACTCCAGGAATGGTGTCGATTCCGGACGGTTTCGACTTGCTGCTCGCTGGTGGTGCCACGCCGACTCATCCCCAGACCGGCTGAGCTGGGGCCGAACTGCGACCCTGACTCAGCCGCAACCAACCGGTCGCACGTCCTCGACCCGTCAGTGTGGCCCTCGCAGTCCGACAACCATCCCCTGTGTGCCCAACATGGCCCGCCCGAACCACCGGACTTCGGGCCATACTGAAGCGAGTGCCGGATGTAAGAATCGCCTGGCCTGCGGGAAAACAGGCCAGGCGATCGTGGAGGTGGCGGGAATCGAACCCGCGTCCTCCGGCTTCTCAGTGGGTCTTCTCCGAGCGCAGCCGGTGTTGGATTGTCGGGACCACCACCGCTACCGGCGGCAGCGGCGGTCCGTATCCGACTTAGATGTCCCTGGTGATCAGTCGGCGCAACCGCTCAGGTAAGTCCCACTTGATGTCGCCCGGATCCGGCCCGCAGGACTGAGACCGGTCGGACGTCGCTGTTTCTAGGCAGCGAGCGCGAGCTGAGGCTCGGCGTTTGTTTTTTGTTCCGGCTCTTTAACGTGGCTCCGGAGACCACGGCTCGCTTCTCCCACATCGACGACCAGAGTCGAAGCCTGTCACCCCCTGGGGTTCTCCACGATCGGACGGGCTGTCCGATCAGCGTCCAGCCTACCGGCCGGGGACCGCCGGGCTCAACGCGCCTGATCAGCCCCGGCGGTCGGAGACCCCCCTGGTGGCAGCCCGGGCCTCGCGGGCGGCCTCCAGGCTGGCGTCCCTGGTGGCGATGGCATGGCGCTTGTCGTACTGCCGCCGCCCGCGGGCCAGGGCCAGTTCGACCTTGGCGCGCCCGTCCCTGAAGTAGATGGACAGCGGCACCATGGTGAGCGACTGCTGCTGGGAGCGTCCCATCCACTCATCGATCTGACGGCGATGGAGGAGCAACTTCCTCCTGCGATCGGGTTCGTGGGCACCGAATCCATTGGCCTGGGCGTACGGCGGGACGTGGACACCGAAGAGCCACATCTCTCCGTCGATGATCCGAGCGTAGGAGTCCTGAAGGGCGATACGGCCCGCCCGCAGGGATTTGACCTCGGATCCCTGCAGAACGATCCCGCATTCGGTGGTGTCGAGGATGTCGTAGTCATGCCGGGCCCGCCGGTTCGAGGCCACCACCCGGTTGGCCTCCGGTGCCGCCGGCGTACCCGACGTCCTCGAGGACCGGGATGTTCCGGTACCCAGCGTCGCACCCTTCTTCTTGGTAGCAGCCATACCCATGCGAAGGTAGTCGCCCGATCCGGTTCTGGCTTCCTCTATCGTGAACCGATCATGCTCTCCCTCCCCAAGACGGTGCACGATCAGATGGTGGCCCACTGTCTGACTGGGTTGCCCGAGGAGGCCTGCGGCCTGCTGGGGGGCGATCTCAGTACGGCCCAGGCGGTCACGTGCTATCCCACCCGCAACGTGGCCGCCTCGGCCAAGCTCTACACGGTCGATCCGAAGGAGCATCTCCTGGCCGATCGCAACGCCGAGGCGGCCGGCAACTCGATCATCGGGGTCTTCCACTCCCATACGCATACCGAGGCATATCCGTCACCCACCGATGTGGCCCAGGCCCCGGATCCCGAATGGCACTACGTGCTGGTCTCGCTCCGAGACGTCCAACCGGTGGTGCGGAGCTATCGGATCGTCGACGGGAAGGTCACCGAGGAACCAGTGAGGTTGCAGCCCCGGTAGAATCCCAACCGGAGTAGTCGGCTTTACCCCAACGGTGGTGAATTGAGCCACGGCGGTGGCCACCCGGTAGTGCCGCCAAGACGCCGGAGCACGGGTGGCCGCCAAGTCAACGACGAACAACCAGGTGGGTCGCAGCGAACGGCCCCGCAGCCAGAGGAGATCCCGTGCCTGTCCCAGTCAACCTGCCGACCGTCCTGCGGTCTCATGCCGGAGGAGCGAAGGCCGTGTCGGTCGAAGGTTCCACGGTTGGCGAGGCGTTGACCGCCCTGGTCGAGCAGTGCCCGGGCCTGGCCGGTCAGGTCATCGACGGTGATGGGACATTGCACAAGTTCGTGAACGTGTATCTCAACGATGACGATGTGCGCTACCTGTCGTCCCTCGACACCCCCGTGAGCGACTCGGATGAGATCTCGATCCTGCCGGCAGTGGCCGGCGGCGCTGTTGGCGACAGGTTCCCTCCTCTCCGATGACGGCCCATGGCTCCGTCCTGGAGCTGATCGGCAACACACCGCTGGTCGAGATCAGCCAGCTGAGCCCGAACCCAGCAGTCCGGATCCTGATCAAGCTCGAGGGTCAGAACCCGGGCGGATCGGTCAAGGACAGGATCGCCCTGTCGATGATCGAGGACGCCGAACGGGAGGGCATCCTCAAACCGGGTCACACCCTGCTCGAGCCCTCATCGGGCAATACCGGCATCGGCCTGGCCATGATCTGCCGGGTCAAGGGGTACCACCTCAAAGTGGTCCTGGCTACGAACGTCTCCATCGAGCGCCGGCAACTCCTGGAGTCCTGGGGAGCCGAGATCATCGAATCCCCGGGCTCGGAGGGCTCCAACGGTTCGGTGCGGCGGGCGCAGGCGCTGGCGGCCGAGCATCCCGAATGGGCATTCCTGCACCAGTACGCCAATCCTGCCAATCCCAGAGCGCACTATGAGGGCACCGGTCCGGAGATATGGCGTGACTGTCCCGAAGTCACCCACTTCGTCGCCGGCCTCGGCACGTCCGGCACCCTCATCGGTGTCGGCCGCTACCTGAAGGAGCGCAATCCGACCATCAAGGTCCTGGCCATCGAGCCCCCGGCGGGCGAATTGGTCGACGGACTTCGCAATCTCTCCGACGGGTACATCCCGCCGATCTTCGTCGACAATGGGGGAGCCGAGCTTCTCGACGGCCGGAGGATCGTGCGTCCTCGGGAATCGATCGAGTGGACTCGCAGACTCATCGAGGTCGGTGTCTTCGCCGGCATCTCCTCGGGGGCGGCGCTGGCCGGAGCAGCCAGGACGGCGTCGTCCATCGACTCGGGGACCATCGTGGTGGTCGCCGCCGACGGCGGATGGAAGTATCTCTCGACCGGAGCATGGACCGACGATCTCGATGTGGTCGAGGAACGGGCCAAGTCGATCACCTATTTCTGACGGCCGAATCGCGCCGCCCGACCGTAGGCGGAAGGACGCCCTGCCTTGGTAGGTGATCGATCGCCATCGGAGGGCCACGAGGGCGTCCCCGCACCGGGCGGCAGCGGTGCCACGCTCTCGCTGACCGTGCTCGGCTGTGACGGGAGTTGGACGGGCCCCGGCGGCGCCGGTAGCGGCTACCTGGTGCGGTCGGGTGGCTCCAGCCTGCTCATGGAGGCCGGGCCGGGCACGTTCGCCCGTCTCCAGGACCACATCGACCCGGCATCGATCGATGGGATCTTCATCTCGCACCACCATCCCGATCATTGGGCCGATCTCCACCCGCTGGCCACCCATGCCCACTACGCGCTGGGCCGGCAGGGGATCCCGATCTACGCGCCGGCCGGCCTGGGCCGTGCCGCCCGGCTGGACGCATCTCCTGCATTCGACTGGCACGAGGTGACCGACGGTGGCGCCGCTCGTGTCGGTGACCTCGAACTTGCCTTTCATCGCACCGACCACAGCTTCGAGACGCTGGCCGCACGGATCGATGCCGGGGCCCATGCCCTGGGGTACTCTGCCGACACCGGGCCGGCCTGGTCACTGACTGCACTGGGGACCGGCCTCCACCTCGCACTGTGCGAGGCGACCTACACCATCGAGCATGAAGGGACCGCGGGCCACATGAGTGGACGCCAGGCCGGGGAGCAGGGGCGGGATGCCGCCGCCGAGCGCCTGGTGATCACCCATCGCTGGCCCACCGTTGACGCCTCGGCGGTGGCGTCCGAGGCTGAAGCGGCGTTTGGCGGGCCGGTGGAACAGGCCGTGATCGGAAAGGAATTCGTACTGTGACTGAAGGAACGATTGCCCGCCGTTCGACGGGACGAGCCGACGGCCGGGCCACCGACGAGTTGCGCCCGGCCACCTTCGAGCGCGACTTCACCGTCTTTGCCCCGGGTTCCGTTCTGGTCTCGATGGGGCGGACCCGGGTGTTGTGCACGGCATCCGTGGAGGAGCGGGTCCCGCCGTGGATGCGGGGGAGCGGTAAGGGATGGGTCACGGCTGAGTACTCGTTGCTGCCCGGTTCCACCGGTGAGCGGGTGTCCCGCGAGGCGGCCAAGGGGAAACAATCCGGTCGCACCCAGGAGATCCAGCGGCTCATCGGGAGATCGCTGCGCTCGGTGTGCGACATGGCCGTACTCGGCGAGTTGCAGATCACCGTGGACTGCGACGTCCTCCAGGCTGATGGCGGAACCCGGACGGCGTCGATCTGTGGCGCCTATGTGGCGTTGCACGATGCATTGACCCGGCTGGTCCAGAAGGGCACCCTGAGGATGAATCCGCTCACCGAGGCAGTGGCCGCGGTGTCGGTGGGGGTGGTGGACGGAGTGTGCATGCTCGACCTGCCCTACGAAGAGGACAGTCGGGCCGAAGTGGACATGAACGTGGTGATGACCTCGTCAGGCCGGTTCATCGAGGTGCAGGGGACGGCCGAGGGGATGCCGTTCACCAAGGGCGAGCTCGACGAGATGTTGAGCCTGGCCGAGCACGGGATCGCCCTCCTCCTCGACCTGCAGACGGAGACCCTGTCAGAACCCCCGCCGCCCCGTTGATCGTGGCGGAACTCGAGCTGGTACTGGCCAGTGCGAATCCCGACAAGGCGGCGGAGATCAGCGCGATCCTCGAGCTCGTCCCCGGAGTCGTGCTGCATCCTCGGCCTGCTTCGGTCCCCGAGGTGGAGGAGACCGGAGACACGCTGGTCGACAATGCCCGCTTGAAGGCGTTCTCACTGGTCGAGGCGATCGGCATGGCAGCCGTTGCCGACGACACGGGCCTCGAGGTCGAAGCGCTGGGGGGAGCCCCCGGTGTCTACTCGGCCCGCTACTCCGGCGAGCACGCAACCTACGCCGACAACGTGGCCAAGCTGCTCGAGGAGCTCGACAAGGTCGGGGCCGACTCACCGGAGCGGCGCACAGCGAGGTTCCGTTGCGTTGCCTTCGTCGGATTCCCGGACGGCACAGAGGTGTGGGCCGACGGCGAGGTGATGGGCATCATTGCGCCCCGGGCACTCGGGGAATCCGGGTTCGGCTACGACCCGGTGTTCGCGCCCGATGGTCACGGCGGTCGCACGTTCGCCCAGATGAACCCCGAAGAGAAGCACAGGATCTCTCATCGTGGCCGGGCATTCAGGGCCCTGGCCGGGCGTCTCGGGGCCGGTGGCGGCTCCACCTGAACCGGTGGACCAGCGCCTAGCGTCGCTCCCAGCTGAGCATGGAGGCCTCCGGGTGAGTGATGTATCGCAAGGTCCGGGATGGTGGCTCGCCTCGGACGGAAGGTGGTACTCCCCGGACCAGGCTCCGGGTTTCGCGCCGCCGTCCCCGAGCCCCGGAGCACCTCCGGCCACACCTCCCTATGGGCCGCCTCCCACTCCTGCTGGGTATGGACCCCCGACCGACCCCGCAGGATATGGACCTCCGTCGGGACCCCCGGCCTACGGATCCCCGCCCGGCCCGCCGGGGTATGCCCCGCCGTTCAACCCGGGGTATGGCTACCCACAAGCGCTCCCACCCTACGGATACGCACCGGTGGGCGGGACCAACGGCCTGGCCATCGCCTCGCTGGTGTGCAGCCTGTTCTTCTGGGTCCTGATCGTTGCCCTCGTCGTCGCCGCCCACAACTGCAACCAGCCGTACTCGTGCACGTCCACCACCTGATCAACCGGCACTGAGCCGGTCGGATCGCCGGGCCCCCGGTCGGGCGCCGTCAGGGGCGCGTCATTCGATCGGCGAGGTCTCGCCGTCCCACCCGACCGTCGGCACCCCGGTCAGCCCGCCCGGCCGTCTCCCGGACCGTCGGGATCAGCTGGGGCCGCCCAGGGATCGGTCTCCGCCGGAGGGGGCATCATGGCCAGTTCGGCGAGGCTGCTCACCCGCGCGTTGCTGCCCACCGCCGGGCCGGGCGGCGGCGGGAGGGATGCGACCTGTTCTTGGGGTTCTGTCGCGCTCGGCAGGGGCGGATCCTGGTGACCCGGATCAGCCATCCCGGGCATGGGTTGCAAAACGATGAGACCCGCGGCACGCAGGTCGCGCAGTGTGCGAAGACCCACGATCTGGTCACCGCCGATCTCGTCGAGCACCTTCCTGACCGATCCCCCCAGGTTGCCTACCGCGGTCAGGACACGCCACTGGTCGTTGCGGATCTGGACGTCGTGACCGGGTGGAGCCGGGGACAGGGTCACTTCCGCCTCGAGCGGTACCACCGTGAGGATCCCGCGCCACTCCTGGACCTGGGGGTGGACCTCGTGGAGCACGGCCGCCACCGGAACCCTCGGATGCCCACTCGGGGAGGCCGAACCGACCGTGAAGTAGAACCAGCCCTCCGTCAGGCAGGCCAGCTCGAAGATGGCCTGGCCCATGGTTGCGGCTGCGCCGACCCGCGCATTGGACAGCTCGCCGTCTTCCAGCCACAGTCGGCCGTCCACCAGCCCGCCGATCACCCGCAGCTCACCGGTCTGTGCGGTGGAGGCCAGCAACGAAAGAAGGTCGGACAGGGACACCACGGACAGCGATCCCTGCAGGGAGGCCTGTGGTGCGTCGGCGGAGGACGGCGTCGAACTCGAGGGCAGGGGCTCGTTCCCGAGCGGGGTCGCCCCGACCATGGGGGCCGGGACGGGACCGACTGACCCATCTGCGGTCCCATCGGCCGCGATGGGAGATTCGGCGGGTTGACCGAGGATGCCGTCCAACCCCTGGCCATGATCGTTGACTTGTGATCCTCGTGGGGACCGGCGGCTCCTGGCCATCGTCCTTGCCCTTCAGTCAAGACGCTCGGATGAATCAGCGTAACTGCAATCAGGGAGTATCTCCATGCTGAACGTGATCGCGAATCAACGTTCGGCCTGCTGTTTCAGGCCAACCCACCCTGGAGTCGGCCCATCGGCGATCGGAGGGGCCTCGCCCTTCCCCGGCCCGGGATCAGCCCTGGGCGGCGCTCAGTCGGAATCAGAGGGAGCCGGCAGACGGTGGCTCAGGAGACGGTGACCAGGGTGCCGATCGGGGTCAGCGGGTAGACCACGGCGGCGTTGGCCGGAGGCATCTCGACGCAACCGACGCTCTGCGGGTAGCCGTAGCTGCCCCGCACGAAGCCATGGAGGGCGTCCCCGCCGTTGAAGTAGCTCACCCAGGGGATCCCCGGGTCGGAGTACTTCGAACCGTCCGGATTGGTACCGGTCATGGTGGTCACCTTGTACCGGAGGTAGACGGGAAAGGTGCCAGAGGCGGTGGGGGCTGCTGCCACCCCCGTATTGGCCCGGGTGGAGTAGACCGCGGCCCCGTTGCTGTAGACCGTGGTGGTCTGGGGAAGGACCTGCGAAACATAGACGTAGTCATACGGATTGGGGTCGATGGCGCCGGCGGCGGCGTCAGCCAGAAGCTGCTCCCACACGGCCGGTCCGGCCTGACCGTCGGTCTTGAGGTTGTGCTGCGACTCGAAGGCCATGATGGCGCCCCGGGTGATCTCGTTGGGCGTGCCTGCGGTCCACAGGCTCTGGAGGGATGCCGGCTCACTCCAGCGCCAGGTGAACGAGCCCTCCTGGGCCTGGGCTGCCTCTTGCGCCGCGGGCAACGCACCCGCGGCGGTGAAGCTGACCGGGAGATACCCGAGCTGGGCCAGAAGCTGCTGCAACCGCAGGGTACTGCCGCCGGCAACGGTGAATCTGACCGACAACGGCTGGGCCAACCGCTTGCCGGCGGCGCTGACCACACCGGTGTCACCGGCCGGGATCGAGATCGTCTCGGACGACAACGGGGCGAACGGGGCCGAGGCGACGAAGGTGAAGGTGTCGGGGGTGACCACCTGCCAGGTGCCGGCAACCGAAGGGCTCAGGGAGGGAGCGGGGGAGTGGGGATCGAGGGGAACTGAGAAATGCACCGACACGGTGGCGTCGGTGGGGACCCCGGTGCTGCCGTCGGCAGGGCCCACCGAGGCCACGCTCAGGGGCGCCGGATTGGCCGCGGCCTCGACGGCAGGAGCAGTCGTCGATGTTGAAGAGACGACCGCCCCGCTGGAGCCGCGAAATGCGAAGGCGGCCACGCCTGAGCCCATGACGACCGCCGCCACGAGGGCGACGCCGATGGGCCAGCGCCTGCGTCGGGCGCGGGGCTGTTGTGGTGCCATCGACCTCGAGTGTGCGTGGGCTGCCGACATACCTCTTCCTCTGTCACCAGAATCTACCAGTCCACAGTGCAATTACGCCGCCAACGGGCAAAGGCAGAGGACGCCAATTCCGTCGGTGGACCGGGTACCGAAACCGATCAGTTCGGTTCGCCACCCGATCGGTCTGCCTGCACCCGCTGCTCGATGGCCAGTTCGAGCTCGCCGATCAGGCGGGCGTCGGTGATCTTCCCGCCGTCGGGTCCCCGTACGTAGAAGGCGTCGACCACTGCCGACCCGAAGGTGGACACCCTGGCCGAGATGACGTCGAGGCGGAAATCGACCAGCGACTGGGTGATGCGGTGGAGTTGGCCGACGACATCTTCGGCCCGCACCTCGACCACAGTGGCCGTAGCCGAGGCATTGTTGTCCACGGTCACCTGGGTGGAGACGAGGCGGGGGGTGATGGGGCGGCGATCGTTCCGGTAGGTGCGGGCCCGCTCCGCCAGCTGCGCCTCGATGGAGAGCTCGCCGGCCATCACCGCCGCCAGGTCGTCCGACAGCCGGGCCGCCGACGGCCATCGCCCCCTCGAGGGCTCCACCGTGAAGATCTCGACGGCGACCCCGTCTTCCCCGGCCACGACGGCCGACCGTACGTTGAGCCCGTGGAGGGCCAGCACGCCGGTCACTTCGGCGAGCAGTCCCGACCGGTCGGCCGCCACCACCATCACCGTCGGGTCGTCGATCGAGAGCGCCGGCACCCCATGGGTGCGCACGGTGTCCATGATCACCCGGACCTCGTCCGTGATCCACGGCGTCGGGACGGCGGCCGGCTGGCCCGCCAGCAAACGGCCGGTCCGTTCGACCAACTCGGCGACCAGTCCCGCCTTCCAGGCACCCCACGCCGAGGGACCGGTGGCCAGGCTGTCCGCCTCGACGAGCGCGGCCAGCAACTCCAGTGTCGATCGGCTGCCGACCTCTTTGGCCACCCGTTCCGCGGTAGCCGGGTCGTCGAGATCGCGACGGGTGGCCGTGTCAGGCAGCAACAGGTGCAGCCGGACCATGACGACCAGGGTGTCAACGTCCGCTTCGGGGAGCCCCATCCGCCTCCCGATGTCAGCGGCAACAGTCATGCCGACCTCGGTGTGGTCGCCCGGGAATCCCTTCCCGATGTCGTGGAGCAAGGTACCGATCAACAGCAGGTCGGCCCGGTTGACGCGGTGGGCCAGCGTGGCGGCATTGGCGGTGGCCTCGAGGAGGTGGCGATCGACGGTGAACCGGTGATAGGGGTTCCGCTGGGGCTTGTTCCGCACCGCAGCCCACTCAGGTAGGTACCGCTCGATCAGTCGGCGCTGGTCGAGGGCCTCGAGGGCGGCGATGGCGGGCGGACCGGTGGCCAGCACCCGCAACAGGGCAGTGCGCAGGGCGTCGGTCCACGGAGTCGGGGCGAGGGGTGCTTTGCGGCCGAGCAGGTTGAGCGCCTCCCGGGCGATGGGCAGGTTGCTCTCCGCGGCCACGGCGGCGAGACGCAGCGATAGCGAGGCGTCGCCACGCACGTCGGCCGCCTCGGTCAGGACCACTTCGTCCTCGGTGATCCCGATGTCAGAATCGCCATGGGCCAGGGTGACGACCCCTTGGGCCCCCTCACCGCCATGGCCGCGGCCGGATGCGGCTCTCCGCCGGCGAGCGGATCCCTGGACGCGGGACCATGCGCCCCGACGGCGCCAGGCGTCGTCTCCTTCCCAGGCGATCGTGCGACCGGCGGTGGCCACGCTCAGCATGAGGGAGTCACTGTCCGGCTCCCCGAGTGACTCCGCCACCTGGTCCTGTTCCTGGAGGAGCAACTTGTTCTGCTCCCGGCCGGCCCTCCGGTGCAGCTCGACCCGGATGGCCGTCAGGACGCTGCGGGCTCCGTCGATGGCCACGGTGTCCACGTAGTCGGCAAGTGCCGGGACCGCCAGCATCATGGCCCTGAGGGCGGCAACGTCGCGGAGCCCCCCATGGGACTCCTTCAGATCGGGCTCGAGGAGGAACCCCACATCCCCGAAGGAGCGGTGCCGCTCCGCAACCAGGTCGACCAGGACGCCGAGCCAGGGCGGCTTCTGTTTGGCCCACCGGTCGCGGGCGCCCTCGAGCACCGGTTCAGCCACCCGCCCATCGCCGCAGACCACCCGGGCGTCGAGCAGACCCAGCGCCACGCGGAGGTCCCGGCCCGCCATGTCCAGCACCTCACCTGGCCGACGGACGCTGTGGTCGAGGGAGATGCCCTCGTCCCACACGGGGTACCAGATCCGGTCCGCGGTGGCCGAGATATTCTTCCAGCCCCGGTGGATCAGGACGACATCGAGGTCACTGAACGGGCACAGCTCTGAGCGGCCGTAGCCGCCCACGGCCAGCAGGGCCATTCCCCGGGTGTCCTCACCGACGGCCTGGTCGAACAGTCCGGTCAGCCATTCGTCGGCCGCCTCGGCGTAGGCACGGCAGAACGCGTCCCCCCGGAGATCGCCCCGGTCCATGAGCGACTGCCGTCGGGCACGCAGGGACACGGCCGGACCGTACCACTGGCGCACCCCGCCGAGGCCGATCGGGGGTCCGATCGACCCGCGACGTCCCGTCGGACCGCGAGACCACTATCCTGGGATCATGGCCGAGGAAGAGCGTACGGGACTGAGCGTGTTCGACGGTGTCCTGATCGTCGGAGGCGGCATCATCGCGCTGGTCGTTGCCTTCGCCGTGTTCAGTTTCGTGGCCGGCGTTGTCTGGTTCTTGGTGAAGGTGGTCCTGGTGGTCCTGCTGGTCAGCTTCGTCGCCAGGTTGGTGTTCCGCCGCCGATCTTGAGGAGCGGCGCCCCTGGCAGCGTGCGACGGAGTCCTGAGGGGGCGATCGCTGGGCCTATGAGCGGATCAGTGACTCGAAGAACGTGATGTGCTCGGAGACCATCCGATCGGTCGAGAAGTAGCCCTCCACCGCCAGCCGACAGTCGATCCGCTGCAGTTCGTCGAGATGGCCGATGGCCTCGACCATGGCAACCTCGTCATCGCAGAGGAATCCGGTGCGGCCGTGATCGACGACCTCCGGTGCAGCTCCCTCCGGGAAGGCCAGGACCGGCGTTCCGCAGGCCATCGCCTCGATCATCACCATGCCGAAGGGCTCGTTCCACCGGATAGGGAAGAGGAGCGCAGACGCCCCGGCCAGAAGCTCGAGCTTGCGCTCGTGGGACACCTCGCCGAGGTAGAGGGCATCGTTCCCCAGGAGCGGCTCGACCTTCTCGGCGAAGTAGCTCAGCTCCCAGGGCTCGCGCATCTTGGCGGCCAGGAGAATCCTGATGCCCGCCTTGCGGGCCACCTCGACGGCCCGGTGCACGCCTTTGTCCTCGGCCATGCGCCCCAGAAAGAGGACATACTCGCCTTCCCGGTCCCCGCTCCCGTCCCCGACCGGAAAGTGGGAGGCGTCCACACCGTGGTGGATGACCCGGGCAATCGGGATCTCCGGGGCGGCCCGGCGCTGGGCATGGGAGATGGCCACGATTGGAACACGTTCGGCATTGACCCGGTAGAGGTCGCTGAGCTCCTCATTGAACGGACCGTGGATGGTCGTGGCCACCGGCAGGTCCGGGTAGTGCTCGGAATGGAAAGGCCCCATCACCGTGTGGTCATGAACCACGTCGCAGTGGCGCACTGCTTCGTAGGCGTGGATGACGTGGCGGATCTCCGGAACGGCCAGGCCGATGCGGGTGCCCTCCGCCTCGGGCAGCACCCACTGGCGTGGAACGGGGCAGGTCGAGTCGCCCGTCGTGAACAGCAGGACGTCATGGCCGGCGTCTTGGAGACCACGGGCCAGCTGATCCACCACCAGCTCGATGCCTCCATAGAGCGGGGGCGGGATGGGGGTCCACGGGGGCGCGATCATTCCGATCCTCATGCAGAGATTCAAGCATCCCTAGCGGGGAGGATAGGATCGCCGGACGCCACGGCGGCGTGGCCGAGTGGTTTAGGCAGGGGCCTGCAAAGCCCCGTACGGCGGTTCGATTCCGCCCGCCGCCTCCGATTGGAGATCCAGTTCAGAGCCAGGACCTGTCTCAGTGCGGAACGGTGCTGGTACATCTTCGGAGCACCCCCATCTGGCTATCCCCAAGGTGCTCAGCTAGGTGCGTCACCGGTCAGCAGCTCGCCCGTGATCGGAAGTGGGACATGGCAGGTCTCGACAACCGTCGACCTCTCGACAGGCCAACCGGCAAGTTGCGTTGTCGCAGCTCAGCCAACCCATGAGGTTCAGCTCGCCCCATAGCAATCCTTCAACTGTTGTCCACAGAGTCGAACTAACGAAAGGTGGCCTGTCGTTTGCCAGCGACATGGGACCAGCTGACCGCTGGTTTTGCCAGTGAC